>ENA-ORDG01000563-ORDG01000563.1-marine-metagenome-genome-assembly--contig:-NODE-563-length-16815-cov-4.842693_pt1 | contig 16815 bp, 11 predicted proteins | sample MGYA00248629_ERZ508524 | MGnify/ENA primary metagenome ERZ508524 (study PRJEB26194, sample SAMN05421901) | marine metagenome | isolation source: East of Rio de Janeiro, Brazil, South Atlantic Ocean...
GCAGTAGGAGAGATGTCTGCACTAGAGTTGGGTTGTTGGGTAAGGTTTTTCCAGGTGCCATCTTCATTTAAACTATGCGTTCCAAAGTGACCACCCATTTGGCGACCTCCCGCCATCGGTTCTTTTTCAATATCGGTATTGGCATAAAGTCCGGCAAAAAACTCTTCCACAGAAAGTAAGTCTAACGCCATCATAAAGGTTTGATCGCGATAGTAACCTGAACGAAAATCTCCGTTCTTAAAAGCTTTTGCCATCGCAAGCTGAGGGACTTCTTTCCCGTCCCCAAAGATTCCGAATTTAGCTTTACCGGTTAATACTTCACGACGACCTAGCAAACTACATTCTCTACTTACAACAGCAGTGGTGTAATCTTTAATTACTTGTGCTTTAAATTCTGCAAAAGAAATATCAGTTTTTTCTAAGACCTTTTCTTCCATACTCCATATTTTAATTGGTGACGAAGATAGTAAAAATTGAATTAACAATCAATTCAAAAAGCGAGAGCTTGTTGCGGAATTATGAGTAATTTTAAAATTAAATGAATATTACATAATTTTTAGTTAAATAAATATTGATAATTTAAAATTATGTAATATTTTTTGTAGCAATAATTTTCAGCTTAATACCATTTTCGGGTGAATAATCGTATTAACGTATTGAAATCCAGCGAGACAATAAATCTAATTTTTTGATCGTAGTTATCTTGCGCGGGTTCCCAACCTAAACTGGAATACATGGGGAAGAAAATTTCAAAATAATCTTGTACTAGATTTACCCGAATCCCAGAATCGTATAAAAACTCAGGGTTTTGCCCGGCATTTTTCACAACTCCGGCATCACCATAGGCGTGAATCCAGTTCCAGATCGTAAAACTTCCGTTGAGCGTAGAAATAAATTGATTGGCAAAAGCGGGCTGTAGTTTCGATTTAAATCCACCTTCGGCTTCGATAAATTGCTGACTAAATAAACCGGTAGACTCGCTTCTTCCGTAGTAATTATAATCAAATAGATAATCGGTCGGGCGGTCTAAAGCAAAGCTGAAATAGTCTGAATTTTTACTGTCGTTAAATAAAAATAATCCGGTAAATGCTCTTAACTCGATCTGGCGATTGTTCAGAAATAATTTTCGCCATTTGGCGGTCACCGAAACTTTACTGAATTGTTTAGCAATTTGATAATCGACATTCGTGGTGAAATAATCTCTAAAATTTCGATCGCTGTAATTATACTGAATATCGACCACGCTATAATCTGGGTCGTCTACAGGATTGGTAAGCGCGCGATCTCGAAATACATTCACACTCCGAATACCAATGGCTTGACTTTCATTACTTCTTAAATACTTATTTCTGAAGTAAATATTGAAGTAAGGCGTTAGTCGATGATAAAATAGATCTTCTGCATACGAATAGCGATTGGCAGAAACTCCATAAGTGACTTGATGAAGCTTTTCATTTTGAAATTGATGCGTATTCGAAGCAGAAACCGAACCGATTAAAGCCTGACTTCGTAAACCTAAACGCGGAGCAATTCTAAAATTAAAATTACGGCGTAAAATGGTATTGTTATAAAGTTTAGGTCCTATAATAAACCCATCATAAAGGTTATAATCAAACTCGGGGATTAAAAACAGCTGATTGTATCTCGGGTCTTCAATATCTTCTAATAAACGAAATTGTATAGGCTTATTTAATAAAGTGGCGACACTTTTATAATTATTTCGCTGGTTATATTCCGGGATGATCGCTTCATAATTTAAAGCTAAACGTTCAATATCATTTCTGGGAATGGTGATCGTCGCTAACGAATCTTGCGTTTCTACCCAATATTTTGAAATGACTTGTTTGTCTTTTAACCCGTAAAGAGAAACCGGCATATGGTTGTTCTCTTTATTTTCAATGGTTACGGTGAGTGAATCCTTAGATTTTTCAACTTTTTTAATGCTGAAATCGATTCGAGCATTGGTATTTACATAATCTTCAAAAAACCAGTCGAGATCTTTTTCGGCATTTTCTTCAATTAAATTTTTAAAATCTTCTACCTCGACATCATCGTCAAGTTGGTATTGCGAATAAAAGGATTTTAAAGCTTGATAAGTGGTTTTCTTTTCGCCTAAATAATCGTTGATATAGGCTAAACCTACACCTGCTTTATAAGGATTCGCAATATTTTTGTTGAATTTGATTAACGAATCTTGACTGGCGCTCAACCGCTCGTCTAAGTTTAACCGAGACATGTTTAAGGCAAAAAAAGGATAGCGGTCATTAAACTTTAAATCGGCCGCGTGAAACCATCGAATTCCAATAAACTCGCTAAAGCCCCCCAAAAGTTTGGTGTTAGGGTAGTAGGCATCTACATATTCCATCATCAAATACACCAAAATGGCATCTTTAAGCCAAGCTTCTTTTCTCGGGTTGAGTAATAAGGTATTATCTAAATAATTTTTAGTGATGCTTTTAAACGATTTAATATCGTACTGAAAACCATCTGGAAAAGGTCGAATAAAAGAGGGGAGTTGGTTTAAACCGTAAATAGGATGATCAAGATATTCATCTTGTGTCACCATTAAATTTTCTAACGGATATTCGCCTAAACGATAATCTAAAAACTGAACAATACGGTCAATCGTTAAAGCCTTAATTTGCGGCGTGACATCATCATCTTCAAGATTGGTGATGATCTTTACCTGATCGGTTTCGATCGTTCTAAAGTCATTTTCTTTCAGCAAATAAATTTTTTGATCGATATAATTTTTGCCGCTAAGCTGCGTAGTTCTTAAAGAATCATTTTCAGTTTTAATGATGGCGTTTAACGGAGAAACAAGCTGGTAAGTTTTAGGATGGGTAAATTCAATCTCCACATCAACTAACGGAGAAAATAGATCGTTTAGGTTTTTATTGCTATATATTTCCCAGCCCTTTTCAGTGTAAACTGAAGGAACCAGCATCCAGTATTTCAGCTTAAATTTTTGATCGCTATAACCATAACGGGTAAACTTGTCGTTGGGAAGTTTTACCTGATAATTAAGCTGAAGGGTATAAGCCTCGCCGGGAAGTAGATTTTCCTTTAACGGAATTTGAATAATATCGGGAAAGCCTTCCGGCCGCTTCCAAGCCAGATCTTTCTTTTGTCGATTCTGAAGGGTTCGAATAATAGTTCCACCACGCTCATAATCGGGAGCGTAGTGAAATTTTCTAGAGAATTCTTCAGCAAAGCGTTTAGCGAGCGGAGTCGTTTTACTGCTGAAGCTATTGGCCCAATCTGATAAGTAAATTTCTTGTAAAGTATCTTTACTCGTGTTTTGATATACAATTTGTTGTTGAATATCGATCAACCTTTTCTCTTCGTTTAATTTTGCTTCAACCTTGACGGTGGTTTGTGCAAAATTGCCGAGCGGTAAAAAAGCGATTAATAATGAAAAGAGTATTTTTCTGATCAATCTATCATAGGATTTACGTGCTTCTACTAAAAAAGGTCGGGTAGTATAAGGATAACGTTTTACGTTGAAAAACTATTGCATCAGATTAGAAATTCGGACTCAAATTGTATTGGTTATAGAAGTTGTTCAAGATATCGATCACTTCATCTGCAGAATCTACGACTTGTACCAAATCCATATCGCCGGCACTAATGTTTTTAAAACTGTCTAATAAAGTAGTTTTTACCCAATCTAATAAACCGTCCCAAAATTCGTGACCTACCAAGATAATCGGGAATTTGTCGATCTTATGGGTTTGTATTAAAGTAATCGCTTCAAATAATTCGTCTAAAGTTCCAAAACCACCGGGCATCACCACAAAACCTTGAGAATATTTTACAAACATCACTTTACGCACAAAAAAGTAATCAAAGTCTAAGCTTTTGTCTTTATCGATATACGGGTTGTCGTGTTGCTCAAAAGGAAGATCGATATTTAAGCCTACCGAAGTTCCGCCGGCTAAATGCGCTCCTTTATTACCGGCTTCCATAATCCCGGGACCACCGCCGGTGATTACTCCGTAACCGTGTTCAACGATTTTTTCAGCAACCTCTGTGGCAAGTTTGTAATATTTATGTTCAGGGTTTGTTCTTGCTGAACCAAAGATCGATACGCAAGGACCAATGGCACTCATACGTTCGTAACCGTGCACAAATTCGCTCATAATTTTAAAGAGCGCCCAGCTATCGTTAATTTTTATTTCGTTCCAGCTTTTATGATTGCTATTTCTTAATGTACTCATAGTTTAAAATTTTAAGGGCGGCTAATTTAGTTCTTTTCTTAAAAACTTAGCCGTAAAACTTTTTTTGTGTTTAGCTACTTCTTCCGGGGTTCCTTTAGTGATCACTTGACCGCCGTTTTTACCACCTTCGTAACCAATGTCGATAATATAATCGGCAAGCTTAATCACATCTAAATTATGCTCAATAATTAAAACTGTATTGCCTTTATCGGCTAATTTATTCAAGACTTCCATCAAGACACGAATATCTTCAAAATGAAGTCCGGTCGTAGGTTCATCTAAAATATAGAACGTATTTCCGGTATCGCGTTTAGAAAGTTCGGTGGCTAATTTTATACGTTGCGCTTCACCTCCCGAAAGTGTAGTGCTTTGTTGCCCAAGCGTAATATAACCCAGTCCCACATCTTGAATGGTTTTTAACTTACGATAAATCTTTGGGATCGGTTCAAAAAACTCGGTTGCTTCATCAATCGTCATTTCTAGCACATCGCTAATCGACTTGCCTTTGTATCGAATTTCTAAAGTTTCTCGATTAAAGCGTTTTCCTTGGCAGGTTTCACACTCCACATAAACGTCGGGTAAAAAGTTCATTTCGATCACTCGAAGTCCGCCACCTTTACAAGTTTCGCATCTTCCGCCTTTTACGTTGAAACTAAACCTTCCCGGTTTATAGCCTCTAATTTGGGCTTCGGGAGTTTTAGCAAACAAGCTTCGAATCTCAGAAAACACGCCGGTATATGTAGCCGGATTAGAACGTGGCGTTCTTCCGATAGGTGATTGGTTAATATCGATTACTTTATCGCAATGGTCTAAACCTTTAATGCTTTTGTAAGGCATCGGTTCTTTTACGCCATTAAAATAATGCGCGTTCATGATCGGGTAGAGGGTTTCGTTGATCAACGTAGATTTTCCACTTCCGGAAACGCCGGTCACCAAGATCATTTTTCCTAACGGAAATTTTACCGAAACGTTCTTTAAATTATTTCCCGTAGCACCTTTTAGTTCGATAAACTTTCCGTTGCCTTCGCGTCGTTGCTCGGGGACTTTAATTTCTTTCTTTCCATTTAAGTAGGAAGCGGTTAAGGTGTCGTGTTTTTTGATTTCTTCCGGCGTTCCTTCACTAATAATGCTTCCGCCGTGTTTACCGGCAAATGGACCGATATCGATCACGTGATCGGCACGTTCGATCATATCTTTATCGTGTTCAACCACAATGACAGAATTCCCTACATCACGTAAAGATTCTAGAGAATTGATCAGTTTTTCATTATCACGTTGGTGCAAACCAATACTCGGTTCATCTAAAATATAAAGCACACCCACCAATTGAGAACCAATTTGAGTCGCTAATCGAATACGTTGCGCTTCACCACCCGAAAGTGATTTAGAACCACGATTGAGTGATAAATAAGTTAACCCAACATCGACTAAAAATTGTAAGCGGGTGGTGATTTCTTTCACGATTTCTTCAGCGATCTTCCACTGGTTTTTGCTGAGTTTCTTCGGAAGTTTTTCAAACCAATCGGTAAGTTCGAGAATATCTTTTTCAGCTAACTCGGCAATATTTTGCTCGTTAACTTTAAAGTAAAGCGATTCTTTTTGCAATCGGCTGCCTTCACAGGTCGGGCATTTTACCTTATCCATATAGGCTTTTGCCCAACGTTTTAACGAAGAAGAATCGTTATTGTTATAGGTATTTTCAATAAAGGTAGCGACTCCTTCAAAATCGATTTTGTAAGAACGCGTAACGCCTAATTCTTTCGATTGAATGTTGAATTTTTCCTTTCCGCCGTGCAAGATCATCTCTAAACCTTCTTTCGGGATGTCTTTGATCGGGTCTGAGAGTTTAAAGTCGAAACGCTGCGCGATCAATTCCATCTGTTTAAACGCCCAATTTTTCTTTTGTGCGCCGTGAGGTTCTAAACCGCCATTCTTGATCGATTTCGTATCGTCGGGAATTATTTTTTTCAAATTCACCTCATACAAAGAGCCAATCCCATTACATTTTGGGCAAGCGCCTTTGGGTGAATTAAAAGAGAAATTATTAGGTTCAGGATTCGGGTAAGAAATTCCGCTGGTAGGGCACATTAAATTCCTACTGAAATACCGAATCTCCTCTGAATCTTGATCAAGGATCATCAACACATTATCGCCCTGATTCATCGCAGTATTGATACTCTGCGACAAGCGTTTATCTATTTTTTCGTCATCGCTCACCTTCATGCGGTCGATCACGATCTCTATATCATGCGTTTTATAGCGATCGAGTTTCATTCCTTTTTCGATATCGCGCACCTCTCCATCGGTTCTTACTTTTAAGAAACCTTGCTTGGCAATTTGCTCAAATAACTCGCGGTAATGACCTTTTCGGGAGCGGATCACCGGCGAAAGAATATTGATGCGCTTACCGGTAAAATCTTTTTTGATGAGGTCTTTAATCTGCTCGTCGCTATAGCTAACCATTTTCTCGCCCGTCTTATAACTGTAAGCATCGCTGGCGCGCGCAAACAGAAGACGGAGAAAGTCGTATACTTCAGTAATCGTACCTACGGTACTACGAGGACTTTTACTCGTGGTTTTCTGCTCGATCGCAATGACGGGAGAAAGCCCATCGATCTTATCGACATCGGGCCGTTCTAAACCGCCTAAAAATTGACGAGCGTAAGCGGAAAAAGTTTCTATATAGCGGCGTTGCCCTTCCGCATAAATCGTATCAAACGCCAAAGAAGACTTTCCGGAGCCCGAAAGCCCGGTAATCACTACTAATTTTTCTCTGGGAATGGTAACATCTATATCTTTTAGGTTGTGCACGCGGGCACCCTGTACTTCTATGTTTTCGTCGAAATTTGCCATAATTTTCTGCAAGATTGCGAAGTTACTCAAAGTCTTGAAATTAAGAAAGAACCTCTCTTAAAGCTTTGGTAAAATTAACTAGAAGTAGAAAGTGAAAAGTGAACTTAAATTAGCAACTCTTTTTTCTTCTGTGCAGCAAAGGCTTCAAGTTCTTTAAAAAAAGCAACAAACTCTTGTTCAAATAATTCATAAGCATCTTCGAATTCCACAATCGCATCTTGTAACTTTACTTTGCCACGAACACGGCTGCTCATTTGGCTAAGAATTTTATGGAGTCCATCTAGATCGGCATAGCTTAGCAGCCAATTATCACTCACCATATACGGATAAAAATTCTGAACCCGTTTCGGGAGAAGTTCAAAATTATACTTCAGCAGTAAATAGAAATCTTCCACATAAACGGGAAGTCGGGTAGCGTGGTAGTCTTGCCAGTTTTTAGCTAAAAAATGGTCGTAGAACATATCGACGATCACCGAAGAATAATGCCGGTATTTTTTGAAGAGGCGATGTTTACTTTCAAAAACAATCGGATGTGTATCGGTAAAAGTATCGATCTCGCGATGCAGTAAAATTCCCTGTTGAATAGCCTGCGGAAATTTTTTATAAGCTTTCCCTTTAATCGAATCGGCAGCAAAATTTCCAATTTTTAATAAAGGACGATCATCTCCGGAAAGGTAAATATGGGCAAGGTAATTCATAACCTCTAAAGTACGTTGAATAATAAGTTTGTACAAGCTTTTTGCTTCAGTAATGAATACGTGTATATTTGTTACACTAATCAATGAAATTAATTTATGACACTTATAAAATCTATATCAGGAATTCGTGGAACCATTGGCGGTAACGTTGGTGACAATTTAACGCCGATCGATGCGGTTAAATTTGCTTCAGCTTACGGTTATTGGGTTAAAAGTCAGGTAGAAAAAGACGAATACCGTGTGGTCGTTGGTCGTGATGCTCGAATTTCCGGTGAAATGATGCAGCAATTAGTAATGAACACTTTAGTTGGTTTAGGCATTCATGTAATCGATTTAGGACTTTCAACTACACCAACCGTAGAAATGGCCGTACCGATGGAACATGCCGATGGCGGAATTATCTTAACCGCAAGCCATAATCCTAAACAATGGAATGCCTTAAAATTGCTAAATGAAAAAGGTGAGTTTTTAAATGGAGAAGAAGGAGCTAAAATTCTAGAAATTGCAGAAAGTAATACCATCGAGTTTGCCGATGTAGACGATTTAGGCGAAATAACGGTAAACGATGCATATATCGATTTACATATCGACGAAATTTTAGATTCTAAATGGGTAGATGTTGAAGCGGTAAAAGCAGCGAATTTTAAAGTGGTTGTCGATGCGGTAAATTCTACCGGAGGTATCGCCATTCCTCGTTTATTGGAAGCAATGGGTGTTGAGGTTGTAAAATTGTATTGCGAACCTAACGGTCAATTTCCGCACAATCCAGAGCCTTTAAAAGAGCATTTAGGTGATATCTGCAAATTGGTTGTTGAAGAAAATGCCGATTTTGGTATTGTGGTCGATCCCGATGTAGATCGTTTGGCATTTATCGATGAGAAAGGAAATATGTTTGGTGAAGAATACACCTTGGTGGCGGTTGCCGATTATATTTTAGGTAAAGAAAAAGGAAACACCGTAAGTAACCTTTCCTCTTCTCGTGCTTTGCGTGATGTAACCGAAAAACATGGCGGTACTTACCAAGCCAGCGCTGTAGGAGAAGTAAATGTAGTTACCTTGATGAAAGAAACTCAGGCGATTATTGGAGGTGAAGGAAATGGCGGAATTATTTTTCCTGAATTTCACTACGGAAGAGATAGCTTAGTGGGCGCAGCTTTATTTTTAACCCATTTAGCTGAAAAGAAAATCACGGTTTCTCAACTTCGAGAAGAGTATCCGGCGTATTTTATGAGTAAAAATAAAATTCAGTTAACTCCAGAATTGGATGTTGATGCGATTTTAGTTGAAATGGAAAAGAAATATGCTAACGAAGAAGTTTCAACCGTAGATGGCGTGAAAATAGATTTCCCGAACAATTGGGTTCACTTAAGAAAATCGAATACAGAACCAATTATTAGAATTTATACAGAAGCAAAATCGCAACAAGAAGCCGACGATCTTGCCGATAAAATTATGATGGAAATTAAAGCCATTGCCGGTATTTAATTTTTTATTGAATAAAGTAGAAATTAAAAAGCTTGAGCGTTGGCTCAAGCTTTTTTTGTGTGTTTCCAGCGTTTGTGCGTCCACAAATAATATTCAGGTTGTTCACGAATTTGCTCTTCTAAAAGCTGAAAAAATTTCTCTGTAATTTCAAAATCTTGGTAATCTTTAGGAGTTGCCGTTAACGGAATTAGTTTTGCCGAATAATAACCACGTTTCACTTTTCTTATTTGAAGGTACAAAATACCAAAACCTAGTTTTTTTGCCATCGATTCAGAACCGGTAAACGCTGCAGTTTCTGTTCCCATAAAATTTACCCAACACGCATTTTTAGTGTTTTTAGGAGATTGGTCTGAGATCATATAATAACTCGCTTTCTGGTTATTAACCTTGTTGCGCATCATTGTTGGGATCACTTCTTTACTGGTAATAAGCGTGGTTCCTAAATTGGCTCGAATATCTTTAATTAGTTTATCGAAGTGTTTATTTCTTATCTTTTTATAGATCGCGTAGGCTTTGTTATGCGTGTCGTAAAAATTGATCGCCGTTGCCCATTCGTAACTCGCATAATGGCCACACATGACGATGGCTCCGTTACATTCTTTTTCAAACTTTACCAATTCTTCGATATTTTTATAAACGAAGCGTTTTTTAAGTTGTTTGTTAGAAATAGAAAGGGTTTTTATCATTTCTAAAAACATATCGCACATATGTTTATAGAATTTTTTTTCGATTTTTTTTAATTCTGAAATGGACTTCTCAGGAAAAGATTTTTTCAAATTATCACGAACAACTTTCTTCCTGTATCCGATTAAGTAAAAAACGATCACATAGCAAAAATCTGAAACCAAATAGAATACAGGAAATGGTAGTTTTGAAACTAACCATAATAGAGGATAAGCTAAATAGAAAACAACTTTTTTCATAAAAATCTATGATAAGCTGTCAAATATAATTTTTTATTAAAAAAATAAAAGTAAAACTAGCAACTTTATAAATTATCTATTAATTTTTTGCGTGTTTCCAACGCTTGTGCGACCATAAATAATATTCAGGTTTATCTCTAATTTGCTCTTCTAAGAGTTGAAAATATTTTTCAGTAATTTCAAAATCTTTAAAATTTTCAGGATGATCTGCTAACGGAATAAATTCTGCAGTGTAATGACCGCGTTTTACTTTTTCAATATGTAAATAGGTAAGTGCTAGATCTAATCGTTTTGCTAAAACTTCGCTTCCGGTAAATGCAGGAACTTCTCTTCCCATAAACTTCAGCCAATGTTTAGCGTGAGCACCTTTCGGCGCTTGATCGGCAATCATTCCGTAGCTAGATAAAAGTTGATCTTTTTTGTTTCTTAATATCTGTTTAGGCACGTCTTTGGTGGCCAACATCGTGGTATGGTGTTTACTTCTAATTCTTTTAATTAAACAATCAAAATAGCGATTCTTTATTTTTTTGTAGACGCCGTAAGCTTCATAGGTGAGTCCGTAAAAATGTAAAGCATTTACCCATTCGTAACTAGCGTAATGCCCAAGTAAAATAATATGACTTTTATCGAGACTTTGTAAACGTTCAAGTTCTTCAGGGTTTTTTACTACGAAGCGTTTTTTTAATGCTGTACCAGAAATAGACATGGTTTTTACCATTTCTAAAAACATATCGCAAAAGTGATGGTAAAATTTCTTCTGAATTTGATGAATCTCTTTTTTAGACTTTTCAGGAAAGGCTAATTCTAAATTCGATTTGACTACATTTTTACGATAACCAACCACATAATACACAATGACGTAGACGAAATCTGAAAATAAATAGAAAATTTTAAAAGGTAAAATAGATATAAACCACAAAATAGGGTAAACCGCGATAAATCCCAATCTTTGCATGAATAACAGAAAATTTTTACAAAGATATGGTATATTTGAAGGTATTCAAACGCATGTTATGGGAGATTTAGAAATAGTTACATTTATTGTTATTGGGATGAATGCCGTTGTATCTCTAAAGGGTTTTAACGATACATTTTTTTTTGATAAATATAAGTTTAATGTGGGAGCTATAAAGCTGGGAGAGCAGTTGCGAGTGATTACTTCTGGATTTTTACACGTCGATGTTACTCATCTATTTGTAAATATGCTTACGCTCTATTTTTTCTCTGGAGTCGTCATTAATTATACCGGTACTATAAATTTCTTTGTGATCTATTTAGGGAGTTTAATTTTAGGGAATTTATTTTCCCTCTATTTTCATAGAGATGAAGATCATTATACTGCCGTTGGTGCCAGTGGAGCGGTAATGGGTATTTTGTATGCTGCTATTTTATTAGAACCGGGAATGACTTTGGGCTTATTTTTTCTTTTACCTATTCCTGCTTATATGTTTGGTATTGGTTATTTACTTTATACCATTTACGGGATGAAAAACAAAATTGGTAATATTGGTCACGATGCACATTTTGGCGGAGCGATGGGCGGTTATTTTATTACCCTAATTTTTGAACCTTGGGTGTTTAGTGAGCATTTATTAATGGTCGTATTATTGTTTATACCTCTTGTGGTGTTATTTATTTTACAGAAAAACGGTAAACTTTAATTTTTGGTCTCATTCTTGGTTTAGAAATAAAAAAACTTAACAATAAATATTATGAAAAAATTATTTTTAGCTGTTGCCTTACTTTTTACAATTGGTCTGGTAGCGCAAGAACAACCTAGCGGAATTTCAGTAAATGGTGAAGGAACAATTACTGTGGTTCCCGATGAAGTTCTTATTCAAGTTTATATTCAAGAAGAAGCTTCAAGTGCGCAGAAAGTAAAAGAAAATACCGATAAGGTGATTGATGAGGTGTTGAAGTATTTAAAGTCTGAAAAAATTCCGCAGAAAAATATTCAAACTGAATATGTGAGATTGGGGAAGAATGTACAAACCAGTAAATACGGTAATGTTCCTAATGCCGTTAACTTTTATGCAAACCAAAGTATTTCTATTTTATTAACCGATGTTTCTAAGTATGATGAAATTACTCGCGGATTATTAGAATTAGGAATTAACGGTATTAATAGCGTTCAATTTAAATCTTCAGAAATTGAAAAATACGAAGCGCAGGCTCGTTTAAAAGCCATTGCAGATGCTAAATCTAAAGCAAATGAATATGCTAAAGCTTTAGAGGTAAAAGTAGGAACGCCAACTTTAATTAGCGAAAGCTCGAACACATATTCTAATCCGCAGGTTTTTAGAACAATGGAGATGAAACAAAGCAGTGTTTCATCATCTAATACACAAACTTTGGCAGTAGGAGAGATGGAGATCAAAGCACAAATTCACGTAGTTTTCTCGATTATTAACTAGCAGTCATCATTTAAACATAAAAAAAATCCCGTTCTATTTAGAACGGGATTTTTTTATTTTATAAGAAGAAATGTTTTAGTCTAACATTTCTGATACTTTAGCTCTAAGTGCTTCGCCTCTTAAATCTTTAGCGATAATCACTCCGTTTTCATCTAAAATAAATGTAGCAGGAATAGATCTTACATTGTAAAGCTGAGCTACAGGACCTTGCCAGTATTGTAAGTTAGAAACGTGTTGCCAAGTTAAACCATCGTCTTCAATTGCTTTTAACCACTTGTCTTTTTGCCCGTTCTTATCTAAAGAAACACCGATAATATTTAAACCTTTATCGTGGTATTCGTTATAAAGTTTAACCACGTTTGGATTTTCGATTCGGCAAGGTTTACACCAAGATGCCCAAAAATCTACAATAGTTATTTTCCCTAAAGCATCTTTTAAGGCAAGTTGCTCACCTTCTGGAGTTGGAGCAGAAAATTCTGGAGCTTTGCTACCTACAGCGGTTGCAGTAGCTTTTTGAATGGTTTCATTTAATTGTTTCCCGATCTCAGAGTTTTTAACTTCTTCATCTAAATTTTCAAACAACTCTTTAAATTTGTTGGTACTTAAAGACTTCCCGTTCATCATATCAGATAAGATCAATGCAGAAACTAAAGACTGAGGGTTTTCTGAAATCATTTTCTGGAACTTACCGGTATTATTTTCTTGAAGCTCTTTTTGCTTCTGCTGAATTTCTTGCATTAACGCAGGATTCTGTCTAAGGTTTGGGTTGTTTGCTTGGTATTGCTCAACCATTTTCTGCATTTCTGCTCTTAACGATTTAATTTCAGAAACATAATCGTTAAACAATTCGTTAGACTTACCTCCTTCAACTTTAGAGCTTCTTAAGCTATCTTTGTAAACGGTTGCGGTAATTGGTTCATTTTCATTAATAAAAATTACATTACCTCTTCCGCCTTCTAGCGTTAAGATGTTTAGCGTTTCAAAATCTACTTTAGGTAAATCGATCTCAAACTTACCATCTTTTACCATTACCGTATCGATAGCTTGAGGCTGACCGGTGTTACCTAATTGAGATAAATAAATTGCGGTGCTATCTTCTACGTTGCTAATAGAACCTTTAAAAGTAGGTTCGTTACTTTCTTTATTGTTGTCTTGACAAGCAACGGCAAAGGCTGCCAGAGCAATTACAAATAATTTTTTCATTAATTAAAATTTAGTTTAGCTACAAAAGTAACTAACGTAAATTAAAGGCACAAATTTCTAAAGTATTGTTAAGATTTATTATTCTTATCTTTGTTGTGGCGTATTACGTTATCTTGTTAGTTATAAAAATATTGCAATGAAAAGTCAGAATAAGGATTTTCCTTTTAACATAAAAGTGAGTTTTAGAAAGGTGATTTCAACTTATCGTGAACGAGCGAAGGTTGAAAAAAATCCTATTGCAAAAAATTACCTAAAGAGTGTTCTCGATTACATCGACGATTTTCCTAAACTAGAAACCGGCTTAGAAAGCAAAACAGAGATCAAAGAACACATCGATCCTATTCATATTTTGTTAGATGATCTATTTCCTAACATTCTTACCAATAACGAGATAAAAGCGGCTTCGCTACCACATCAGAACTTTTTATTTAATAAAACCAAGCGCTTTCAAGAAATTATAAAACGTGCCGGGAAAGATTTTAATTTAAAAGTTCGAAATTTTACAGATGAAATCGATTATGTATTTGGCTGTATTTTAATTTTGAATGGTTATTACGGTTATAATATCGATTTTACGCGTCCGTTTTATTACGATATTCCTGATGAAAACGGAATTATGCGTCATTACCGTATTGCGGTCAATGCCGATTTTGTAGAGTTTGAAAAAACAGAGAAAGCTATAGATATTACTGAAGACGATGTAGATCTTCTGCTTCAGAATACAGACGATATAGATTTGTGGCGAGAGAAATTTCCGCCGTTAAGCTGGATTTTTAAAGGATTTATAATTACCAATTTAACCGATGTTACTGTCGATGATGGTATTTCTGATCTTAAAACCCAATTGCTGAACAATAACTTGCCTAAAGAAGATAATCTAAAAGGGATTACAGAAATATTTAGGTCTATTTATCGTAGTCCAGATCTAGAAGTAGGTTTAACGCTTTACGATGGTAAGAGTTTAGATCTTACCAAAATGGAAAACGATCAAATTAAAAGTTATATTTTAAACTCTATCGAAGAGTTAAATTGTCACGATGCTTTTTGTAATGAAGCCTATAATGCCATCATCGATAAACACCAGTATTTTGCTATTTCTAATGTTGAAGCTTATATAGAAAAACATCCCGATAGTGTTCTAAGTAAGAACCTTCAGCATAAAAAAATTAAGAGCTGTATTTTTGCGCCTATTGCTAAAGGAAATGATTTGTTGGCAATTCTAGAGCTGGTTTCTTTTCATAAAAATGAATTGAATAGTATAAATGCCATTAAGCTGGAAGATATCGTTCCTTATATCGTAACGGCTTTAGAAAGAAATAAAGCAGATTTTGAAAATAGGGTAAAAGCGGTAATTCAAAGCGAATGTACATCGATTCATCCTAGTGTTCTTTGGGTTTTTGAAGAAGAAGCCAGACGTTATATTAGAGATCTCGATAGAGACGGTGTTTCTTCGTTTAGAGATATTGCGTTTAAAGATGTTTTTCCGTTATACGGGCAAATTGATATCGTAGGATCTTCCGATGAAAGAAATATTGCTATTCAAAAAGATCTTTTAAAACATTTAAACTTAATTGTTCAGATCGTAGATAAAGCTTTAGAAGAAGAGCCTCTGCCTATTTATGAGCAAACCAAGTTTAGAATTAATAAATACATTGACGATTTAAAAGAGAATTTAAATGCTTCTAGTGAACAGAAGATCGTAAATTTTATACATAAAGAAATCAATCCGCTTATTGAGCATTTTCAATCAAAATCTGATGTGCTTTCGCAAATGATCGATCACTATAACAATTGCATCGATAAAGATGCCGGTGTAGTTTACGATCAGCGAAAAAATTACGACGATACCGTACAACGTATAAATCGTACTTTAGCACGTTATATCGATAGAAAACAAGCAGAAGCACAACGAATATTTCCTCATTATTTTGAACGATACAAAACCGATGGAGTAGATCACAACATTTACATTGGAGAATCGATGACTAAAAACAAAGAGTTTAGTCGTGTTTACCTTCATAATATTAGGTTATGGCAGCTACAGATTGTTTGCGAGATGGAAAATAAATTTTACCATATTCAAGAAAATCTTCCTTTAAAGTTAGATGCCGCTTCACTTATTTTAGTATTTAGTTCAACCTTATCTATTAGATATCGAATGGATGAGAAGAAATTTGATGTTGATGGTACATACAACGCGAGATACGAAATTATAAAGAAGCGTATCGATAAAGCTTTTGTGAAAAATACGGAAGAGCGCGTGACGCAAAAAGGAAAAATAGCGATTATTTATTCTCAAAAAGCAGATGAGCGAGAATACCTAAAATATGTAGAATACCTACAAAAAAAGAACTACCTCGGTGATGAGGTAGAACTTTTAGAATTAGAAGATGTTCAGGGTGTTGTTGGTTTAAAAGCGATTCGAGTTGAAGTACTTTATCATAAAGATGAAGATGCTTCAGAAGAAAAAGCTTTAACCTACGAAGACCTGATGGAAGTTTTACATTAACCAAAAGGCAATTACGAAGCTTATCACCGAGATGATAATTCCGGTCATAAAAATGGTGTACGTCCAACGTAAGATCTTGTATTTTCGGTTTAAAACAATTCCTAAATAATATAAATCTTTGGTAAGCGCTTCGTAAACGTAATCTTTATCTTTTAAAATTTCATTGATCGCCCAGTTGTATTGATCAAATTGCATCTGATGAAAATTACCGAAGAATAATACATTCACTTCACGGTTTTTAACCTGTTCTTTAGTGAATTCACCCGAGGTTACATTTGGTTTGGTAGACATAATTGATAACACGATTGAAGCCACACAAAAACAAACCATAATAAGTGTTGGGATCATTAAATGTCGATTAGAAGCCGCGTCAAGTTTCGGGATAATATTGGCAAGTGCCAACGAAATAATAATCGCATTCACCGATAACAGAATATTCGCTTTCGTATCTGCAATATCACTAAGTTTAATATGGTTTCTAAGCGTAGTTCTGTATAACGTTTGAATACT
>ENA-ORDG01000566-ORDG01000566.1-marine-metagenome-genome-assembly--contig:-NODE-566-length-16761-cov-4.782067_pt1 | contig 16761 bp, 13 predicted proteins | sample MGYA00248629_ERZ508524 | MGnify/ENA primary metagenome ERZ508524 (study PRJEB26194, sample SAMN05421901) | marine metagenome | isolation source: East of Rio de Janeiro, Brazil, South Atlantic Ocean...
AGTAATGAAGTTTTATTATACCTATATTGTGTTATGTGCAGATAATTCTTACTATATCGGGATTACAAATAATTTAGAAAAAAGAATTGAACAGCATAATGAAGGAATAAATAGAAGGAGTTATACTTTTAAGAGAAGACCAGTAACTTTAAAATGGAATATTCAGTGTACTAACCCAGAAGAGGCAATTAAAATTGAAAAACAACTTAAAGGTTGGTCTAGAAAAAAGAAAGAAGCTCTAATTAAAGAAAATTGGCAAGACCTTGTTCGATTTTCAAAAAACCATACTCAATTTGGAAAGCCTGAGTAATCATCGGGTTGATAAACACTTCGACAAGCTCAGTGTGACACAATTCTAATTCATATACTAAATTCAGAATAAAATCAAAAATGCTTCACTTTCTTAAAAAACACCCTATCAAAATAGGTTTGCTATTTATTGTAGGAATGGTGTGGCTTTTTTGTTTACCGAAACAGCTTTTTAACGAACCTACTTCTACAGTTCTTAAAAGTCGGGAAGGTTTGATGTTGGGAGCCCGCATTGCCGATGACGGGCAATGGCGATTTCCTGAGCAAGACAGTGTTCCGTACAGGTTTGAGCAATGTATTCTGAATTTTGAAGATGAATATTTCTACTATCATCCCGGTTTTAATCCGGTAGCGATCACCAAAGCGCTTTGGGAAAACCTCACCACAGAAGATCGTCGTGGCGGAAGCACGCTTACGCAGCAAGTGATTCGCTTATCACGTAAAAATCAAGAGCGAACTTACTGGGAAAAAGTGATTGAAATTTTTCAAGCTACGCGATTAGAAGTTCGTCTCAGTAAAAAAGAAATTCTTAATCTTTATGCAACTTATGCTCCTTTCGGCGGAAATGTAGTTGGTTTAGAAACTGCGTCTTGGCGCTATTTTGGCCTCTCTTCGCAAGATTTAAGTTGGGGACAGGCCGCAGCTTTAGCAGTGTTACCCAACGCACCGGCATTGATATTCCCCGGAAAAAATGAAAAAATTTTCCAACAAAAACGTGACCGATTATTACGAAAGCTTTTTGAAAATGAAGTGATCGACCAAACCACCTACGAATTAGCCTTAGCTGAGAAACTTCCGGGAAAACCTTTTCCGCTACCGGAAATAACTCCGCACCTCACTGAAAAATTAAGAAATGATCATAAAGGAAAGCAGTTAACCTCAACGATCAACTATTCGCTTCAGCAGCAAATTAATGAAATTGCTCGTAAAAACCATGAGGCTTTACGACAAAATGAAATTCATAACCTTGCGATTTTAATTCTTGATGTGAATACGCTAGAAGTTTTAGCCTATGTGGGAAATTCGCCTACCAGTGCTGAACACGATCATTTTGTAGATATTATTCAGCGGCCGAGAAGTACAGGCAGTATTTTAAAACCCTTTTTATATGCTGCGATGCTTGATGAAGGAAGTTTGCTTCCGCATACGCTCGTTGCCGATGTTCCTACTTCGGTGAACGGTTATAGTCCGCAAAATTTTGATAAAGAATTTAATGGCGCTGTTCCTGCAAGTGTCGCTTTGGCAAAATCGCTAAACGTGCCAGCAGTTCGTATGCTTCAGGATTATGGGTTGCAAAAATTTTATCATCAGCTCGAAAAACTTCAGCAGAAAAATATTAATAAGTCTGCAGATTATTATGGGCTTTCACTAATTCTAGGCGGTGCAGAAAGTTCTCTTTGGGATATCACAAATGCTTATGCCGGGATGGCTTCAACGTTAAACCACTTCAATTCTTCTTCTAGCGAATATAAACCGAATGAATTTTTAGAACCAATTTATAAGTTGAATAAAAAAGCTGACTTCGGAAAAAATCAATTTCAGCCGGAAGTCTTTCATGCCGGAGCTGTTTATCATACACTGAAAACCTTAGAAGAAGTTAATCGACCAAACGGAGAAGAAAACTGGAATTTCTTTTCGCACTCACAAGCAATTTCTTGGAAAACCGGCACGAGCTACGGTTTTAAAGATGCTTGGGCTGTAGGAGTTAATGCTCGTTTTGCCGTTGGGGTTTGGGTAGGAAATGCCGATGGCGAAGGCCGACCGGGATTAACAGGTTTACAAGCTGCTGCTCCCATTTTATTTGAAAGTTTTGATAAATTACCTAAAGCTGATGTATTTCAAATTCCTTATGATGAATTGGTTGAAGCTGAAATTTGCTCGAAAAGCGGTCATTTAGCCGGAATTTATTGTCAAGAAACAGCACAAGAATTAATTCCGAAATATGGAACTCGAACCACTTCTTGTCCTTATCATCAGCAAGTATTTTTAGATGAATCTGAGCAATTTCAGGTGAATTCTTCTTGTTACCAACTGGCAGAAATGAAGGTGAACAACTGGTTTTCGCTTCCGCCGGTGATGGAATATTATTATGCACCCAAACATCCGGAGTACAAAAGTCTCCCTCCGTTTAAGTCGGGTTGCCTAAAAGAAGGAGAAAAATTGATGCAGTTTATCTTTCCGAAGAAAAATGAAGCGATCTTACTTCCGAAGAATTTTAAAGAACAAACCAATCCTGTGGTTTTTAAATTAGCACATCGCAATCCCGATACGAAAGTTTATTGGTATATCGATAAGCAGTTTATTGAGGTGACTGAAACTTTTCACGAAATTACTTACGAGCCAACACCCGGTAAACACCTACTTACGGTTACCGATCAAGAAGGAAATTCAATCTCCAGAAAAATTCTAATTGAAAAAAATTTTAAATAGATTAAACCTTCTTATTGCTTCACAGTCAAACATAAGTCCGTAACTAATAATTTTTTAACATATTTTTAAGTTCTTTTGGTTCGGTCAGTTCCGAACCAATCGTATATTTGCAAACTAAAATAAACGAATATGGTTTGTTCTGAATATAAAAAAAAACTTATTGAAGAGATTGGGTTGCATTTTGAGCAGACGCATCAAATTTCTCCATTAGCGGCAAGAATTTATGCGATCATGATTTTATCTCCGTACGATGGGCATACTTTCGATGAGATTTTAGAGATCACTCAAGCCAGTAAAAGTTCTGTTTCTACGCAACTTAACCTTTTGGTTCAGCTTAAAAAGGTAGAATATTTTACGAAGCCCGGCGATCGCAAAAGATACTTTAGAGCTAGTAAAAAATATTTAGTGAATACGCTAGAAGAACATGTACAGACGATTAATCAAGAAATTAAAATGGTGAATAAAATTGCTGAATTTAATGCTGAATTCAACAAACATAAGTATGAAGAGCACGGTCAGTTTTCCATTTTATTTAAAGAATACCTCATCAATCAAAAAAAGAATATGATGGATACCATCGAAAAAATGTCAAAATTAACTGAGAAATAAATTAACCTACATAGAAATAAAATGAATAGATTTTTTAAACATATTGGAGTTATTGCAGGCGTATTTTTACTGATTTCCTGCGGAGATGACAAAGCGGCTCAACAGCAAGGTCAAGCACAAGCACAACAGGCAATGCCTTTTCCTGTAATTAATATTCCTACAAAAACCATTACCGGTTATAATTCTTACCCAACACGTATTGAAGGGATTGTAAATAGTGAGGTACGTGCAAAAGTACAAGGATATATAGATCGCGTATTGGTAGATGAAGGTCAAAAAGTGAGTAAAGGTCAACCTTTATTTAAGCTAGAAACCCAATCGTTAACACAAGATGCAGCAGCGGCAAAAGCCAACGTAAACGCAGCACAGGTAGAAGTCGATAAATTAAAACCGCTAGTAGAAAAAGATATTATTAGCGAAGTACAATTAGAGACTGCAAAAGCACAACTGCAGCAAGCAAAAAGCAGTTACCAAAGTATTAACGCAAATATTGGTTATGCCACGGTAAAAAGCCCGGTAGATGGTTATGTAGGCGCGATCGATCTACGTGAAGGAGCCTTAGTTGGTCCTACCGATCAAACAGGACTTACTACCGTTTCTAACATCGAAAAAGTTTACGCTTATTTCTCGATGAACGAAGCCGATTACTTAAGCTTTTTACAGAATACAGAAGGCGAAACTTTACAAGATAAAGTAGATAACTTCCCTGAAATTTCGCTTGTTCTAGCAAACGGATCTACTTACGAGCAGAAAGGAAAAATACAAACCGTAACCGGACAAATAGATAGAAATACAGGAACGGTAAGTTTTAGAGCTGTATTTGATAATCCAAAACAGTTAATTACTAACGGTAACAGCGGTAAAGTAAAAATACCGGTGACTTATGAAAATATGCCGGTAGTTCCTCAAAATTCAACTTTTGAGCAACAAGGGAATATTTTGGCTTACAAGGTAAACAATGAAAACAAGGTTTCTACTGTAAAAATTGGTACCAAAGCAACAGTAGGAAATTTATACATCGTCGAATCTGGTTTAAAAGAAGGAGATGTGATTGTAGCAAAAGGAGCAGGTAAATTAAGACCTGGGGCAGAAATTAAGCCGCAAGAAGTTCCTTTTGACAGTATTGCAAAACCAGTAGATCAATTGTTTCAATAATATTTAGAAAAGAGTTATGTTAAAAACATTTATAGAAAGACCGGTTCTTTCTACAGTGATCTCTATAATCATTGTAATTCTGGGAGTCTTAGGTCTTACCACTTTACCAATCGAGCAATACCCAGATATTGCTCCACCAACGGTTCAGGTAACCGCTAACTATACCGGAGCAAGTGCAGAAACGGTTTTAGAAAGTGTAATTATCCCGATTGAAGAACAAATTAACGGTGTTGAAGGGATGACCTACATTACTTCAACCGCCACAAATAATGGTACGGCAGAAATTACGGTTTATTTTGAACAAGATACCGATCCCGATATCGATGCGGTAAACGTACAAAACCGAGTAGCTTTAGCCAACCCACTTTTACCACAAGAAGTAACGCAAGCCGGGGTAACTACACAAAAAAGACAAACCAGCTCATTAATGTTCTTGTCTTTTTACAGCACAAACCCAGATTATGATGCTACCTTCTTAAACAACTACTTAAATATTAATGTAGTTCCAGAATTTAAAAGGGTTTCTGGGGTTGGTGATGTGAATGTATTTTCACGTCAAGATTATGCAATGCGTGTTTGGTTAAAACCAGACAAACTTGCCGCTTACGATTTAGTACCTTCTGATGTAACTGCAGCTTTAAACGAGCAAAGTTTAGAGGCAGCTGCCGGTACTTTAGGTCAAAATAACGGTGAAACTTTTTCATACACGATCAAATATAGCGGTCGTTATAAAGAAGAAAGTCAATATGAAGATATTATCGTTAAATCTTTAGGAAACGGTGAATTTTTAAGGCTGAAAGATGTTGCTGAAATTCAGTTAGATGCGCAAAACTATAGCGTAAACTCACAAACCAAAGGAAATCCTAGTGTGAGTATGGCGATTTACCAAACCAAAGGATCTAACGCTCAAGAAATTATTGAAAACATTAAAGCCAGAATGGAAGTATTGAAAAAAGACTTCCCAGAAGGTATCGATGTTTTTATTCCATTCGACACGAACGAATTCTTAAATGCTTCGATCGACAAAGTAGTTCACACCTTAATTGAAGCTTTTATCTTAGTTTTTATCGTAGTATTTATTTTCCTTCAAGATTTTAGATCTACGTTAATTCCTGCGATTGCAGTTCCCGTTTCGATCGTCGGTACATTCTTTTTCTTAAGTCTGTTTGGGTATTCGATTAACTTACTAACGCTGTTTGCCCTCGTGCTCGCCATTGGTATTGTAGTAGATGACGCGATTGTTGTGGTTGAAGCGGTTCACGCCAAAATAGATGAAGGCGCTAACGATGCTAAAAAAGCAACCGTCGATGCAATGCACGAAATATCTGGGGCAATTATTTCGATTACCTTAGTAATGGCGGCAGTATTTATTCCGGTGACTTTTATACAAGGTCCTACGGGAGTATTTTATGAGCAATTCGGGATCACTTTAATTGTATCTATCTTTATTTCTGCAGTAAACGCATTAACCTTAAGTCCCGCTCTTTGTGCGTTGTTCTTAAAACCTCATCACGATGAAGAAGGAAAAAAGAAAAACTTTTTACAACGTTTTTATGCAGCATTTAACCGAGGCTTTAATGCAACGATTAATCGCTACGGAAAATCACTTGGCTTTTTATACAAAAACAAATGGATTACCGCTGTTATCTTAATTTTAGCAGTAGTAGGTATTTGGTGGTCTGCATCAACTACACCAACAGGATTTGTACCTAACGAAGACCGTGGTATTGTGTTTGCCAATGTAGAATTACCGGCAGGTTCTTCTTTAGATAAAACCAATCAAATTACAGGTGAACTTTATAATAAAATTAAAGATTTACCGGGTGTTGATGGTTTAAACATGGTAGATGGTTTTAGTTTATTAAACGGGCAAGGTAGTAACTACGCACTTGGTTTTATTAAACTGAAAGATTGGTCTGAGCGTGAAGAAGATTCACTTTCTGCGGAAGCGATTACCGGAAAATTATTTGGTATTGCGGCAACGATCCCAGATGCCAATATTATTTTCTTCTCGCCACCGAGTATTCCTGGGTTTAGTGCTTCTTCTGGAGTTGAAGTAAACCTTTTAGACCGTTCTGGTGGGAGTTTTAAAGATCTTGACCAAGCCAACCAAGAGTTTATTCAGAATTTAACGAAACATCCTGAAGTTCAATACGCGCAATCTTCATTCAACACAAGTTACCCACAATATCAAATGGACATTAATGTGCCGTTGGCAAAGCAAAATGGAGTTACGGTGAGTGATATTTTTGCAACACTTCAAGGTTATATTGGTGGTATTTACGCAGCAGACTTCTCTAGATTTGGTAAGCAATACCGTGTGTATATTCAATCTTATCCTGAAGATCGTGCAGATAAAGATGACCTTAACCAAATGTTTGTGAGAACAGAATCTGGTGCGATGTCTCCGCTTAGTGAATATGTAACTTTAGATCGTGTTTACGGTCCGCAATCGGTAACAAGATTCAACCTGTTTAATTCAACTAAATTAAACGTAGCGATGAATCCTGGTTTTAGTTCTGGTGACGGGATTAGAATTGTAAATGAAGAAGCTGAAAAATTAGCCGGTAATTATGGTACGGCTTATTCTGGTCTAACACGTGAAGAAATTAGTGCCGGTAACCAAACCACTACCATCTTTATTTTATCGATCGTTTTTGTGTACTTCTTATTGGCAGCGCAATACGAAAGTTACTTATTACCGCTTTCGGTGCTCTTATCACTTCCGTTAGGAGTATTTGGAGCTTATTTTACTACAAAAATGGCCGGATTACAGAATAACATCTATTTTCAAATTGCATTAATTATGTTAATCGGGCTCTTGGCTAAAAACGCAATTTTAATTGTAGAGTTTGCGATACAGCGAAGAAAAAATGGAGAAAGTATTGTAGATGCCGCCATCGATGGAGCAAAAGCGAGACTTCGACCAATTTTAATGACCTCTTTTGCCTTTATCTTAGGATTAATGCCATTGGTATTAGCAAGTGGTGTTGGTGCCGCAGGTAACCGTTCTATTGGTACAGGAGCAGCAGGAGGATTGTTAATTGGTACTATTTTAGGAGTTTTTGTAATTCCAATTCTCTTTATCCTTTTCCAATGGTTGCAAGAGAAAGTAGGTAAAAAACCAAAGGCTGTTAACACTAATAACCAAGAATAAAATTGCTATGAAATTTTTAATAAAATATAAATTTATCGGGCTATCGTTAGTCGTCTTAAACTTACAATCTTGTTTTGTAGCTAAAGATTATGAACAGCCGGATATTATTGAAGAAGAAAACTTTAGAACCGATAACATTCCGCAAGACAGCCTAACAATGGCCAATTTTTCTTGGCGAGATATGTTTACCGATCCTATTTTGCAAAATCATATTGAAGAAGGCCTTCAAAACAATATTGATATTCGAGTAGCGCTTCAGCAAATACTATATGCTGAAGCTTACTTGAAGCAAGGAAAAGCAGGCTATTTCCCTTCACTTACAGGAAATGCAAGCTGGACACACTCAGAGCTTTCATCAAATAGCCAGTTTGGAGGTTTCTTCTCTTCGTTAGATCAATATGAAATTAGTGCAGATCTTTCTTGGGAAGCTGATATTTGGGGGAAAATTAGAAGTCAAAAAAGAGCTTACGAAGCTTCTTATTTACAAAGCGTGGCCGCACACCAAGCGGTAAAAACTACGCTTATTTCTAACATTGCTTCTACGTATTATCAATTGCTTTCGTTAGACGAGCAACGTAAAGTCACCGAGAGAACAATTGAAAACCGAGAAAAAAGTTTAGAAACCAACAAAGCTTTAAAAGAAGCCGGAAACATTACTGAAGTTGGTGTAAAACAAACCGAAGCGCAGCTTTATACAGCCCAAGCTTTATTGGTAGATATTAATAATCAAATTCGATTATTAGAAAACACGATGTCTATTTTATTAGGTAAAGAACCACAAGACATTAACCGAAGTGTTTTAGCCGATCAAACAATTGAAACCGAATTAAAAACCGGTGTTCCTGCACAATTATTAAGAAACAGACCCGATGTAATTCAGGCAGAATATGGCTTGGTAAATGCTTTTGAAATGACCAATGTTGCCCGAGCTAATTTCTATCCTTCATTAACATTAACAGCAACAGGAGGTTTTCAATCTTTAGATTTGGGAGAGCTTATAGATACGAATTCTTTATTTGCCACGATTGTAGGAGGTATTACGCAACCCATTTTTCAGCGTAGACAAATAAAAACGCAATACGAAGCTTCACAAGCGCAACAAGAACAAGCTAGACTTCAGTTTAGACAAGCTTTCTTAACGGCTACAAAAGAAGTGGCCGATGCTTTATATAATTATGAAGCGGCAAGCGATAAAATTGAAATAAAAGAAAAAGAATATAGTGCTTATGAAACCGCAACTAATTATTCGCAAGAATTGTTAGATAATGGTTTAGCCAATTATTTAGAAGTTTTAACGGCAAGAGAAAATGCGTTAAACTCTAGATTAGACTTGATCAACGCTAAGTATTCACAATTAAATTCGATGGTGAATTTATATGAAGCTTTAGGCGGCGGATGGCAATAAGCATTTATAGTTTGTAATTTTTGGTTAGTAGTAATCGCCTTGTAAAACCTTTGTTTTGCAGGGCGATTTTTTTATTTCAGCTTTCCTCCTTTCGAAGTCCACCACGGGTGAACTTCTACTGCTAATCTTCCGGCTTCTACCATAGGGTCTAAATTGGCCAAGCTATCGGCCATTTTTAGTGTTGGCGTATTGTAAACTACAATTCCTCTAATCTCACCGTCATCACCAAACGGACCGGTTAAACTAGTGTAACCTTCCTGCGCCATCCGTTCTAAGTGTGCTAAATGCTTTCTTTGCAAATTTGCTGCCTCAGTAGAATCTTGACTTCTGTTCTTTCCCGATTTTAGAAAAACCATAAAATACTTTTGCATTAAATAAGTGGTATCGCCTTCTTGATAATGAAAGGTCTCATAACCTTGCTCTTGCAATTGTTGTGATCGCTCTTCTACACCCAATTTTATATTGGCTTGTTGTAAGCTATCTTGTTCTTTAACTTCTTCTGAAGTTTTAGTTTCTTTATTTTCACAACTATTTAAAAAAGCCAAAACGCATGTGGCTAAAATTAGTTTCTTCATCTTACCAAGTTTTAAAAGGCTTTTGTGTTAATGCAGAATTGTAATATTTCTGTTCGCCGGTAACTTCATTAGCTAACCAATCGGGTAATAAAACCTGATCACTTTCAGAGTTCATTTCAACTTCAGCGACGATCAAACCTTCATTTTCACCATAAAACTCATCAACTTCAAAAATATGATTTCCAGATTTTACCAAGAAACGGGTTTTTTCAATTTTTCCCGGTTCACATAATTGCAGTAAAGCTTCAGCATCTTTTAAATCAATTTCTTTTTCCCACTCAAAACGAGATAAACCACTTTCAGAAGATTTCCCTTTTACCGTCATAAAGGCTTTATTTTCTTTTATTCGAATGCGTGTTGTTCTTTCGGGATGCGAGTTTAAATAGCCTTGTTTAATATGAAAAGATTGGTAGGCTTCCTTTTTAAAATCTTCATTTTTCACTAAAAATTTACGTTCTATTTCGAGCATGGTTTTCTTGTAAAAGTAAACATTTCAGCATAAATTAATTCTTCAGCTTAAAGTGTTAAGAAAAATTCAATTTTTCTAAGAGAAGCAATTGCTTACGTATTTTTAGACTCTGCAATTAACTTATGAAGCGATATACTCAATTTAAGCCTTTTATCATTTCAGAATTTGAAGTTACAGATTGGCATCACCCTCGCCATAATCATAATTACTATGAGCTTATTTATATTAAACACGGAAAAGGCTCACATTTGCTGAATAAAACTAAGGTAAATTACAAAAGCGGAGACCTGTTTTTATTAGGTCCCGACGATTCTCACGAGTTTTATATTGAAGTAAAAACACATTTTATTTATATAAAATTTACAGCTTCTATTTTTGAAAAAGAGCTGGGTTGTTTCATAAAAGCACTTTAAAAAAAATCGATTTACTAATTAATCATCGAGAAATTAGAAATTCTGTTTTTCGGTTTAATACTCAAGATCGAGACTTAATCTCACAAATAATTGCAATTATTTCGTCTTTGGCTAACGATGTTTACACCTACGAAAAGGCGATAATTTTTCAGCTGATTAGCATTTTTGAAATTATGGGCAGGTATATTGAAGTGATTCCTTCTTCTTCGGTAATTCAACAACAAAAAAGCATTTCACAGGGAGTTGAACCTTTGCTGAGTTATATTCATCAAAATATTTATTACCCTAAAAAATTACGCGCGCAACACTTGGCAGAAGAATTTCATACTACTAAAAATCATATTGGTAAATTCTTCAAAAGAAATATGAAAATATCACTTCGAAATTACGTGCGGCAATACAAACTCAACCTTATCGATTCTCGTTTAAAAACAGGAAGTTATACTAAAAAAGAAATTGCCAGCGAGTTTGGCTTTACCGATGAAAGTCACTTGATAAAAACCCTAAAAAAGCAAGACGAAATTAGTCAACAGAAAAATTAAATTCCTCTTAAATATTATTTATTTGCTTACTTTTAACTTCGTTACCGGTTAGTTAATGCCAACCACAATTACGATTTTATGCCGTTAAAGCTGTTATTAAGTGTTCTATTTCTGCTGAATTTTCATCTAACTTCAGCAACCTCTTTTGTATTTCAAGTTCAAGATTCGATTACGGTTCAAGAAGGTTTTCCGGTGATCGGGAAAGCCAAAGAAGAATTATTTTCGATCTATCAAAAGTCGGGCGATCTATCTGCAGCAGAACGTGCGAGTATTATATCTGAAAGAATTCAGGGTATCGATGCCAATACATTTTCTAAAGATTCACTACAGATTTTAAAAGACCAAGAGCGTTTAGAGTTGATCTACGGAAGTCAAATTCTGCTCAACATTACTAATCTTGATACGATCGGCTCTAAAAAATCAAAGCAGGAATTAGCAAATTTTTATGCTGAAGTGATCTCTGCAAATCTTGATATTGCTGAAAGTAAATACATCCCGAAAAACATCTTTCTAAAAATCGGTTTTGTTGCGCTTATTCTTTTGGGACTATGGCTCGCCTTAAAATTGATCGCATTTTTAAACAAAAGAAGCATCCGTTTTATTGAAAGTAAAAAAGACAAATGGCTAAAAAGTCTTACCTATAACAACTACACGTTTATCACGCCAGAGCAGGAACTCAATGTGATTTTATTCATTTTAAAAATTCTAAAATGGTTTTTAATTCTGTTGGTGGTTTATATTTTCTTCCCGCTCATTTTTAGTGTTTTCGAATTTACACAAGGTTGGTCTAACTATTTATTTGACTTAATTTTCTCTTCATTCGGACAAATATTTACAGCCATTTGGCACTATTTCCCCAATATCATTAAGATCGCTGCGATAATTATCGTAATGCGTTATTTTGTAAAAGCTGTACGTTATATTTTTGCTGAAATTGAAGACGAAAAACTTCAAATCTCAGGTTTTCATCCCGATTGGGCAATGCCGACTTTTACCATTATTCGGTTTTTACTGTATGCCTTTATGTTCGTGTTGATTTTTCCGCTTTTACCGGGTTCAGATTCTACGATTTTTAAAGGTGTTTCTGTATTTCTTGGTGTCCTACTTTCGCTGGGATCGTCTTCAGCCATCGCCAATATGGTGGCCGGATTAGTGATTACCTATATGCGACCTTTTAAAATTGGAGACCGAATTAATATCGGGAACACCACCGGAAATGTGATCGAAAAAACACTTTTGGTTACCCGACTTAAAACCATCAAAAACGAAGAAATTACCATCCCAAATTCAGCAGTTTTAAGTGGAAATACCGTGAATTATTCCACCTTCACTAAAGAAAAAGGCGAAGGCTTAATTATCAACACGACGGTGACTTTAGGTTACGATATTCCGTATAAAACGGTTTATGCTGCTTTGATTGAAGCGGCTTTGCGCACCAATCTTATTGAAAAACAGCCTAAACCTTTTGTTTTACAAACAAGCTTAGACGATTTTTATGTTTCGTATCAACTAAACGCGTACACGAAACACGCTAATAAACAGGCGCTCATCTATTCAGATTTACATCAAAACATTCAGGATTGTTGCAACGAGATGGATATCGAAATTTTGTCACCACACTATCGGGCTCAACGTGATGGGAATATGACGACCATCCCCAAAGATTATTTACCAAAAGATTACGAAGCGCCGAGTTTCAATGTGAAAACTCGAAAATCTCAAGATTAAATAAGTTTTCTGCGGAAGATAAAAATTCAACTTCATCATCAACTTCGTTTTGAAGCAAAATGAAAAATTTTGAATGAAATTACTTTTCGCTCATTTTCCCGATCATTTTATATAATAATCGGTACAATTCTTTGGCTTCCTCTTCTTCCAACGGAAGTTGCTCGGCCAACATTGCCGGGACATCGCAAGCTTGGTCTTTTAAAGCTTTTCCTTTTTCAGTAAGTGTAATTACAATATTTCGCTCATCGGTTTCAGAACGTTTACGTTCTAAAAGTTGGCGTTGTTGCAGCCGTTTTAAAAGTGGCGTAAGTGTGTTGGATTGTAGCTGAAGTTTTTCAGCAATGGTACTTAAATTTACCTCATCTTTTTCCCAAAGCACCATTAAAACCAAATATTGCGGATAAGTAATATCCAACTCTTTCAGCATTGGCTGGTAACGCTGAATAACCAATCGTGAAGCCGTATACAACGGAAAACAAAGTTGATGATCCAGTTTTAAAGCTTCATATTTTTCACTCATTTTTCAGCGATTTTCGAGGTTTTCAGAAGTAATTTTCAATACTGAAAGTAATAAAAAAATCCCTTTTCGCCGCAAGCCAAAAGGGATTTTTAAAATTTTCACAGCCGAATTAGATCACTTCTAATTCTACCTCGATATTTCCGCGAGTTGCGTTAGAATAAGGGCAAACCTGGTGCGCCTGTTCTACCAATTCCTGCGCTTTCTCCTTCTCTACTCCGGGAATTTCTACCGAAAGTTTTACGGCCAACTGAAAACCTCCAGCATCGTTAGGCCCAATTCCTACGGTTGCTTTTACGATAGTTTCGGCTTCTGGTTTTACTTTGGCTTTCCCGATTACCAAATTCAAAGCACTATCAAAACAAGCTGCATAACCTGCTGCAAATAATTGCTCTGGATTGGTTGCTCCGCCTTTTCCGCCTAATTCTTTCGGCATTAAAACGTCGAAATCTACAAATCCGTCTTCACTTTTTACGTGTCCGTTTCTTCCTCCTGTGGCAGAAACTGTTGTTTGATATTGTGTTTTCATAATAACAAATTTAAAAATCTTTTACGATTAAATCGTTCACGATACAAATATATCAAAAAGAAGCCTAACAAGTGTGTTAAGCTTCTCTGAAAATTTTAATTAGGTTTTTAGTTGAAATTATTTAGGTTCTGGAGCGTTTTCAGCAATTAGTCCTTTCGATTTTAGCTCTTTCCAGAATGCCTTCGGAATTTTTACATCCATCGATTTTGCATTTGCTTCAGATTGCTCTCCATTACTCGCTCCCGGAATCACACTAGCTACCACATCTGGCGCTGCCGAGAACTGAAGTGCCGCCGTTCTTAGATCTACATTATGTTTATCGGCTACTTTTTGCAATTTTGCACGTTTTTCTTTCATCTCTTCAGGAATAGTTCCGCCATAATTATAACGCTCTTTTCCAGCTAAAAACCCAGCATTTAAAGCGGCACCGATCACTAAACTAATTCCTTCTTTTTCACAAACCGGGAAGACATTGTTTAGATCGTCTTCGTGCACCAACAACGAATATTGTTTTGCTGAAAGGAAAATATCTGGATCGGCAACTTCGATGGTTTCTAAAATTGGTCTGGTCGTATTTACGCCTAATCCCCAGCCTTTAATTAAACCTTCTTCACGCATTTTGGTAAGCTCTGGCATCGCTCCGTTTTCAGCCTGCTCAAAATATTTTTCGTAATCTCCTTCCTTAAAATCTGGATTATCCGGTGATAGATCGTGAATAAAAACGATGTCGATATAGGCTAAACCTAAACGATGCAGACTTTGTTCTACCGATTTTCTAACTCCTTCAGCCGAATAATCGTATTCGTAATTCATATTTAATTTCCCTTTCCAGAGTGCACCCGGCAATTCAAAATCTGGATCTGGCGTTAAGACTCTTCCCACTTTGGTAGACAACACAAAATCTTCCCGGTTTTTATTGAAAAGGTACGCACCCATTCTACGTTCGCTAATTCCTAAACCGTACCAAGGCGAAGTATCAAAATAACGAACGCCATTATTCCACGCGGCATCCATTGCGCCACGAATTTCTTCGTCACTATTTACGTGAAAACCATTACCGGCGGCAACACCACCCATCCCAAATTTCCATTCGGGTTTAAATTTATCGCGTAAAAAATTGTTTTTAATTTTTGCTGAAGGAATTGCAGTTTCCGTAGAATTTGCTGCATTTATAATTGAAGGAGCCGCAACCATCCCTGCGGTTCCTAAAATAGATTTATATAAAAAGTCTCTTCTGTTAGCCATTTATTTATTTTTTTTCAGGTTCAAATTTCACAAAAAACAGACTGAACCTTCCTGTAAAAAAAGGCTATTAAGCAGTAAAAAACGGACTTGCTGCGTTAAACTCTAGTTAATTTGAAGCGACCTGGGATTCAGTTTCGGGAGTTTCAAACGGAATTAATTTTTTGTAATGCTCGTAGCGCAAGAATATTTCTTTCACGTACAAATACGGCTCACGACCGCGAACAAAGCCATATTTCACTTCAGGGCGATTAAAGAATTCGCGCGAACTTAGCTTCAGTAAATAATCTTCAACATTATCGTCCCAAACATTAGGATCTTCGCCAAAGGCTTTGGTAAGTCGTTGCGCATCACGAACGTGACCTAAGCCACAATTGTACGCTGCCAGGGTGAATTTTATACGCTGAATACTATCTTCCACATTACTAAAATTCTCTCGTAATTGTGCTAGATATTTGGTACCACCACGAATATTTTCTGAAGGATTGGTAATATCGTTTACTCCTAAATCTTTTGCGGTTGCCGGCATTATTTGCATTAATCCGCCAGCGCCTGCCCACGAATTTTCATTCGGTTTAAAACGTGATTCCTGGAAGATCTGTGAACTCAGCAATCGCCAATCCCAACCTAAACGTTCTACATTGTTTTTTACGATCGCATCGTACTGACTAATTTTACCCTGATTTTTACTGTAAAATTCACTTTTAATTCGGCGGCGATAGGATTTCTTATTTTTGAAATATTTATTATACACCACATAATAAAAGTCTTTTTTCTTGATATTTTTTAGCCACGAATTGATTTCAGCTAAAAGTTCCGGTGAATTTTTACGCACTGCCCAGGCGATACGTTGCGAGAAACTGATCTCGGTATCAATATCCAAAATCGGATTGTAGGTTTGATTGATCGCCGCAATATTATAATCTGAAATCGTATAATCGATCTCACCATCGACCACCATTTTAATAATATCTTCAGTAGTTTTATCTCCAGAAACCAGTTGAATATCAATCTGCCCGCCAATCTCGTCTTCCAGGTTTTCTAAACGCTCAAAATAAGAAGAGTTTTTACGTACGTGAACGGTCTTGCCAATCATCTCGATAGGATCGTTTAGCGTTTGCTTTTTGATCTTGTACATTGGCAACTTTCGCCAATTTTCCGGGCGACGTTGCACTAACACCTGATGCGTTAAATAGTGATATTCGGTAAAATTGACGAGTTTTTTTCGGTCTTCGGTAACCGAGAGTCCAAATGCAATAAGATCGCCCACACCGGCATTCAGCATATCGAATAAATGATCGATATCTTTTGCGACTTTAATATCGAGTTCGAGTTCTAAATGATCGGCAAGTTTTTTCACCAATTCATATTCAAAACCCATCGGTTTCCCGCGATATAAAAAATAACTGGTAGAATTATAAATAGTTATAACGGTAAGTTTCCCGTCTTTTTTAATTTCTGAAAGGTCTTTTGAGGCAATCGTATTTTCAGAAATAAGTGCTGAAGTTTCTGTAGCAGGATTTGCTTCCTCTTGGCAATTGTAAGAGCAAATTATAAAGGTGCATAAAAGTAAATATCGAGTAATTTTTCGCCTAAACATTAAAAGTTTGATTTTCTGTAAGATACAAAATTCTTAACAAACCTTTAATGTGGAAGATTTTTCAGCTTAAGTTTTACTTAC
>ENA-ORDG01000576-ORDG01000576.1-marine-metagenome-genome-assembly--contig:-NODE-576-length-16548-cov-4.076316_pt1 | contig 16548 bp, 12 predicted proteins | sample MGYA00248629_ERZ508524 | MGnify/ENA primary metagenome ERZ508524 (study PRJEB26194, sample SAMN05421901) | marine metagenome | isolation source: East of Rio de Janeiro, Brazil, South Atlantic Ocean...
ACCGATGCCGTGATCGACCCATTAGATACTCGCAAATGGATTTCAACCGGAATAGAAGCTGCCAACCACGCTCCTATTACCAAAGATTTTAATCTAGGAGTGATCCAGACCTAATTTTCATTTAAAAAATTTTAGATGCAACCCGCCATTTTTCTTGATAAAAATGGCGGGTTTTTGTTTTTGATTAATGATTAGCCTAAAAGTTTCATTTTAGTAATTTATTATTCATGGAAAGCTCCACAAAACTATTTACGGGTAACCGTAAGATAATTACAAAAATTTGTAAGATATTCGGCATCATTTTTTAACAAAATCTATTATGAAAAAATTTTACACTATTTACCTTTTAAGTTTTTCGATGCTATTCTTTTCTTGTTCAGACTCTACTGAAGAGGAATTTGAAGAAGTAAATGAAGACGCTGCAGAACTTTACTTAGAAAAGATTGTAATTGAATTACCTAATAACGAAGGTACAGAAACCGTAAATATTAATTATGACCAAGATGGCAAAGTTAGTAGCGGAAATAATTCTGATGGTGCGGTCTTTTTAAATTACCAAGAATCTGGAGATTTAAATTCTTATACCGATAATAACGAAACCATAAGTATGAGTGAATTGTATCAGGCTCCTTACGATGCGTTTGAAGTAGGACAAATTTTATCTTACTATGATAACGGTAATGTTGAAAATATTGAAGTTATTGATGACACCAGCTATCCTGAACAAACTTTATATGGAACAATTACTTACGACACCAACCCAAGCGCTTATTTTTATACATTGAAAGCTGCCGGAATTTTAGATGTTTTAGATAGTGTTGACTTAAATTTTGGTTTGCAAGCTGAAGAAATCATCAAAGCAAGAAACCTTCTTCCTTATAACAACATTACTAGTATGATCTTTGAGAACGCCGAAGGATTAACTCAATATGAAGTTCATATCGATTATATGTATAATAGTGATAATTATCCAACCTCTGCTATAATTACAGCTACTTCTACAGAAAGTACCGATGTTACTGAAGTAACTTACACTTACAGGTAACCTATAAATCTGGTCTTTATTACAAACTAAAAAAGCGATGCTAAATTCAGCATCGCTTTTTTTGCTCTATATAAAAACTTATTTAACCTGAATTTTCTTAGAAACCTTTACTCCTTCTGAATTAATTGCAGTTAATATATAATTACCTTGAGGGTAACTATCTACAGAAAACTTTTCACTTGCAGAAGCAGAAGTTATATTTACTGTTTTCTCTTTGATTAATTTCCCTTGAAAATCATAAAGATATAATTGAGTTTTACCCATAGGGAAGTTTTTAAAATCTAATTGTAACTCTTTTAGATTCGTATTAGAAACAATTAAAGAAGATTTATTAGCAATTGATATTGGCTTAACAGATAAACTGTTTGAAAGGTTTAATCTACCAAAATTAATTGCATAATTGCTTTCTGTATTAGAAGAAGAAAATCTTAAGCTTATCTTCTTTACAGTTAAACCCTCAAAAGCAGATAACGAATAAGAAAAAGTTGACCAACCTGATTCATTTTCAGTATCAATAGGTATAATCTCCTGAGCTTGGCTATTTTCTACAAAATCTAATACTAAACTTACATTATTAGCTTCACTATTATCTTGATGGTAAACTAGTTCTATAGCAGAATCTTCTACGATCTCAATATTTGTTTTATATAAATACATATCTACAGGAGAATTAGCAAAAATTTCTCCTTCAACCTTTAAAGAGTTTCCTCCATTATAAGCTAAATCAAAATCCCAATCTGCCGATAAATTATTTTCTGTAATTGCAAATTGCCAAGTAGGTAATATATCTTGTTCATCTAAATTGTGCCAAGCTTGGGCACTTACTTCTTCACCTTGATTAAATTTACGTAAACCATGACCGGTATTAAAATTTGTTTCAAAAGGTAAACTTGAAATTGTTGATGCTGCAGGAACCCAATTAGAAACCCCTTTAAAACCAGTATTATCTTCTAGTGCTGCATTACGATCTGAACCGGCAAAAAAGTGACGTTCTGCACTATAGAAGCTTTCATAATCGTTTGCATCATTATTAAAATTACTATACTGACTTTGATCAAAAAAGCTGTTAGGAGCAAAAAGTCCCAAAGAGGTAAACTGTAAATTTGAATCATGAAGTTGAGACATCCAGGTATTCCCTCCGGTTTCAAAAGGAGCTTGATTTCTACCCGGTACTAAATCTACTCCTGTAAAAACATCGTACGGAGAACGACCTACGATCTGTGCATTACCGTTTGAATATTCAGGAAGTTCTGATGGGTCTGGATACGCAAACCAGAAAAAATTTACAAATAGATTAGAACTTATTCTTTGCTCATAACCGTTAGTCCCTGTAGATACATCTCCATCATCATCATTTTGAAAAAACACTACGTTATTAGCACTTAAATAATTTTGATAAGCTATATTCCCATTTAAAATCATTGAATCGTACCACATTACTTCTTTTCCTGCTGCTTCTACTTGTGCTGTAAACTCTTTCAGAAAATCATAAACTAAAGCTCCGGTAGTAGGATTGGTACTGGTCTCCATATTTATAAACCAACCATCAAAATTATAATATTGCATAATCTCAATAAGTTTTGGTATTACAATAAAGTTATCATTATCATCTTGCTCTAAGAAACTTAAAACAGTAGCATTGCTACCGCCAAATTGATTTAGAGAGAAATAAATATCACCAAAAACTTTAACTCCGTTTTTATGAGCAGCATTTCCCCAAGGTGAAGATGGCAACTGTACAGTTTGATCTGCGGTTCCTCCAAACCAAACTAACTTATCGATATACGCCCAATTTGTAAAATTATATAGATTAAACTGTGATTGCTCACCGTAATAATTCCCAAAATTGTTCATTCCGTCTGGAAGATATGCGATTTGCATATCGTTGCTTAACTCTGAATTAATCTGTGTAGAACTGTTTTCAAACCGTGCAGCTAATTGTTCTATTATAATTAAATCTTCGCTAGCGGTAGCTCCTGTAGTTTCCCAATTTTTCAATTGATCTATTGTTAGAATGTAAGGAGCTTCATTAACAATTTGTGCGTAACCGCTAAAAAAAATTAAGAGTAAGGTGAAAGTAAAAATATTCTTCATTAAAAAAATTTTAGTTAAACGTTTTAGCTTGGAAATATAAGTTTTAATTAAGAAGTATCAAAATTATCATTTATATAAAAAAATCGTAAATACCTTACTTATTCATAATACAAAAGCAATTTACGCCCATAAAGCTTTCAAATTAAAGTTAAAATGCTTAGCAATAAAATCTATATTTTTTTATAGTTTGAAAAATTTCAAACGATTCATATTAATTCTCTTTTTGTATATTTTTTTTAAAAAAAATTAAGAATTCTATAACATTTTAATATATTTATTCACTCATAACCTCAACTACTACTTATGAGAAAAACTCTACTCGCGTCGACAATTTTATTGTCTTCACTTTACACTTTTAGTCAAGAAAAGGTCGAATATATTGATACAGAAGAAATTATTACGGAAGGCTTTGTTTTAGCTGAAGAAGGCAATGTTGATGAAGCTCTCGAATTGTTTAATAAAGTCAACAAAAACGATTCGTTATACCACGCATTGAGTGTAACCAAATCTTACTTCTTATTAAATAATGATAAAAATGATGAAGCCATCGATGTATTGAATGAAGCATTACATTCAGATTATTATGAAGATCGTGCGTCCTTCTACGTTAACAAAACCAACGCCTTATCGAATAAAGAAGAATATGAAAAAGCGATAAGAACCGCTAAGAACGGACTCAAATTTTATCCAAGAAATGCATCCTTATGGCATAACAAAGGCTTAGTTCTACAAGAACAAAAGAAAATTTCAGAAGCTATTAAGGCATATCAAATGGCGATTTTATGCGATCCTACTTATGGAAAACCTCACGTTTCACTGGGTTACTTATATTATGAACAAGAAAAAGTAGGACAAGCCATGATGTGCTTTAACACCTACTTGCTTTTAAATCCCGACGGTGAAAACTCATTTACAATGCTGCAGGCTATTAATGAAATCGCTAAAACCAAAAACGAAAACACCTTAGACTCAAAAATAGCAAGTCAATTAGGTGATGAGCATTTTGATGAATTAGATTTAATTATAAGCAATAGAGTTGCCCTTAATGATAATTATGAAGTCGATAGCAAAATACAAGCGCCTATCACTAAACAAAATCACGCATTAATTACTTATCTAGAAGAGCACGATGCAGAAGAAGGTTTTTTTAATGAAGTTTATGTACCTATTTTTAAATGGGTTTCTGCAACCGATAATTTTGAACTTTTTACGTACACAGTTTCTTATTCAATTCAAAATGAAGATTACCGAAAGTATTTAGAACGAAAATTTGATGATGTAGTTGAGTTTGTCTCGCTGTTTAGAACTAAATGGCAAGATATTCTTTATGAATATTCAGGAAAAAAACTCGACAACAATAATAAATTCATTTATAGCGATCTTGTGTTAAGAGCAGAAGGGCAAGTGAAAGACAATCAACCTTTAGGCGATTGGTTATTTTATAATGAATATGGTCAAGTAGTGAGCGAAGGAACCTTTGATAAAAAAGGAAATAAAACCGGATTCTGGAAATGGCTTTACCCTAATGGCGAACTTAAAGAAACTTCAGAACTTGTAGATGGTGAAATTAATGGTGAAAATATTGGCTATTTCGATAACGGAAGAAAAAAATATATCAGCCACTATAAAGATGGACAATTAGAAGGCGAATTTCTATTGTATAATGAATACGGAGCTTTAACTCAGAGAAAATATTTTAAGAAAGGTGAATTAGATCAAACTTTTACTTCTTATTTTGATGTTGGTGAAAGCATTCCTGAGTTTGTCGTTCCTTACAAAAATGGGAAAGTTAACGGAGAAGTAACCGAGTTTTACGCTACCGGAAAACCTTATTCGGTGATGCAGTTTAAAAACGGTGAAAAAGAAGGAATTCAAAAAAATTACTGGCCAAAATCGTTAATTTCTTCAGAAACCAATTTTAAAAATAATCAACCAAACGGTGCTTATGTTGCTTATCATCCTAACGGAAAGAAAAAGCAAGTAGGTAACTACGATGAAGGCGAATACGAAGGTAATTGGATAGATTATAATTCAGAAGGAATCAAGATCTACGATTACAATTATAAAAAAGGTGAACTTGATGGTTCGTACAAAGCTTACGATGATGATGGTAAACTTCATTACGAATACGAATATCGTAAAGGCGATATTATAGCTTATAAATTTTACGATAAAGAAGGTAACTTAATTAAAGAAGATAGAAAACGTGGTGGCGAATTTTTCTATGAAAGTTATACGCCTTACGGAAAGATACAATCAGAAGGTTTATACGATGTTTCGGGAGGTAAAACCGGCGAATGGAAGTTTGCTAATGATAATGGCGTGGTTTACCAAATAAGCAATTATAAAGAAAATGAGCTTCACGGAGATTACAAAACTTACTACCCTACCGGAAAAGAAAAGGCGATCGCAACCTACAAAAACGATTCGATCGTAGGTTATTACAAAGAATTATACCCTAACGGAAACATAAAATCTCAAGGTTGGTATAAAGACGGAATGGCACAAGGCGAATGGCGTTATTACTACTCTAATAAGAATATTAAATCGATTAATTTTTATCATAAAAATGAACTTCTCGGAGAGCAGAAATACTTTGCACCAAACGGAAAATTAGAACATACAGCAAATTTTGATAACGGTCTGGTACTTAAAGAATATTACTTTTCTCCTGAAAAGGACACCTTAGAAGTTGTCGATTTTCAGAGGCCAACCGGTAAATATCAAATTGAATACCTTCATTTCAATAAAAAACCGATGGGGCAAAGAGCTTACGTAAACGGAGTAAGACATGGCAAATTTAAAGACTTTTATTACAGCGGAAAGTTAGAATTAGAAGGTGAATATTTAAACGGAAGCAAACACGGCGCTTGGAAAAAGTATTACGAAAACGGTAATCTTAAAGAAGAATATTCTTACATAAATGGTCGAGAAGATGGTAAACATTCTTACTACTACAAAGACGGAAGCTTAGAAAAAGTAACTAATTATGAGCTTGACGATCGCGTTGGGCAAAGCATAAGCTATTACAAAAACGGGAATAAAGAAGTAGTTTCAGAATATACGGCCGATTATTTAAACGGTAAACGAAGTTTTTATAGTCCTAGCGGTACGTTGCAACTTATTAGGTTTTACAATCACGGTATTTTAATTGGGTATTCTTATTTAAATGAAAATGGCGAAGAGTTGCCAATGATCCCTGTAGAAAAAGGTACTGCAACTATCGAATCGTATTATCCTAATGGGAAGTTAGCTAGAAAAATGGTTATAAAAGACGGCTATTTTGATGAAAAATACACTTCTTATTACGAAAACGGAAACCTGCAAACCGACATCGATTACACGATGGGATCGTACAACGGATCTCATAAAAGTTATTACGAAAATGGTAAACTTAAAAAAGAGATGAACTATTTTTATGATGAACTTCAAGGCAGTTATAAAACCTATTACGAAAACGGAAATCTAAAAGAAGAAACTACCTATGTAGATGGTGTAAAAACCGGAACCAGCAAAAAATATAACGAAGATGGTAGTTTAGCTAAAGAAATTGAATACTTCAAAGATTATGTATATAAAATGTAAACCTTTCTTTTTACTATTCTTGTTGCTAAGCTTATCGAGTTTCGCACAAGAATATTCAGAAGAATTTCATAATTACAAACAAGAATATCCCGATGCTTCTTTTGTGCGATTAAACAATGAGGTGAATTTAACTTTAGAAGTTAAAAACGGAAAAATTGAAATTGAACAAGAAAATATTGAAGAAGATCTATACTTAACAGAATCGGCTAAATATGGTTCAAAACGTTCGTTAGAATTTTCATCTTTCTTTGAGCTTTCAGATATTGAAGCTTCATCTTTTCAATACAACAGCAATAAGTATGAAGAATTTAAGGTTGAAAATTTCACTCAAAAAGACGAGTTAGAAAATTCGTTTCACGACGATGCCAAATCGATCAATTATATTTACCCTAACTTAAAAAAAGGCTCTAAATCGAAGTTGAAGTATTTAGAAACCATTAAAGATCCTCGGTTTTTGAGTCCGTTTTATTTTGCCAATTTCTCACCGGTAATACAAAACAAACTTACCATTACCGCAGATAATGAGATCGATCTAGAATTTAAAGAATTCAATACCCAAGATTTCGATATTGTTTTCACCAAAGAAGAAAAACGCAATAAAACCATTTACAGTTGGGAGCTTAAAGATGTAGAACCGTTTAAATACGAGTCTAAATCTACTTCGTTAAAAAAAGTGCTTCCGCATATTGTACCAAGAATCAAATCGTATCAAATTAACGATAATAAGATCAACATTCTTACTTCAGTCGACGATCTTTACCATTGGTATTATTCTTTAGTTAAAGATTTAAATGAAGAGGAGCCGACCCAAGAAATGATCAGTTTGGTGAACGATCTTACTAAAGATAAAACTTCAGATCTAGAGAAAGTAAAAGCTATTTATTATTGGGTACAACAAAACATTAAATACATTGCTTTTGAATATGAATTGGGTGGTTTTATACCTCGTGAAGCCAATAAAGTATATGCAAATAAGTATGGCGATTGTAAAGACAATTCTAGCATTTTAAAACAAATGTTAGACATTGCCGGTTTAAAAGGTCAGCTCACTTGGATTGGTACAAGAAGTATCCCTTACACGTATGAAGAAATGCCCACGCCAATGGCAGATAATCATATGATCTTAAGTTATATTGACAAGGGTAAAACGTATTATTTAGATGCCACCGGAAGGTATTTACCTATCGATTTTCCTTCTTCATTTATTCAAGGCAAAGAAGCGTTGGTAAGTTTCGGTGAAGATCATTTTGAGATTAAACAAGTGCCGGTGGTCGAAGCAAAAAGAAATCTTTTTAGAGATTCCACCTTATTAAAAGTTCACGAAGATTTTTTAGAAGGCGAAGCTTCAGCAACAATATCGGGTTATCATAAAAATATTCTTTTTCAGTATTTAGAAAACACCAAAACAGAAGATGATGTAAAAGAAATGTACAAATCTGTTTTAGAAAAAGGAAACAATAAATTTTTAATTACCGATTACAAAAACACCAATAAGTTTAGTTACGATAAAAATTTTATAGTCGATTATCATTTTAAAATTCAAGATTACGCTAAGTTTTTAGGAGATGAAATTTACCTGAATCTAAACCTCAACAAGTATTTATCGTACGCAAAACCAGAAAAAGACCGTGAGAATGAACTGGAATACGATTTTAAAAATCAGTTAGAATTTACCACCGTTTTAGAAATCCCAGAAGGTTATGTGGTAGATTATATTCCGCAGAACGAAATTGTAGAGAGCGATTTATTAACCGCTTCTATTACCTATAAACAGCAAGAAAACAGTATTATTTATAAGCACGAAATCACCTTAAATTTTATTGAATTAACGCTAGAAGAACAAAAAGAAGTTATTAAGCTTATCGATAAAATGGAAAAAGCCTATAACGAAATTATCGTCTTAAAGAAAAAAGCCTAACTCATGAAAAACATACAACTACTCGCCTTTTTACTTTTTACAAGCTTATCACTGCAAGCGCAAGAAGCACCGGTTTACGAATCTTACGATTGGCAGGAAAAGCCGGAATTTGACACTTCAGCATACGAGAATGAAGATCTAGTCGAATTAAAATCGAAAATACTTACCGAATTTTATTTTATCGAAAACGGAAGAAGCTTAGTAGAATATTTTATCGAGCACCGAGCGCTTTTCTTAAATTCTGATGCTACGATCGAAGACTACAATAAAATTTATTTGCCTTTTAATAATTCATCAGAACTATTGGTTAACAAAGCACGTGTAATCACACCAAGTAAAAAAGTGATCACTTTAGACGAGTCGAATATTTTCACCGCACAAGATGAAGAAACCGGTAGAAGTTATAAGTATTTTGCCATCGAAGGAGTTGAAAAAGGTAGCGTGGTCGAGTATTATTATATTCTTAAAAAATATCCCGATTATAAAGGAAGACGCATTACTTTTCAAGAAAGTCATCCCACCAAAAATACCGAATTCGATCTTTACGCTCCCAGCAATTTAGTATTCGATTTTAAAAGTTATAACGGTTTCCCAAAAGTTGAACAAGACACTATTATTGAAGATAAATTACATTGGCTGGCAAAAGCAGATCATATCGAAGAGTTAGAACCAGAAGAAACCGCAGCTTATCACGCCAACAAACAATACATCGTTTATAAACTCGATAAAAACTTAGCCGATAATTCGAGCGGAATTTCTTCTTACGACGTTGTTGCGCAAAATATTTACGAACGTTTCTACGCCGATATTTCTCGTAAAGAAGAAAAAGAATTAGAGAAATTCTTAAAAAACATCAAGGTTGAAAAAGAAGAAATACAGACCCTAAGAAATCTTGACAACTATATAAAAACCAATTTTTATCTCACCAACGGGATCAATGAAGGTTTAAGCGATTTAGAAACAGTTTTAGATGAAAAAGTAGCTAACGATGGCGGCATTATGTTGCTTTACATCAACGCGCTTAAAATGCTAGATATTAAATATGAATTGGTAATTACCAGCGACCGTTTTGATATTGCTTTTGATCCCGATTTTGAATCGAACAATTTCTTAAATGAATTTTTAATGTACTTCCCAAAATCTGAAGTGTACCTCGCTCCTACCCTTTTTCAATCGAGAGTGGGTTATCCACCTGCAGAATACACCGATAATTACGGACTTTTTATTAAAGAAATTAAAGTAGGAAGTTTTAAATCTGGCGCCGGAAAAATTAAATATATCGAACCTGTTGCAGCTGAAAAATCTTACGATAAAATGATTATCGATGTCGATTTTAAAGACGATAATATTGCTCAACCACAAGTAAAGCTTGAAAAATCGATGTTCGGTTATTACGCAAGTTATTTGCAGCCATTCATCTCATTAATGTCTGAAGACGATAAAGAAGATTTAAAAAATAGTTTTGCTGAAAGTATACAAGAAGGTTTAGATATTGAAGAATCTGAAATCTTAAATGGCGGCTCAGAATGGTTTGGTAAAAAACCACTAACATTTACCTTCACATTTACTTCAGATAATCTAGTTGAAAAAGCCGGAAACCGTTATCTTTTTAAAGTGGGTGAACTCATCGGGAAGCAAACCGAAATGTATCAGGAGAAAAAGAGAAAACTTCCGTTAGATAGCGAGTTTCAGAGAGAATATGCAAGAACCATCACGATCAACATTCCAGAAGGTTATCAAATTGCCAATTTAGAAGATATTCATCTAGACGAATCTTATAGCGAAGACGACGAAAGTCTAATGGCTTTTAAATCTAATTACGAATTAAAGGGCGATCAATTAATCATCACTGCAGACGAGCATTACAAAACCAATCACCTACCGGTAGAAAAATTTGAAAACTACCGCCGAGTGATTAATAGCGCTGCAGATTTTAATAAAGTGGTACTGGTATTAGAGCCTAAATAGTGTTTATAAAAGAACAAAAATCACTTTAAACCTGAGACTAAATGAAACCACCTTTATTATTATTTTTTCTATTCTCCATTTTATTTATTAATAAATTGATAGCTCAACATCATTCTAACAATAAGTATGCTTTTATAAATAAAGAAAGTCTTGAAAGGATCAAAGGTGAGCAGCCAGAATTAGAATCTTTAGGTTATCAAGTGTATAACGGTGATACAATTATAAAAATCGAGAAAAAATTTTTAGATCAGTATAACTCTAATAGAGTAAAAGTACCTTATGAATTTAAAGACTCTATATTTCTTGATATCTATAAAAATGTTGTTTATAGAACTCATTTCACTCCTAAAAATGAAAATAAATGGAAGATGAAATTATGGAAAGATACTTTAAAAATTTATTTTAATAAGTCAGTTCCTAAATCGCATAAAGAAAGTTTAATGCGATTGGCTAATAAGGTTTCAAAAAAAATTGATTCATTAAATATTATTCAAGTAAACGACATTAATCAATCAAATTATTTGATCTATTATCTAGATGAAAATCAAAATTTTAATTACGAATTAGCAATAGATAATGAAAAAGCTGGCTATTATGTGAGGTGGGACGGACCATTTATTTATCAGGGTAGATTAAAAATTAACACCCTAACAACTCACAGCCATTTAGAAGATATGGTGTTATTAAAATATTATTTTTTCTTATCGTTAGGGTATTTCAGTAATTCTAATCAAGTTGAACCGAAAGCCTATTTATCGACTTCTAGAAAAATTAGAAAACTTACGCCAATTGACCTTGAGCTATTAAAGTATCATTACTCATATGGTATTTGCAAAGGTACAGACTTAGCAACCTTTTGAATATCAACATCAAAAAATGAAAGAAGCTCTTAAAAAGAATCCTAATGCGCAACTATATTTTACTCACAGCAAATAAATGTTTTCTTTTATTTGGTTTGTTAATAATTCTAATCGTTTTTCAATCTTGTTCTTCTGTAATAAACCTCAGTAAAAATTCAATAAATGATTTTGAAAGCTTAAGCTATACCTCACCAACTTTTAGTCAAACAAAAGACGAAAAATTCAATCAAATTAAGATTAATGAATATGACTCTTTGGGAAGAAAATCTATTGATTCTACTATTGCAATCTATGCTAAAGATTTTAATATTGTTAATCAGATCTCTTTTTCAGAAAAAGAGAAAAATGCTGAATTTCGAAAAGCTCAAAATTTATTAATTGAAAGTATTTTAAATAATAATATTAGTATAGATAAAGTAAAATTAGATCCGATTATAATTGAACTAATAAACAAATCTCCAACTAGGTATATAAGTTCACTTTATTTTGAATGTGATTATTACATAAATAAATATAGATATCCTGAGCCAAAATCTTATACTCGAAGAACTTACGACTACTTATATCTTATAATATATGACAATAAAAAACAAAGTATATCACTTATTAAAAGATCTAAAAAATTTGGAAAACTACCATACTATATAGGAGGTTCTACCAATAAAGCTCTCTACGAAGTTTTTACAAATGAAAAACAGACAATGAAAGTCTTACGCCATAGATATAAGCATATCAAAAAAATGGAATACTAACAGAATTTAGTTTAATAGCCCACTATTCTAACAAACTCAAAAATTCACGTGGTACATTCAAAAACTCTTGATAACACCAACTATTCGGACAGTCTTCATTTAATTCTGAATGTTCTGCAATTCTAATTGTTATCGTATTTTCTTCTTCCTCGATACTAGAGTAAACTTCTCCAATCTCAAATATACGCTCTCTTACTCCAACAATACCACCAACCAATACATCAGTTCTATATTCAGCTATAAACTCATACTCTAATTCCTGAGGATCATCATCTGTACTACAGGATATCAAACCAAAGATTAAAATTAAAAGGTAAACAGTTTTTCTCATAATTTTACTTTTTAAGTAGATGCCAAGTCTTCAAATTGGTTGCGTTAAATCAAAGAAAGAAGTAAATCTATAACGATTTACAACTGAATAGAAAATTTGAATTAACGTTATAGGCTATAATTGACTGTATGATTTAGCACTTAACTTTGCAAGAACACACATACTGAAAATTCGCAATGATTTCCAGAAGAAGTAATAACAAACAATTACTTATGGTATTTGTTGTAAAAAGTTTTTTTTAATTCGTATGTGGTTCAATATCCGCAATATAATTTAGTTCAGCCCAATCTACAATATCATAACTTGTAAATTGGTTTCTCCATTCAATTTCTCTACCAACAGGAACATAAAATCTAATAATCCCGCTATTCAATTCTGAATTGTGTTTTTCGTTCAGTCCTAATACGTTCATTGAATTAAGCCAGTCAGTTTGATAGTCAATATTTTCCATTCCGAAAAGCCTAGGAAAAATCATTATTTGATTTGTTTGAGAATGTAAATATCCCGTTACAAACCAATTTACTCCATCATTTGTGTAGTCTTTCTCATTAAGAACATCTAAAACATATTGTAGATTTCCAGATTCCAGATTTGATGTAAAAGTTAATGAGTTCACATTATCAACTTGATGATCGAAAAGATTAATAAACTCGAATAAATCATTTATTTCAGTTCCGCTTTTTATTCCAACTGATACTTCTCCTGGAACAAACTCCCTAGTTTCTGTTTCGGAATCATCGCTTGAACAAGAAAACATAATTCCGATGACTACTAGTAGAAGTGTTACTTTTTTCATTTTGGTCTTTCTTTTATAGATACTCAAATTAGCAGTTAGTTATGTCAAACTATTTACATGGACCTTGTATATCTTTCACTTGTGGGAACTTAGGAACTAAAGATAGTAAAAAAAACTGACTTTGACACGTGATCAACTATGTCCGCAGGACACGATACCTTAGTTGTAATTATAAATTATTGTTGTACGTTTTTATTTTATCAATTGTTTAATGTTTTCTGAATATTTTTTTGGATCAATAAAGTCAATCATACGTCCATAAATTGGACTAATCCATTTTTTCTTATTATTACTCAAAACAACAATCATATTTAATGATTTATTGTAGTCCACTTTTTCTATATCAGTCCAATAAATTTCTTTTTTTGTTCCAAGTTCGTTTTTAATAATCATTGAATTTTCTCCGATTATAATTCTATACCTGTAATAGTGTAAAGTCAAATAAAGTCCGATTGAAAAAAATCCAATTAACATTAAAAAAACACTTAAATGTCCGCCGTTTTTATTTTCCTTAAGCCCAAAAAACAAAACATAGGTTAATAACAATGAAACTGCAAAACTAAAAAGTCCGAAAATGAGAATCAATTTTCCAGGTTTTTAATCCGTTCAGATAGGTTTTTAATATACTACAATTACCTTATAAACACAGGTTCGTTTTCTTTTTGGGTATGTTCTTCACTAAATTTATAACCATCGTAATCAAAACCTTTAAGATCATTTAAGGTTTTAGCGTTGGTGTCGATAATATATCTAGACATTGAACCTCTTGCCTTTTTAGCATAAAAACTAATAATTTTTAACTTACCATTTTTAAAGTCTTTAAATACCGGAGAAATCACTTCTGCTTTTAATTTCTTCTTATTGACCGCTTTAAAATATTCGTTACTGGCAAGGTTTATAAAAAGTTCACCATCTTCTAGCTCATCATTCAATGCTTCAGTTACTTGCTCTTGCCAAACTTCATAAAGATTTTCATGAGTTTCGATAGCAAGCTTGGTTCCCATTTCTAATCGATAGGGTTGAATTAAATCTAACGGACGCAAAATACCATACATTCCCGATAAAATTCTTAGTGTATTTTGTAGCAAATCAATCTTGTTTTCATCTATAGTGTAAGCGTCTAAACCGGTATAAACATCTCCTGCAAACATGTAAGCTGCGGGACGTGAGTTTTTCTTGGTATGCTCTTCTTCAAATTCCTGGTAACGAGCGTAATTTAAATCGGCTAACTTATCACTGATTCCCATAAGCTCAGAAATCTCTTTCTTCGACATTCTGGCTAATTTTCGATTTATTTTTGCTGCCTGTTCTACAAACTTAGGTTGTGTACCACGAGTAGTTGGTAATTTACTTTCTTGATCTAAAGATTTTGCCGGTGAAACTACTATTTTCATCAATTTAATTTTGAAGTAAAAATAAAATTATTGATAGCAAAAGCCTATCGATTTTCGTGATTTTTAACAATCAAATCATTATTAAAAACTATCAATTAATTATTTACTGATTTTTTTTTGCAATAGGGATAGTAGCAAGCTACCGTGTAGCGCGAATAGCCCGACCCGAAGTTTACGGAGGGGATTGCCCAAAATAGTGGTTAGAGGATAGTAAAATTAAAAAAGAAGCATTTTACAATACTTCTTTTTGGTTTTTTGCATAGTTGCGCCACTTCTCGATACATTGTTGAATATCATCTGGAATATCGGTATTAAAACTCATCCATTTTTTGGTGGTTGGGTGTTCAAAACCTAATGTTTTTGCGTGTAATGCTTGGCGCGGTAATACTTTAAAACAATTATCTACAAATTGTTTGTACTTGGTAAAAGAGGTTCCTTTTAAGATTTTTTCACCGCCATAACGTTCGTCATTAAAAAGCGTATGCCCAATATATTTCATATGCACACGAATTTGGTGCGTTCTTCCGGTTTCTAACTTACAAGAAACCAAGGTAACGTATCCAAATCGTTCTAAAACTTTGTAATGCGTAACGGCAGGTTTTCCGTTTTCGGCTTCATCCCCTTCAAAAACTATATTTTGTAAACGGTTTTTTGGGTTTCTACCAATGTTGCCTTCGATCGTACCTTCATCATCTTCTACATTTCCCCAAACTAAAGCGACATATTCACGCTCGCTGGTTTTATGGAAAAATTGCTGCGTAAGGTGCGTCATCGCATTTTCGGTCTTGGCAACAACTAGGAGTCCGCTGGTATCTTTATCGATTCGATGCACCAAACCGGGACGTTCGCTACTGTTGTTAGGCAAATTCTCGAAGTGATAAACTAACGCATTAATTAGCGTTCCCGAATAATTACCGTGACCGGGATGCACCACCATTCCTGCTGGTTTATTAACGACTAAAAGCGCATCATCTTCGTAAACTACATCTAACGGAATATCTTCTGGCGTCAACAAATATTCATACGGCGGATGCTCAAAAAGCACCTTTACCTCATCGCCGGCTTTTACGCGGTAGTTTTGTTTTACGGTGTTTCCGTTTACAAATACGTTTCCGTTTTTAGCGGCTTGCTGAACTTTATTTCGAGTCGCATTCTCTACAAAGTTCATTAAAAATTTATCTACTCGTAAAGGTTCTTGTCCTTTAGATGCGGTAAAACTATAATGCTCGTATAAATCGTCGCTGCCGTTATCCTCTTCTATTTTTCCTTCTTCGATCATATATTCAACTACTCTACGCTATTATAATTTTGAGTTCCGTCTCCTAAAACCATATCGATCTTAGCAGTTTTTCTCACTTTATCACCGGCTTTTAGAGGTTTACCTTTATAAGATAATTCTAATACTACATTTTCTGCAAAATCGGGTTTAAAAGAAATTTCGCCAATTTCAAAACCTAAGGATAATAATTTCGATTCTATTTGACGCTTGGTAATTCTTTCAAATTCAGGAATCTCAAGTTTTGGATAGTCTGAAGGATTGAGCTTAATATAAATTTTTCGATTTTCTTTTACATATTGTCCGGCTTCAGGCGTTTGCTCGATCACCGAATATTTAGGAAAATCTGGATTATAATTAGCAGAATCTAAGATCACTTTTCTTAAATCCATCTCTTCTAATTTTTTATCGACGATATCTAACGACAATCTCGATAAATCGGGCACTTCTATTCGTTGGTCGTGGTTAGTGGTACTATCTAGCCACTGCATGGCTCCTAAAACTAACACAACGATCACAACAATAGCGA
>ENA-ORDG01000577-ORDG01000577.1-marine-metagenome-genome-assembly--contig:-NODE-577-length-16546-cov-3.792094_pt1 | contig 16546 bp, 17 predicted proteins | sample MGYA00248629_ERZ508524 | MGnify/ENA primary metagenome ERZ508524 (study PRJEB26194, sample SAMN05421901) | marine metagenome | isolation source: East of Rio de Janeiro, Brazil, South Atlantic Ocean...
CCCATAAAGAATTTTTCTCCCGTTTGCTCATCATTGATCGAAATGAGTTCTGTAAAACTTGCTCCGGCGCAAAATGTACGGTTTCCGCCAGATTTTAAGACAATCACTAAAACCTCATCATTTTGACCAACTTCTGTAATCGTATCGGCTAATTGCGCCAAAATTTTTCCCGGTAAACTGTTATGCGCCGGATGAAAAAACTCGATCGTGGCTACTTTATTTTCAATATGCTTTTTTACGTATGCTTCTTCTGTACTCATAAAATCGCTTTTTGTATTTATATTTTTTGGTGTTTCCCTTCGGGTCGGGCTATTCGCTACAATTCCTCAACTTGCTATCGCAAGCCTGCGGGATTTTCACTGCTATCCCTAACACAAACCACCCCGCCCTATCGGGCACCCCTCCTTTTTAAGGAGGGGAACTTTTATTTTTATACTTTTTATTTTTCTAATAATCCAAACTGATCGAAATGGTGATTAATATGCTTTCGGTGCAATAACTTCCATTCGAATTTGTTCAGCTCGCCAAACACGGCATTTTTCGTAATTGCTTCCGGATGTTCTTGAAAGTAATTCTCGTATTGCGCTTTGGCTTCTTTCAATTTTTGTTTCGCAGTTGCTAGATCTTCGTGTTTCAGCTTAAATAATTCACCTTCCTTATAAAAAGGGAAATTGAAATTCTTAGGCATCGGTTTATAGTTCCACAAAGTTTCTTGTACCATTTCTAGTTTATCTTCCGGAGTGGCAATTTCAAAATCCTGAATTTCTCCGGCAGCAATTCGGTAGCTATCTTCCAAATGCTCCACCATATGCTGTGGCGTCATGATTCCCCAAGCCGGTTGAGTTTCTTCCGTTAAGCCATTCAGCGCTTTTTCAAAAACAGCATCGGTAATCTCTGTGAACGTGGTTTGCTTTTTCTGCACCATCGTTAAAATAGTAGCAATTGCCACTAACTTCTCCTCTTCTTCCGTAGCATTTACATCAAAAACTTCAACATACCATTTTACGATCCCGCTTGGTAATTCTTTTCCTTTTTGATCTCGATCTACTTTTTGCTTACACGTTAATCGAACATTGATCGTATCGTTATGATATAGCGGACGCAAAAATCTAATCTCTTCTAAACCATAATTTGCTGCTACCGGACCTTTATTTGGATAGACAAATAATCCTGCCGCTGCCGAAATGATAAAATATCCGTGTGCGGTTCTCTGCTCGAAAATGCTTCCTTCTAACGAAGTAATATCGGTATGCGCATAGAAATGATCCCAGGTTAAATTTCCGAAGTTGATAATATCGGTATCGGTAAGCGTTCGGTTATGCGTTTGTAGCGACATTCCCGGTTTAATATCTTCCCAATGATATGCAAACGGATGTTTTTCTGCTTCTTTATAATCGGCATTGGGTTGATAAATTCCTGTAATTTCACTGATAGTCGTTGGTGAACCTTGAATTGCACAACGTTGCATATAATGTTTGATACCACGTTTGCCACCCATTTCTTCTCCGCCACCGGCACGTCCCGGACCACCGTGAATAAGATTAGGCAATGGCGAACCGTGACCGGTACTCTGCTTCGCGCTTTCACGATTTAATACTAAAATACGACCGTGATGCGTGGCAGATTTTACGGTATATTCCGCAGCAATTTTATTATCATTCGTTACGATAGAACTTACTAAAGAACCTTTTCCTTTTCGAGAAAGCTCGATCGCTTCATTTAAATCTTTATAAGGCATAATCGTACTTACCGGACCAAAAGCCTCGGTCATATGCGCTGCTTCATTATTAAATGGATTATCTTCCCGAAGTAAAATAGGTTTGATGAAAGCACCTTTTTCAAAATCGGCTCCTACCGCTTTACCGCCTTCAAAATCGCCATAGATAATATTTGCTGTTTTAGCTATTTCTTGAACTTGATTTTTAACACTTTCCACTTGTTTTTTATCGATCAAGGTTCCCATTCTCACTTCTTTTAAGCGAGGATCTCCGTAAGTAACTTTATCGAGCGCTTGCCCTAATGCAATTTGAACGTCTTCTACTAAATTCTCAGGAACGATAATTCTACGGATAGCGGTACATTTTTGTCCGCATTTTACCGTCATTTCATTTCGAACTTCTTTGATAAAGAGATTGAATTCCGGCGTTCCGGGAACAGCATCTTCACCCAAAATACAAGCATTAAGAGAATCGGCTTCCATCGTAAAGGGAACGGATTCTTCAATTAATCGTGGATGCGTTTTTAATTGTCGACCTGTTGCTGCAGAACCGGTAAAGGTTACCACATCTTGAGATTCTATGGTATCGAAAATATCTTTTTTGGTTCCGCTAATTAATTGTAAAGCGCCTTCCGGTAAAATTCCGGATGCAATAATTACCTTCACGACCGCTTCTGTTAAATAAGCACTTTGTGGTGCGGGCAATACAACTGCCGGCATTCCTGCCATCCAATTGACCGCACATTTTTCTAACATTCCCCAAACCGGAAAATTAAAGGCATTAATGTGAACAGCAACTCCATTTTTAGGCACCAAAATATGATGCGCCATAAATTTACCGCCGCGTGAGAGATCGATCGGTTCTCCTTCTACATCAAAAGGTTGATTGGGGAACAATTTACGAAGCGAAGCATTGGCAAACAGATTTCCAAAACCACCTTCAATATCGATCCAGCTATCAATCTTGGTACAACCACTTCGGTAACTTATTTCGTAAAAAGAACGTTTGTGTTTTTGAAGATGGAAAGCCAACTTCTTTAACATATTTCCGCGTTCTTGGAAAGTCATTTTCCGAAGCGCTTCTCCTTTAGTCCTTCCATATTGCAATACTTCAGGAGCATCAATTCCTTCTGTGGTCACGTTGGTAAAATGTTCTCCGGTTACCGAATCTAGAATCGGTGTTCCTTCTCCTTGACCGTCGACCCATTGCCCTAAAATATAGTGTTGTGTTTTTTGCATTCTTTTTAGTGTTTTATTGTTGACCTCTCGACTCCGCTCGAGGTGACATTTTGAACTTCAAAATCCTTAACTAAGCAGAGACATTTTCAATGACTGCTGCATAACCTTGACCAACGCCCACACACATCGTGACTAAAGCATATTTTTTACCGGTTATTTGTAGTTCTAAAGCTGCTGAATGTGCTAATCTTGCTCCGGTAACTCCCAGCGGATGCCCAATCGCAATTGCCCCACCATTTGGGTTTAACCTAGGATCGTCGTCTTTTAAACCCCATTCGCGAATACAAGCTAAGGCTTGCGCTGCAAAGGCTTCATTCAATTCGATCACATCCATATCGTCCATCGTTAAACCTGCTTTTTCTAGTGCTTTGTTGGAAGCTTGCACGGGACCAATGCCCATAATTCTTGGTTCCACGCCAACCACAGCAGAACTTAATATTTTTGCCATCGGTTTTAAACCGTATTCTTTTACTGCTTTTTCTGAAGCGATGATCGTGGCTGCGGCGCCATCATTTAACCCTGAAGAATTTCCTGCGGTTACGCTACCACCTTCTTTACGGAAGGCCGGACGTAATTTTGCTAAAATTTCTTTGGAAGTGGTGGGTTTGATAAATTCATCTTTACTGAATTGAATCGGGTCTTTTTTTCGCTGCGGAATTTCTACCGTTACGATTTCTTTTGCCAAGCGACCATTTTCTTGGGCTTTGGTCGCTTTCATCTGACTCCAATACGCAAAAGCATCCTGATCTTCTCTTGAAATTTTATATTTATCGACGAGGTTTTCTGCGGTCATCCCCATCCCATCGGTGCCGTACATTTCGTGCATTTTCGGATTAACAAAACGCCAACCAAAACTGGTATCGTACATTTTTGCATCGTTCCCAAAAGCACTTGAAGGTTTAGCGATCGCGTAAGGACCACGCGTCATATGTTCTACTCCACCAGAGATAAAAAGATCTCCGTCACCGGCTTTGATCGCACGATTGGCGTGAATGATGGCTGAAAGTCCGCTACTGCAAAGTCGATTCACCGTTTCTCCTGGAACGGAATGTGGTAAACCTGCCAACAAAGAACACATTCTAGCGACGTTTCTGTTGTCTTCTCCCGCTTGATTGGCACAACCTAAAATTACATCGTCGTAAGCTTCTTTAGGAATGTTCGGATTTCTTTTGACGATTTCTTTGATGACCAAAGCTCCTAAATCGTCGGTTCTTACAGGAGATAAAGTTCCTTTATAATTTCCGATAGGAGTTCTGATTCCGTCTATAATATATGTATTCATTTCTCTCTTCTTTTTATGTTTTTGCGCAAGGGATAGCAGCGGCATCCTTTTTTGTTGTACTTCGACAAGCTCAGCATGACAACAAAAAAGATATAGCGAATAGCCCGACCCGCTAGGGTTGCGCCCTTATTATTTTAAAATTACACTTCAGTAAATTGAGTGTAGCATTTGTTTATTACCATTTTGCACTCGTTTTATAGGTAACGCCTTTAAAAAGTGCGACCAATTGATCTTCTTTTTTGACCTCAACGATATAAAAACCTAGTTTATTTTTTTGACTTTTCACGTCTGATTCTGCCACAATCACATCGCCTTCTTCGAGTGCTTCAACGTGATTGATCGAAGTTTCGATAGAAACGGCTTTATTGCCGTAGGTATTTGTAGCAAAGCCAAACGCAGTATCTGCCAACGAATACGTGATGCCACCGTGTGCTTTTTTCATGCTATTGAGCATTTCTTTTCTTACCGTCATTTTCACCTTGCAATAGCCTTTGCGAACTTCAATAATCTCGATCCCGAGCCACTGACTAAAAGCGTCGAGGGAAAGCATGTACTCAGGTATTTGGTCGTAGGTCTTAGGTGTTAGGTTTTCTTTCATAATCTTTGGGCTATCTTTTTACGTAGCGTACTTATCATTTTTGCAAGTTCTGTTAAGTTTTTTCGGTTTTCTTCATTTTCTTCTGGTTGAATATAATTCCGAAGAAATGCTTTTGAACTACAAGAAACACATTCGTGCATACTATGATATGCATTACCTAAATAATTATAAAATTGCTTATCTGTTCCTGCAGAACCTTCTGCAATATTCAAAGCAATAGAATCGCTCGCTCTTTTAAATTGTGAAGTCAACTCAAATCTTTCTTCCTTCGGAAACTTTTTAGTTTGATGATGAACAAGCTCACCAAATTCCATCGCTTTTTGGTAAACTTTTAAATCTTCAAATTTGAAATGATAATTTGACTTCATAATTTTTCTAGTTCCTATTTTCTAAAACCTATTACCTTCACGTGCCATTTTTCTTAATAATGGGCTGCAACGGTAACGATCTTCGTGGTATTCTTGATAGAGTTCATCTATTTTTTGAACACACCAATCGATTCCTTTTTCGTTGGCCCAGGCTAACAATCCTTTCGGGTAATTTACTCCTTTAGTCATCGCTAGATCGATATCTTTTGCAGTTGCGATATTTAAAAATAATGCATCGGCTGCTTCGTTGATAAGCATCACTAAAATGCGATCGAGAATTTGTTGGGAAAGCTTTGAATTGCCAGACTTCTCGACTCCGCTCGAAGTGACAGGCTTCCCATCTTTATATTCATAAAATCCTTTTCCGGTTTTGCGACCTAAGTAACCGGCTTCTTTTAAGCGTTTCTGAGTAAAAGAGGGTTTGTAGCGCGGATCGTAGTAAAATTCTTTAAACACCGTTTCGGTTACAGTGTAATTTACATCGTGGCCTATAAAATCCATCAACTCGAATGGTCCCATTCGAAAACCGCCGAGTTCTTTTAGTGCTTGATCGATGGTTGGGATATCGGCTTTTCCTTCTTCGTAAATGCGTAAAGCTTCTCCGTAAAATGGTCTCGCAACGCGATTTACGATGAAACCCGGCGTATCTTTGGCAAGCACACCTACTTTTTTCCAATCGGCTATAATTTGAACGACTTTATCTTTGACAACTTCGGAAGTTTGCACGGCCGGAATAATTTCTACCAACGGCATTAATGGCGCCGGATTAAAGAAATGAATTCCGATCACACGCTCCGGATGTTTCAAAGCGGAAGCAATCGAAGCAATCGATAACGAACTAGTATTAGAAGCGATAATAGCATCTTCTCGCTGACAAGCTTCTAACTCCCGAAATACTTTTTGTTTGATCTCCAGATTTTCAATAATTGCTTCGATGGTTAAATCGGCATCGGCTAAGTCTTGAATTGAATTTACATAACTGATGTTTCCTTGAATTCTATTTTTTTCAGCTTCATCGATTCGCTCTTTTTCGATGAGACGTAGTAAAACTTTATTGAGTTTCGCTTCACTTTTAGTTAACGCTTCTTGATTGGTATCGTAAACTTTCACTAAACAACCGGCGGTGGCTGCTACTTGTGCAATTCCACTTCCCATTGTTCCGCTACCTATAATTCCGATGGTCATATTGATTTGTGATTTATAAGATTAGGGATTAACGATTTTTGATTATTTTTTTGCTTTTAGTTTAGAAGTTGATGTTTTTACACTAATCACAAAAATGGAAATAAGCTCATTATTCTCTTTTAGTAATTTATCTATACTTTCTACTTTCGAGACTAGTTTTTGCTCCTTTTTGAATTTTTAGATTGATCAAGCATTCTCTAAGTTCTTTTAAGCAAATTTTCATTTTATGAAGGAAATCACGAGTAGACTCGGCACTTCTAGCTTCACCATAATTTAACGCGGAAGCACTCGCAGATCTAATTAACTGCTTAGATAAATAATCTCCGGCAAAACTTTTTTCAATTGTTTTACAGAATATAATTGTATCTATAGCAAACTGAATGAGTCTATCTTCTAATTCAATAGGTTTCATAATCTCTTATTTCACTTAATTCATAACAACAATCTAAAATCAAAATTCTATAATCGTTAATCTATTCTCCTTTAAAATTTGGTTTTCTTTTTTCGATGAAAGCGTTTACGCCTTCTTTATAATCTGCTGTGGAAGCGGCTTCGATCTGATTTTTAGATTCTAATGCCAACTGCTCTTCCAAATTATTAGTTAATGATTGATTGAGTGCTTCTTTGGTTAAGGCCAAAGCTTTCGTTGGCATTTTGGCCAATTGCGCTGCCATTTTCCAGATTTCTTCTTCAAAAGATTCTGCTGAAAAATATTTGTAGATCATCCCTAAGCGTTCGGCTTCTTCCGCAGAAACTTTATCACCTAACATCGCTAAGGCTGATGCTTTTTGAAAACCAATTAAACGCGGTAAAAAGAAAGTCCCTGCACTGTCGGGAATTAAGCCTATTTTGCTAAATGCCTGAATAAATGCCGCGTGTTCTGAAGCCACAACAATATCACAAGCTAAAGCAATATTGGCTCCAGCTCCTGCTGCAACTCCGTTAACGGCTGCCACAATTGGTTTTTCAATACTTCGTATTAGTTGAATAATGGGATTGTAATGCTCTTCTAAAATAGATTTGAAACCGGGATTTAACTCCGGATCGGTGACTTCTTTTAGATCTTGACCGGCGCAAAAGGCTTTACCATTTCCGGTTAATAAAATGGCGCGTACTTCTTTATTAGCTGCGCAACTTTTTAATTCATCTTGAAGTGCAAATGCCATTTCTCGATTAAAGCTATTGAAAACTTCCGGTCGGTTAAGGCTTATTTTGGCTACTTGATCTTTTATTTCAACTTGAATGCTTTTGCTCATATTTTTTTTAGAACTTGAATTTGAAAATGAAATTGAAGTCGAAGGTTTTCTAACTCTCTTCAATTTCGAGTTCAGATTCGGTTTCAATTTCCTTAGATTAAACATTTAAAATAGTCAAACGGTTCTTGGCAGTCGTTGCACTTAAACAAGGCTTTGCAAGCGGTGGAACCAAACTGACTTACCATTTGTGTATTTTTAGATCCGCAATTGGTGCATTTTACGACTTGAGTTTCTCCCAGCAAGGCTTTTTTATCGGCGCTGGCTTCTAAAGGAGCCGCAATGCCGTAATCTTCTAAAGCTTGTCTTCCCTCCTCGGTAATCCAATCGGTTGACCAAGCGGGCGATAAAATTAAATCAACTTTAGCCTCGTAACCGGCTTCTAAAAGTGCGGCTTTAATATCGTCGCCAATTACATCCATTGCGGGACAACCACTATAGGTTGGCGTGATCTTTACTTCGGCAATTCCGTTGTTGAATTCTGCAGAACGAACGACTCCCAAATCGATGATCGACAGCACAGGAATTTCAGGATCCGAAACTTGCTTGAGTATCGGTTCTAATTCTTCTGAAATATGTACTTTTTCTTCGATCATTTTATGTTTTAATTGTATTTAAGCTTATGATGTGATGCTGAATCGAGTTCAGCATGACGAAATTTCAAAATTCTAACACTTCGAAAAGCTCAGTGTGACATTTTCATCTTGAATCCACTCCGTGTAAAAAGAGATTCCTGCCTATGTAGGAATTTACCACTTCATTCCGGGATAGGTGCGTTGCATGTATTGCATATCGCTTAACAAATAGCCCATATGTTCTGAATGAATTCCTTTTTTACCGCCTTCCTGAAAAAATTCTAATTCTGGTTTTTGCAAAGTGGCTTCTTCTAAAACAACTGAAACGTTTTCTAGGTATTTTGCTTTTATCCTATCAGTTTCTACACCAATTCCTGCTTTTATCGCTTCTAGATCGGCATCGGTTTTTTGAAAAAGTTCTTCAGTGAATCGCCACAGATCGTTAATGGCTAGCTGAATTTTTCTTTTACTTTCTTCGGTTCCGTCGCCTAAACGCTTCACCCAGTCTGAAGAGAATCTTCTGTGATAGCTTACCTCTTTCAAACTTTTCTTTGCAATGGCCACCAAGGTTTCGTCTTTGCTGTTTTGCATTTCATTCAGCAATAAAAAATGAAAATGATCGAACAAAAATTGACGTGCGATCGTATAACCAAAATCACGATTTGGCTGTTCTACCAACAATACATTTACATATTCTCGCTCGGTTCGTAAAAATGCAAAATCGTCTTCGGTTTTATCTTCTTCAGAAAGTTGAGCCGCGTATTGAAAATAGCTACGCACCTGCCCAAATAGATCGAGTGAAATATTCGTCATCGCAATATCTACTTCCAACGTTGGGCCGTGACCGGTTAATTCTCCCAAACGTTGACCGAGAATGAGCGAATTATCGGCAATCCCAAGAATATATTTTACTAAACTATCTTTATTCATTGAATTTTATTTTAGTTGAAAAACTACTTCATTTTTTACTGAAATAGTCTTAAAGATTCCCACTAATGCAGGAATTTACATGTGCTTTACCTCATCGGGTAAATCGTAAAATGTTGGATGACGATAAACTTTATCTGCCGCCGGCTCGAACATTTCTCCGTTTTCATCGGGATTTGAAGCTTTGATATGCTTTGACTCTACTACCCAAATGCTAACACCTTCACTTCTTCTGGTGTAAACATCGCGTGCATTTTCTAACGCCATTTCTTCATCGGCAGCGTGTAAACTACCAAAATGACGGTGTTCTAATCCGTTTTTACTTCTTACGAAAACCTCCCAAAGTGGCCAGTTTTTTTTCTTGTTCGACATAAACTTTTTTAAATTGAAGTTGAAATTGAATTCGAAATTGAAAATTATCATCTCATATTCAAGAGCAACTTATTATTTAATATTTTTTATTCTTGTAACTATTATTCTAATGAGCTGATCGTTTTCATCAATTAAATCTGAAATATTTTCTTCTGAAATCAAATTAGCTTTTATTTGAATATTTAAATTTCTCAAACACTCCCTAAGTTCTTTTAAGCAAATGCTAAGCTTATTGATTTTATCCTTGGAAGTACCTGCTCCTAAAACTTCTCCATAATTTAAAGCTGCCGAACAAGATGAACGTATCAATTGTTTCGCTAAGTAATCTCCTGCATAGCTAAGTGGCTTTTTATCATATTTAATGATTACACTAGCTGCAAAATCTTCCAAACGATCACTTAAATCAAACTTAGCTTTATTCATCTTTCGATTTCAGCTTCATTTTCAAATTCTATTAATTTAGCTTGCTTTTTGAACTTTTTTAGCGGCTTGCTTTTCGGAGTATGCTATGGCTGCATCGCGAACCCATTCTCCGTTTTCCCAAGCATCTACACGAGTTTGCAAACGTTCTTTATTGCAAGGACCGTGACCTTTTACCACTTGCCAAAATTCATCCCAATTAATTTTTCCGAAGTCGTATTGACCGGTTTCTTCATTCCATTTTAAATCTTCATCGGGAATGGTTAATCCTAAAATTTCAGCTTGCGGAACGGTTTGATCGATAAATTGCTGACGTAATTCATCGTTGGTTTTACGCTTCAGTTTCCATTTCATCGATTGTTCAGTATGCGTAGATTCTGCATCTGTTGGACCAAACATCATTAAACTTGGCCACCACCAACGGTTTAGCGCATCTTGTGCCATTTGTTTTTGCTCTTCAGTTCCGCGGCAAAGCGTGAGCATGATCTCGTATCCTTGACGTTGGTGAAAACTTTCTTCTTTACAAACTCTTACCATTGCACGAGCATAAGGTCCAAATGAAGTGTTACATAAAGGTACTTGATTGATGATCGCGGCACCATCTACCAACCAACCAATGGCTCCCATATCTGCCCAAGTTACGGTTGGATAATTAAAAATACTTGAATATTTTGCTTTGCCCGAATGCAATTGCTCGTATAATTCTTCTCGGGAAATCCCTAAAGTTTCACAAGCGCTATACAAGTATAAACCGTGACCGGCTTCATCTTGAACTTTTGCCAATAGCGCTACTTTTCTTCTTAAAGAAGGCGCGCGTGTGATCCAGTTACCTTCTGGCAACATACCCACAATTTCTGAATGTGCGTGCTGAGAAATTTGACGAATATGTGTCTTCCTATACTTCTCGGGCATCCAGTCTTTAGGCTCTATCTTTTCATCTCTAGCGATTTTCGCTTCAAATATTTCTTCTAGACTTCGACTGTGCTCAGCCCAGGAATTCTTTACTTCTTGCTCACTCATAATCTTAGTTTTTAGCTTACAACTTTTCAGCCATAAGTATTCACAAATAGTAGTCTCACACTCAAATGCTACTTCTATTAAAACTCTACTTTCTTAAAGATAAAAATTATACTCCTGAAAATAAAAGACTTAAAGTTAATTTAAGGTTTCTAAATTCAGATTTCTACCTTCGCAGATATTAAACGTCAAAGTCGACCACCAGCTTTTCTGAAGTTGGTACCGACTGGCAGCTCAACACAAAATTGTTAGCTACCTCATCGTCTTCTAATGCATAATTAATTTTCATCTCTACACTGCCTTCCAATACTTTACATTTACACGTACTGCAAACCCCGCCTTTACAAGCAAAAGGTAAATCTGCTCCTGCTCCCAAAGCCGCATCGAGCACATTGTCATAATCGTCTGTCATCCCGAAATGAAACTCTTTCCCTCCGTCAAGAATAGTTACTTCGGTTCCATCAAATTTATGTTCTATCGCTTGCGCTGCTCGCTTTTTATCTTCTTCTGAAATACCGGTAACGAACAGCTCATAATGAATTTTTTCTCGAGTAAGTCCAGCTTTTTCTAATTCATCTCTCAATAAGAAAATCATTTGTTCGGGACCGCAGATAAAACATTCATCTACCGAATCTACATCGATCAAACTTTTGGTAAGTTGCTGAATTTTCTCTTCATCGAACCTTCCGTTAAACAAAGGAATATCACGTTGCTCACGCGTTAGGAAATAGAAAATCTCGAAACGACCAAAATATTTGTTTCGCAGTTGTTCTAATTCTTCTTTAAAAATGATCGATTTTGCATTTTTATTGAGGTAAAAAAGCTGAAATTTACTTTCAGGCTCCATTGCCAAATGCGTTTTGATCATGGAGATGATTGGCGTAATTCCGCTTCCTGCCGCGAAAACGATATAGTTTTTTGCCACTTCAGAAGAAACTTCAACCCCAAATTTACCACTCGGCACCATTACTTCTAAATGGTCACCGGCTTGCAATTCTTCATTTACAAAAGTTGAAAATTTACCGGTTGGTATTTTCTTTACCGCAACGCGCCATTTATTTTCTACAGGACTTGAACATAAAGAATAAGAACGTCTTACATCTTCGCCGTTAAAATCTTTTTTCAAGGTTAAATGTTGTCCCTGACTATATTTAAAATCTTCTTTTAAATTTTCTGGAACATCAAATTCGATAACCGTACAATCGTTGGTTTCTTTATAAACGTTTTTTACAGTTATGTCGTGAAATTTTGCCATTCATTCATTTTTGATACCTAACAAAACTAACAATTGTTAGTTTAAAATCCAAATGAGGAATGTTAAAGCCGGTTTACCGAATAATACCGTGAAGTAAATTTTGCTTCATCTCTTCGAACATAAGCTGCGGAGAGGTTTCTTTGTTTTTTGAATACCACAAATGAAGTGTTCTTAAGGTCGATAACAACGAGAATAAAACCAGATCTACATTACGATCTTGAAGCTGTTTTTGCTGAATACCCTGCTCGATAATATTTCTCATTTTAGCTTCGTATGCGTTACGCAAAATCAAATAACTTTCTAGATCTGATTGTTCTAAATGCATCCAATCGTTATTTAAACAAGCAAGCGCATCGGTTTTTTCAACCGTGATCTGAATGTGATTTTCGATAACCGATTCTAATTTTTCGACAGAATTAATAGACTCCGGAAAAACGGTATTGATATGCTCGGTAAAATTTTCTGCTACTTCTAAAATAATGATCGCTAAAATCTCTTGTTTCGAGCTAATATGATTGTACAAACTTGCCGCTTTTATATCTAAAGCTTGCGCCAAATCTCGCATAGAAACAGAATTATATCCTTTTTTTCTAAAGAGTTTAGCTGCAGTTGAAACAATTTCTAATTTTCGGCGGGTTAATTTCATAGAAACGGCAAGATAGTGTTTTTAATTTTTTGGAGAAAAAGAAGTAAGTATATAGACCGCTTCGCTGTTAGAAAAATGAATCTGTGCTGAAGGATTATTTTGAATTTTCTTGATTCTAAATCAAATTAAGAATCTTAAACCAAAATCTTTTCTTAACCGGATGAGATTCTGGATCAAGCCCGGAATGACGGGAATATTTTCTCGCGTAAAACACTTCGACTCCGCTCAGTGTGACAATCGAAAGCTACAATTTTAAATCTTGAAATTCTTCAGAAGAATTTAGGTTTTGCTGATTGTATTGCAGCGTCCACCCCATTGAATTGGTGAGTACAAAAAGTTTTTGCAATTCAGAGATGAGTCGGTTTTCAGCGTTTTTCATTAAGACAGAATTCTTGATCTGCTTTTCTAGATCGGATTGAATTCTGCTTTTTATTTTATTGTAATCTTTCGCCTCAAATTGATTGAGGTAATCTTGCGTGACATCGTAATATTTGATATCGGGATTAATGTTGAGTTCAGGTTCCGGGATTTGCGTAATTTTCAACAGTTTATTTTCTGCATCGACCTCGTACTTCATTTCCCGCAAATCGTAACTTACATTTGCTTTCGCATTCACCACGACTAAAGCTTTTTTTCGAGCTGAAAGAAATTTAAACACAAAACTTTCAGTATTCTCGTAGTTGTAAACTTTGGCATAACTCCCTTCAGAAACCACTAGTTTACTTACGTTTTTAATTTCTTGCTCAATTAAATTAGAAGCTTGTTGCAGATCTTCTTTTTCTTGAAATTGATCTTTTACATATTGGTATCCCCAAAAGCAAATTAATGCTACAATAACTCCTAGTAAAAACTTTCTCATCTTAAAAATTTGTTTCTAAGTTACAAGAAAGTACATCGGCTGCATCAATTTTGAAATTAGATTAACAATTTTCGTGATTTCAGCTAAATAATATTATGGTTTTTCGCTTTTTGAACTGCTTCAATTTTACTGTGTACTTGTAATTTTTTGTAAATATTTTCAATATGTTTTCTTACCGTACTTGGCGAAAGCAACAAATATTCTGCAATTACGGTGTAACTATGACCTTTACTTAAGTTTTCTAAAACTTCAACTTCACGCTTAGAAAGTGAGATTTCTTCTTGATCTTTTTGGTTTTGAATATGGGTAGGATTTCTTAACAACTTCAAGGTTTTTAAAGCAATGGAAGGATTCATCGCTGCGCCACCGTTTAGTGTTTCTAAAATACCTTTATATAGTTCTTGCGGATTGGTTTCTTTTAACAAATAACCGTCGGCACCGGCTTGTATGGCATTAAAAATATGTTCATCATTATCGAAAGCGGTTAACATTACGATTTTGATATGCGGATATTTTTGCTTGATGATCTGCGTACTTTCGATACCATTTAACACCGGCATTTCAATATCCATTAAAATTAAATCGATATGAAAATTATCTTCTAGTTGCTGAAGTAATTCGCTTCCGTTAGTGGCAGAAAATTTAAATTTCAGCTCTTCAAAAAAAGATAATTTCTCTTTAACGGCATGAATTAAAAAGGTATTATCATCTACAATGGCGATCTTTATATTCATCTTCAATTATTTACCTTTTAACTATTCTCATCAAGCACAGGTAAAAGAATTAAAATTTGTGTCCCTTCCCTTACGATAGTATGGATCTCTGCTTCTCCTCCTATTTCTTTTGCTCTTTTCTTGATGTTGTTAATGCCATTGCCTAATTCAACTTCAGCAAGTACAAAACCTTTTCCGTTATCTATGATTTCTATTTTAAATTGCTGCTGAAGTTTTTCTATATGAACTTTAATTTCTGAAGCTTCAGCATATTTTAAGGCATTATTGACCGCTTCTTGAATGATACGGTAAATATTAATCCCAACTACCGATGAAAATTCGTATTGCTTATTTTGTTCTGAATCAAATTGAAAACTAAACGCCGTGTTTGGTGAGGCTGTTCTCGCTTTTTCGATAAAATTAGAAATTCGAGCTTGAAGGTCTTCCACAGAAATTTTTTCTTTATTCATTGCCCAAATGGTGTCTCGCAACTCGTAAATAGTCTTACTCGTAAATTCACTTATTTTTTTAAGTTTTCGAGAAATATTTTGCTCCATATTTGGGAAAGCAAACTGAAGATTATCGATACTCGAAATAATGAAAGTGAGTTGCGCGCCAATATTATCGTGTAGATCTCGAGAAATTTTTAAACGTTGTTCTTGGAGTTTGTTTTGAGTTTCAATTTTAACTAAAGCAGATTTTAATTCGGCTTCCTTGTGCAGTTGTTTATTCTTTAATTTTTGCTGATTGTAAAGTAAATATCCCAACAAACCGATGATAAAAGCAATAGCAATACTCCCATAAATGATCGTATTTTTTCGTTCTAGGTCTAATTCTTTTTCAGCTAGGTTAGCTCGTGTGGTTGCTAATTCTGCTTCTTTTTTTTCGGTTTGGTATTTGGTTTCGAGTTCTGCAAACTTGGCTAAACGCTCTTCTTGAAAAACTGAATCTTTTAAAACGGAAAATTTTTCTTGAAGTTCTAGTGCCTTTTGAAAATTACCGACCTTTTTATAGTACCAAGCTTCTTGTTGAATTACATCTCTAATTTTTTCGATACTATTACTTAAATCGGAATGTTTTTTAGCCTCTTCAAAATATTCTTCAGCTAAATCATTCTTATTTTCTTGATAAGCAATGGTCGCCAAATTGGTATAGTTAGTCGCTAGATTATATGAATTTCCTTTTTCTAAATTTCTTTTTAAAGCTAAAGAAATCATTTTTTTGGCCTCTTGATACTTTTTATCTTTTAAAAAAGTGTTTCCTAAATTATTGAAAACAAATCCGTAGTTTAGAGAATCTTCTTGCGTTTTTATGAGATCTAGGTTTTTTTGATGATAAAAAATGGCACTATCAGGTTTATGCCAATCATCAAAATTTATAGCGATCGCATTGTTTGCATAAATGATATTTTCTTTTTGATTTTCTTTTGTTTTTAGCGCTGTTAGAAAAGCATCTTTCCCTATTGCAACGCCTTCTTCAAAATTCTCAAAATCATGATTCAATGTTGATTTATCGGTAAGATATTTTGAAGTTTTACCAAGCTTGTTTTGTTGTTCTGAAAGATCTATTAATTTTTGATTGTAAACCAAAGCTTTGTCATAAACACCTTCTCTTTTATATAAATAATGAAGCCTTTCGTAGATATATTCTATGTTTTGTATTGAATCATTTTTCAAATAAAACGGAAGAATTTTTTCAGCATAATAAAGTGTACTGTCTTTATTTCTAAGCTCATCATTTTTAAAGAACTTAAAGTATTGATAGTGTATAGAATCTGATTTACCATATAATTTATTTTTGGCTTGCTGAAAGTAATAATCTGAGGAATCTTTAGAAAAATAGGCCTTTAATAAAATCTCTTTTTGAGAAAGGTTTTCTTCCTGAGCAATCCCTACAATTGAAATAAGAAAAATTATAATAGTAAAAATTTTCTTCACTCTAAAACTTTTAAAAATCTACTTACTAAGATGAATATTTTCTTGCGCCATTAAAGCTTCTTCTAAATTATAACTTAGAAAATGATAAGCACTTAAATGGAGTTCTCTTTTAGCGATTTGATGTTTGGCCACCCGCATTCGTTTCTGAAATTTCTTAACGTTCTCTCGATGATATGCTAATTG
>ENA-ORDG01000578-ORDG01000578.1-marine-metagenome-genome-assembly--contig:-NODE-578-length-16542-cov-5.089948_pt1 | contig 16542 bp, 18 predicted proteins | sample MGYA00248629_ERZ508524 | MGnify/ENA primary metagenome ERZ508524 (study PRJEB26194, sample SAMN05421901) | marine metagenome | isolation source: East of Rio de Janeiro, Brazil, South Atlantic Ocean...
ATGTGATTCCGGCTTCAAATTCTGTGATGGCGCATAATCTTTTTAAACTTTCAAAATTCTATTTAAAACAAGAATGGCGAGAAGTTGCCAAAGTGATGCTGAAGAAAATTTTACAACAAATAAACGATTATCCTTCAGGTTACAGTAATTGGTTATCGTTACAGCTTAATTTTACACATCAATTTTACGAACTGGTGTTTTCGAAAGAAGGCGATTCTTCACAAGAAAAAATTCAGCAATACTATTTACCTCAGCTTATTTATGCTGTTGCAGATGATGAAATTCCGCTAACTCACGGTAAAGAAAGCGAAAACGAACTTTATTATTTATGTAAAGAAGGCGCTTGTGAGCTTCCGCAAAAAAATATTGAAAACGTTATAGATCGCCTAAATTCCTAAGTTTAACAAAAATTAAACGATGGGTTAGGTGATTTTTATTTTAACTTTAAATCTTCATTTTAAAAACCGAAAAATTAATTATGGAAAAATTAAACGACTTTTCTAAACTCGCTAAAGAATATGTTGAAAAACTTATAGACTTTTTACCCGATTTAATCGCCGCAATTCTAATTCTAATCGTAGGATTTTGGATTGTAAAACGAGTGGTTAAATACATGAAAAAAATGCTTGCTAAAAAAGATTACGATCCGGCTTTAGAAGGTTTTTTAAGTACTTTAGTGACTTGGGCATTAAAAATATTAGTAGTGATCGTTGCCATCTCTCAAGTTGGGATTGAAACCACATCTTTAGTCGCTGTTTTAGGTGCCGCAGGTTTAGCTATTGGTTTAGCTTTACAAGGTTCACTTGCCAACTTTGCGGGTGGAGTTTTAATCATAATTTTAAAACCATTTCGTATTGGCGATTGGATTGAAGCACAAGGCGTTTCTGGTAGCGTGAAAGAAGTAAATTTATTTTATACCAAAATAAACACATTTGGTAATCAAGAAGCAGTTATCCCTAACGGAAGTTTAGCGAACGACAACATTGTAAATTATACCGTAAACGGTATTCGAAGAGAAAATCTTTCTTTCGGAATTTCTTACGATGATGATATTAAGAAAGCGAAAGAGGTTTTAATGCAATTAGTAAAAGAGCAAGATGGTATTATGGAAGATCCTGCTCCGCAAGTATTAGTTGCTGAATTAGCAGACAGCTCGGTAAACTTCTCGGTTCGTTACTTTGCTCCAAACGATAAATTCTGGGATATTCACTGGAATATGATCGAAGAAGGTAAAATTAGATTAGAAGAAGCCGGTATGACGATACCTTACCCACAAAGAGACGTTTACTTTTACGACCAAACCAAAATGAACGGAACGGTAGAGAAAAAAGAAAATAACGCTTAAGTTTATTAATTTTTGTTTATATTGAGGCACTCAAATTTTATGCAAAACTATGAATATTAAAAACTTAACTTTTACAGCGCTAGCATCAATATTAATTTCAACAACAGTAAACGCGCAGACCGTTAGCGAAGTTGGTAGTGCAAATTCGATGGTTCAACTTAGAGGACTTATTGAAAAACCGAAAAATTCAGTTAAAGAAATTTTATCAGATCCTACCTTAACAGGTTCGCCATATTTTAATGATGAATTTGTTCCTGGTAAAATCATTGATTCTAAGAACAACAGAAAAATTGATGTATACTTAAGATACAGAATTTTAGATGATGTTATCCAAATTAAAGCTGATAAAAATGCTGAAATTGTTGATTTAGCAAGATCAAATGATTTTGATGCGGTTATCAATGACAATAGGTTTTCATTCTATATGAATTATCCTATTACTATTAATGGTACTAATAGTGGATATTCTATTGAATTAACCGATGGAGAAAAGGCTATTTTATTAAAAAGAATAAGTCAAGAGTTTATTCCTGGTAAAAAACCTGAGAATTCTTACTCTAATCCAACTCCACCAAAATTAGATAAATCTAGCACCTATTTTGTTATTATTAATGATGAAATTAGAGAAATTGAAGCACACAAAAAGAAGGTTTTAAAATCTTTTGACGAAGACGAACAAGATGTATTGAAATCATATATAAAAGACAATAAACTAAAATTTAGAGGTAGCGATGAAGAAGCAGATTTGATTGCTTTAATCAAGTACTACAATAGTCTTTAATATTATTTTTTACAACCATTAAAAAAGCCAACTAATTTCTCTTAGTTGGCTTTTTTGTTTTACAAAACAAATCACTCACAAACATTCAAAACACCTACACCTCAATAATTTAACTAAAACATTCACTATATTTAATAAATAAATTTTGAGTTTATGAAATATGTCTTCACAACTATACTAGCATTCTTTTTAGCTTTTAAAGGCTACCATCAAACGGGATTTTCTCAAAATGCTAAAGACTACATCGAAACAAGTAGCTCAAAAAAGGTAAACGACAAAGACGTCGACGTTATATTAGCGGATCCTAACCTCAAAGGCTCCCCATATGCTAACCAAAACTTTATTAAAGGAGAAATCATAGATAAGAGTATTGAGAAAAAAATTGACGTCTATCTAAGGTACCGCATTATAGATGATGTTATTCAAGTAAAATCTAACTCAACAAATAATGATATTTACATTCTTAGTCGATCTACCAAAAATGAAGCTTTAATTGGTGAATCTCTTTACCTATTTCTAGAAAATTATCCGATACAAATGAACGGAACATCAAACGGATATGCATTAGTTCTAAACAATATAAATAAGTCAGCTATATTACTAAAGAGACAAGTACAAGAATACATAGCCTCAAAAGAGGCTGAAGATTCTTATTCTAGTAACACACCCCTGCTAAATTAAACACCTCAACATATTATTTTATAGAAACAAATGATGAAATAATTCAGATTGAACCTCATAAAAAAAGAGCCGCAGATGCTTTTCCAGATCATCAAAAAGAACTAGAGAACTACATTAAAGACAAAAAACTCAAGTTTAGAGGTGATGATGAAGGAAAAGATTTAATTCAATTAGTTGAATATTACAATACACTTTAATTCTTTCGATTTACTACAAAATCTTTTAAATAATAAGGTTCAAAATAAGCGACATCTTCGGTGTCGCTTATTTTGTATTTAGCTTCAGCAAGTTTTACCATTTCTTTGGCTGATGGTAAAGCGTCAATAAAAAAAGCATTTTTTGCAGAAGAGATCTCTTCAAATTTCTTCACGCCATTCCCAATAAAATGTACCGGATGAAAATCGCTAAAATAGTTATCAAAAGAGTGTGCTTCTAAAATTTTAGCTTCAATAGGTGAGATTAAAAGTTTCTCTGAAGAATAAACCGCCGTATAAACCTCCATTCTTCGAGCATCTAACATTGGCACGATCACTTCTTCTTTATTTTCAGGAGTTACTTGATGAGCTAAAGCCTCTAAAGTAGAAATAGAAATCAACGGAATCCCTAAGCTATAACATAAACCCTTCGCTGCTGAAACACCTATACGCAAACCTGTATAAGAACCCGGACCTTTACTTACCGCAATAGCATCTAGATCATTTAATTGTAAATTAACCTCTGCTAAAGCTTCTTCAATAAAAACGTGTAATTTCTCGGCGTGAGAATAACCGCCTTCTTTATCTTCTTTTAGTACTGCAACTTCGTTATTAATCCCAATCGAAACCGAACAGTTAGTAGTGGTCGTTTCTAGGTTTAAAATTTTAGCCAAAATTATTCTTCTTTTTCTTCTTGAGTTTGATTTTCTACTTTATCTCCTGGTTTTAAAAGTTTGGTAACCATATTATATGGACCGGTAATTACTTCAACTCCTTCTTCTAAACCAGCAGTAATTTCAATATTGGTATCGTCTTGTATACCTGTTTCTACAACTTGCAATTTCGCTTTTCCGTTTTGATTTACAAAAACACACTCAAAATTTTCTTCTGCTTTAGTCGAAACTACTCCCGTTTTCTTTCGGTTGGAAGTGGTATCGTTCTTTATGACAATTGCACTTATAGGAACACCTACAATATTACTACGTTTACTGGTAATTATATCTACCGTAGCGGTCATTCCCGGACGAAATGGGTAATAATTTTCAGGCTTTCCTTCTTTTAATTCTTGATATGAATCTTCTAAGATTTTTACTTTCACATCAAAATTTGTGACTTGATCTGCGGTTAAACCATCTGCTGCAGAGTTTGAAATCTCCGTTACTAAACCTTTAAATTCTTTTCCTAAATAAGCATCTACTTCAACAATTGCAGAATCGCCTACAGAAACTTTTACGATATCATTTTCATTGACTTCAACCTCAACTTCCATTTCACCTAAATTGGCGACTCTTAAAATCTCGGTTCCGGCCATTTGCTGGGTTCCCACCACTCGCTCTCCTAATTCTGCGTCTAATTTAGAAATCGTTCCGCTCATTGGCGCGTAAATGGTTGTTCGCCCTAAATTATCTTGCGCTTCGTTTACGGTTGCCGCCGCACTTTGCACATTGTAAAAAGCCGACTCTTTATTAGCCTGAGCAACTTCATATTGCGAAACGATATTATCCCACTCAGATTTAGCGATCACGCCTTTTTCAAACAAAGTTTTATTACGGTCGTAATTTGCTTTTGCTTGCTTTAAAGAGGCTTCAGTTTGCGCTAAATTAGCTTTTATGTTTTGGTAACTTGCTTGCGAACGCTGCAAACTAGATTGGTAAAGATCTGGATTAATTTTCACCAATAAATCTCCTTTTTTCACTTCTTGACCTTCTGCAATAGGAAGTTCGATAATTTCTCCTGAAACTTCTGAAGATAATTTCACTTCTACTTCAGGTTGAATTTTTCCTGTTGCTGAAACCGTTTCAGTAATATCTATCTTTTCGATAAGCGTAGTTTCAACCTTTTTAAAATTACCGGTTTTACCGAAAGCGCCAGATTTTTTACCTACAACTAACGCAACGATAAGCACCAAAGCAATAACTAAAACGATAAGAAGTGTTTTCTTTTTCATGATTACAATTTGATATCTTCAGGAGCTACACCAAAGTATAATTCTAAGACTTTTAATTTAAAAATGTAGTCGTATTTAGCTTGATTCACATTGATTTTAGCGTTGTCGAACCTTTGTTTAGATTGACTAAAATCGAATGCATTGGTTAAACCAACCTCATAACGATCTGTAGCATATTCAAAAGCTAATTCTTGAGATTCTAATGCAGATAAAGCAGCCTCATAAGATTTAGCAGCTCCTTTAGCATCTACATAAGCTTGATAAACATTTGACTCTAAATCTAATTTTGCTTGCTCTAATTGATATTCTGTGCGCTGCAGATTAATTTTATTTCGCTTTACGTTAGTTCTTACAGAAAGACCGTTAAAAATGGGTACATTTAATCGAACACCATAACCCAAACCATCATTTTGCCATAATTGATCTGTAAAATTTCTGTTTAAAAAATCGTTATCTGAATATCGGGTATTATAATTAAAAAAAGCAGATAATGTTGGATAGTAAGAACCTCTTGCAATTTCAACATCTTTTTCTGCTAACTCAACATTCTTCTCTGCAATTTTAACTTCTGGTCTGCTTGATTGAGCATTTCTGATAATTTCTTGAGGAGCAAGGTCTGCGATTTCTGTAGAAATAACTTCGTAACCTTCATCTACGATTTGAAATGTCTCATAATCTTCAATAAGTAACAATTGCGCAAGACTAATTAATGATATTTGAATATTATTTTCAGCCACAACAATTTGTTGAATTTCGTTAGCAATTGTTGCTTTAATCTCTAATAAATCACCTTGAGGCAAAGTTCCTGCATCTACTAAGTTTTGAGTTCGCTCTAACTGTTCTTGGCTCACTTCATTTTGAGATTTGATGGCTTCTAAATTTGCTTTATTTAAAAGAACTTGCAAATATGAATTTGCTACTGCAAGTGCAATATCACTTTCCATTTTCTCAAGCTGGTATTGACTTGCCAACCTTGAGAGTTTAGCTCTTTGTAATTGTCTAATATTCCTTAATCCATCAAACAACGTTAAACTTGAAGACGCTCCTGTTGTAAAAGACGAGAAGGTTTCGTTCTCAAATTGGTTGGTTGTTGGGTTAATGCTGGCTCCTGTATTGGTCGTATAAGATGCATTACCGTTTAAAGTTGGTAGTAAATTACCAATAGCATCCATTTTATTAAGCTTAGCATTCTCTAGATCTAATTCTGACTGTTTAACAGAAATATTATTTTCTAATGCATATTCTACACATTCTCTTAAGGTCCATTTTTTACCTTCTTGAGCTGAAGCTGAAAATACCAGCCCTAAAAGTGCAGCTATGATTGTTATTTTTTTCATCTGATTGATGGATTTCTAATTAGTTAGTCTATTCTAATTTATTTTGTTACAAGTCTTTAAAATTAATTACCGAAACTTTGTGCTGGTTTTACCTCGTTCCAGATCTTAATTTCATCATCCTTAGTTATTCCACTTTTAATTTCAACATAAATACCGTCGCTCAAACCTAGTTCTACCTCTCTTCTTTCAAACTCTTGCTCTCCGGTTTTTACTTCTACATAAGGGTCTTGTGTTTTAGCATCAAACTGAAGTAAAGATTCTTTTACCGCTAACACATCTTCAACTTTATCTAAAATAATCGATGCATTCGCGCTTAAACCAGATCTAATAAATACGCTGTCTTTATTTTTAAGTGTTCCTTCAATTTCAAATTGAATTGCACCGTTTTCATCGATACCTTTTGGAGCGATATAATCTAACACAGCATCGAATTTAGTATCTTCAATAGCACCGATCGTGATTTCTAACGGAAGGTCTTCTTTGATTTTACCCACTTCAGATTCATCTACTTTACCTTCAAAAATCATTTTATCGGTGTTTGCCAATGTTGCGATCGTCGTACCTTCGTTAAAGTTGTTCGACTCAATTACCTGATTACCTACTTTTACAGGAACATCTAGCACCATTCCCGAAATCGTCGCTCTAATTTGAGTATTAGCAGCGGTTCCTACTCCGCTCGCGGTTCCTGTTTTTACGATCTCGTAAGTTTGTCTGGCAGCATCGTAAGTTTGCTGTGCTTGCTTATAAGCTACTTCTGCCTGATCAAATTCATTCGCAGAAATTACTCCTTTATCAAACAATTCTTTCTGACGATTATACATTTTAGTTTGGTTATCTAACGCAATTTTTGCTGAAGTAATTTGGTTTTTACTGCTTGCTAAATTAGAAACATTAGGTACCACTTTTAATTGCGCAATAAGATCGTTCACTTTTATTTGATCTCCTGCTTCAATATAAATTTTATCGATAATACCCGAGATGTTCGGCTTAATTAAAATTTCTTCTTTTGGCACGATACTTCCGGTAGCTACCGTTTGTTTTACGATAGTTTGTGTACTTGGTTTTTCAGTTTTATAAACCACAGGATCTTCTTGGTTTTTTTGATAGACATAATACAAAGCCCATCCAAAGCCTACTACGATAACAAGTAAAATGATTACGGTAAAAACTCTTTTCATTTCTATTTTGATTGATTTTATTTTCTATTTAATTTATTCTGTTCTTAAAGCGTCTACAGGCTTAATCTTGATGGCGTTTTGCGCAGGAATTAATCCTGCCAATAATCCTGAAACAACTAATATTAGTAACGCGATCAAGATCACTCCAATGTTTACACTTGGGTTAGCAAACATCATTTCTGAAGTATCCATCGTATCTAAAAAGCTATTGATCCCCAACAATACGAGGGTAGCAAACACGATACCTGCCATACCTGAGATAATGGTTAACACAATCGATTCCATTAAAATTTGCCCTCTAATTGAGCCCGGTGTTGCTCCTAAAGCTCTCCTTACACCGATCTCGTTGGTTCGCTCTTTTACCACAATAAGCATAATATTACTAATCCCGATAATACCTGAAAGTAAAACAAGGACACCTACAAAGTAAGCCACACCATTTAATGCTAAAAACAAACCTGATATCTTATTAAACTCTTGGTAAAGGTCGAAATTACCTATGGCTCTTTCATCTTCCGGGTGAATATCGTGACGTCTTTTTATCACGCTGAATACATCTTCTTTTAAACTTGTGATCGAATGATTATCATCTGCGGTAATGGCCATCCATCCGACAACATCACCCATATTAAAGGCTTGTGAAAATGAAGTGAACGGAACAAATATTTCTTTTTGTGCTTCTTCTTGACTTCCGCCGCCACCGCCTTTTTTGCTATAAGTCCCGATCACCTGAAAGTTAACGCCATTAATTTTAATGTAAGAACCTAAAACTTCTTCATCGTAATCGTACATCGTACTTTTTACCGACTCACCAATAACCGCAACTTTACGTTTTTCTTTAAGATCGTTATGATTTAAAAAGCGACCAGAAGTAATATTCATAGGTTGTTGCTTGATAATTTCCGGGTAATCACCATAAACGTTAAATGCTCCCGATTTTAAACCGCGCACTACGTTGTTACTTCCGCCAAAACCGCCTAATTGATTTCGTGGCGAAACAAAACGCAATCCTTGCACATTATCTTTTATAGCAGGAACATCTCCAGTTTTAAAGTTATAATACCTTCCTTTAGGCATTCCTTTATAGGATTTTGAAGTTCCTTGTGACCACATAAACATCGAGTTCGTAGCCATCCCGCCAAAACCTTGCTTTACACCATTTTCTAAACCTTTACCAGCAGCTAGGAGAATTACTAAAATAAAAATACCCCAAAGCACCCCGAAAGACGTCATTATCGTTCTAAACCAATTGGCGCTTAACGACTCTAAAATTTCATCCCATTTATCTCTACTAAACATACTATTCGTCTCTTAGTGCTACAATTGGTTTAATTCGGGCAGCTTTCCAAGCGGGGAAAAATCCTGCAATCGCTCCAGCAAAAATTAAAATGATCACGGTCGTTATCGCAACTTGAAAATTCACGGTTGGATTGCTTATAAAATCGGTTTCAACCATGGGTCCGACAAATTCTAATAGCAACATTCCTAATAATAGTCCGAAAAATCCTGCGATAGTTGTTACAAATACAGATTCGTGTAAGATCATCCCGATAACCGATAAAGGTTGCGCTCCCAAAGCTTTTCGAATTCCTATTTCTTTGGTGCGTTCTTTTACGATAATGAGCATAATATTACTTACTCCGACAACTCCTGCAAGAATGGTAGCAATCCCCACAAACCAGAAAAACAATCGAATGTTACGCATCATATCGTAAACGGTTTTCATATTTTCTAAGGAATTACTTATGCGAATAGCACTTTCATCTTCTGGAGCGATGGTATGTGATTCTTTTAACTGCTTAGCTAGTTTTGCTGTAAACTCTTGAGAGGTTTTTACTGCTTGATCGAAGTTTTCTTCCTGCGGAAGTGTAAAAGCCAAACCTCCTAGATCTTCTCCTGCTCCAAATACTTTTTGAGAAGTTTTTAATGGCACAAAAACCCTTGCTTCTTCTCGCTCACCGCCCGGATCTGTATAAACACCGATCACTTTAAAAAGTACGCCTCGAATTTCAATAAATTTATTTACGGCAGATTTTTTGTCTTTAAAAAGGTCGTTGTATACCTTTTTTCCTATTACTGCAACCTTTCTATATTCATCGTTGTCGGAATAGTTTATATATCTTCCATCGGTTAAAGTGGCACTTTCTAAAAATTGATAATCCGGTAAAACACCTTCTACTCGATAATTACCAGATTCATTTTTATAGTTAATCAAACCGCCCCAAATTCGATATAAAGCTGACTTATATTCTAATTGATCTTGGTATTTTCTATCGGCTAGATCGTAATCTCTATTTTTAAGCTGAATTCTTCTGCCGGGATTCAACCCTTTATATTCAACTGAAGTAACGCCGGTCCACACTGAAATTCTGTTCGCCGCATCTCGTTGAAACTGACTCTGAACTCCGTTTTGCATTCCCGTACTTACGCCTAAAAGGATAACTAAAATAAAAATACCGGAAGCTACCGAAACACCTGTTAAGAACGTTCTTAACTTGTTTTTTCGAATAGTATCGAATATTTCTTCCCAACGTTCTAAACTAAACATTCTCTATCGCTCTTACTTGGTTTACTCTAGAGTCATCGATAATAACCCCATCTTTTAAGTTCACAATACGTTTAGTCATATGAGCGATATCGTCTTCGTGCGTCACCACCAAAATGGTTTTTCCTTCGTCGTTAATACCTTGTATCAAATCCATCACTTCGTATGAGGTTTTGGTATCTAAAGCTCCTGTAGGTTCATCGGCCAACAAAACTTTAGGATCACTCGCCAATGCTCTTGCGATCGCTACACGTTGTTTTTGCCCACCCGAAAGTTCGTTAGGTAAGTGATGTGCCCAATCTGCTAAACCTACTTTTTCTAAGTAGGCAAAAGATTTATCCATACGCTCTTTTCTTCCTACACCTTGATAGTATAAAGGAAGCGCAACGTTATCTAACGCAGACTTGTAATTAATAAGGTTGAATGATTGAAAAATGAAACCCAAAAACTTGTTACGGTATTTTGCGGCAACTTTTTCATTTAAATTTTTAATAGGGAAATTATCTAGGGTGTAAGTGCCTTCATCGGCTTCATCTAACATTCCTAGAATATTAAGTAGGGTAGATTTTCCGGATCCTGAAGACCCCATAATCGAAACTAATTCTCCTTCTTTTACACTAAAGTTGATTCCTTTTAATACGTGCAGAGAACTCGCTCCAGTTTTATAAGATTTGTGAAGGTCTTTAATTTCAATCATAAGTGTTACAATTTCTTTCTTTTCAGAAAGTATTCACACATATGACTATTTAGAAAGCCGAACGTTACATCTTAAAATGTTAAAATTAACATTTAATTAGAAGTCGATGCTTTTTTAATCATTCTATAAATCACGAAACCAACTCCGCCAATTAAGATATACGGCCAGATCATTAAATACACAATTCCGTCATTAATCGCTTCAGCAGCGCCACCATCGGCCTCACTTTCTAACACTGCTCTACACATTGCACATTGCGCTGAAGTTAGCTGCGGAAGTAATGTAAGTAAAAAAACGACTACTATTTTCTGAATTGATCTCATAAGCTTAGTAATAAGGAATCATAAATAAATACACCAAAACTCCGGTAATGGCCACATACAACCAAATTGGGAAGGTCCATCTAGCGATTTTTCTGTGTTTCTCATACTCGTTCGTTAACCCACGATACATAGTAAAAAGCACTAACGGAACAATGATTGCTGAAAGTACAATATGACTTATTAAAATGAAAAAATAAATAGGTCTTAAATAACCTTCACCACCATAAGGAACGGGCTCATTACTTATTTTAGAAATTACATAACTTATTAAGAAAACAGCAGAAAGCCCAAATGCTGAAATCATCATATTTCTATGCATAATTCTATTTCCTGAGCGAATACAAAAGAAACCCATTAGCAACAAAACCGCCGTTAGACCATTTAAAACGGCATGAAATAAAGGAAACGCTCCTACTTGAACTCCTAAAAAATTATAACGCTCCGGTAAGTTCATAAGTACCAAAACAATTAAAGGAACCAATACTGAAAGTATAATAATTACAGGAATTGCGACTTTATCTTTTTTAATTTCTGCCATTTTATAATAATTGATTAATGTCTTCTTTAAGCATTTTTAAATCGTCGTCTTCTAAGCCATTATAAGCTATAATCGGATTCCCGAATTGATCTAATCGAGAACGCAAATAACCTTCTTGATCGATCAATGCAAAATAACCTGAATGCTGAAAATTACCTTTCACCGAGCTATCTTCTGCTACATAAAGATTAAAAGCTTCATTAGCCAGCTCATAAATTTTATCACGATCTCCTGTTAAAAAATGCCAGTTTGGGTTTTGCACATTATATTTTTTAGCGTAAGCTTTAAGTTTTTCCGGCGTATCATTTTCAGGATTAATACTAAAAGATGCGATCGCAAAGTTAGGATTTGCCCGAAACTTTTTCTGTAAACGCATCATATTGTCTGTCATTTTCGGGCAAATGGTAGGGCAAGTAGTAAAGAAAAAATCGACCACGTAAACCTTTCCCAAATAATCTTCATTACTAATGGTATCATTGTTTTGATCGACAAATTCAAAGTTAGGCACTTTTGCTTTTTCTCCGTTTAAAACAATATACGCTAACTCTCCATTATTGGTTTGCTGGTTATTGTTTAAACGGTCGTTTTTTACCACTTCATTATTAGCAGTTCTCTCTACAATCTTCGGAATAACGATCACTCCGAAAATAAGAATGATTACCGCTAAACCTATATATGAATACTTCTTTTTCACTTTAATGCTTCTTTTCGATTATATTTTTTTAGCGCCAATCTATATTCAGCTAAAATCACTTTCACATCGTCTGTCATGGTATTGGTTAGATCTGCTACCGAAGAGGTATTGTAACCATAAACAGCTTCTTCTCCTTCTTCTTTAGGTCGACCTCTTAAGCTTCTATCTTTATCGATAATAAATACTTTTGGCGTACCTAAATATTCATCTAGATCCAGATCTGTTTTCAGACTATTAAAAAATGATTGAATCGCTGTTGAACTTCCGAAGACAAACTTCCACTTTCGAGTATCGATGGTGGTCGATAATTCTTTCAACAAAGCTTTGGCTTGATCTTGCATACCGTTTTCTGCAATAACCACAAATTGAAAGTCTTCAAAATTGTAATTCTTATCGTAAATCTTTTCATTTAAATTGAATGCATTTCCTTCTTTCGCCTCAATATTACTTCCGTAGATTGAAAGTATCGTAATCTTATTATCTAAGACAACTTCACTACCATCTAATGAAGTAAAATCTTCTAGGTTCGAAATTTGCGGAGTAAGAACCGGCAGTTTTGCAAAATTATTTACACCCGACGAGAAAAACAGGTAAGCTACAATCGGCAGTATAAATAAAACGCCAAGCACTAAAAACTTTTTCATTACGCTGAATTGTAATTGGGGTACAAAAATAAAAAAAGACGGTTTAATAAAACCGTCTTTTCAATACTTTTAATCTATAAGTTGATTTAGAAATTCCAAGAAACGTGACCGTTCTTATAAACTTCATAAATATAATCTCCTTCTGTTAGCAAGATAAATACTAAATAAGAAATTAGGAAAATCACTGTCCAAACTACAGATCTTCTTAATCCTTTTGTTTCGTGTTCCATATGCATAAAAGCCCAAGTAATGTAATATGCTTTTACAATGGTTAATACGATAAAGATCCAGTTTAACAAGCTCATATAGATAAATGAAGTCTCTACTAAACTTGCCGGTTTAATGATACCTAAAATAACTTCTACAATAGTTATAATAGAAAGAATTGCAAATACTGTCCAAATTCTTTTGGTTGCTGATTGATGCTCGTGTGTTGAAGCGTCGTGTGCCATCTTTAAATACTTTGAATTAAACTAAATAGAAGAATGTAAATACAAATACCCAAACTAAATCTACAAAGTGCCAGTAAAGACCTACTTTCTCTACCATTTCGTAGCTTTTTCTCTTTTCGTAAGTTCCAATAATTACATTGAAGAAAATAATAATGTTAATTAAAACTCCTGTAAATACGTGAAACCCGTGGAAACCTGTGATAAAGAAAAAGAAATCTGCAAATAAAGGCGGTCCGTATTCGTTACGCGTTAAATTTGCTCCTTCTACTACTCTTGCTGCATTATCGTTGATCATTGCTAAAGACTCTTCTCTAGATAAAATAGTTTTAGCACCATTCTCATCTAACATTTGAGTTCTTACCAAATAATTACTCTCTTTAAATCCTTCTTTAACTTCATCTATAGAATAAGTTGGTAGTGCACTATCGTCGGTCACGTACCAAAGACCATTTTTACTTTCGTGCTCTACACGATCACCCGGCAAAACTTTTGCTACTTTCTCTAAAGCAACGCGCTCGCCTTCTGCATCAACAAACTGGATAATTTGCCCTCCATTTGTCTCTACTGCTCCGTATTCACCTTTAATAAAGTTTTTCCACTCCCAAGCTTGAGAACCTAGGAAGATCGCTCCACCAATAATGGTTAAGAACATATATAGGGTTACTTTAGACTTCTTCATTTGATGACCTGCATCTACCGCAAGCACCATGGTTACTGAAGAAAAAATAAGGATAAACGTCATTAGCGCCACATAGTACATTGGCGCGTCTGTACCGTGCATAAACGGAAAATGATTAAACACTTCGTCTGCAATTGGCCAAGAATCGATAAACTTATATCTTGAAAAACCGTAAGCGGCAAGAAAAGCTGAAAACGTTAATGCATCAGAAGTGATAAAATACCACATCATCATCTTACCATAGCTAGCTTTTAACGGAGATTTAGAGCCTCCTCCCCAAGTCTTACCCTCGGTACCTGTTCTTACAACAGTAGCTTCCATAAAGAGAAATTATTGTTAAATATTACGCAAAAATAGTTAATTTTATTATCTAATGAAATATAAAAATAAAAACAGTATTATCCACAGAACATCAACGAAATGCCAAAATGTTGCACCCAGTTCTAACCCAAGCATTTGCCCTGCTTTGTAACGTTGTTTAAAATGATTATAAATTAGAACAAGAAGTACAATTAAACCTGCGGCAACGTGCACTATGTGAGCAATTACAATTAAATAAACAAAAGTTGTTGTAATTGAACTTGCGCTTCCTGTAAAATAATAACCTTCGGCTAAAATTTGCTGAAAACCAACAAACTGTAACCCAATAAATGCTGCTCCTAAAAGTAGCGTCACAAACATAAGCAATGTTGCGTTAGTACGCTTCTCTTTTATAATTAAAGGTTTCACAAAATATAGCGTTACACTGCTCAAAATAATAATGAGTGTACTCCATAAAAATGAAGTCGGCAACTCAAAATCACTTATCCAATCGGGTCTATTTCTACTTACAATATAACCACTGGTTATACCTGCAAACATCATCCCCATGCTAATAATAGCAAACCAAAGCATCATTTTTTTTGAGCGTTTGATTTTTTCTTCTTCTGTACCTTTGGTTAAATCCATGTTCTAATAAATTTATCTAAAACGTAAATTATCTGTAATAAAGTTATATAGGTTACACTGGCAAACATTAACTGTTTTGCCGTTTTTTCATCTCTTTTCTTGTAAAGTTGAATAGCATATTTCAGCATCAATAAACCTAAAAGAAAAATTAATATTGCTGAAACTGGTGTTAAATACAAACTACCGGTTTGCCCCGTTACCGGAACTAATGAAATAATGATCGTCCAGATCGTGTATAATATAATTTGAATTGCCGTGCCGCGATCTCTTTTCCCGGTAGGCAACATAAAGAAACCTCCACGCTCATAATCGTCATACAACCACCAACCCAACGCCCAAAAGTGCGGAAATTGCCAAAAAAACTGAATCATAAACAACGTTCCCGGCTCAATACTAAAGTCGTTCGTTGCCGCGACCCAACCCAACATAAACGGGATCGCCCCAGGAAATGCCCCAACAAAAACAGAAAGTGGTGTTTTTGTTTTTAAAGGTGTATAAAGCGCCACGTAAAGTATAATTGAAATTGCTCCAAAAAGTGCCGTGATCGGATTAATAATATACAAAACCCCAACGCCAACGATTGTAAAAAGAAAAGCAATACTTAAGGCCTTAGCAACCGACATTCTACCGGAAGGGATAGGTCGGTTTTTAGTTCTATTCATTAATGCATCGAGGTCTTTTTCAATTACCTGATTAAACGCATTAGAAGCTCCAACCATTAAATAGCCACCAACTGCTAAGAGTAAAACCGTCACAAAATCGACAACATCGGCTCCCAGAAAATAACCCGCAACCGAAGAGAAAACCACACTAACCGCAAGACGCATTTTTGTGATTTCTTTAAAATCTGAAGTTAAATTTGCAGAGGTATTTTCAGCCAAAACCTTATTCAAGAGATATCTATTTTGCGCCTGCAAAGATACTGTTAAAAACCCTTTTTACAAGGCAGAAATTCAGGATATTATTCGATTTAACTTTTTACGGCTTAAAAATCGTAATACCAATTAAATAAATCTGTTCTAAAACCAAAGTTCACCCAAGAGGTATTTTTCTGAAAATCGTAATTAACTCCGGGGAGATCGGCGTTTAAATTTCGGTGAATAAAATTCGCATAAACCTTAAGATTGGTTGCCGGATTTACGATATAACCCAACTCTAATTCACCATACAGAAAATCGGCAGCATTCCCTTGAAACATTTCGTTTCCGTTATCAGAAACTCTGTTCTCATCATTCCCGTAAATATCACTTCCGTAGAAAGGATCTAAATCGGGCTCTAATTCAAAACCTCTTTTACCCACAATAAATTTTACGTGACCGTAAAGTCGGTCTTTTTTATACCTGGCAATAGCAATTAATTCTCTAAAATTTGCTCCCCACAAATGCGCTAAAGACTGATTATTGTGACCGTAATTTAAAGTGATCTCATTGTGAGAATACGTGTAAGGTCTTACTTTATTAAACTCTAATTGAAGGTAAAGGTTATCTAAATTGAAGGCGTTGAAATACTTCAACCCTAACTGAAAGCCTAACTTGTTTTTATAACTCTGTTCACCTCC
>ENA-ORDG01000579-ORDG01000579.1-marine-metagenome-genome-assembly--contig:-NODE-579-length-16501-cov-4.720774_pt1 | contig 16501 bp, 15 predicted proteins | sample MGYA00248629_ERZ508524 | MGnify/ENA primary metagenome ERZ508524 (study PRJEB26194, sample SAMN05421901) | marine metagenome | isolation source: East of Rio de Janeiro, Brazil, South Atlantic Ocean...
CGGATCTTCTTATACGTCGCGCGGCCGCGTTTATCTTTCTCGAATACCGGCAACTTCGCTCGGTTTTCGATGCCAAACCGCCAAGGGATATTGCGGATATTGGATGCGGTTATGGCATGTTTGATCTCTTTCTCGCACGTGACTATCAGTGTCAGCTTAACCTCATCGACCTCGAAACAAATGAACATCGCCATTTCGGCTTCGAGGAAGAAGGTGCCGCATACTCCAGTCTGGCAAGCGCGAAGAAGCTTTTGACTGACAACGGCGTTCCTTCAGACACGATCAACACGATGAACCCCGAGACAAGCGACGTGTTGATGCTGAGAAACTTGGACTATGCGTTCAGCTTTATCTCATGCGGCTACCATTATCCGTGGCACACCTACCGAGATTTTTTTCTGAATGCCGTTCGCAAAGATGGTCGGATAATCATCGATATCCGCGCAAAGACGCTCGGTACAAGCGTTCTTGAACTTTCCGAGATCGGCTACTTAAGAGCTTTGGAGAAAGCTGCAAACAGCACTGCTGACAGGGTCATCATTGCCAAAACTGACGGCATTTAGTTGATATCCCGCGCACGCAATCTACGCGCGCGGGTGATCCCTAGGCTTGGCTTTGGGGTTCGGCTATGGGGTCAAGAACCAGGGTAATCCCCCCATTTTTAATGGGGTCCAGCCGTAGAATTCAGGCGGCTGTTTTCAGTTTCATGGCGGGTGTCATGCCGCCGATACCCATGTTGGGTCGCTCGTTGTTGTAAGTCCAGAGCCATTCAGTTGCTTGGTCCTGTGCCTCCTCGATGGTTTCGAAGATGTATTGCCCCAGCCATTCGCCGCGAACGGTTCGGTTGTAGCGCTCGATATAGGCATTCTGTTGCGGCTTTCCGGGTTGGATGTATTGCAGGCAGATGTTGCGCGTCTCAGCCCATGCCATCAGCTTGCCGCTGACGTATTCTGGGCCGTTGTCCACACGAAGAGTTTGGGGCTGGCCTCGCCATTCAATGATCTGGTTCAGCGCCCGCACGACGCGTTCCGCAGGCAGCGAGAAGTCGACCTCAATGGCCAGGCCTTCGCGATTGAAGTCATCCAAAACGTTCAACGTCCTGATCGACCGACCATCCGCCAATTGATCCGCCATGAAGTCCATGGACCAAGTGTCATTTGGTCTCTCTGGCACGGCCAGCGGCTCCGGCTTGTCCCGCTTCAAGCGTTTCTTGGGCTTGATCCGCAGGTTCAGCTCCAGCTCGCAGTAGATCCGGTAGACCCGTTTATGGTTCCAGCCATAGCCCTGAACGTTGCGCAGATACAAAAAGCACAACCCAAAGCCCCAGTTGCGCTTGTTCGCCGTCAGACGTTCAAGCCAGTCCGCAATCTCTTCGTTCTCGTCGCTCAAAACAGGGCTGTATCTGTAGCAAGTCTCGCTGATCTCAAACGCACGGCAGGCCAGCGCGATACTGACCCCATGTTGCGCAATCGCATTCATGGCCATCCCTCGCCTCTGAGACGGCCTCAACGCTTTTTTCCAAGCGCCTCCTTCAGCAAGTCGTTCTGCATGCTCATCTCAGCATACATGCGCTTCAGGCGGCGGTTCTCCTCCGCCATATCCTTCATCTCGGATATCATCGACGCATCCATACCGCCAAACTTTGCACGCCATTTGTAGAAGCTCGCGCTGCTCATGCCATGTTCACGGCACAGTTCAGAAACTGGCACGCCACCCTCCGCTTGCTTCAGGATCGCCATAATCTGCGCGTCGCTGTATCGTCCATTCTTCATCGTAAATCTCCTCAGATATCTTGCCGAGAAAATTCGTAAGCGATGTGCCGCCCCCACCTTCCTTGTGAGCCTCTGATCTGAGATTCAGCCCTGACGGATGGATTATCAGGGAGTTTCTCCATGGAGCGCTCAACGGAGTTTCTCAGTAACATTGATTTGGTTGTGGGCCCGCGTGGTCACCGCCGGTGGCCGGATGCGGTGAAGGCGCAAATTGTGGCCGAGACGCTGGTGGAGGGTGCCTCGGTGGACGCAGTTGCGCGGCGGTATGACATGCGGGCCAATCATTTGTCGGAATGGCGGCGCATGGCCCGGGAGGGCAAGCTGGTTCTGCCTGCTTTGGCTGAAGAACCGAGCTTTGCAGCGCTGATTGTGCGCGAGGATGTCGATGTGGCACCTGAACCTGCGCAGCTGTCGCCGTTGGATCTGATATGTGGTGCTGTCACCGTGCGATTGGATGCAAGAACATCAGCGGCGCGCATTGCCGAGATTGCTCGCGCCTTGAATGCGCCCTCATGATGTTCCCTTCAAACCGGGTGCGGATCGTTGTGGCGGCCAAGCCGGTAGACTTCCGCAAAGGTCATGACGGTCTGGCAGCGCTTGTCAAAAACGAGTTACGCAAAGACCCCTTTACGGGGACCGTATTTGTGTTCCGCTCGAAACGGGCAGATCGGCTGAAGCTGTTGTATTGGGACGGCACCGGGCTGGTCATGGCTTACAAGAGGCTGGAGGAGCATATCTTCACCTGGCCTGCCATCAAAGATGGCTTGATGGCGCTGAACCACGCCCAGTTTGAAGCGCTATTCTCAGGATTGGACTGGCGGAAAGTAAGGGCTTTGTCCGCGCGCCCGCCGACTGCGGCAGAATGAATCAGGCCGTCTTTTGCAGGGGTATTGAGGTGCAGGAAATGGTAGTCATTCCCCATGTCAAAACCTGCCGATCTCCCTAATGATATTGAGGCCCTGAAGGCGCTGCTTGCCGCCTCAGAGGACCGCAATCTGCGCAAGCAGGATCGTATCGATCAGTTGGAGAAACTGGTTGCTGACTTCAAGCGTGCGCTGTTTGGTGCACGCTCTGAGAAGGCCGATCCCGAGCAGTTTGAGCTGGCGCTGGAAGACATCGAAACGGCGATGGCGGCGGTCCACGCTGAAGATGACGCGGTGGATCCACCTGCATCGCGCCCGACAAAACCGCGCAATACCAACCGTGGCTCATTCCCCAAACATTTACTGCGTATTGAAGAAGTGATTACGCCCGATAGCATGACCTGCGGCTGCGGTGCTGAACGCCATATGATTGGTGAGGATACGTCTGAACGATTGGACATCATCCCCGCCCAGTTCCGTGTGATCGTTACCCGCCGCCCAAAGTATGCATGTCGGTCCTGCACCAATGGGGTTGTTCAGGCACCCGCACCCGCCCGGCTTATCCCTGGTGGTATGCCGACAGAGGCAACGGTGGCGCATGTTCTTGTCAGCAAATACGCGGATCACTTGCCGTTGTATCGCCAAGCACAGATTTACAGCCGCCAAGGCATCGATCTGGATCGCTCCACCCTTGCAGGATGGGTCGGCAAGGCAGCCTATGAACTCCGTCCTGTCTTCGATGCGTTAATGGCTGATCTGAAAAGCTCAACCAAATTGTTCATGGATGAAACAAGAGCACCAGTGCTTGATCCTGGCAAACGTAAAACCAAAACTGGTTACTTCTGGGCACTGGCCCGCGATGACAGGGCTTGGTGTGGAGCGGCTCCACCGGGCGTTGCCTTTACATATGCGCCCGGGCGTTCCGGCCAATATGCAGATGACATTTTGAAAGGCTTCTCTGGCATCCTCCAAGTGGACGGATATGCCGGGTATAACCGCTTACTCAAACGCGCCGATGACAATGTCGTCTTGGCCTACTGCTGGGCCCACGCACGTCGCAAACTGCACGAAGTTGCACAATCTGGCACTGCCCCCATCGCCGAAGACGGGCTGAAACAGATCGCTGCGCTCTACCTGATCGAAAAGGATATCCGGGGTCTGGCACCCGAGGTGCGATTGGCAGCACGGCAAGACCAATCGGCACCGTTGATCGTCGCGTTTGAGGAGTGGCTCACGACCAACCGCGCGCGGCTGTCTGCTAAAGCCCCTTTGGGTGAAGCGCTCAAATACATCGCAAAATACTGGGACGGGCTGTGCCTGTTTTTGACCGACGGCCGCATCGAAATGGACAGCAACGCAGTGGAACGCACGATCCGTCCCATAGCTCTGAACCGCAAAAACGCACTCTTCGCTGGCCACGACGACGGTGCCACAAACTGGGGCGTCATCGCTTCCTTGATCGAGACCTGCAAATTGAACAGTGTCGATCCGCATGCCTATCTGACAGATACGGTCACTGCCATCGTCGCAGGCCACAAACAAAGCCAGATCAACGATCTGCTACCATGGAATTACGCTAAATAGGTGGGATCGGCGCACCGCTTACGAAAATTCTACTTTTGAACACCACTAATTTTAGGGGGGATTACCCTCCGACTGAACACAGCTTGCTTCAATCTGCCAAGCCTTTGCGCCCGAAGAATTGCATCCACTTTCTCCAAATCCAATTGTGCCGTCTGGAGGCGCTCTTAATAATGCGCTCGACTAGTTTGGCTTCACGATGTGAGAAGGCGATTTCTTCATTGGTGTCTGCGCGTAATAGCTTCCGTCGGAGGCGTCGAACTGATGTGGAGCGTGCTAAAGCAGTAGCTGTTAGTGCAACTAGTGCTAGTAAAGCGATGCCAAGCGCAATTGGTATAAATATTGGAACGGCGGATATAATGCCGGCTGTCATTAGCATGCCAGTGATGCCAGACGCTCCGATGGTGGTGCCAAATATTCCAGCGCTGCCAATGATGGAAGCAACAGCTCCACCAAGCGTGCCGTATGCCCATATAGCAGCTCCACTAGCGGCCGCTGTGCCAACCGCGCCTATGCCAACAGCGCCCCCTGTGAGGAATGACGCGAGCGCGGCGGTGCTTATATATGTGCCCGCCACGTACCCGCCACTTACAGCGCTGTATACAATCAATCCCCCCGCAGAATGTGCCACAAGAGAGCCTCCAGCATTAAGCGCCATTACGACAGGGATTAGTGGAAGCATATGTTCATCTCCGAAGGTAGCTGCGTGTGCTGTTGATAGGCCCAAATTGTGCAGTTCGATGGAAGTGCCTGCAAGTTGTATTTATCGGGTGGGGTAAACGTCTTGCGTGCGGTTCGCTGGTTTGGTCGGTTGGTCGGCTGAAATAAATTTGAGTTGAGTTGTTGAGTTTTAATCATTGGCTCCCATATTGGGTTCAGCAAATCAGTTTATAGATCAATCCGAAGGTTGGTTTGCTCATTGAAGGCCATACAGGGTTTTCCCTGCGCACTGACGCGCCCGACATATACAGACATCTACATTTATTTATTGGTCATTAATCGATGGCCAGTGTCTCTTTGTGCGGAGTGCAGGTCTGTGAAGTTCGAAGTCTTAGATAATGGCAGCCTAACCATTATAGCCTTGTCCATTTTTCAAACGAATCGTTGCAATATTAACACACACTGTGTTAATATTAACACATAACTTGGATGTGGAGCAAAGGTAGTTAAGATGAATAGGTCACGAAGTATTTCAGTCTCTCCCGATACTCACGCGATTATAAAACGATATGCTTGTTTTGCAGGAATGTCGTCGAAGTGTGCGGTCGAGTATGCGGTAAACCATTGTCTGGTCACCGAGATCAGTGACTACCTTCGGGACGTTGATGGTTCAGAGGCTGAGATACGCTGTCAAATTGCGAACTTGCTGCTCCATGAAGGATGGCGGTTCGACTTGGTGGCTGAAGCGGGTGGTTCGCTTGACGCGCTGATTTCGCTGGATTTTGGTTTTAGTGACCCAGTTTTAGTTTCTCCGAGCGAGGCGCTGACCATTCAAAGATGCCTAGAAAATTTGCCTTATTCAGGAGGCAGCTTTCAGTTTGGAGGCGGTAGATCCGTGTGTTTAGTTAAGGTAAGTCGGCAGGGGCAAGGTATTGCGTTTACGCCAATTGATGCAGCCACGGGTGCACGGAAGGGAACTAAGGCCACGATTGCCACTGCTAGTGTGCCTCGCGTCACTATGGCCTTCGAAGAAATCATTTCTGCATCTAGAGCGTTTGGAGAAGCCGTATGAAACATCATGCAGCAACCCCACGTGTTCTCTCCGCCCTCAAAGCTGGCCAGAGGATTACTCCGCAAATCGCGCTTACGCGTTGGGGGGTGTTTAGGCTGGCTTCAATTGTCCATAAATTGAGGAAGGCAGGGCACGATATTAAAACTGAAATGGTTTTTGAATCCGGCGCACGCTATGCGGAGTACTACATTGTATAGCTTCGAACGAAATAGTGCCGAACTGAACATGGCGACTAGAGCTTGGACACAAGATTTGTGTGAGCAATACACGCATCATGTAGTTCTGGCGACTAATCAACCCGTTACAGCGTCAATGGCCCGAGAATTACTTCGTAAATGGGACGCCGCGTTGAACTCACGGATATTGGGTGGGCGAGGGAAAAGTAACGAGTTTTTGCACTCTGAATGGGTTGCATTCTTAGAGGGTAGTAAGTCGCATCCTCACTGGCATTTAGCCTTTAGGCTTTGTCCCGATCTGAAGTCGTCCACCGTCAATCGAATAATGAATGCCACGTTGGTAGATGGCGATCAGTGGGGCGGATACGTCGATGGAAAAACCCTTAGCGGTTTAGCTTGGCTGGTTCATAGTTGCTGGAGGAGGTACGCATTCTCCGGCTCCAGTAAAGTAGATTTAATCACCGACCCTGCAGAGTTAGCTAGCTATATAACCAAAGAGCAGTTCCGCCCGTCGGCTTCAAAGAAGTTTGTCCTGTCTAGGGAATTCAAGGCCTAACGCAGGACCAGCGACTGTCCGCGCCAGCTTTCAAATAATACAAACAAAATTCCGAAAATCACAAACAAAATAGAATTCGACAGAGGGGCCTTCGGGCTTCGCCGCGTGTGCTTAGCCCCGGTATCCTTTGTTGAGCGTAAACGCCGGCCTCCGCTGAGATGGTGTTGTCTAGTAGGCAACGTCAATCTTGTCCTATGAGGTAAGCGATATTGGCGTGATCGGCTCACGTAGTTAGGAAAGCGAGAGAAAATAGTAATTTTAAAAGGCGCGAAGCGCCTAAATTACTATTTTCTCGAAGCTTTCGAATTGAGGCTGCGGTTATGGCTGCCCCTCCCTAACCCCTGATGTAACCCTTGCTAGTACAAGAGCTAATGGGGGGTATTTAGGCTTCGCATCCTTTTAATCTCAGCCGAAGATGTTTCTTGTACTGAGAGAAGTATCCTATGGAGCGTACTTGGTATGGATTCGCGGGTGTACTCAGCGCTTGATCTGCTGCACTGCCCTTGCTGGGGAAGCAAGTCCGAAATCCTGTTACGAACTCATGTATCGACTTAACGCCATAAATTTCCATATGGCATTGAAAATCAAGGTAAAAAGTGAAGTGGCTGGGATGGTAGGATTCGAACCTACGGTACACTGTACCAAAAACAGTTGCCTTACCACTTGGCTACATCCCAACGTGTGGGCGTAATTAGTCCGGAGTGCGGGGGGGTGCAATACCTTTCTGGAGAAAAAGTGGGGAGAATCTCGGAATTTATTCTTGAGCCGTGTTTGGGGCAGAGCAGGCTGTGTTCTATTGGGGAGGATCAGCGGGGTCGCTCGGCCGCAGGGGGCCTATTGCCGCCGTATGTCTTGCTGCTGATATCCTGCGGCCGAGCGAACACGTGATCGCGCGTAAGGGGGGGCGTGGGGGCGCACCGCCGCCGTCCCCCTCGCTTCAAGGGTGCAGTATATGTCGCGTGCGAGGGCTGTCAGCCTTCGCAGTTGATCAAGATCGCACCGGCGCGGGCACCGGCTTCGACGGCTTCATGGGCTTTGACCGTGTCTGACAGCGCGAATGTCTGTTCGACAGGGCAGTGCAGCGCCCCTTCGGCCAAGGCTTGATGGGTTTTCTTGATCGCGAGGGCACGTTCGGCCTCGGTCAGCAGGTAGACGAGGATGATGTCGATGGTCACCGCCTTAAAGAGCAGGGGCAGGAAGGGGAGCGTCGGCTCCATCACCTTGGCAGAGCCATAGGCCGCGATGCGCCCGTTGGGTTTGATCACCTCTGCATCCAGCGCGATATTGGCCCCGAATTCGACCTCGATGATCTGGTCGACGGGGGCACCACCGTTGGCATCAAGCACCTGTTGCGCCAGATCGGAGGCGCTATAGTCCAGCACGACCTGTGCGCCTGCGGATTTTGCGCGCTCGACCCCACTGGCTCCGGTGGTGGCGATAACGCGCGCCCCTGCCCAGGCGGCGAATTGCACGGCGAGATAGCCGACGGTGCCCGCGCCCCCCTGGATCAGCAGCGTTTGCCCCGCGACATCACCGCCGTTGAACACGGCGTGGGCCGCGGTCAGCCCGGGGATGCCAAGGCTGGCGGCAGTGTCAAAGCTCACGTCATCGGGCAGCGGGACGGCCTGCGCTTGCGGCAGGGCGATATGGGTCGCGGCAGTGCCGAAGGGGCGCTGCCATTGCCCGTTCCAGATCCAGACGCGCTGTCCCACGCGGGCTTGGTCCACACCGTCGCCCACGGCCTCGATCACGCCGGCACCATCGCTATGCGGGATCACTGTCTCGAAGGGCGGATGGGTCATGCCGGGGCGCCCGCGTCGGGATTTCACATCGGATGGGTTCACCCCCGACACGGCCAGCCGCACCAGCACCTCGCCCGCAGCGGGGGTAGGGGTTGGCATCTCGGTCAGGGTCAGCACGTCGCGTGCTTCGCCAAGGGTGGAATAGGTGACTGCGCGCATGAGAGCTCCTGATCATGGGGACGGTGTTGTGTCACCTAAGCCCAAGACCGCGGCATGTGCAATTGCGCGGTCAGTCGCGTAGCTCTTTCGGGCCCACGCCCCAAAGCCGCGCTTTGGGGGCCCAGCCTTTATAGCCGCCGACCCGCAGGAAACACCATTCAAGGTCGCAGGCTCCGAGCCGCGCGATCACGCCCAGTTCAAGCTCTGCCTCGACGGGGGCTTTGGGGTCGGGGCGGACAAGCAGCTGCAGACGGTCTTGTTCCACCAGAACGGTGCGCGTGCCCGACAAAAGCGAATAATGCACCCAGCCGCCCATACCGTCGCGGTCTTCGACGCGGCGCCAATGGCCATGCTCTGCCGTGATGCGCAGGGGGAGGTCGCGATGTTTGAACACCCAATCGATCCGGTGCGTCAGCGACGGCCCGCGCCGCACGTTCCCCTCGCTCGCTTTCATGGACACGAAACGGGGCACCGGCAGGTTGGTCACCTGGCCGACCTCTTGCGCGAAAACCGGGGTGGTGCACAGGTGAACGGCTGCAAGGGCGCCCAAAAGGACGGAACGTAACATCGGTTTCATGACTGCCTGTCTGGTCTGTTGCCGTTGATTTAATGCAGTTTTGCCCTGCGAGGTTCTTGTGCCTCGTCTCTGCTTGGGACACCATGCCACCAAGCACAGTGCAAAGCCATATTTGGGAGGCCCACAATGTCAAAGCAACCGCTAAGTGTTGTAGTCACGCGACGGTTGCCGGAAGTCGTCGAAAAGCGATTGACGGAACTGTTTCATGTGACGTTGCGCGCGGATGACACGCCGATGACCCGCTCTGAACTGGGCGAGGCGATGAAAACTGCGGATATTCTGGTGCCCACCGTGACCGATGAAATCGACGCGGCACTGATCGGGCAGGCGGGGGACCGGCTGAAACTGATCGCGAACTACGGGGCGGGTGTCGATCATATTGACGTGATGACAGCGCGGCAGCGCGGGATTCTGGTGTCCAATACGCCCGGCGTGCTGACGGAAGACACCGCCGATATGACCATGGCGCTGATTCTCGCGGTCACACGGCGCATGTCCGAAGGCATGGCGCAGATGCAAAAAGGCGATTGGCAGGGCTGGGCCCCGACTGCGCTGCTTGGCGGGCGCGTCAGCGGCCGCCGTTTGGGTATTCTGGGGATGGGCCGCATTGGTCAGGCCGTCGCACGGCGCGCGGCTGCCTTTGGCATGCAGGTCCACTACCACAACCGCCGCCGTCTGCGCCCCGAGATCGAAGAGAGCCTTGGCGCGACCTATTGGGAAAGCCTTGACCAGATGGTGGCCCGCATGGACGTGATGAGCATCAACTGCCCGCACACCCCCAGCACCTTCCATCTGATGAACGCCCGCCGTCTGAAGCTGATGAAGCCCGACGCGGTGATCGTAAACACCTCCCGGGGGGAAGTGATCGACGAAAACGCCCTGACGCGGATGCTGCGCGCGGGCGAGCTGCAAGGCGCAGGGCTGGACGTGTATGAACACGGCACCGACATCAACCCGCGCTTGCGCGAGCTGACCAATGTCGTGCTCTTGCCGCATATGGGGTCTGCGACGCTCGAAGGGCGGGTGGAGATGGGCGAGAAGGTCATCATCAACATCAAGACCTTCGAAGACGGGCACCGTCCGCCGGATCAGGTCGTACCCTCGATGCTTTAGGCGCAGCGCCGGTGCGGTTCAATTTGCGCTGGCGCTAAAAACAAGTAGGTTGACCCCGAGCACCGGAACGGGGAGGGGACCATGCTTGCACATCACATCGTAAAGTACATCGGGCGGACCTGCACAGCCATCGCCATAGGTGGTTTTGTAAGCGGGGCCGCTTTCGCGCAACAGGCCGCCGATAGTGTCGCGCCCGAAGGTGCCAGCCAAGGCAGCTTTACCGGCATGTCGCCGCGGATCACCGCCGCCTTCGAGGCTAAGGATGCGGGCAAACCCGTCATCGCCCGGAACTGGATGGTCGCCGCCGCCAACCCTCATGCGGTTCAGGCAGGGGCGGATGTGCTGGCACGGGGCGGCCCCGCTGCCGATGCGCTGGTCGCCGTCCAAGCGATGCTGGGGCTGGTGGAGCCGCAAAGCTCTGGCCTGGGCGGCGGGGCGTTTCTGGTCTGGTATGACGCCGCATCGGGCAGGCTGACCACGCTGGACGGGCGCGAAACCGCGCCGCTGGCGGTCACGCCGCAATTGTTTCAGGACGACCAAGGTGTCCCGCTGGGGTTCTTTGACGCCGTCGTTGGCGGGCGGTCGGTCGGTACGCCGGGCACCCCTGCGTTGATGGCCGCAGCGCATGAGAAATGGGGCAACCAGCCGTGGGCCGAGCTGCTGGCCCCCTCTGTCGCATTGGCCGAGAAGGGCTTTGCCGTGTCCCCACGTCTTGCGGGGCTGGTGGCTGATGACGCCGAACGGCTGGCAACGTCGGAAACGACAGCATCCTATTTCATGCCGAACGGCACGCCGGTGCAGGCAGGTGATACGCTCAAGAATCCCGATTATGCCCGCACGGTCGCAGCGCTGGCGGAACGCGGGGCCGATGCCTTTTATACCGGCGACATTGCCCGCGACATCGTGGCGGCTGTCCAAGGGGCCAACAACCCCGGTGTGCTGTCAGAGGTCGATCTGTCGATCTATCGGGTAAAGGAACGCGACGCCCTTTGCGCGCCCTATCACGGGCATGAGGTCTGCGGCATGGGGCCGCCGTCCTCTGGTGCGCTGGCCGTAGGGCAAATACTGGGGCTGCTGGAAAATGCGGACCTGAGCGCCGGACCGGCGGACGCGGATGTGCTGCGGCTGATCGGCGATGCCTCGCGGCTCGCCTTTGCGGATCGGGGGCGCTATGTGGCCGATACCGATTATGTGCCGGTGCCGGTGACCGGTATGCTCGACCCATCCTATCTGGCGGATCGCGCCAAGCTGTTGCAGGGCGACGATGCGCTGCCGGAAGTCACCGCGGGCGCGCCCGCTTTCGACCATGCCCTAAACTTTGCCGATGATATCTCAATCGAGCTGCCGTCGACCTCGCATGTGTCGATCGTGGACAGCATGGGCAATGTCGCAAGCATGACCACCACCATCGAAAACGGCTTTGGGAGCCGCCTGATGGTGCGCGGGTTTTTGTTGAACAACGAGCTGACGGATTTCTCTTTCCGGTCGCATACCGATGGCGTGCCGATTGCCAATCGGGTCGAGCCGGGGAAACGCCCGCGCTCGTCGATGGCACCGACGATTGTGATGAAAGATGGCGCGCCGGTTCTGGCCGTGGGCAGCCCCGGTGGCAGCCGCATCATCGGCTATGTCGCGGGCGCGATCATCGCGCATCTGGATTGGGGAATGGATGTCCAACAGGCCACCGCACTGCCCCATGCGATCAACCGTTTCGGCCCCTACGACCTTGAGGAAGGCACCGACGCCGCCGCGATGGCCGATGCGCTGACCGGCCTTGGCTATGAGGTGAACACCCGCGCGCTGACCTCGGGGTTGCATATGATTTCGATTGGCGATGACCTGCGCGGCGGGGCTGACCCGCGCCGCGAAGGCATCGCCCTTGGCGAGTGATCGCCCATTCTGAACCAAAGGAAAGACCACATGGCACAGGCCACCGACATGCCCCGCAACGAGACCGGGATCGACACCGCTTTGGGTATCCTCAAGCAGCAATTCGGCGAACGCTTCCAGACGGGGGACGCGATCCGCGAACAGCACGGGCATACGACGACCTGGATCAGAAATCAGGCCCCCGATGCAGTGGTCTTTGCCCGCTCGACCGACGATGTCGCGGCTGTGGTCAAGGTCTGCGCCGCGCATAAGGTGCCGGTCATTGCCTTCGGCACCGGCACTTCGCTTGAAGGGCATGTGAATGCGCCCGCGGGGGGCGTGTCAATTGACGTCACGCAGATGGACGCTGTGGTCGAGGTCAACGCCGGCGATCTGGATTGCCGCGTGCAACCCGGCGTCACCCGCGAGGCGCTGAACACTCATTTGCGGGATCAGGGCCTGTTCTTTCCCATTGATCCCGGGGCCAATGCCTCGCTTGGCGGGATGACGGCGACGCGGGCCTCGGGCACCAATGCGGTGCGCTATGGCACGATGAAGGACAACGTGCTGGCCGTCGAGGCGGTGATGGCCGATGGCACGGTGATCCGCACCGGCGCACGGGCGCGCAAATCATCCGCCGGATACGATCTGACGCGTCTGATGGTGGGCTCTGAAGGGACATTGGGCGTGATCACCGAGATTACGTTGAAGCTACAAGGCATCCCCGAGGCGATCAGCTCTGCCCGCTGTTCCTTCCCCACGGTCGAGGCGGCCTGCGAAACGGTGCAAAGCGTGATCCAATACGGGCTGCCCGTCGCACGGATAGAGCTGCTGGACGCGATGGTCGTGCGCGCGGTGAATGCCTATGCCAAACTGTCGCTGCCCGAAACGCCGATGTTGCTGCTGGAGTTTCATGGCTCTGACGCCGGTGTGGTCGAGCAGACCGAGACATTCGCAGCGCTCGCCGATGAAAACGGCGGCACCGACTATCAGGCGACCACCACGATGGAGGAACGCAACAAGCTGTGGCAAGCGCGCCATGATGCCTATTGGGCGATGCTGGCCCTGCGCCCCGGCTGCAAGGCGGTGGCGACCGACGTTTGTGTGCCGATCTCAAGGCTGGCCGAAGCAGTCGGCCGCGCGAACGCCAAAGCGGCGGAGCTGGACCTGATCGCGCCCATCGTCGGCCACGCAGGCGATGGCAATTTCCACGCCTCGCTGCTTCTGGATATGGACGACGCGGATGAAGTCGCCCGCGCCGAAGACTTCATCAGCTGGCTCAACGAGCTAGCGATCTCGATGGAGGGGACATGCACCGGAGAGCATGGCATCGGACAGGGCAAACGCCCCTATTTGGTCAAGGAACTGGGAGCGGCCGTGGGCGTCATGGGCGCGATCAAACAGGCGCTCGACCCCGATAACATTATGAACCCGGGCAAGATTCTTCCCGAATCCCTGGCGTAGTCGGGGCGGCGCGCGCGGTATATCGATCCCTGCCACGGGCAGGGATGCGATGCCTCCGGCGGGGATTTGAACCATTTGGAAGCGGCCTACGCGCGAGTTTTTCGACGTTGGTCGCATTTGTGCTGTCTTTGGTCGGCTGGGTTCTGCGTTTTGCGCGGGGGCTGCTAAATGTCGCTAAGACCTATTCTGGTGGAGCATTGGATTCATGAAAACTCAAGTCAAAGCACTGGTTGTGGGCGGCGGTGCCGTTGGCACGTCGATTGCCTATCATCTGGCCCGCGCCGGATGGGACGATGTGATGTTGCTTGAGCGGGACGAGCTGACCTCGGGGTCTACATGGCACGCGGCAGGGTTGCTGCCCTATTTCAACATGTCCTATGCGACGACCCACATCCACGACTATTCAATCAGGTTCTACAAGACGCTTGAGGAAGAGACCGGCCTGAACGCGGGCTTTGCCGTGGTGGGCAACCTGCGCATGGCGCAGACGGACGAACGCATGGATGAATACATGCTCTATGCCTCGACCGCCGAGACCTGCGGCGTGCCCTATAATTTCATGACGCCGGACGAGATCAAGGCAAAATGGCCGCTGATCAAGACCGACGATCTGAAAGGCGCGCTGTACCACCAGACGGACGGCTACATTAACCCCGCCGATGTCACCATGGCGATGGCCAAGGGCGCGCGGCAGCGGGGGGTGGCGATCGAGCGCAAGTGGCAGGCGGATGCCTTTCACTGGAATGGCGCGGCATGGGAGGTTACCATCACCAAAATGGTCGAGAAGGGCGGGAACCTTGTCCCTTCGGACGAGCAGGTCGTGATCACCGCCGAACATGTCGTCACCGCCAGCGGCAACCACGCGCAGCGCACCGCCAAGATGCTGGGCATCAAGATGCCTGCCATTCCGGTCGAACATACGTTTATTGTGATGGATCAGGACCCCGAGCTGGTCAAATGGCGCGCCGACGGCAATCCGGAGCATCCGGTTGTGCGCGACGCCGACAATGAATCCTACGCCCGCGAAGAGCGGGGCGGCTGGATTTTGGGCATCTACGAGCGCGGCGCGCCTGCACGGTTCGAATATGGGGTGCCGGACAGCTTCCGGGCCGATCTGTTTCCGCTGGATCTGGACCGGATCGCGGATCAGTATATGGCCATGGCCGACCGCGTCCCGTCTTGTGCGGACTCCGGCCTCAAGGACGATTTCAACGGGCCGATCTGCTATACGCCCGACGGCAACCCGCTGGTCGGTCCGGCACCCGGGTTGCGCAATATGTGGCTGGCCGAAGGGTTCTCTTTCGGGATCACAGCTGCGGGGGGCACGGGCTACTACCTTGCGCAGATGATGGTCGAGGGCGAGGCCGAGATCGACATGGCGTCGCTGGACCCCAAACGCTATGGCGACTGGATGACCACCGAATATGCCGCGCGCAAGAACGAAGAGGCCTATGAGCACGTCTATATCCTGCACCACCCGGATGAGGAGCGCCCCGCGTGTCGGCCCTTGCGTACCTCGCCTGCCTATGACCGTCAGGCCGCCCGTGGCGCACAGTTCGGCCATGTGAACGGGTGGGAACGCCCGAACTACTTTGCGCCGCTGGGGTTCAATGACCACGACAGCCGGTCCTTCCGGCGCGGCGGCTGGTGGCAGCATGCGGTCGATGAGGCCAAGGCGATCCGCGAGGGCGTGGGCCTGATCGATGCGACCGCCTTTACCAAACATCTGGTCAAGGGGCCGGGGGCCACTGCCTTTCTGGATTGGTTCACCTGCAACAAGCTGCCCTCCGCCGGGCGCATCAACCTGACCTATGCGCTGACGATCAACGGCACCACGCGCACCGAATATACCATCGTGCGGCTCGCTCAGGATGAATACTACCTTGTGTCCGCCGGGGCCTGGACGGCCTATGACAGTGATTTCCTGCGCAAGGCCATTGCCGATAAAGCGCCCGAATTCGGTTATATCGAATGTCATGACGTGACCACGCAATGGGGTGTCTTTGCCATCGCGGGCCCCAAATCGCGCGATGTCCTGAAAGAGGTCATCAAGGATGCGGACCCCGAGACGGTGCTGAGCAACAAGCGGTTCCCCTGGTTGACCATGCGCAATATCGAGCTGGGGATGGTCCCTGTCCGTGCCATCCGCGTCGCCTATACCGGAGAGCTCGGTTGGGAACTGCACCACCCGATCGAGATGCAGAACCACCTGTTCGATCTGCTGGAGAAGGCGGGCGAGAAACACGGGATGAAACTGGTCGGCGCGCGGGCACAGAACTGGCTGCGGCAAGAGAAATCCTACCGTGCTTTCGGCAATGAACTGGGCCGCGATGCCACCCCGCTAGAGGCCGACCTGCCTCGCTTTGTCGACCTGTCCAAGGACTTCCACGGCAAGGACGCAATGCAGGCCCACGGTATCCGCAGCAAATGTGTGACCTTGCTGATCGACGGGCCCGACGACGCAGACCCTTGGGGCCGCGAAGTGCTGTACCACGGCGACACCCGCGTTGGCCGCCTGACCTCGGGCGGGTATTCGGTGGCCTTCGGTAAATCCATCGGCATGGGCTATGTCAAACCCGACATCGCGGTGGTTGGCACAAAGTTGAAGGTCAAGATGTTCGACCAGCTATGGGATGCCGAAGTTGTGGAGGACAGCCCCTACGACCCGAAAAACGCGACCATCCGCGTGGATGGATGACGCAGACATTTACTCTGACACATACAGAGCCCCGCCAAGCACATGTTTGGCGGGACTTTTTCCTACCGCACCTGACGCCGCGAAAGCCAGTTGTCCCAACTGCTGGGGCTACCGGCATAGACGTTGATGTCGATGTCGC
>ENA-ORDG01000584-ORDG01000584.1-marine-metagenome-genome-assembly--contig:-NODE-584-length-16421-cov-4.582477_pt1 | contig 16421 bp, 13 predicted proteins | sample MGYA00248629_ERZ508524 | MGnify/ENA primary metagenome ERZ508524 (study PRJEB26194, sample SAMN05421901) | marine metagenome | isolation source: East of Rio de Janeiro, Brazil, South Atlantic Ocean...
TTCCCATCCATAAATTTTTAGCTTCGCTGCTTCCTACAATACTAGAGATACGATGCTTCATCTCTCTCGCCGCTTTATTGGTAAAGGTTAGCGATAAGATATTAAAAGGATCTACACCTTTGCTCATTAAATAAGCAATACGATAAGTAAGTACTCTAGTTTTACCGGAGCCCGCACCGGCAATTACAATCATTGGCCCGTCTTTTTGTAAAACGGGAGCTCGTTGGGCGTCATTCAATTCAGCTAAATAATTTTCCAAATCTTCTACAATTTTAAGGGCGTGAATTTACCAAAAATACACAAAAACTGAGGTGCTTGGTAAAGGTTAATTATAAACAAAAATCTTTAAAAATGTAGAGCGTCATTTTTTAAATGAATAAATTAGTACTTGAAAAATCGATTTTAGAATTTTATGGATGCTTTTCTTCAATTCTTGTCAGCAGTTTCTTGGTGGCAATGGCTTCTTCTCGTGATTGTTTTAGTGGCGATCAAAGACATTTTCTTCAACAAAAAACATATTATTAAACATAATTTTCCGGTGGTTGGTAATTTTAGATATATGTTAGAAAGTATAGGACCGGAATTACGGCAGTACATCGTTGCCAATAACCGCGAAGAACTTCCTTTTAACCGAATTGAACGCGGATGGATTTACGCTTCAGCAAAAAACGCTAATAACTATGAAGGTTTTGGTACCGATCAAGATCTATATCAAACCAATTATATTTTTGTAAATAATGCGATGATGCCTTTTAAATTACCAAAAAAGCATCCCAATACCGACGATCCTTATTTTTTACCTTGTGCTAAAGTGATGGGCTTGCATCACAAACGTAAAAAACCTTATCGCCCGGCTTCGGTAATTAACGTTTCTGCCATGAGTTTTGGGAGTTTATCGGCAAGAGCAATTTCATCGTTAAATGAAGGCGTAAAAAAAGCTTATGCCTATCACAATACCGGTGAAGGTGGTTTATCACCTTATCACAAACACGGCGGAGATATTATTTTTCAAATAGGTACCGGTTATTTTGGTATTCGAGATGAAGAAGGGAATTTCTCGATGGATCATCTCGTAAAATTAGTAGAAGAAAACCCTTGTATTCGGGCGATTGAAATAAAACTTTCGCAAGGAGCAAAACCGGGAAAAGGCGGCGTTTTACCGGGTTCTAAAATCACGAAAGAAATTGCAGAGATTAGAAAAGTTCCGTTAGGGAAAGATGTGGTTTCTCCTCCTTATCACACGGCTTTTGAAGGCAATCAAGGTCTCATCGATTTTATTGAAGAAATCGCTGCAAAAACAGGATTACCGGTTGGTGTTAAAGCTGCGATCGGTAAATTAGAAGGTTGGAAAGATCTTGCCCGCTTAATGAAAAAACAAAATAAAGGACCCGATTTTATTACCGTTGATGGCGGCGAAGGCGGAACCGGAGCAGCGCCACCAAGTTTTGCCGATCACGTTTCTGTACCTTGGGTGTATGCATTCAGAAATATTTATAAAATATTCAAGCAAGAAGAACTAACCGATCAAATTGTGTTTATTGGTAGCGGGAAGTTAGGTTTTCCCTCTAAAGCGGCAATGGCATTTGCTATGGGAGTTGATTGTATTAATGTGGCGCGAGAAGCGATGTTGAGTGTAGGATGTATTCAGGCTAAATCTTGCCATACGAACACTTGCCCAACAGGAATTGCTACACAAAGCAAATGGTTACAAGCCGGAATTAATGTAAAAGATAAAGCTGAACGAGTGAATTATTACTTCAAAAATTTTAGAAAAGAATTTATTGAAGTAACCCATTCTGCAGGTTACGAGCATCCTTGCCAATTCACGATGGATGATGTCGATATTAATTTAAGTGATCAAGATTTCACCAAAACCTTAGCAGCTTCTTATGCGTACAATAAAGTTGAAGTTCCTTTTAAAGGAGTTTCTTCTTTGCAAAATTGTGAGTATCTTGGCGGAAATTATAACAAACAAGCGTCTAAAGACTCTTTCGAGCAAGATGACGTTCGCTATTAACGAATTATGCAGGATATAAATTTTTTACAGATCTTTTTTAATCTTTTACCGGCATTAATCATTGGTTTAATTTCTTTCTACTTCTATAGTAGCTATCTTACTAATGAAAATAATCGTCGTATTTACGAACTTAAAAGAGAAAGTGCTAAAAGTGCGATGCCCCAACGTTTACAAGCATTGGAGCGTATGACGCTTTTTTTAGAACGTATAAATCCCGGCAGTTTATTAATTCGAGTAAAACCTTATAACGATAGTAAACACGATTATGAGAATTTACTTATTCAGCAGATCGAAAGTGAATTTGAGCATAATCTTGCGCAACAAATTTATGTGAGCGATAAATGTTGGGGAGCAATTAAAGCGACCAAAAACGCAACTATTTCTTTAATTAGACAAACCAATATGAGCGATAAAGTAGATTCTCCCGATAAATTGAGAGAAGTTATTTTGTCTGATCTTGTCGATAAAAAAGCTCCAAGCGAAACGGGATTAGCATTCTTAAAGAATGAAGTGAAAGAACTTTGGTAAGTTTTCTTCAAAACTAAAAACTATCGGTCTTTTAGTTCGTTTTCTTTTACATTAATGGCTTTATCGTTAGCGTATTTAAAACCTTGATCCCACCAGGTTTTCATGAGCTTTTTGTCAAAAATCAATGAGTTTTCGGTGAGTTGACTTGGCGTGTAATAAAGATTCAGCAGTACATTTTTATTGCTTGCCGCGAGTTTTCCTTCTATAATATTGCTACGTTCTACTTGATCGAGTACAAAACCAAATAAATTCACCATTAGTGAAAACGGATTTTTACCTAAAACATTGTTGTGCTCCATATTTTCAGATTCTAAAATAATAGCATCAACTTCGGTAGCGCCTCGTCGAATTGCCTCACGAATAGGAACCATACTTCCGAAACCGCCATCGGCATATTCAAAATCGTTTTTCTTCACCAAACTCATAAACGGGATGTAGTTGCAAGAAATCCAGATCCAATCGCAGAACTCCTCATAACTAAAATCTTTTATCGATTTGTATTCAATATTATTCTTGGTAAGATTAGAAACCGTTACCACAACATCTTTATTGGTATTTTTCGCCTTTAAAAAATCTTCTTTGGTAATTTTTCGGCTTATCAGCTTTCTTAAGTTTTTACTTTCACCAAATGTTCTTCGTTTTTTTATAAATTGAAGAATCGTATTCAGGTAATTTATACTTACATATTCCCGATTATCTTTCTTTTTGATCTTAAACGGATTTAAGCTGAAAATACTTTTCTGATTAACGTTTGTATAAACTTCATGCAATTTATCGATCTCGCCAATAGCCAAATGCGTAAGCAACAAACTCCCTGTTGAAGAACCTACAAAAATATCGTAATTACGATGTTGAACCTTCATTAAATGAGCCGCTACTCCACCGGCAAACGCTCCTTTACTACCACCGCCAGAAATCACTAAAGCTCTCATTCTTCTAAAATTTTAGTGAATACTTTTTGTTGTTTTGCTGAAGCTTTTTCTTTTAAACTGAATAACATTGCGCGGTGTTTTTCTTTGCCGGCTAATTCTGTTAATAGCTCTCGACAAAAGTTTCTAAAACGCCAAACAGGATGTACCGAACCCTGCATTAAATCTAAATAATTTTGCTCGGTAAACGATTCGATCTGATAAAGAAATCCAAATGCATTTTGTCGAATTTCATAAGCATATTTTGCACTCGTATAACCTGAAAGTTCTTGATAAAACTTGCTGTTATTTTCCGGCTGAAACTCCGGAGTAACTAAACTCAAAGTGAGCCAAAGTAAACGAACATTTTTATTACTGAAGCCTTCTACGTTTTGTAATTCTGTTAAATATTGACTTCTATTTTCGGGGAAGTTTTGCCACAAATTGAATAACGCCTGCTCCAAAGTTAAGTAAGAACGATCGTTGAGTAAACCCTCATATTTTTTCTGCAATGACTGCGGAATTTTCTGTAAATACGTTGAAATCGCTTGCCGCACCAACACATTGTTCGTGTCAAATGCTTTTCGGTAAAGTTGAATAACATCTCCGGCATTTTCCTGCGCCAATTGCGCTACCACTTCTTGCCCTAAATAATCGTTCACGGGGAAATCTAAAGCTTTATTTAAGCTTTCATATTTTTCTTCCATCGAGATGGTTCGCAATGCGATTAATGAAAGGTATTCTTCCATAAATTCAGATTTACGAAGTGATGCTAAAGCTTGTGAAGATTTAAATGCCGATTGCGCTAACCAATCTTCCTCAAACTGAGTTAAGTCCATTCCGCTGGTTTGTTCAATTTCAGCAATAAAATCTTCAGTTTCTACATTTTGAAAAGCATATTTATTTAGATAGTTTTTCACTCCACTTTTAAAAGCTTCATCACCTACTTTTTCACGAAGTATATGCAACGCCCAAGCTCCTTTTTGGTAAAATGTAAGCGAGCTGGCTTTGGCATTTTTAAGCGCTTCTCCTTTCCCTGAATCGCTTAACTCTTTTAATTTTTCTGCATTTTGATAAAGTTTGAAGTAAAAATAGTCGTCTCCAAAAATTTCACGTTCGGCCAATAACGCATAATACGTAGCAAAACCTTCTTGCAGCCAATGATGCGTTCCCGACTTTTCCGTCACCAAATCGCCAAACCACTGGTGTGCCAATTCGTGTGCATTTACATTCACATAATTTCTATCGATAAAACCAATTTGATCAACCATAAACATATCTGAAAAAATGGTCGCCGTCGTATTTTCCATCCCGGCATAAAGAAAATCTCGAACAGGAATTTGCTTATAATTTTGCCACGGATACGCCACGCCAATTTCTTCTTCAAAAAAATCGAAAATCTTTTTTGAATGCTTGTATGTCCACGCTACTTTTTCTTCATCTTGAGCTTCGTAATACAATTTTATAGGAATTCCGCTTGTTGATCTAATTTCTTTTGCTTCGAATTTTCCGACGGCAACTGCCACGAGATAACTACTCATCGGATGTTGCATATCAAAATGCCAAAGCTGCTCTTTTCCCTTTTTTTCTTTATTCACTAATTTTCCGTTGGCAGCAACTTCATAATCTTGCGGAACTTGATACGAAAGATCAAACTCAATTTTATCATTCATATCATCTAAACTTGGCAGCCAATGCGAAGTGTATTTTCCTTGTCCTTGCGACCAGATCTGGTTACTACCGTCATTATCCCAACCTACAAAATATAAGGTTTGTTGAGGAGTTGCTTGGTAAGTAAATTCAACCTCATAAGTTTTGCCCGCTTCAAATTGATCGATAAAATAAATTTTCTTTTCTGCGGAAAAAAGCTTCGGTTTAGAACTCGACTTTTTAGTGATTTCAGCATCAACCTTTACCGCGTCTAAATAAATTGAATCGGTCGATTGTAAAACTTTAAATTTCACCTGAAGTTTACCTTCAACACTTTCAGTTTTCGGTAATAAATGAATGGTTCCCGAAATTTTTTCAACATCTAAAACTTCGATTTGTTGCGCGTTTATAAAAAAGGGACTTGCCAATAACAGCAGCCAAACTATTTTTTGCATAAGTGTTTTTATTCTTGTTTCGAAAATACGAAACTTACTTGTTTTTACATTCTATATATTTTTATACTTTTAAAAACTAACCAACACTTATCGCAATGACTACTTCTACACAAAAAATCCCAACTTGGTTCTGGATAATTTCTATTGTTCTTTTACTGTGGAATTTAATGGGTATCGGCTCTTTTGTATTTCATTCATTTATAATGAAAGGGGAAGCTTTAGCCGCTTTACCGGAGAATGAACGCGCGCTTTATGGTGAATATCCGTTATGGACGCATATCGCGTTTGGTATTGCCACGATCGGAGCTTTACTGGCTAATATTCTTTTATTAGCGAAGAAAAAAATAGCGATCACATTATTCGTAATCTCACTTATCGCGATTCTTATACAAATGTTTCACAATTTATTTTTAACGAGTGCTGCTGAAGTTTATGGCAATGCCACTTATGTAATGCCTATTTTAGTCATTATCATTGCTATTTTTGAAGTTTGGTTTTCAAAATTTGCTTATCAAAAAACTTGGATCAAGTAAAAATTAGAAGACAGAATTTACAAAAAATCCTATCTTCGTTTTTATGAATGCGAATACGCTGCAAACTCCCATCGATTACCTAAAAAGCGTTGGCCCCAATCGGGCCGATTTGCTTCGTAAAGAAGTGGGAATTCATACTTTTCAAGATTTACTCAATTTTTTCCCGAACCGATATATCGATAAAACTCGGTACTATAAGATCAATGAAATTCAGCGGAATTCAGCGGAAATTCAAATCGTCGGAAAAATTGTTCATATAAAAAGCGTAGCCCAAAAAACAGGAAAGCGCCTTGTTGCCGATTTTATCGATGAAACCGGAAAAATAGAATTGGTTTGGTTTCGCGGCCATAAATGGATACGGGAAAATCTCAAGATCAACGAACCTTATGTGATTTTTGGTAAAGTAAATTACTACAACGGTATTTTCTCGATGCCACATCCCGAGATGGAATTGCTGAAAGAGCACCAAAAGCAAATGAAAATTGCGATGCAACCGCTCTATCCTTCTACCGAAACCCTGGCAAAACGCGGCGTGACCAATCGGGTAATTATTAAAATGATTCAGCAGGTTTTTATAGAAAACAAAAAAGGTTTTGTAGAAACTTTGCCCGATTACCTACGGAAAGAATTAAAACTTATTTCTAAAAGTGAAGCTTTATTCAACATTCATTTTCCGCAGTCGCAAGAAAAGTTAGCACGCGCGCAATTTCGATTGAAGTTTGAAGAACTGTTTTATGTTCAGCTTCAATTATTAATGAAAAACTTGCTCCATAAACGAAAAATTAAAGGTTTTCCGTTTGAGGAAGTTGGTGAATATTTTAATGAATTTTACACCAAACACCTTCCTTTTGAACTTACAAACGCTCAAAAACGCGTGATCAAAGAAATTAGAAACGATTTAGGTACCGGCGCGCAGATGAATCGTTTATTGCAAGGTGATGTAGGTTCGGGGAAAACCATCGTGGCGCTCATGAGTTGCTTGCTCGCTTTAGACAATGGTTTTCAAGCCAGCTTAATGGCACCAACCGAAATTCTGGCTACACAGCATTATCAGGGGTTGTCTGAACTTTGTGCTGAAATGAATATTGAAATTGCTTTGCTTACCGGTTCGAGCAAAACCGCCGAGCGTCGAATAATTCACGAAAAGTTAGAAAACGGCGAACTCGATATTCTTATTGGAACGCACGCTTTGTTAGAAGATAAAGTGAAATTTAAAAATCTAGGTTTGGCAATTATCGATGAGCAACATCGTTTTGGTGTTGCCCAACGTGCTAAGTTGTGGAAGAAAAATATAAATCCGCCTCACATTCTTGTGATGACGGCAACGCCGATACCGAGAACTTTGGCAATGAGTTTATACGGTGATCTAGATATTTCTGTGATCGATGAATTACCACCGGGCAGAAAAGCTATAAAAACTGTACATCGTTACGATAATAACCGATTAAAGGTTTTTGCTTTTATTCGAGATGAAATAAAAAAAGGCCGACAAATTTATGTGGTTTATCCGTTAATTCAAGAGTCTGAAAAGATGGATTACAAAGATTTGATGGACGGTTACGAAAGTATTGCTAGAGAATTTCCGCAGCCGGAATATCAGATCTCGATCGTTCACGGACAAATGAAACCAGCCGATAAAGATTATGAAATGAACCGTTTTGCCAATGGCGAAACACAAATTATGGTAGCCACCACAGTAATTGAAGTTGGTGTAAACGTACCAAATGCCAGTGTGATGATTATTGAAAGTGCCGAACGTTTTGGACTTTCGCAATTACATCAATTACGAGGTCGCGTTGGTCGTGGTGCCGAGCAAAGTTTTTGTATTTTAATGACCGGCCATAAACTTTCTAACGATAGTAAAACGAGGTTGGAAACAATGACGCAAACCAATGACGGTTTTGAAATTGCCGAAGTAGATCTTAAACTTCGCGGACCGGGAGATTTAATGGGTACGCAACAAAGTGGCGTGCTTAATTTACAAATTGCCGATATTGTAAAAGACAATCAAATTTTAAAATCGGCTCGCTATTATGCAATGCAGCTTTTAAAAGACGATCCGCAACTGCAAAAAGAAGAAAACAGAATCGTAAATTATACCTACCAACAAATTGCGAAAAATAAAACCATCTGGAATTACATTAGCTAATGAATAACTTTATTCTTATTGCGATTGCTATTCTTGCCGGAGTTGCTGCCCGAAAATTTAAGAAACTTCCCAAAAATAGTTACCTAGCGGTCAATTTCTGGGTCATTTATATTGCGCTGCCGGCAATCGCATTAAAATACATTCCGCAGATAGAATGGAATACAGAATTAGTGATTCCGTTTGTGATGCCGCTCGTAGTTTTTGGGCTCAGTTTTATTTTTATTGAAATCATTTCGCGATTTATTCAACTAAATCAAGCTACCAAAGCGGTATTAATTTTATTAAGCGGTTTTGGGAACACTTCATTTTTGGGTTTTCCGTTAACCGAAGCTTATTATGGTAAAGACGGATTAGAAATTGCCATTCTTTGTGACCAAAGTTGCTTTCTTATCGTTTCAACACTTGGTGTGATCACGGCTGTAAAAGCAAGTGCTAAAGGTAAATTTCAGATTTCATCGATTGTAAAAAAAGTGTTTAGCTTCCCTCCTTTTTTAGCATTTATCGCTGCTTTTGTACTTCCGCAGTTTTTAGATTTGAGTCCGCTAGATCCTTTACTAGAAGCGTTGGGCGCAACTTTAGTTCCGATGGCATTGTTTTCTGTCGGTTTGCAACTTCAGCTTAAAGAATGGAAAAGCGATGTAAAGCTTTTGAGTTTATCGTTGATTTACAAATTAGTATTAGCGCCGTTAGTAATTTTCAGCGTTTTATATGTGTTGAATATCAACTCACTCACCGGAAAAGTAGCTGTTTTTGAAGCTTCGATGTCGCCTATGGTAACGCCGGCGATTATTGCGACTCAATACGGTTTAAACCCGAAATTGGCGAATTTAATATTAAGCGTAGGAATTATTATTGGCTTCTTTTCAACCTATATTTGGTCTGAAATTATTCAGTTGTTGTAAATCCACCTTCTTTTTCAAAGATAAAATCGATAGCATTTTTATCGTCTGCGATGTTAGCTTTTAGAATTTCAGCTTTCAATTTATAAGTAATCACTTTCGGAAAATCATTTTGCTTATTCTCTGCTGAAAAGCTAGTTGAATTTATTTCAGTAATAAGAAAATCGACCACATCGTCGTGAACGCCTTCTACTTTCAATTTCCAATGATCTTCAACTTTCTGCAAAGTAAGCTCTTCTTTAAAAACAGTATCTTTTTCAACCAAAGCAAACCCTAAACCTCTATATTCTTCCGAAGAAACTTTTTGCCATTGCTCATAAGTTTGCTTTAAATCATCTCCGTTGGTCCTTATCCAATTACCGACTAACCAATCGAAATTAACTGCTGATCGCTGACAAGCATTCAGTAAAAAACAACTAATAAATACTGCTAAAAAACTTTTTTCATGAAGTAGATTTTACAATTGAAAATTACATGAAAATCTTGATAAGTAACTCGTTATAGAATCTTAGATTTTGCCAAAATTAATAGTATCTTTGCCACTTTATAAAAAATTTTTAGTGCTTGTTTGGAGTACGCTAGAATTAAGAAAATAATTATTTTTCTACTGAAAAATTACACGTAAATGAAGATTTCTTACAACTGGGTAAAACAGTTTATTAAAACCGATTGGGACGCAGAAAAAACCGGAGAACTTTTAACCGATCTAGGTTTAGAGGTTGAAGGTATCGATACTTTTGAATCGGTAAAAGGTGGTTTAGAAGGAATTGTTGTTGGGCACGTTCTCACGTGTGAACCACACAATAACGCAGATCGATTAAGAGTAACCACTGTTGATATTGGTGAAGCAGAATCTGTACAAATTGTTTGTGGTGCGCCTAATGTTGCTGCCGGCCAAAAAGTACCTGTTGCAACCGTAGGAACAACGCTTTACGATGATAAACAAGAGCCTTGGAAAATTAAGAAAGGTAAAATTCGTGGCGAAGTTAGTAACGGGATGATTTGTGCTGAAGATGAATTAGGCCTGGGTAAAAGTCACGACGGAATTATGGTTTTAGCTGAAGATCTAAAACCGGGAACTCCGCTTAAAGAAGTTTTTGAAGTAGAAACCGATCAAGTTTTTGAAATTGGTTTAACACCAAACCGTGCCGATGCGATGAGCCATTATGGTGTTGCACGTGATCTTAAAGCAGGATTACTTCAGCAAGAAATAAACACTCCATTAGACACGCCATCGGTAAGTAATTTTCACGTAGAAAACAGAAGTCGAAGAATTGCTGTTGAAGTTGATAATTACGATCTAGCTCCGCGTTATTGTGGCGTGACCATTTCCGGAGTAAAAGTAACTACTTCTCCGGCTTGGCTTCAAAACCGATTAAAAGCGATCGGGATTACGCCAAAAAATAATGTGGTCGATGTCACTAATTATGTTTTACACGAGTTAGGACAACCCTTACACGCTTTCGACGCTGATTATATTAGTGACAATAAAATTAAGGTAAAAACACTTCCTGCAGGAACTAAGTTCACCACCTTAGATGAAGTTGAGCGTGAGTTACACGAAGAAGATCTCATGATTTGTGATGCTGAAAAACCGCTGTGTATCGCCGGTGTTTTTGGCGGACTCAATTCTGGTGTGACTGAAAAAACTAACACGGTTTTCTTAGAGAGCGCATACTTTAATCCGGTGAGTGTTCGTAAAACTGCAAAACGTCACGGTTTAAATACCGATGCTTCTTTTAGATTTGAAAGAGGTATCGATCCAAATATCACAAAATACGCTTTACGCAGAGCTGCTTTGTTAATTCAGAAAACAGCTGGCGGAATTGTAACGAGCGATATCGACGATATTTACCCAAAGAAAATTGAAGATTTTCAGGTATTTCTAACTTTCGATCGAATTAACAGCCTTATTGGGCAAGAAATTCAGCCAGAAATCATTAAGTCTATTTTAGCTTCTTTAGATATTCGTGTAAACAACGTAACCGAAAGCGGTATGGGACTTACCATTCCGGCTTATCGTGTAGACGTACAACGTGAAGTAGATGTGATTGAAGAAATTCTTCGTGTTTATGGCTATAATAATGTTGAATTCAACGAAAAATTAAACGCTTCAATTTCAAACTCCAGCAGGTTTGAAGATTACCGTTTACAAAACATCATTGCCGATCAACTAGTTGGTCAAGGTTTTTACGAAACGATGGCGAACTCGTTAACCACAAAAGATTATGTGGAGTTGAGCGATGGTTTGCAAGAAACGCATAACGTAGAAATGCTTAATCCGTTAAGTCAAGATCTAGCGGTAATGCGCCAATCTTTATTATTTAGCGGTTTAGAAGCGATCGCTTACAATTTAAATCGTAGAAATAATAATCTGAAGTTTTTCGAATTCGGAAAGACATATCACGATTTCCCATCGGGAAGAGAAGAACATAAACATTTATCCCTCTTAATTAGCGGTAACAGAAGTGCAGAACGTTGGAATTCGCTTCCTGCGAAAAGCGACTTTTTCTTTAGCAAAGGAAGCATTGTTGCTGTCTTAGAAAAATTAGGATTAAATCAGCTTAAATATACGCCAACAACAAGCGATATCTTTTCTGAAGGATTAAGTATTTCTGCTCGTAAAAAGAAAGTAGTCGATTTTGGGGTAGTTAAAAAATCGATCTTAAAGAAATTTGGTATCGATCAAGAAGTGATCTTTGCAGATTTTAATTGGGATACGATTATTGAATTGGTTCAGCATCATAAAACTACGTTTAGAGCGATCCCAAAATACCCTTCAGTAAGAAGAGATTTTGCTTTATTATTAGATGAAAAAGTAAGCTTTAGTGACATTTACGATATCGCTACCAAAAGTGAACGTAAAATGTTGAAAAATGTAGAATTGTTCGATGTTTATCAAGGAGAAAATCTTCCGGAAGGCAAAAAAAGTTACGCCGTAAGTTTCAGCTTTTTAGATGAAAACAAAACCTTAACCGACAAGCAAGTAGATAAGATGATGAATAAACTTCAGCAACAATTTGAAAAACAATTAGACGCTAGTTTACGATAAACCATCTTTTACTATTAAAAATTAAAACCGAACAGATGCTGTTCGGTTTTTTTATGCATAATTTCAGTAAAAATATTATTGCTTTGGTAATAAAACGGTATCAATTACGTGAATAACTCCGTTAGATTGATTGACATCTGCAATAGTTACCGTAGCAACATTTCCCGATTCATCTTTGATCATTACTTTACCATTCTTCATCATTAACCACAAATAACCTCCGTTTACGGTAGCCACTTTAGCTTTTCCATTTCCATCTTTGATCATCTTCATTACATCCTTAGCATTCCACTTTCCGCTAACTACGTGATAGGTTAAAACGGCTTGTAATTGTTTTTTGTTTTCAGGCTTTAAAAGTGTTTCTACAGTACCATTGGGTAATTTTTCAAAAGCAGCGTTTGTAGGAGCAAATACCGTGAAAGGTCCTTCGCCTTGTAACGTTTCAACCAAACCTGCTGCTTTAACAGCTGCAACAAGCGTTGTATGATCTTTAGAATTCACCGCATTTTCGACAATATTTTTAGTAGGATACATTTCTGCACCACCTACCATTTTTGTTTGGGCAATTAAGCTTGTACCAGCAAACAGCATTAACGAAAGAGCAACAATTGACGTTAAAATTGAATTTTTCATAATAAAAAGTTTAAGTTATTTTGAATATTTCAAATATTAACGAAGTCATCGCCTCAATGGATTCTATTAAGTTAGGTTTTATTATTTAATTAACATCTTTAAATTGCACTAATAATTGATTTAAACCAAATTTTGAATAGATGATAATTTCGAAAAAGAACTAAGTGAGTAAGTAAAGAAGAGCTTTACTTTAGATTCAAAAAAATATAGCATCTAAAAAGAATTAAAAAAGAAAAAGCCGGATAAAATATCCGGCTTTTTCTTTTTTAGGAACTAATAAAATTATCTTATTGGCAATAAAATAGATTTGGTTTTATATACTAAACCATTTGAAGACTGGTTCTCTGTTGCCATAACAACATTACCTCTACCTAAATGATCTACTATTATTAAATTACCACTGCTATCATTTGAAATTGTTAAAGGAGTTCCCTCAACAGTTTTTACCATTGTTCTACCTCCTTTTTCTTTAATTTCATTCTGAATTTTCTCTAATGTCCAATTTCCTTCTAAAATATGATAAGTAGCCATAGCTCTTAATTTAGTATTTCCAGAAGGCATATTTACATACTTTTCCTTTTTTAAGCCTTCAAAGGCATCATTAACAGGTGCAAATACTGTATATGCATTACCATCATTTAACAAATCTACTGCTTGAGTAGTTTCTAACAATCCGTAAAATTTTGATAGATCGCTAGCCGAAGATATATTTGAAGTTATAGATTTAGAATTATCTTGAGCAAAAGCATTTAATCCTAAAAATAAAAAAGCAACTAACGATAATTTAGAAAGGTAATTTAATGTTCTCATAATTGGATTTTGGGTTATTAAGTAACGAATTTAATAAATTATTATGAAGTTTCTTTCATAAATCTAAATAACTTATCGATAATCATTACATCAAAATAATTTTCAACTTTAAAATGATATTTAATTAATAACTTTCAAAAGAAATATTAATCTTCAACCTCATAACTAAATCTCTAGCTACTAATAATGGTAGCACAAAATTATTCAACAACCGACCTCAACTGAAAAATAAATTAAGTATAGAATTACAGAAAAAGTAAGTATTTTTGCCGCTTTATAATTTAAAGCAAGTTGAATAATGAAAAACAAAGACCTTTTACAAATTGCAGAAGACTTTGGCAGTCCGGTTTATGTGTATAATAGTGAAAAAATTGTAGCGCAATATAAGCGCTTAACTAATGCATTTAAACAGGTTAAGAAGCTAAAGATCAATTATGCCGTAAAAGCGCTTTCTAACATTAACGTGCTTAAATTACTTACTAACTGCGGAAGCGGTTTAGACACAGTTTCTATACAGGAAGTAAAACTGGGCTTAAAAACCGGAATTGCACCAGAGAAAATTATTTTTACGCCTAACGGAGTTTCGATTCAAGAAATTGAAGAAGCCGTAAAATTAGGGGTTCAAATTAATATAGATAATTTATCGGTCTTAGAACAATTCGGGACGACGCATCCAGAAGTTCCCGTTTGTATTCGTATTAATCCGCATGTGATGGCAGGAGGAAATACGAACATTTCAGTAGGACATATCGATTCTAAATTTGGTATTTCTATTCACCAAATGCCACATTTATTAAGAATTGTTGAAAATACTAAAATGAATATCAACGGTATTCATATGCATACTGGAAGTGATATTTTAGATATTGAGGTTTTCTTATATGCTTCTGAAATTCTTTTTGATGCCGCTAAAAACTTTAAAGATCTAGAGTTTTTAGACTTCGGAAGTGGTTTTAAAGTACCTTATCACGATAATGATATTGAAACCAATATTGAAGAATTCGGAAAAAAACTTAGTAAACGCTTTAACGAATTTTGTAAAGATTACGGCAAAGAACTTACGCTAGCTTTTGAACCGGGTAAATTTTTAGTAAGTGAATCTGGTTTCTTTTTAGTAAAAGTAAACTCTATAAAACAAACTACCTCAACAGTGTTCGCACAAGTGGATTCTGGTTTTAATCATTTGATAAGACCAATGCTTTACGGTTCTAAGCACGAAGTGGTAAATATTAGTCATCCTACCAAAAACAAGCGTTTTTACTCGGTAGTAGGTTATATTTGTGAAACCGATACGTTTACTACCAATAAGCAAATTGCAGAAATTAGTGAAGGTGATATTTTAGCTTTTAAAAATGCTGGAGCTTATTGTTTCTCAATGGCAAGTAATTACAATTCTCGCTATCGTCCTGCTGAAATTTTATGGCATAACGGAGAAGCTAAATTGATTCGAAAAAGAGAAACTTTTGAAGATTTAATCGCAAATCAAGTAGAAGTTGAGCTTTAGTTAATTTCAGCTTAAATTAAGTTGAAATCATTTGTGATTCGATTATCTTAGAAAAAAACTAAGATGATGAGTACAGAAAATTCAACTTATAAAAATGTATATACCGGTTCTGATGTAAATGTTCAATATTTGCAAGAACTGTTTCACAAAGCAGGCATTGATTCTATTGTAAAAAATAATTTTGAATCCGGTTTAAGAGCAGGTTTTGGAGGCGGTTTACCCGGGCAAGTTCAATTGCAGGTACAAACCTCTCATTACGATGAAGCTGTAAAAATTATTAAAGCTACATTTCCGCAGGAATAAAAAGATATTTTAATAAAAAAAAGCCACAATTAAAATTGTGGCTTTTTTATTTTGTCTTTTTAGAATTTAGAATTGATAACTAAATTCTCCTTGAGTAATGTTAATTGTATCTCCGTTATCAGCTTCACCCACAAAGCTAAATGTGCCGACTACTGTATTATTTTCAAAAGAAGTAATCGTGATCTCACCAGAATCTGCTTGCGCATCATAAACCACCTCATCAGCAGTATCTACATTTGCGATATAACTTGCTGAATACGGTGGATTTTCGCTAATTGAATACGTACCGATCTCCGGGTTTTGAGGAATATTTAGTACAATACTATTATCTAAATCTGAAATAAAATTTAAACTCACTTCATCACCACCTACTAAAGATCCTTCTGCAAAAGTATTAGCAACAAATTCTTCACCATCTACTAAAGCACTGGCATTATCTACAGGAGCTTGATTTTCAAAAGGAATATTGGTAAATACACCATTTGTCATCACTAACTCTTCTTGACTGATTATTTCAACTAAAGTTCCAGAAAATGTACCTGAAATCAAGTTATTTGTATAATCTATAGATGAAATATTAATGGTTCCCTCTATAGGAATATACACTTCACTTTCTTCATTAGAATTATCTAAATCATATAAAATTAGTGCTTCATCTTCAGAACCTAAATCAAAACTTCCCACAGCCGGATCAAATACCTGTAATGCGAATACCTGTTCGCCAGAACTTGCTGCAATTGCTAAACCATCTTCATTAATATTTGCTTGCGTAGTACCTGTATAAAGCTCTCCATCTAATTCTACTTCAAATAGAGATTCAGGATCTTCTGGTTCAGGGTCTGTAGGTTCTTCTCCTCCTTCTATTTGTAATGGAACATTAGAGAATTCTCCTTCAGTAATATTAACGGTTTCAACAGTAACACTACCATCTTCATTATCTACTTCTCTTTCTGCTTCAAATGAAAAAGTTCCTGAAACTA
>ENA-ORDG01000588-ORDG01000588.1-marine-metagenome-genome-assembly--contig:-NODE-588-length-16342-cov-4.011743_pt1 | contig 16342 bp, 16 predicted proteins | sample MGYA00248629_ERZ508524 | MGnify/ENA primary metagenome ERZ508524 (study PRJEB26194, sample SAMN05421901) | marine metagenome | isolation source: East of Rio de Janeiro, Brazil, South Atlantic Ocean...
AGCCTCAGCGCTTGATGGATGTTTCGGAAACATTTGACGACAAGACGGTGTGACGTCCTTGGGGCTTAATACTCCGCATTCAATATGCCCACGCGATACATAGCTTTCGTAGTCCGATCACGGGTTGTTGCGCCTGAAAGTGGGGAATGCCTCGTGAATACCAGATATGTGGCGTCTATGAGTGATCTTGACCAACAACCTGAAGTCGTATCCTAAGGGGTACCTAACAATATCTGGTCCGATCAAGGTTTTGGCCACACAAGCTCTAGCTGGAAAAATAAAGGTACTGGATACTGTCCAGTTGTAAATAACGAGGAACTCTATGGATACTTACCTGATCAACCTAAAGCGGCGCCCTGACCGACTGTCGGAGGTTTCGCGAAAGATGGCTGAACTAGGATTGCCATTCAAAATCTTCCGCGCCGTCGATGGCCATGACGATGATGCTAAGCTCCCAGATTTGAATAGACATCTATTTGTGATCAATCAAAAAAAGCAGCCCGTGCGCGGTGAAATTGCTTGCGCAGCCTCGCACATCGCCGTTTGGCGGCAGTTTCTTGAAACAGACGAAGAATATGCACTGATCCTTGAAGATGATATTGATATCGCACCGGATTTGGAGATGGTTCAGAAGCAAATGCCCGGCCTTGGCCTGGATTTCTTGAATCTCTCCTCTAACGCGCCTTACACCTACACGCTGGATGAAGAGACACTCAGTCAACTTGCGAACGACGCAGTTAGAACACGCCCAACGGTGTTTGAACGGTCACGGCGTCGCCTATGGCGCAGGCTTGAATGGCGTAGACGTTGGCGGATTTTTCACCTTCATCCGCTCCCCAACGGCCATGTGGCGTGTGAATGTGATCCGGCACCGCTACTGGGAAGCGGGTACATCGTTTCACGTCGTGCGGCAGAGGCGTTTCTGCAGACCACCGAGCACCTCTTCTTTCCGGTCGATCTCGTTTGGCGGCACGCCCCGGGCATGCTGCGGCAGGGCTTTTTAGCCCGACCTATTGTGACGCAAACTGACAAGGACTCCGATATTCCGGGGCGCTTTGACCAAGGGAAGATGGCGCTGAAATACCGGCTTCTCAGACCCTTCCTAAAAAGCCGAAGACTACGTCGGCGGTTTGATGTACTGCGTCTTTACGGAGTGTTGCGCCACTAAACCGATAGGAAAAGCGAGACCAATGCGAAAGAAACCCGGACGGCTTAGACGGTTTTTATCCCTCAACCAGCATCGCAAACGCTGGGGGGCGCGCAGGCATGCGGCGGCGGAACATGATCTAGCCGAGCTCAAAGCGACGATGATTGACGCGGGCGATCCGGTTCAGACGCGGGGGTCAGCGAAATCCATCGACCTGCATCTGCAAAATCTAAGGACGGAATTTTCGGGGCAGTCTGCGCTGCTGCTTTATCATGCAGAGTTGATCGTGCTGATCCGGCGCGACCACAACCTGGCTGAAACCTATCAGAAATTCCGCACCCTGTGGATGGCCGAGGGGGACTTCCTGCGGGAGAAACTGAATATCCGCTGGCTTGTCTCAGCCACCGACACATTTGCGGCCCATGATAGCGATATGGCGGTGCGCGCGGTTGCCATGATGACAAGCGCGGTCGTTAACACAGTTAAAATGTACGAAAGTGAACGGTATCTGACGGATACCTTGGGCACCACGATGGCCCCGGCGCATGTCGAGGATGTTCAACACCGGCTCATCCCGCTTTTCGAAGGCATGTCCTGCTTTACCGTCGGAACGGATGACACCCTGCGCAATATGGTCTGGAGGATGGAACCGTTTATGGCGCTTGATCCCGTCGGGCCCATTTTCCAGGAAATCTGGGCGCGGCTGCAGATCAATGACACCGCGTTTGCGCGCTTTAAGGCACAGCACAAACGGGATAAAACAAGCTGGTGGGACGAGGCTTAGCGCCGCGACTCTTGGGGGGCCGTATAAAACTCGGCGGGTGACAATGATATTTCTCGGCGTTCGGCATCCATGGCATGCAGCAAGGCTTGCATGCCCATGCGAAGTTGGGCGGCGATGCGGCGCAGCTTGAACCTCGCGGTGGTTGGCTGCCGTGTCGGCACACCGGCCCCGATCAGCGAATGTGTCTTAAGCCCGACAGCAACGCCGTAAGCCTCCGCTTGGTCGATCTGGATCGCGCAGGCCGGTTCGACCTGATAGCTCTTAAGCTCGTAAGCACCACAGATCATCGCATCGGCAAGTGCTGCCTGTGTCTTTGCGCGCTGCAACAGTTTTGCCGCCCCTGACGGCCATAGCACATATGCGGCGGCACCGCTGCGATCCTGATAGAGACGGCGCATAACGTGGTCGTCTGTCAGCGGTTGTGCGTCTTTGGCGACAATCTTCCGACGCTGGCGTACCTCAAGCGTCAGATGGTCGACATCCACCAACCCGCGACAGGACTTGAGCAATACCTGCGTCGCACGAGAAAGCACCACATCGTCCTCAAGGATCAACGCAGGTTCCCCCAAAGCCGCAACACGTTCCCATGCTGCTACGTGGCTCAGAAAACAAGCCTTCTCGGTTTCCTTAAGCGGGCGTTGCCAACTGGCCCAATAGGCCGCGTTATGCGATCCGCTCTGCGCATCGGGGGTAACGGCTTCGAGCCGCTCATAGGGCAGGCCAAGCGCATCCATCTGTTGCGCCATAAAGGCCATACGGTCCAGAGCCGAAGCGACGTTGATGATGATCGACAGTATGAGGAGCCCCTCCGGACAGATGGCGTGCGACTACCGGCTTCTATCAACAGTCACCTCACACGGCAATCTAAGATGATTATTCTCGCCCCCCAGTGATCCTAATGGGGCCGAGGACGGGAGCGGCCATCAGATCCGCTGCGGCGTTGGTAGGCTGTGACACGCGTCCTAAGCCCAGCTCTACCCCTCTTCACCTTCAACCCACATGTCATCCTCCAGCAAGATACGCGCGGCATCGCCTTCCAGGTCTTCGTACTGACCACTGCGCAATGTCCACAGACAGGCGATCAGCCCTGCTGCGCCAAGGCATATGGAAACGGGGATCAGGACAATCAGAATATTCATCGACGCAGCGCATTCAGAACGACAAGGATGGAGGACGAAGACATGACCGCCGCCGCCATCAGCGGTGTGGCAAAGCCCATGACCGCGACCGGGATCGCCACGCAGTTATAGGCGGCGGCGAGAGCGAGGTTCTGCTTGATGCGGCTGCGCGCCCGACGTGCCAGGCTCAGGGTCTGCGCGACCGTGCCGAGAGTGCCCCCCAGAATGACGCCGTCCGAGGCGACCCTTGCCGCATCCAGCGCCGAACCGGGGGCGAGCGATGCATGTGCGGCGGCAAGCGCTGCGGTGTCATTCAGCCCGTCACCCACCATCAGCACCCGCCTGCCCTGTTCGGACATGCCACGCACCAGATCGACTTTCTCGTGCGGCAAGACACCGGCATGTATCTGATCAATCCCAAGCTTTGCGGCAAGGGCGGAGGCGCGGGCCGATGTGTCTCCGGTAACCATCGCGACCTGCCACCCGCCGGCGCGAAGCGCGGCGATCAACGCGGCGGTGCCGGGGCGCGGGGTCTCGGTCAGCGGCAGGGGGATGCACCGATCGGGCAGATGAAGCTCGGGCCCGTCCTCTCCGCGCACCAGCCCCACGGGCTCACCATTCCAAAGGGCGGTGACCCCCTTTCCTGCGACCTCGACCACGTCGCGCAAGTCGGCAGGAGCCTGCACCGCAAGGGACGCCGCCAGCGCACGGGACGCGGGGTGGTGCGACGCTTGGGCCAAGCTCAACGCAACTGACGCGGCGTCGGGATCAAGCGCGGGAAGAACAGCCACCCCTTCGGTCAGCGTGCCGGTTTTGTCAAAAACGACCGTGTCGATGTCAGCCAGCCGTTCCAGCGCCGTGGGCGATTTCAGCAGCACGCCCGCGCGGAACAGCCGCCCCGTCATCGCCGCCGTCACTGCCGGAATGGCAAGCGCCAAGGCGCAGGGGCAGGTAATGATCAACGTCGCGGTGGCCACCGCAATGGCGTGATGCAGATCCCCCGTCAGCGCCCACCAGACCGCGAAAGCCACCGCGGCCAAACCATGCACCACCGGCGCATAAAGCCGTGCGGCGCGGTCCGCGATCCCGCTGTAGCGGTGCTTGCCGGTCTCTGCGACCTCGACGAGGGCCGCCAAACGGCGCAGGGTGCTGTCTTCGGCGCGATGCGTGGCCCGCAGTGTCAGCGGTGCGCCAAGGATCACTTCGCCCGCGCAGACCAGATCCCCTGCCGCCAAAGCGACGGGGTCCGCCTCTCCGGTCAGGGCAGAGCGGTCCACCATTGCGGCGGTTTCGGCTATGCCGTCCACAGGCGCACGGGCCCCTGCGGCCAGTGCGATCCGGTCGTCCGGCATCAGCACGGCGACATCCACGGTTTCGCGCCCTGTTGCGGTCAAGCGGGTGGCGCGCGGCAGCTCCAGCGCCGTCAGCTCTGCTGCGGCAGAACGCGCCGTCGCCCGCGCGCGGTGTTCAAGATACCGCCCCACCAGCAAGAAAAACGTGAGCGACAGCGCGGCATCAAACCATGTATGCGCCCCGCGGGCCGCAAAGGTTTCATAAAGCGATGTCGCAGCGGCTAGCAGGATCGCCAGCGCAATGGGTACATCCATGTTCACCCGCCCCGCCCGCAAGGCACCCCATGCCGAGGCAAAGAAAGGCACCGCAGAAAACGCCAGCGCGGGCAGTGCTATTGCGGCCGAGACCCAGTGGAACATCACCCGTGTCACATCCCCGGCCCCCGACCAGACCGCGACAGAGATTGCCATCACATTCATCATCGCAAAGCCCGCCACCGCAGCACGGGCCAGAAGGTGCCGCCCCGCGTCGTCATTGGCGGGGCGCAGGGCGGTCGCGTCCAGTTCATGCGCGTCAAAGCCTGCGTCGTTCAAGGCCTGAAGGGCGGTGCTGACGTCACAGCCGGGGGCGAGCACAAGGCGAACCCGCTTGGCGCTCAGGTTTACTCTGGCCGCTTTCACAGAGGGCAGCTTGGCCAAAACCCCTTCGACCCCCGCAATACAGGCGGCACAGCGGATCTGCGGCAACGCAAGGTAGACCGCCGCCTCGGTGTCGGGCACGCCCCTGCGCGCGGTTTCGACCGATGGGGCCAGCGCGATACAGCCCGTACAGGCAGCGACAGTCATCGCAGGCCCCGCAGCGGGATGCGGCGCCGAAAGAGCGTACCGTCAGCGGCCCGCATCTCTATCCGGAGGTTCCAGTTGCCGGGGCCCGACGTGACGGGGGCGACCCATGCGGTGCCGTCCCAGCTGAATTCCGGCGTGATGTCATCCGCTACCGTTGTTGCGCGCCCCAATGTGGCAAAGATGATCTCGGGCCTTACCACGCGATTGCCCCCATCTGTCACAGAAAGCCTAAGCGTCGTGTCGGTCAACTCCGTCCGCACGGTCCAGCCCAAAGCTTCCTGTGCGGCGCGGTCGGTGTCGAAGTTCTGCGAGGCTACATAGCTCGACTCGGTCTCTTTGCCGGGGAAAGTCCGCACCGCGTTGACCGCCAGCGCGATATTCACCGAGATGATGATCGAAAAGCCGCCGATAAACATCGCCAGCACGTGCCAGCCGGTCAGCGGGCGTTCAGTCTGTACCACGCTCATCAGATCCTTCCTTTCCGTTGAAAATTGTATTGCCATAGGCCCGCTCGCCCGAGGTGACATCTTCGACCCAAAGGCGCAGATCACTGCGCTGCGCGCGGGCGGCGGCGATCTGCGGCGGGGCGATCACATAGACACGTTGCAACCGGCTGGTGTCAGCGGGCACGTTGACCACGGCGTTACTTGCGCCCTCTAGCGCCAGTTCCAAGGGGCTGTCGGCCACCAGCGACACTCTGAAATCCCGCGATTCGTTGTGTTTGTTGCGCAGGCGGATGTCATAGGCGTTGCGGATGGACCCGTCCGACAGGGTGACAAAGGTCGGGTTGCGCACCGGCGCGATGGTCATGTCGATCTCGGGCCGGATAAAAAGCGCGACGACCAGCGCCACACCGATGGCGGCCCATGCCGTCGTGTACACAATCGTGCGGGGTCGAAAGATATGCTGCCAAAGCGGCTTGGGCTGCCACGGGGGCAGCGTGGCACCGGCAACGTCACCGGCGGGGGCGTCGGCATACCCCGCGACTGCGGCGCTTTGTTGCGGGGCGGTTGGCGGTTCGTCATCCAGCGCGAGATAGTCGATCAGCCCCCGTGGCCGCCCGATCTTGGCCATCACATCGTCACAGGCGTCGATGCATAGGGCGCAGGTAATACACTCCATCTGCTGACCCTCGCGGATGTCGATCCCCATCGGGCAGACGGCGACACAGGCGTTGCAATCGATACAATCCCCCAGCACGTCGCCGCTGCGCGACTGGCGGTCTCCGGCGGAGTTTATATCCAGCGCGGCACCATAGCGCGCCACGGCATCGCCGCTCCCAATCGCGGCGGCGGCGGCTTGCTGGCGTTTCACCCCACCCTTCCCGCGCGGCTCCCCCCGCCATTTGCGGTAGCCGACGGTCAGCGTGCCGGGGTCCATCATCGCGCCCTGGATGCGGGGCCAGGGGCACATGTATATGCAGATCTGTTCGCGCATGAAGCCGCCAAAGATAAAGGTCGTGGCAGTGAGCACGGCGATGGTGGAATAGGCGACGGGTGCGGCTTGCAGGGTCACAAGGTCGCGCGCCAATGTGGGCGCATCGGCAAAGTAAAAGACCCAAGCCCCGCCCGTCGCCACCGCGATCAGCAACCAGACCGCCCATTTCACCCCCCGTAATCGCGCCTTGCGCAGGCTCCACGGCGCATTGTGCAGGCGAATGCGGGCGTTGCGGTCGCCCTCGATCCAGCGCTCCACAGTCATGAAGAGATCAGACCAGACGGTTTGCGGGCAGGCATAGCCACACCAGACCCGCCCCAAGGCAGAGGTAAACAGGAACAGCCCCAGCCCCGCCATGATCAGCAGTCCGGCGACGAAATAGAATTCATGCGGCCAAATCTCGATCCAGAAGAAATGGAAACGGCGGTTCGCAAGATCGACCAGAACCGCTTGATCCGGCAGGTTCGGCCCGCGGTCCCAACGGAGCCACGGGGTAACGTAATAGACCCCCAGCGTGAGGATCAGGATCACCCACTTGAGCCGGCGGAAAAAGCCGCTCACCTGGCGGGGGAAGATCGGTTCGCGCGCGGCGAAAAGCGGGGGGGCGGCGTTGGACATGGGCGGGGGGCTCCGGGGTTGTGTCTTGCGGCCTACACCCCTGGGGCGCAGGCCGCTTTGATCTGCATCAAACAACAGGTCCTTTTGTGCTGCGGCTCAGTCAGCAGACCCATCTTGGGCCGTGTCCATCGCGGCCTCCCCCCCGCCCAGACCGTGCACATAGGCCGTCACAGCGCGCACATCGGCTTCGCCCAAACGCGCCTGCCAGGGCGGCATGACCCCCATGCGCGGCGTTTTCAGCTGTTGGATGATCGCCTCGTGACTGCCGCCGCGCAGCCAGATCGCATCGGCAAGGTTTGGCGCGCCGATCTCGCGATCCCCAAGGCCCGTCTCACCGTGGCACGCGCTGCAATTCGTGGCGAAGATATCCGCACCCGCTTGGGCCGCTGCCTCGTCATGCGCGAGCCCCGAAAGGCTGCGCACGAAATGGGCCGTGGCGTCCAGCTCCGCAGCGCCCAGCCAGTCAAAGGACGGCATCTGCGACACCCTCGCGTCGGCGTCATCCTCGTTGCGGATGCCGTGGCGCACGGTATAGGCGATATCCTCCATCGTGCCGCCCCAGAGCCAGTCGTCGTCCAGAAGGTTCGGATAGCCCGAGGCCACCACACCCCCTGCCCCCGCGCCATGACATTGCGAACAATTCGCCGCAAAGACCGAACGCCCCGCCTGCACAGCGAAACGGTGCAGTTCTTCGTTGTCTTTCAGACCCCCCATATCGACGTTGATCAGGCTCTCCGTCAGGTCGGCATTCGACAGATCGACACGCGCGATTTCAGCCGCGACCTCGCCACGGGTGGAATAGCCCAACAGCCCCGCCGTCGCCCCCGAAACCAAAGGCCATGCGGGATAGAGGATGGTATAGATCACGCCCCAGACGATGGTGGCGTAGAATGTCCAAAGCCACCACCGCGGCAGGGGTGTGTTCAGCTCTTCGATGCCATCCCAGCTGTGGCCCGTGGTTTCGGTGCCGGTGGTGGGGTCGATCTTGCGGTTGTCGGTCATTGGCGGGCTCCGTCTTGGCGGGCTTGGTCGGGGTCATCGTTGCGAAACGGCACATCCGCCGCGTCATCATGCAGCGCGCGCGAGCCAGGGCGATAGGCCCAAGCAATGACCCCCAGAAAGATCAGCGTCAGGATCAGCAAGGCCCAACTGTCGGCCAGTTCACGCAAGAAGGAATAGGTGTCCATGGCGGGCTCCTCAGCGGGTGGCGTCGGGCACAAAGGTCGAGAAATCGACCAACGTCCCGAGCATTTGCAGATAGGCGATCAGGGCATCCATCTCGCTGACACCGGGCTGCCCGTCAAAGTCGCGCACCTGCGCACCGGGGTAGCGGTCAAGCAGCGCGTCATAATCCCCCATCGGGTCAACCTGCATGCGGAAATCTCCGCTCGCGCTGGCGATCATCTCGTCGGTGTAGGGGACGCCAACCATGCGGTGGGTCGCCAGCAGATCCGTCACATCCTCGCTGTCCAGCTTGGCTTCCATCAGAAAGGCGTATTTCGGCATCACGCTTTCGGGCACGACCGACTGCGGGTCCATCAGGTGGTCCACATGCCACTCGTCCGAATAGCGCCCACCGACCCGCGCCAGATCCGGCCCGGTGCGTTTCGAGCCCCATTGAAACGGGTGGTCATACATGGATTCGGCGGCGAGGCTGTAATGGCCGTAACGCTCCGTCTCGTCGCGCATGGGGCGGATCATCTGGCTGTGGCAGACATAGCAGCCCTCGCGCACATAGATCTCGCGCCCCGCCAGTTCCAGCGGCGAATAGGGGCGCATGCCCTCGACCTTCTCGATCGTGTTTTCCAGCCAGAACAGCGGCGCGATCTCGATGATCCCGCCAATACTGACCACCCCGAGAGAGGCGATCAGCAGCAGCGTCGCATTGCGTTCAAACCGCTGGTGAAAGGTAATCGTCTGCGTCTCGGGCGGTAGCTCGTTGGGGATTTTGCCCTTTTTCATCCCTTCGCTGGCGGTCACCACCTTGGGATCGTCAGCGGGGTCATAGTTGGGGCTTTGGGGGTTCTTGGCCATTGATATTACTCCGCTGGCAGGGCGACGGTGACGGGGCGGGCTTGCGGGGCGCGGATGGTCATCCACATGTTCCAGACCATCACCGCACCCCCCGCGAGGTAGAGCACCCCGCCCAGACCACGGACCACATACATCAGGAATTTGGCTTCGACGGTGTCGGCAAAGCTGTTGACAAGGAAGCCATTGGCATCGACCTCGCGCCACATCAGCCCTTCCATAATGCCCGAGACCCACATCGACCCCGCGTAAAGAACGATGCCCACGGTCGCGAGCCAGAAGTGCAGGTTGATCGCCGACAGCGAATGCATCTGCGCCCGCCCCCAAAGCCGCGGTGTCAGGAAATACAGCGCGCCGAAGGTGATCAGCCCGTTCCAGCCAAGCGCGCCGGAATGCACGTGCCCGATGGTCCAGTCGGTGTAGTGGCTAAGGCTGTTCACCGCGCGGATCGACATCATCGGCCCTTCAAAGGTGGACATCCCGTAGAAGGCGAGCGAGGCCACGAACATGCGGATGATCGGATCGGTGCGGATCTTGTCCCACGCGCCCTCAAGCGTCATCAGGCCGTTGATCATGCCGCCCCAACTGGGCATCCACAGGATGATCGAAAACACCATCCCCAGCGTCGCCGCCCAATCGGGCAAGGCGGTGTAATGCAAGTGGTGCGGACCGGCCCAGATATACAGAAAGATCAGCGCCCAGAAATGGATGATCGACAGTTTGTAGCTATAGACCGGACGGCCCGCCTGTTTCGGCACGAAGTAGTACATCATGCCCAGAAAACCGGCGGTCAGGAAGAAGCCCACGGCGTTATGCCCGTACCACCACTGCGTCATGGCATCCTGCACACCCGCAAAGACCTGCACCGATTTGGAGCCCCAGATCGACACCGGAAGGGCGAGGTTGTTGACCACATGCAGCATGGCCACGGTGATGATGAAGGCCAGAAAGAACCAGTTCGCCACATAGATATGACGCTCGCGCCGGTTCAGGATCGTACCGAAGAACACGGCGAGGTAGGTCAGCCAGACGATGGTCAGCCAGATGTCGACATACCACTCCGGCTCGGCATATTCCTTCGATTGGGTCGCCCCCAGCAGATAGCCCGTCGCCGCCAGTACGATGAACAACTGATAGCCCCAGAAAACAAACCAAGCAGCGTTGCCGCCCCAAAGCCGTGCCGCCGACGTACGTTGCACGATGTAAAAAGAAGAGGCGATCAGCGCATTGCCGCCAAAGGCGAAGATCACCGCGCTGGTGTGCAGCGGACGCAGACGGCCAAAGTTGGCATAGGGCTGCGCCCATTCGATATTCAGCGCGGGAAAGGCGAGTTGAAAGGCGATGTATGTCCCCGCAAGGAACCCGACAACACCCCAGAACGCCGTGGCAATTACGCCATAGCGGATCGGCCCGTCCATATAGCCCTGCGGCGCTGGCGCATGGGGCGCGGCGACACCGTCGACCGGCATATTGCGCAGTTGCCAGAAGAACAGGCCGGCGGCGATCACCATGATCAGCAGCGCATGGACCATATAGGCCGGATCCCGCGCCCAATCGGCCGCCAAAGCTGCGAAAAACACAATGAGCGCAAGCACGACCAACTTGAGCGTATCGAACATATCCCGAATCCCCTTTATTTCGGGACACGGTTCTCATGGCGGCAGGGGCGGTGCCTTGATCTAGATCAAATGCGGCACGGGCTTGGCAGGAATTCTAGGGGTCAATCTATCGGCGGGTGCGCGCGCTCTGTCAGACCAGCCCCAGATCGTTGCGCGAGATAATGGCACCCTTATGCCTGATCACCTGCCCCGCACATCTCTGCGCGGCCGATATGGCGTCCTCGGTCGGCAAGCCGCGCAGAAGGCACGCTATATAGGCGCCGTTAAAGGAATCTCCGGCGGCTGTCGTATCGATAATGTCGCTGACCGGCGCCACGGGGAAAGCCGTCAGCTGGCCGTCCTGCAGGTGGATCGTATCCGCAGGCCCGTTCTTGACCACAACATGCCCGGCCCCCAGATCGGCATAACGTTTCGCGCTGTCCTGCGGGGTCCGGTCGCCAAAGGCCGTTGTTTCATCGTCGAAACTTGGCAGTACAAGATCGCTCAGCCCCGCGGCCCGCGAAATGACGTCAAGCATCCGGTCTTTATCCGCCCAGAGGTGAGGCCGGATATTCGGATCAAAGGCCAAAAGCCCGCCTTGCTTTTTATGCTCTACCAAACCGGCCAGCAGTGTCTCTAGGTCGTCGGGCGGCAGGATCGCCAGCGTGATGCCCGAGAAATAGACCACATCCGCCCCTGCCACATCGCGCCAAAGCGGGCCGGGGTGGCGCACCATCATCTGCGCCGCCGATGTGTCGCGCCAATAGGTAAAGCTGCGCTCGGCCCCGTTCAGCTGGATCGTATACAGACCGGGGCGCCGATCGGCGATGCGCGGCGTCTGCCCGCAGCGGATCCCGCCCGACCGGATAAAGGCCAGCATCTGGTCCGACATAGGGTCCGTGCCAACAGCGGTGTGAAAGGCGACATCCGCATCATCGACGGAATGCGCCCGCGCGTACCACAGGGCGTTGAACACATCGCCGGAAAATCGTTGCCGCCACAGGTCATCGCCCGCCGACGACAGTTCGATCATACATTCGCCGATGCCAAGAAGTGAGGTCATTGCACCTGCCTTGCGTGTTTTGATCCGGTGTCCGCATGGTCCAGCGCGGCCAAGGCACCCCGTAGCTCCGCCAATCCTTTGAGCCGCCCCAGATAGGAATAGCCCGGATTTGTTTTCTGCTGCTGTTCGAATGCCAGCAGGTGACCGTGATCCGGCCGCATGGGGATAGCGCGGGCGGGCTGCCCCTGTTCTGCCGCGCGCAGGGCCGCGAGGACAGCAATCATATCGGTGCTCCCCCCAAGTGCTGCGGCTTCATGAAAGCTGCCATCCCCCTCGCGCTGCACATTGCGCAAATGGGCAAAGTGGATATGCGCGCCAAAGCTGCGGGCCATGTCCGGCAGATCATTATCCGCACGGGCCCCAAGTGACCCAGTACAGAAGGTCAGCCCGTTCGCAGCGCTCGGCACCGCATCAAGAATAAACGCCAGATCCTGCGCGGTCGAAACGCAGCGCGGCAAACCGAAAAGCGGGAACGGCGGATCATCGGGATGGATGGCAAGCTGCACCCCCAAGGCCTCTGCCTCCGGCACGACGACGCTCAGGAATGCGGCCAGATTGGCCTGAAGGTCGCGGTGCGACAGGGATGCGAAACTTTCGATGCCCGCCAGCAGATCCGCCCGCGTAAACCCTTTCGCGCTACCGGGGAGCCCCGCGATGATATTCGCCTCTAACGCGGCGATCTCGGGCTTTGTCATATGCCCCCACCGCATCTGCGCTGCGGCCAGCAGATCGGGGGCGTGGTCGGCCTGGGCGTTCGGGCGCGCAAGGATATGCACGTCGAACACCACGAAATCCACCATGTCAAAACGCAAGGCCTGCCCCTGCCCGTCGATCTCGAAGCGCAGATCGGTGCGGGTCCAGTCCAGCAGCGGCATGAAGTTGTAGCAGATCGTCTTGACGCCCGCGCGCGCCAGATTGCGCATCGTCTCGATCCATGCCGCGATCTCTGCCGTGGCACCGGCACCCTTCAGCTTGATCGCATCCGGCATCCAGATCGACTCGCACACATCCCAGCTGAGGCCCGCCTCCTCGATCCGCGCCTGAAGGGCCGTGATATCCCGCAGCGGCCAGACCTCGCCGGGGGCGTAGTCGTGCAAAGCGGTCACAATGCCCGACGCGCCGGCCTGCTTGATATGGGTAAGCGTGACCGGATCAGTGGGGCCAAACCAGCGCCATGTTTCTTTCATGGGATATCCTATTCGATCAGATGTCTGCGCCGACGGGTCATTGGAATGACATCGGCATGAGCGTGCGCGGCAGCCACAGGGCGATCTGCGGGAAGAGAATGACCAGCAACAAGATCACCAGCATCGGGGCCAGAATGATGCAGACATCCCGCAGCACCTTGACCACATTCATCCCCCCGATCGACGCAGAGATCAGCAGACACAAGCCATAGGGCGGCGTCACCAGACCAAAGGCCAGCGAGATGATCCCGATGATCGCAAATGCCACCGGATCAATCCCCGCCGCCCGCGCTACGGGCAAAAGCACCGTACCCAGAATGATAATGGTCGGGATGGCATCGATGAACAGACCGAAAAACAGGAACAGCGCCGCGATGATCAGCGACGTGCCAATGACGCCAAGCTCGTGCGCGGTCAGCACGTCCACGATCAAACGCGGCACGTTGTAGAACGCCAGCATCCAGCCAAAAGCCGAAGCCGTCCCGATCGCAAAAAGCGAGATCGACGCAAAACGGCCCGTGTCATAAAAGATGCCGCCAAGATCCCGCACCGACACGGTACGATAGACGAAAACCCCAAGGATCAACGCATAGCCCGCCGCAATGATCGCGCTTTCGGTGGGGGTTACAATGCCCCCCACGATGCCGCCGATCACCAGAACCGGGGTCAGCATCGCCAGCGCCGCGCCTTTGAACGCCGACCAGAACTGCGCGAATGTGGGCCGCAGGGTGACGGGGTAATCGTATTTCTTGGCATAGCCATAGACCGTCGCCATCAGGGCAAAACCGATCAGCAAGCCGGGAATGGCCCCCGCCAGAAACAGCGCACCGACCGAAATCTGCATGACCCCGCCCCAGACCACCATGAGGATACTGGGCGGAATGATCACCCCCATCACGGACGAACAGGCCGTGATCGCGATGGCAAAACGGGTGTCATAGCCTTCTTTGACCATCGCGGGGATCAGGATCTTGCCGCAGCCCGCCGCATCCGCCGTGGACGACCCCGAGATACCGGCAAACAGCATCGACACGGCGACATTCACATGCCCCAACCCTCCGGGCATCCAGCCAGTCAGCACGCGGGCAAAATCAATCAGCTTTTGCGTGATCAACCCCGAATTCATCAGGTTCGCCGCCAACAGAAAGAACGGCACGGCAAGCAGGATGAACGAGTTATACGACTGGAACATCCGGTCGATGACGATGAAGGGCGTCAGCCGGATATCCAGCATCACAATCGGAATTGTCGCGATCCCCAAGGCAACGGCGACCGGCACCCGCAACGCCACCAGCAGGATGAAACCGCCGACAAGAATAAGACAGGCAAGGCCCGTTGAAACGATCATGATACGGCCCGCCCCTCTGTGCGGTAGACCGCAAATGCTTGATACAAACGGTAAAGGGCAAAGACCGCCCAAAGCACACCGGCGATCGGGACAGAGATATGCGTAAACAACAGATTTGCACGCATCATGACCGACGTCTGGTTGCCCCCGAACTTGGCGTAATCAATGCCGTACCATGCGAACAACAGCGCAAACCCCGCGACCAACCCAAGCACCAGCGCTTGCTGCAAGAACGCCAGCAGCGGATGTTTGGCGCCGGGGATGACCTGAACGTCGAAATGCGTCCCCTCCCACACCGCCAGGGCAGACCCGAGCATCACAACCCATACAAAGATGAACGTGGCCAGCTCTTCGGTCCATAGGTAGACGGGGATCACCCCGGTGTAGCGCGCAATGACCTGCAGGCCGACGGGGATCGCCAGTGAAAACATCAGCACCCCCACAACAAAGCGGAGCAAGGATGCGAGCAGTTCCAGACCACGCAGGATCATGTGATTACCGATCAACTTGAGTGAGAATAAAATCCCCCTCGGGTCGCAAGAACCCAAGGGGGCATCCGCGGGGATTACTTGGCGCGGACCGCTTCAAGCAGCTCCGACGCGCCGATCTCGGCGGCATAGGCATCCTGCACCGGCTTGACCATTTCCAGCATCTTGTCGCGGTTTTCAAATTCGGACACGGTCAGCTGACCCGCATCGACCATCTCTTGCAGCTTTACGCCGTCCTCGCGCGATTCCAGCTCGCGGCCATAGGCCCCTGCCTCTTCGCCCGCTTCAAGCACGGCGGCCTGCAGGTCTGCGGGCAGGCTGTTGAAGGTCTTGCCGCTCATCACGATGGGGCGCACGGTGATCGAATGGCGCGTGAGCGTCAGGTTCGGGGCCACCTCGTAGAACTTGAGGTTCTGAATGCTCGCGGCCTCGTTTTCAAACCCTGCGATGACGCCGGTCTGGATGGCGTTGTAAACCTCGTTATAGGCAATCGCCGACGGTGCCGCTGTCAACGCCTGGAAGATCTGCGCCTGGATCGGCGCGCCCATGACCCGCATCTTGTGTCCCTTCAGATCATCAAAGGTCACGACAGGGTTTTTGGACAGCAGATTGCGCGTGCCCCCGCCGGTGTAGCCCACGATCTTGATATCGGCTTTCTCCAGCAGCTCGTCCTCCAGCGGCGCAAGCACATCGCTGGACAGGACCGCATTCCAGTGGTCCAGATCGCGGAACAGGAACGGCATGTCCATCAGCGGGATGGACGGGGCGAACTTGGCCATGTTGGACGGCGCAAGGATCGTATAGTCGATCGCCACACCCTGGTTCAGGAAGGTGACGTAATCGCTTTCGACGCCAAGCTCGCCGTTCAGACGTAAGTCAAACGTCACATCGCCCTCGTATTTCTCGCCGACCAATTCCTCGAATTTACGCAGGGTTTTGGTAAAGGCATGTTCCTCGTCGAACATGCTGGCCCCCCGCAGAACCGTCTCGGCCTGCGCGGTCGCGGTAAAGAGCGTCGCAGCAACGGCGGCACCCGAAACAAGCTGTGCTGTCTTGGTAAAAAATGACATGGTAGTCCTCCCTGATTGTTGTCTGACCAGATACGTGCCTGACCAGATTCTCCCTGACGTGAAATATGTCGTTAGTATTTGTAATGCGTCAAGTTTATTTGTAATTATTTGTATACATCAAGTTTATCAGCGGCTTACCCCCCAAGCGCCGCTGCCCCGCACAGGGTCAAACGACCGGCAACAGCTCTGCCGGAAGGTCTTGGTAGCAGACGGGGCGCAGGAAACGGCGGATCGCCAACGTCCCGACCGAGGTCGCGCCAAAGTTGGTCGACGCGGGATAGGGCCCGCCGTGGACCATCGCGCCGCTGACCTCCA
>ENA-ORDG01000594-ORDG01000594.1-marine-metagenome-genome-assembly--contig:-NODE-594-length-16251-cov-4.035242_pt1 | contig 16251 bp, 16 predicted proteins | sample MGYA00248629_ERZ508524 | MGnify/ENA primary metagenome ERZ508524 (study PRJEB26194, sample SAMN05421901) | marine metagenome | isolation source: East of Rio de Janeiro, Brazil, South Atlantic Ocean...
CCCTAATAAAAATTGGTATAATTCAATAAGTTGCGTTGCAAAACCAACGCTGCTTTTAGAAAAACTTTCACCGCGACCAAACATCACCAAAGCTCCTAAAAGTAAGAACAACAAACCAATAAAAGAAGCCGAGAGGTAACCGACATTAAAATCGATAAAACTATTTTTCACCGAGAGTTGTTTGTTCGTATTTTTCGCTTTTTCTCGCGTCCACATCGAATGCCAAACAGAAGCATCTAAAGGTATAGGCATCCAACCCATAAAAGCGATCAAAAAAGCCATTCCGCCTAAATTCCAATAAGAAGGAGCGGGAGTTGCTAAAGCATTATCTAGCGTTCCTGCATTAAAGGCAAAAAGCACGGAAATTAACGTAACCAAAGTGAGTAAAGTCACAATTATTTTTATGCTTAAATCGAGTCCGCTGTATTTTCCTATCCACAAAAGGGCAATGCAAAAGCCTAGAATAATTGCGCTCCAAATAAATGGCGACCAACCAAGTTGAAATAGTTGCTCTGCCAATCCTGCAGTAACGATCGTGACCGACGCTTGAATAACGAACATGGTCCCAAAAGTGATAAAAATGTAAGTGTAATACGAAAACTTACCTAGTTCTTTGTAACCACTAATTAAGTCTTTACCGGTAGAAGCGGTAAATCTAGGACCAAATTCTAAAAACGGATATTTAGAAAGACAAGCAAGGAGTAATACCCAAATTAACGAAAAACCAAATTCTGCACCGGCACGAGTAGCTTGCACCAAATGAGAAACGCCAATAGCAGCACCGGCCAGTAAAAAGCCGGGACCTAGGTTTTTAAAAATACTTTTCTGAAATAATTTTTTAATCATCACAAAGTTTAGTCTTTCAATTTTACAAGAATAAAATTTTTGTGCCAAGCTTTCGTGAACTTATATTCTCCAAAAACAATATTTTCTTTACTTTTGTTTTTCAGAAAAAGAACACTTCTACAGATGAGCCAAAAAATTTTACTCAGTGCTAAAGAAATAGAAATTATACTTCATCGTCTGGCTTGTCAACTTATCGAAAATCATCAGAATTTTGAAGAAACAGTACTTGTTGGTATTCAGCCGAGAGGTATATTTTTGGCAGAACGCATTCAGCAAATTCTTCAGAATGAATATAAAATTCCTGAAGTAAAAACAGGAAGATTAGATATTACCTTTTATAGAGATGATTTTAGAAGAAGCGAGAAGCCACTAGAAGCCAACAAAACTAAAATCGATTTTTTAGTAGAAGACAAGCGAGTGGTTTTTATAGACGATGTCTTATATACCGGTCGAAGCATACGTTCTGCATTAACGGCAATTCAATCTTTTGGGCGACCTAAAGAAATTGAATTATTAACCTTGATCGATAGACGTTTTAGCAGACATTTACCTATACAACCCGATTATAACGGGAGACAGGTAGATGCAATTAATGAAGAAAAAGTAAAGGTAAACTGGGTAGAAAACGCAGGTGAAGATTGTGTTTATCTTGTAAATAAATAAAAAATCAATGGGTGAATTAAGTGTCAACCACTTACTGGGCATCAAGTATATTACCAAAGAAGATGTCGATTTAATTTTTGAAACGGCAGATCATTTTAAAGAAGTGATCAATAGGCCAATTAAAAAAGTACCATCGCTTCGGGATATTACCATTGCCAATTTATTTTTTGAAAATAGTACCAGAACTCGACTTTCTTTCGAGTTGGCAGAAAAGCGTTTAAGTGCCGATGTGGTAAACTTTTCGGCAGCATCTTCTTCCGTAAAAAAAGGAGAAACACTTATCGATACAGTAAACAATATTTTATCGATGAAGGTCGATATGGTGGTCATGCGCCATCCCAATCCCGGTGCGGGCGTTTTTCTTTCGCAACACGTCAAAGCCAGCATTGTAAATGCCGGTGACGGAGCGCACGAGCACCCAACCCAAGCTTTATTAGATTCTTATTCTATTCGAGAAAAATTAGGAGAAGTAGCCGGTAAAAATGTAGTGATCGTCGGTGATATTTTACATAGCCGTGTGGCGTTGAGTAATATTTTCGCTTTAAAATTACAAGGAGCTAACGTAAAAGTTTGTGGGCCAAAAACTTTGATCCCGAAACATATTGAAAAATTAGGCGTTGAGGTAGAAACCAATTTAAGAAAAGCCCTAGAGTGGTGCGATGTAGCCAATATGCTTCGTGTGCAAAACGAACGTATGGATATTAGTTATTTCCCGACAACGCGTGAATATGTTCAACAGTTTGGATTGAATAAAAACTTACTCGATTCTTTAGATAAAGAGATCACGATCATGCACCCGGGACCCATTAACCGCGGAGTTGAGATTACCAGCGATGTGGCCGATTCTGACCACGCGATTATTCTCGACCAAGTACAAAATGGAGTAGCCGTGAGAATGGCGGTAATCTATTTATTAGCGTCAAAAATTAAGCAATAAGCGATGAAAATTACCGAGAAAGAAAATTATATTGTAGTTGAAGACGATAAAAACGATGTACTAGGTTTTTCTAATTATTTAGAAAATCACGCTTACGACGAGATCAAAGCAAAAAATGTAGTGGTCGATATTTTAAAATATGGCGAATTATCGTTAGAAGAATTACTTTCTTTTTTGCAATTATCTAATCAACATCGAAGTAATCAACATTCATTTGTAATTGTAAACGATACCATTAATATCGATCAAGTTCCTGAAGAATTAATGGTGGTTCCTACTTTATTAGAAGCCGGTGATGTGATCCAAATGGATGAAATTCAGCGAGAACTTGGTGGTTTAGATGAATTTTAAATATCTTCTTCTGAAATTTTAAAGCCCTTCTATGGAAGTTACTATTCTCGGTTGTTATTCAGCCACACCCAGAACCTTCAATAATCCCACTTCGCAAGTTTTAGAGATCAATAATCATTTATTTTTGATTGATTGTGGTGAAGGTACGCAGGTGCAACTTCGAAGAAGAAAAATAAAATTTGCCCGTATCAAACATATTTTTATTAGTCATTTGCACGGCGATCATTTTTTCGGACTTGTCGGACTAATTTCGACTTTCGGGCTATTAGACAGAAAAACAGAGCTTCATATTTACGGACCAAAAGGAATTAAAGAAATTATATTACTTCAACTGAAGCTTTCAAAATCTTGGACGGGTTTTCAGTTATATTTTCATGAACTCAATAAAACTACTCCGGAGCTTATTTTTGAAGATGAAAAAGTGACGGTAGAAACCATTCCGTTAGAACATCGCGTATATGCCAATGGTTTTTTCTTCAAAGAAAAAGAAGGTGACAGAAAATTATTGATCAACGAAGTGCAAAACTACGAAATTGATGTAGCCTATTACCGAAGCATCAAAAAAGGAAAAGACGTAACTTTAGAAGATGGAAGTATTATCGCTAATGAAAAATTAACACTTCCGCCGGAAACTCCCAAAAGCTATGCGTTTTGTAGCGATACCGTTTACAAACCAGAAATAGCTGAACAAATTCAGGAAGTCACTGGTTTGTATCACGAATCTACTTTTTTAGAACAACATCAGCATTTGTGTGAAAAAACCAAGCATTCTACCGCTAAAGAAGCTGCACAAATCGCTAAAGCAGCTCAAGCAAAACAATTAATTTTAGGTCATTATTCTACGCGTTACGGGAATATAGAAGTCTTCAAAGAAGAGGCTGAAACTGTTTTTGATAAGGTGATTTTAGCAGAAGACGGGAAGGTGATCTCTTTTGAATAGTTAATCACAAAATGATGCGTCATCCTGAACTTAATTCAGGATCACATTCTTGTATTTAAAACTCCCTAGCTTGATAGAATTCGATATCAAGCACAGAATGACTTAATAAATGTAGTAGACTAAATATTCATCAAAAATTCAACTTTCAAACACTTCAATTAATATTTTGTAAACTTTCACTAAACACTTTCCCTTTAGCGGCATTTCTGTTAAATTGCAGGTATGGAAAAGAATTTAGAAAATTATCGAAAATCCTACGATAAATCAGAATTAAAAGAAGAAAATCTTTTAGTAAATCCGTTAGCATTTTTTCAAAAATGGTTCAACGAAGCAGAAGAATCTCAGCTTGTCGATGAACCTAATGCGATGACGTTGAGTACGATTGGTTTAGACGGCTACCCGAAGAGTAGAGTAGTGTTACTCAAAAAAATAAAGGAAGAAGGTTTTGTTTTTTATACCAATTACGATAGCGAGAAAGGGCAAGCTTTAAAAAAAAATCCTAAAGTATGTTTATCATTTTTCTGGCCGGCTTTAGAACGCCAAGTGATTATTAAAGGTGAAGTAGAAAAAGTGAGTGAAGAAGAATCTGAAGCTTATTTTAACTCTCGACCTGCCGGCAGCCGTTTAGGCGCGATCGTTTCTCATCAAAGTTCGCCTGTGCCAAATCGTGATTATTTAGAAGAAAAATTAACGGAATTAGAAAAAGAATACCAAGATAAAGAAATTGAAAAACCTATATATTGGGGAGGTTACCTGGTAAAACCATTCTCTTTTGAATTTTGGCAAGGTCGTCCTAACCGTTTGCACGACAGGTTTGTGTATCAACTTTCGAATAAAAAATCTTGGGAAGAGCCTATAAGGCTTGCTCCATAAACACCCCAACAACCAACTAAAACTAATTTTATGAAGAAACTCATAGTGGTAAGACACGGTAAATCTTCTTGGAAAAATCCTGACTTAGCAGATCACGATCGTCCGCTAAAAAAGCGTGGTTATAACGATGCACAATTAGTGATCAAAGCTTTTAAAACCTACTTTCAGCAGCCGGTAAAAATGTTAAGCAGTTCAGCAAAACGTGCCTTAACTACGGCAGAAATGTTTAAAGAAGGTTTAGAAGTGAGCGATGATTATTTTGAAGTGAACGCAGATCTTTACACGTTTGATGTTTCAGAATTATTAGAAGTTATCAAAAGCCAATCAGATGAAGATGATAAACTTATGGTTTTTGGGCATAATCCTGCAATGACACAATTGGTGAATTTTCTAGGAGACGAAAACATCGATAACTTACCTACAACCGGATTGGTGGTGATCGATTTTGACGTTGATCACTGGAAAAACATTAATAACGGAAAAACTTTAGTGACGCTTTTCCCAAAAATGTTCAAGTAAATGAGAGAAAAAAATCAATACATCAATCGAGAATTAAGTTGGCTTCAATTTAACGCAAGAGTGCTTCAGGAAGCTGCAGATGAGAGCGTTCCGTTAATTGAGCGTCTTCGTTTTATTGGTATTTTCTCGAATAATTTAGACGAATTTTTTAAGGTGCGTTACGCTACGGTAAAACGTATCGAACAAGCCGGCAAAGGTGGTAAAAAAGTACTGGGCGGCGTTACTGCTTCAGATTTATTGAAAGAAATCACACAAATCGTAATCGAGCAACAATCGACGAGTTTAGAAATTCTAGATCAAATTCGCGGTGAGCTTGAAAAGCACAAGATCTGTATGATCAAAGAAGATGAAGTAACCGAGCAACAAGCGCAGTTTGTGCAAGATTATTTCCTGCAGAAAGTGAGTCCGGCTTTGGTTACCATCATTTTAAACGATCTGGAAGAATTACCTCGTTTAAAAGACAGTGCTGCTTATTTGGCGGTTCGAATGATTTTAGATGAAGACGGTAAAAAAGAAAAAAAATATATTCTTATTGAAATTCCGCGTGGTATCGATCGCTTTGTTGAGATTCCTTCCGAAGACGGAAAAAAATACATTATTATTCTTGACGATTTAATTCGTTTCAATTTAAAGAGCCTTTTCAGCATATTTAATTACGAAAGTATTTCGGCACATATGATCAAAATTACGCGTGATGCTGAATTAGATATGGCGGGAGATTTAACCAAAAGTTATATCGATAAATTATTGTCGAGTATTAAAGATAGAATTGAAGGTGAACCGGTTCGTTTTGTGTACGATAAAAATATTGGGGAAGATACTTTAGGCTTTTTACTTTCTAAAATGGGTATCGATGATTCCGATAGTTTAATTCCCGGTGGGCGATACCATAACCGTCGTGATTATATGAAGTTCCCGAGTTTAGGCGCTTCAGACCTGTTGTATAAAAAATATGCTGCTTTACCTATAAAAGGACTTACGTTACAAGGAAGTTTACTAGAGAAGATCGCCCATAAAGATTTCTTGCAATATACGCCGTATCATACTTTTTCGTATACGGTTAAATTTTTACGAGAAGCCGCTTTAGATCCAAAAGTAAAAGCGATAAGTATAACTAGTTATCGTTTAGCTGAAATTTCTCACATTGCCAGTTCGTTAATCAACGCCGTAAAGAATGGAAAGCAAGTAACGGTTTCTATCGAATTGCGTGCTCGTTTTGATGAAGCGAATAATATTCGATATGCCGAGCAAATGCAGCGCGAAGGTGTAAAACTTATTTTTGGAGTTCCCGGTTTAAAAGTTCATTGTAAAGCTTGTGTGATCGAGCGTTTAGAACATAAAAAAGTAAAACGTTACGGTTTTATAAGCACGGGTAATTTTAACGAAGCAACGGCAAAAGTTTATACCGATTATACCTTATTTACTGCAGATCAATCCATTTTAAAAGATATTTCGAAGGTATTCAATTTCTTCGAGATCAATTATAAGGTGAATAAATACAAACACCTTATCGTTTCTCCACATTATTCTAGAACCACATTCGAGCGCTTGATCGATAAAGAAATTAGCAACGCTAAACTGGGAAAACCAAGCGGAATAAAAATCAAGCTGAATAGTTTGTCAGATTATAAAATGATTGATAAATTGTATGAAGCAAGTCGCGCCGGAGTAAAGATTAAACTTATCGTTAGAGGTATTTGCAGTTTAATTCCCGGGGTTGAAGGAATGAGTGAAAATATTGAAGCGATCAGTATTATCGATAAATATTTAGAGCATCCGCGTTTGTATATTTTTGAAAACGGAGGAGAACCCAAAACTTATATTTCTTCTGCCGATTGGATGACGAGAAACCTTGATAATCGTGTAGAAATTTCTTGTCCAATCTATCAAAAAGATATTCAGCAAGAATTGTTAGATACCTTTAATATTTGCTGGAGCGATAATGTAAAAGCCAGAGATTTTTCAGCAATTGAAGAAAACGCTTACAAAACTGACGATCAAGCTAAAGTTAGAAGTCAGTTTGCGACCTACGACTATTACTTGGAAAAACTAGCTAGTAAAGAATAATAGGTGATTCTGAATTTATTTCAGAATGATCACATTAACTATTTCTATTCAAAATTTAAAAGAAAACTATACGTGTTAAAAATAAGAAAATACGCCGCCATCGATATAGGTTCAAACGCCGTAAGACTTTTAGTTTCTACGATCACAGAACCAGAAAATAAAGAAACCACTTTCAAAAAAACATCTTTGGTACGTGTGCCAATTCGTTTAGGAGCCGATGTTTTTGTAAACGGAAAAATTTCAGAAGAAAATATGATCCGGATGAAAGACACGATGCGTGCGTATAGCTTATTGATGAAGTCTCATAAAATTGAAAAATATAAAGCCTGTGCCACTTCTGCGATGCGTGACGCTAGCAATGGGGAGGAATTAGCAAGTCAAGTTTTAGAAGATTGCGGTATCGATATTGAAATTATTGACGGTGAACACGAAGCTGCCATCATCGCCGCCACAGATTTACACGAACTTATTCAAGACGATAAAACCTATTTATATGTCGATGTTGGTGGTGGGAGTACCGAATTCACTTTATATTCCGGAGGTGAAACTATTGCATCTCGAAGTTTTAAATTAGGAACGGTAAGATTGCTGAATGAAATGGTAGACGATTCACTTTGGCAAGAAGTTGAAGCTTGGATAAAAGCAAAAACCAAACCCTACACAAAAATCGCTTTAATTGGTTCCGGTGGAAATATTAATAACATTTTTAAAAGCAGCGGAAAGAAGTTAGGTAAACCTTTAAGTTACTTGTATTTAAGTTCTTATTATCAATTACTTAACTCGTTAACTTACGAAGATCGTATTTCTCAATTAGGGATGAATACCGATCGTGCCGATGTAATTATTCCGGCTACAAAAATTTACCTTTCAGCGATGAAATGGAGCCGTTCTAAAAGTGTTCACGTACCAAAAATTGGTCTTGCCGACGGAATTATAAAATCGCTATATAACGACGCTAAAAAAGAAGAAATGGTTTTAGATTAACCGTGAATATTCTTACCGGCACTAAAACTATTAATGATTTTTGCTTCGTAATCTAAAAGTGATTGCCATTTTTCATCAACTTGTTCTCGATCGCCATATTTTCGGGCAAAATTCAAGAACATGGTGTAATGATTGGCTTCACTGATCATTAATTTTTTATAAAATAATTTTAGCTCTTTATCTTCTAATTGTTCGGTAAGCAATTTAAAACGCTCGCAACTTCTCGCTTCAATTAAACCGGCGTAAAGCAAACGGTGAATGAGCTGATCTAAACGACTGCCGCCTTTCGGAAAAAACTTCATTAATTCTTGTACGTAAGGATCGGGTTTGTACCAACCTAACTGAAAACCTCTTTCTAGAATTTTATCGTGAACCATTTTAAAATGACTCATTTCTTCCTCGGTCAACTCGATCATGGCTTGCACCAATTCAGGATATTCCGGGTAATTGATGATGAGAGAAATTGCTGTGGAAGCAGCTTTTTGCTCACACCAAGCGTGATCGATTAAAATATCGTCAATATTTTTTTCTGCAATATTTGCCCATCTTGGGTCGGTAGGAAGTTTTAAACCAAGCATCATAATTATATATCTAGATCGAAAGTTGTTCTTAATTTATCGATGAGCGGATTTTTCTCTTTCAGTTTTTCAAACTTATCACGTGTGGTAAAAGCATATTTCTTAGTAGCCTTTTCATTCACATCAATTTCAAGTTCAATAGTGGTATTTTGAATTTTCTTTTTAATAAAATTCATCAAATTACCTTGAGCTTTTTTCAGCTCGATCTTCATCGTATCGTTTGGTAATTCTACGTGAATGGTTTTGCCGACGAGCGTTGGTTTATCGGTATCGACAATAGAAGCCAATATTTTTTTACCTCTTTTACTTAACTTTTTTACATATTCTGCCCAAGCTTCTTGTATTTGCTCTTCTGTAAAAGCTTCGGTTAATTCTTCAGTAGGTAAGGCTTGTTTCTCTTTTTGCTTTTGCTCGTGTTCTTTTTTTTGACCAATACTTTTAAGCGATAATCCTGAAGGTTTTTTTCGCTGAGAGAGATCGACCTTTACCGGTTTTTTTTCAGGTTGAACAGTTGCTGGATTTGCTTTATCTTCTGAAGGAAGTTTAGCTTCAACTGCTGTCGCTTTTTGCGGTTCGGGATGCTCATTGGTTTGAATAACCTCTTTTGCTTCCGGATTTATTTTTTTTGCAGGAATTTTTTCAGTAGAAATAAAATTTTCCGCAGGAATTATGAATCGCTTAGAATTTTTTTTTTCTCCATCAAAAGTGATAGAGGCCAATTGCATTAAGCAAAGTTCAACAAGTAATCGCGGGTTTCGACTGGTTTTGTATTTTAGATCACATTCATTAGCCAGATCGATCGCTTGCATTAAAAATTCTTGCGGTGCTTCTTGAGATTGTTTGAAATAAAGTGTTTTTACTTGCTCACCAACTTCTAATAAACTTATAGTAGCTTGATTTTTACAAACCAATAAATCTCTAAAATGCGAAGCTAAACCGGCAATGTAATGATGACCGTCAAAACCTTTGGCTAAAATTTCATTGTATTGAACCAATAAACTGGGAATATCATTTTTCAGAATAAAATCGGTCGACTTAAAATAGGTTTCGTAATCGAGAACATTTAAATTCTCGGTTACGGCTTCTCGCGTTAAGTTATTACCGCTAAAGCTCACCACACGATCGTAAATAGAAAGGGCATCACGCATCGCTCCGTCTGCTTTTTGAGCAATGATGTGCAAGGCATCGTCTTCTGCATTTACGCCTTCATTTTCAGCAATTTTAGCAAGATATTCTTTAGCATCGGTTACCGTAATTCTTTTAAAGTCGAAAATTTGACAACGAGAAAGAATTGTAGGGATAATTTTATGCTTTTCTGTGGTTGCTAAAATAAAAATAGCATGTTTTGGTGGCTCTTCTAAAGTCTTTAAAAAGGCATTAAAAGCTGAAGAAGAAAGCATGTGAACCTCATCGATAATATATACTTTATATTTTCCTACCTGTGGCGGAATACGTACTTGATCGATCAGGTTACGAATATCGTCTACAGAGTTGTTAGAAGCCGCATCTAATTCAAAAATATTAAATGCATAATCTTCGTCTTTATTCTCTGTAGCCTGCTGGTTAATTTTCTTAGCCAGAATTCTGGCACAAGTTGTTTTACCTACACCACGAGGTCCCGTAAATAGTAAAGCTTGTGCTAAATGATTATTTTCAATAGCATTTAATAACGTGTTGGTAATTGCTTTTTGACCAACTACGTCTTCAAAAGTTTCGGGCCTGTATTTTCTGGCAGAGACAACAAAATGTTCCATTGGCACAAAAATAGAAATACTCGTGATATTTGTGATTGAGCAAAGCAGTTTTTTCGAAATAATTATTCACAATTTGTGAGTTATAATTTTTCAGCTTGTATAATCTGCTATATTTGCAGAATGCAGGCCGCCTTATCGCTGAATAGTTTTATTTAGAGGAAAGTCCGGACACCGTAGGGAAGCATAGTGGTTAACAGCCATCAGCCGAAAGGTTAGGACAAGTGCAACAGAAAGAATGTACAGGTAATGCTGTAGTGAAACCAGGTAAACTCTATGCGGTGCAATACCATGTATACCGGCGTTTAAGATTGCCCGATCGATGCCGGAGGGTAGGTAGCTAGAGATTTTTGGCAACAAAAATTCCAGATAAATGATAAGGACTCGTTTTTCGAGGACAGAATCCGGCTTACAGGCCTGCTATTTTTTTTGATATTTTAAAACCCAGTTTTTAGCTTCTTCCATGTCTTGAAAAACTTCAAAAGGCTTTTTAGAGAAGTTTTTTTCAAATAAGGCAGTTTTAGTGGCTGCTTCAGAATAACAAACAATAGCCATGGCGTTAAGTTTTTCGTACATCGCCAAGGTAAAGTAGGTCGTTGGATTTAAGCTATAATCGTAAATTCGATTAGAAATATAGCCGAATTTTTTGTTAGGATAATATTTATCTAAAATCATCACAAACCAATTGAGCTCCTCTAAATCGAAGGTAATCCCGTCTTTAATTGATGAGATCACGAAATCGTCATACATTTCTAGGTAAGCAATTTCTTCGTCTACAATTTTGAAAGGTTTCATTTTTAAAATAGAGGGGTTATAATTTAAAGAATGAAAATACAGAGTTGCCGTATCTTCTACTTTCAGAAAAGTTTGCAGTTTCAGAAAGATCGGTATGTTTAGAGTGTTCTACAATTAGCAGACCTTCTTCTTCTAACAAATTATTTTCAAAAACGAGTTGTGGTATTTTTTGAAAATCTTCTGTAGAGAAATCGTATGGCGGATCTGCAAAAATAAGATTGCTTTTGGTTTTTACTTTATCTAAATATTTAAAGACATCGCTTTTAACGGTATTTATTTCAGCTTCTAATTCGTTAGCGGTTTTATTGATAAACTTTACACAACCATAATGCTGATCGACTGCTGTGATTTGCGTAGCACCTCTAGAGATAAACTCATAAGAAATGTTTCCGGTGCCGGCAAAAAGATCTAATAGCTTAATTTCTTGAAAATCGATCTGAAAATTAAGAATATTAAATAAGGCTTCTTTTGCCATATCTGTAGTGGGTCTTACAGGTAAGGTTTTAGGAGCGATTAATCGTTTGCCTTTAAATTTTCCGGATATAATTCTCATATCAAATTACTCAACAAAAGGAGGTTTTGTTTGGGGTTAATTGCTTTTTGCGATAAGTTATTAATTTTTTCAGTTAAATACGAAGTATTGAAAAAACTAATTTCTTTTACATAGGTATATAGGTAATTGTAAGTGTCGTCGGTTTCTTTGATGCTTCCGCTTAGTAAGAGCTGTAAAGTTTCGGTATTTAGCTTTAATTGCTCTGCAGTAAATAGAACAAAGTATATAAAATCTTCCGCAGTAAAATATTCAAATGAATTCGCTAAAAGCAATTTGCCGTTTTTAAAGCAACAAATGTCAAACCTGCTTGGCTGCACTTGAACAAAAACTACTTCTTCTGTATTAATGTTTTTTACTTCAGCTAAACATGTATCGATAAAAAGGGTAGAAGAGTGGTTGTAATTAAACTCACCAAATTGCTCAAATAAATAGTTGTTGATGTTGGTGTATGGAATGTAAACGCAATTGGCCTCTAGGTTCTTTAACTCGTCGTACGCAATAAAATCTGTTTTTAAGATTTTGGTATTAAATTTAAGGTAATCGGTTAACTGATCTTCAGAAAAATATTCTTGCGGCACCAAGCTGTAAAGGTTATTGGCATAACTTACATGAACACTTTTGATGTCTACTAAATTTTCTTCGGAAAGATTGAATTTTATAGCTCGTTTTAACTCTTCAAGAATTTGCTCAGGATCTAGAAGTTTTGAAAATGTGGTTGAATAAAAATCTTCTATTGTGTTTTCTTCTGTATTTAGGCTACAAAAAGAAAGTCCATCTTGAGCGATCAAGATGGACAATTTATAAGATTGATTTTGTTGACTATCTTTTCTTTGTACCATATTTTTTTGGCCAGTTTCCGTTGGTGTTTACTTCGCTCATAGAACCTAACTGAATATATTCACCTCTAACGTTATCTACGGTAAGCATTTGCTTTTCTTGATTTACTAAATGCTCATCTTGATCTGCTAAAACATCTGCTTTGTCGATTTTTACTTCAAAAACAGGAATATAGCTATCGTTTTTATAAATTTTACCGGCTTCAATTTCAAATTTCTTTCCGTCGGTGTAAGGTACTTCCATCATCGTTTTGTAACGATCGGTGTTTTTATAAAGAGAATCTTTTACCGGAGTATAACCTAAGGTATCGATAATTGTTTCAGATTTATATTCATCTACACCGTAAGTTGCTTTGTATTCTTCATCTAAAACGGTAGTATCTCTACGCTGAGTTACTACAAATTCTGCCGTGTCTATAAATTGTACTAAACTATCCCAGTCACCGCTATATCTACCAATTACCTCTTTGTGAGCTAACTGTGCTTTTCGAATATCTTTTAATTTATCAATTACTTTAGGATATCTGGCATCTCTTACTTTGTTAAATTGAATTGGCTCGTAAACTGCATTAAAAGTTAGGTAACCTAAAAATCCAATAACGGCCCACAATAGTAATTGAATAACAATTTTCATATGTAATGAATTTAAATTTGTTTAAGTATAGTTGTACGCAAATCTACAATTTTTTTTTATTCGTAAAAGTTTCCAAGTCAAAAAAGCCTGATTATATTTGATTTTTTCGTAAGCTAATCTAATTAATGACTTCCACAGAATTTTATAAACTTTTAATTTCCGATTTTCCTTTTACAGTGACTACACAACAAGATGTAGCGCTTCAAAAATTGTCTGCTTTTATTTTATCAGAAAAAACTGATCAACTTTTTATCCTCAAAGGTTATGCCGGAACGGGTAAAACTTCAATAATTGGTACGATTGTTAAAAATTTATGGAAGGTAACAATGAGTCCGGTACTTGCCGCACCTACCGGTAGAGCTGCAAAAGTGATGAGTAATTACTCTGGTTATCAAGCACAAACCATTCATCGTAAAATTTATTATCCTAAAAAATCTAGTGGTGGTAAGATGCAATTTGTGCTTCAAAAAAATAAGCATAAGAATACCGTTTTTATTATCGATGAAGCTTCGATGATCTCAGATTTTGGTGGTGATGCCAAATTATTTGAGAATGGATCGCTCTTAGACGATTTGATCGACTATGTATATTCCGGCAGAAATTGTAAACTAATTTTTATTGGTGATACCGCTCAGTTACCACCGGTTAAGTTAGATTTGAGTCCGGCTTTAGATCAAGATAAGTTAAGTTTAAGTTATCAAAAAGATGTCGACCATATTGAGTTGAATGAGGTTGTTCGACAACAACAAGAAAGTGGTATTTTGCATAATGCTACCTTAATTCGAGAGGCGATTAAAAATCAGTTTTTTGAAGATTTTAAATTTGAATTAAATATTGCCGACGATTTTGTGCGTCTTGTTGATGGTTATGAAATTATGGATGCCATTAACGATTCTTATAGTTCCGGAGGTTACGAAGAAACTGCGATTGTTGTAAGGTCTAACAAGCGGGCCAATATCTATAATGAACAAATTAGAAGCCGAATTCTCTTTCAGGAAAACGAAATTGCAGCAGGAGATTTTTTAATGGTCGTGAAAAACAACTATTTCTGGGTGAAACCTAATTCTGATGCCGGTTTTATTGCTAATGGAGATATCGTTGAAATATTAGAAATTTTTGAAATTATCGATCTTTATGGTTTTCGTTTTGCTGAAGTAAAAGTACAAATGGTCGATTATCCAAAAATGAAACCTTTTGAAACCGTATTAATTTTAGATACGCTTACCGTGAATGCTCCATCTTTAACTTATGAGCAATCCAACGAATTATACCAAGAAGTACAAAAAGATTATGCAGATGAAACTTCAAAATATAAGAAGTTTCAGAAAGTAAAAAACAATAAATATTTTAACGCCTTACAAGTGAAATTTAGTTATGCCATGACTTGCCACAAGTCGCAAGGTGGGCAATGGGACAATGTTTTTGTAGAGCAACCGTATTTAAAAGATGGTGTAAATGAAGATTACTTACGCTGGTTGTACACAGCTTGTACGCGAGCAAAAGAAAAATTATACCTTATAGGTTTTAAAGATGATTTCTTTACGGGAGAAAAATTCTAACTTCTGCCTATTAAAATTAGTATTTTTGTCAAGATTTAAAAAAGTTTTTATGTCTACAACCACGCCTTTACGAATTATTGCAATGATTCCTGCACGTTATGAAGCAAGCCGTTTCCCAGGAAAATTAATGCAGGACCTAGAAGGAAAAACTGTGATTACCAGAACTTATGAGGCTGCAATAAAAACAAATTTATTTCAGGAAGTATTTGTAGTGACCGATAGTGAAGCAATTTTTGATGAAATTATTTCAAATGGAGGTAAAGCTATTATGAGTAAGAAACCCCATGAATGCGGAAGTGACCGTATTGCTGAAGCTGTTGAAAATATGGATGTAGATGTGGTTGTAAACGTTCAGGGTGACGAACCTTTCATAGAAAAGGAAAGTTTAGCTGAATTATTAGCGGTTTTTGAAAATGAAGATGCCGATCAAATAGATTTAGTTTCTTTAAAAACGGCTTTAGAAACCGAAGAAGATATTCAAAACCCGAATCACGTAAAAGTGATCACCAATAGAAATGATTACGCACTTTATTTCTCAAGATCACCAATTCCGTATCTAAGAAATAAAGAAGCAAAAATCACCTATTACAAGCATATTGGTATTTATGCATTTAGAAAAGAAGCTTTATTAGATTTTTATCATTTGCCAATGTTAGGCTTAGAAGATGCTGAAAAACTAGAGCAACTTCGTTACCTAGAATATGGTAAAAATATAAAAATGGTTGAAACCAATTTAAAAACCATTGGTATCGACACGCCTGAAGATTTAGAAAAAGCTAGAACGTTTTTGAAGAAAAACTAATTACTCACCGCGCTTTTATAAACTTTTAAACAACGTTCCCGAGCTTCTTTATGGTCGACCATAGGTTCGGGATATTTTTTTGTACCAAATTCAGGAATCCATTTTTTGATGTATTTTTCTTCTTTATCAAACTTTTCCTTTTGAGACATGGGGTTGAAAATTCGAAAATAGGGAACTGCATCAACGCCGCTTCCGGCAACCCATTGCCAATTTCCTACGTTAGAAGACATTTCGTAATCCAACAATTTTTCAGCAAAATAAGCTTCGCCCCAACGCCAATCGATTAATAAATGTTTACAAAGAAAACTTCCCACGACCATTCGAACGCGATTATGCATAAAACCGGACTCATTTAACTGTCGCATTCCTGCATCAACTAAAGGATAGCCGGTTTTTCCTTCTTTCCATTTTTTAAATTCATTCTTGTTGTTTCGCCATTCGATACGATCGTACTTCTTTTTGAATGCGTCGGTAACCGTTTCCGGGTAATGATAGAGAATTTGCATAAAAAATTCACGCCAAATGAGTTCTTCAAAAAAAGTTTCATCTTTCACTTGAATCGC
>ENA-ORDG01000606-ORDG01000606.1-marine-metagenome-genome-assembly--contig:-NODE-606-length-16068-cov-2.868614_pt1 | contig 16068 bp, 14 predicted proteins | sample MGYA00248629_ERZ508524 | MGnify/ENA primary metagenome ERZ508524 (study PRJEB26194, sample SAMN05421901) | marine metagenome | isolation source: East of Rio de Janeiro, Brazil, South Atlantic Ocean...
CCCAGTTTCCAGATCAGCTTTGCCGCCGTCACCGCGATCGTTGCGCTGGCCGAACATCCCCGCTTCCGCGCCTTTGCCGCCGCGCGGGACGAGGCATGGCCGCGCAAGATCGGGCGTGGCTTGGCGGTGACGCTGGCGACCGGCATCGTGGTGGAACTGGTGCTGATGCCCATCGCGCTGTTTCATTTCCACAAGGCGGGAATGCTGGGGGCCTTCGCCAATCTGATCGCCATTCCGCTCACGACCTTCGTCGTCATGCCGCTGGAAGTGCTGGCGCTGCTGTTCGATCTCATCGGCCTTGGCGCGCCCTTCTGGTGGCTAACGGGGCAGGCGCTCGGCCTGCTGCTCTGGATCGCGCATGGGGTCGCGGCCAGCCCGATGGCGACGCTGCTGGCCCCGGCGATGCGGCCGGCGCTGTTCGGCTGCGTCATCCTGGGCCTCCTCTGGTGCCTGTTGTGGCGAAGCCGCCTGCGCTGGCTGGGCCTGCCGCCGGTCGTGGGCGGCGTGGCGCTGGTCCTGCTCGCGCCGCCGCCCGATCTTCTGGTGACTGGCGATGGCCGGCATGTGGCGGTGCGGACCAGCGCCGGCATGGCGATCCTGCGCGATCGCGCGGGCGATTATGTGCGCGATACCCTGTCGGAGAGCGCGGGCTATGAGGGCGAACTAAGCGCTATCGCCGATCTGCCCGAGGCGCGCTGTTCGTCCGACCTGTGCGCGCTGCGCCTCAAGGATGGCGAGGGACGGACCTGGCGCCTGCTGCTGACGCGCAGCGATATGCTGATCGACCGCCCCGCCTTCCAGAGTGATTGCGCGGCCGCGGACATCGTCCTCAGCAACCGGCGCCTGCCGCGCTGGTGTCGGCCACGCTGGATCAAGATCGACCGATGGTTGCTGGCGCGCATCGGCGGCTTGGCCATCACCCTGAAAAAAGGCGAAGTTCACACCGTCCATCGCCCTGGCGACGCGCATCCCTGGATCGCGCGTCCGCCGGTCCGAAAAAGGACGCCGCCCGCCCTTCAGTTGTAGCGGCGCAGCAGCCCTGCAAGCTTGCCCTGGATCCGCACCTGGCGCGGATCATAGACCTGCGGTTCATAGGCCGGATTGGCGGGGTCGAGCCGCACCCGGCTGCCTTCGCGCCGAAAATATTTGAGCGTGGCTTCATTCTCGTCGATCAGGGCGACGACGATCTGCCCCTCGCGTGCGACATCGGTGCGCTGGATCAGCGCGAAGTCGCCATCGAGGATGCCGGCCTCCACCATCGAATCGCCCGACACTTCCAGCGCATAATGGTCGCCCGATCCCAGCAGCGCGGCGGGCACGGGCAGCATCGTCTGCCCCTCCATCGCTTCGATCGGCACGCCCGCGGCGATGCGGCCGTGCAGCGGGATTTCGATGACGTCATTGGCCGCGATCGGCAGGGTTGCCGGCATCTTCGGCTTGGGCGCGACGCTGGGCGCCGGCGCGCGGTGCATTGCGTCAGGCAGCTTCAGCACTTCCAGCGCGCGGGCGCGATTGGGCAGGCGACGGATGAAACCGCGTTCCTCCAGCGCGTTGATCAGGCGATGAATGCCCGACTTGGAGCGCAGGTCGAGCGCATCCTTCATCTCCTCGAAAGAGGGCGACACGCCGCCTTCCTCCAGCCGGTTGTGAATGAAGCTCAGCAATTCCTGCTGCTTGGGCGTCAACATCACTGCGATCCTTCCGTGGAACGTATAAGGAACGCATAGGAAACACATGGAGATTAGTCAAGCGCCCAGCCGTTCGTCGCAGATTGCGGAACACAGGGTGTTGCTGACGGGTTGTCAGCCATGCCTTCCCCTGGAAGGCAATAGGAGAGTGACAATGGCTAACCAGAACCAACAGGACAATGATCAGCGCCGTGACCAGCAGGGCAGCGGCCGCGACCAGCGGGACCGCCAGCAGCAGCAGGAAAACCGGCAGGACCAGATGGGCGACGAACGGCGCCAGGATCAGGCGCCGGGCAACCGCCAGCAGCGCTGATCATCCTTCGAATATCATGGAGAAGGGGCCGCAGGACGGCCCCTTTTTCATGTCAGCGGCAGGATGGTCACCCGATCTCCAGGCGACGCGAGCGGAGACGCCGCGGGTCGCAGGATCAGGCAATCCGCCATCGCCATGGCGGCCGTCGCCGCGCTGTCCTGCGATGTCACCGAGACGACGCCATCGGCGCCGCGCCAGGCGCGCAGATAATCGTCGCGATCGCCCGTCGCCGGCAGGGGCGAGGCCAGGATCGCATCGGCCGTGGGCGGCAGAGGATTGGCGGCCCCGCCGAGATGGCGGACCAGCGGCGCCATGAAGAGCGTGCCGGTGACGAAGGCGGACACAGGGTTGCCGGGCAGTCCGAGAAACAGCGCGTCGCCCAGCGTCCCCGCCATCAGCGGCTTGCCCGGCCGCATCCTGATCTTCCAGAAATCGAGCGCGCCGCCCGCTTTGGCGAAGGCGGGCCGCACCAGATCATGGTCGCCGACCGACGCGCCGCCAGTCGACACGATGATGTCGGCCTGCGCCGCGCTTTCGAATGCGGCCACCATGGCGTCAAGATCATCGGGGATGATGCCCAGATCGGTCACGTCGCAGGGCAGTCCGGCCAGCATGGCGGCCAGCATCGGCGCGTTGGAGGAGGGCAGCGCGCCGGGCGGCGTCGGCGCGCCGGGCGGCACCAGTTCGTTACCGGTCGACAGCAGCGCAACGCGCGGACGGCGCCCGACCGGCAGCTCCCCGTGGCCGCCCAGCACCGCCAGCGCGATTTGCGCCGGGCCCAGCCGGCTGCCCCGGCGCAGCAAGGGCGCGCCGCAGGCGAAGTCCGAGGCGTGGCGGCGCACATGGCGACCCGCCGGCAGAGGATCGGCGCTTGCCGTCAGCCGATCGCCATCGACCACGGCATTTTCCTGGATGAGGATGCTGTCGGCGCCGGGCGGCACGGGCGCGCCGGTGAAGATGCGGCACGCGTCGCCGGGTGCAAGCGGCGACAGGGTGGCGCTGCCCGCCGCGCTTTCGCCGACGATGCGCCAGGGGCCGGGATGTTCGGCGGCGCGCACTGCATAGCCGTCCATCGCCGACAGGTCGGTCCAGGGCTGGTCGCGCAGCGCCGCAACATCGTCGGCCAGCCAGCGACCGACCCCTGCGCCTCCGCGACCGGCAGCAGGCTCATGCCGGGCGCCGCCAATCGCCCGACTTGCCGCCGGTCTTGGCGATCAGGCGGACGTCGCGGATGACCATCGCCTTGTCGAGCGCCTTGGCCATGTCATAGATGGTGAGGAGCGCGGCGGTGGCGGCGGTCAGCGCCTCCATTTCCACCCCGGTCTGCCCGGCGGTCCGCGCGGTCGCGGTGACGGCGACGCCGTCGCCATCCAGATCGAAATCGACCGTCACGGCGCTGAGCGGGATGGGGTGGCAAAGGGGCATGATGTCGGCGGTCTTCTTGGCGGCCATGATGCCCGCGACCCGCGCGACGGCGAGCACGTCGCCTTTCTTGACGAGGCCATCGGCGATCGCCTGCGCCGCCTGCGCGCTCATGTCGATCCGGCCGGGGGCGACGGCTTCGCGCGCGGTCACGGCCTTGGCCGACACATCGACCATGCGCGCCGCGCCGTCGGCATCGAGATGGGTGAGGCCGCTCATGCGCCGGTCAACAAAGCGCGGGTCGCAGCCTCGACATCGGCCTGCCGCATCAACGTCTCGCCCACCAGGAAGCAGCGCACGCCATGATCGGCCATCGCCGTCAGGTCCGCATGGTCGCGCAGCCCGCTTTCGGCGATGAAGGTGCAGCCTTCGGGCGCTTTGCCCACCAGTTCGTAGGTGCGCGCGAAATCGACGCTGAAATCGCGCAGGTCGCGATTGTTGACGCCGATCAGGCGCGAGCGCAGTTGAAGCGCGCGCTCCAGTTCGGCCTCGTCATGCACCTCGATCAGGGCGTCCATGCCAAGCCCGAGCGCCGCATCCTCGATCTCGCGCATCTGTCCGTCGTCCAGCGCGGCGACGATGATCAGGATCGCGTCGGCGCCCAGTGCGCGGCTTTCCAGCACCTGCCACGGATCGACCAGGAAATCCTTGCGCAGCACCGGCAAGGCGCAGGCCGCGCGGGCCGCGACCAGGTAATCGTCCCGGCCCTGGAAAAAGGGCTCGTCGGTCAGGACCGACAGGCAGGCCGCGCCGCCGGCCGCATAGGCGGCGGCATGGGCCGGCGGGTCGAAATCGGCGCGGATCAGTCCCTTGGACGGGCTCGCCTTCTTGACCTCCGCGATGAGGCCAAAGCCCGATGCGGCCGCGGCATCGAGCGCGCGGCGGAACCCCCGGGGCGGCGTCTGCGCGGCGGCGCGGGCGTGGAGCGTCGCGACGCTGCTTGCCGCCTTGCGACGGGCGACATCCTCGCGCTTGACGCCGCAAATCTCGATCAGCTTGTTGGTCATGAATAGGCAATCCAGCAATTCAGAAGCGCATTGGCAAGGCCGCGGTCGATGGTTTCGGCCGCTTCCTCCATGCCTTCGCGCAGATCGGCGGCCGCATCGGCCACGACCAGCGCGACCGCGGCGTTGAGCAGCACGGCGTCGCGATAGGCGCTCTGTTCCCCCTGAAGCAGGGCGCGCAGCGCGGCGGCATTGTGCGCGGCGTCGCCGCCGCGAATGGCGGATACGGGGCGGCTCGGCAGGTCGAGATCGCTTCCATGGAGGCGGTGCATGGCGACAAGCGCATTCCCCTTCACCTCCGCCATGTCATTGCCGCCGTCGAGCGACAATTCGTCCAGTCCTTCGTCGCCCGAGACGATCATCGCCCGGTCGACGCCCAGTTCGGCGAGCGCCTGGGCATAGATGGGGACATAGGCGGGTCGCGCGATGCCGACCAGTTGCCGCCGCACGTTGGCGGGATTGGCGGGCGGGCCCATCAGGTTGAAGATGGTGCGTTCGCCGATCGCGCGGCGGATGGGCCCAAGCCGCTTGAGCGCGGGATGATAATTTTGCGCGAACAGGAAGCAGATGCCAAGATCGGCCAGCGTCGCTTCGGCGGTGGCGGCCGCCCGGTCGAGGTCGAGCCCCAGCGCTTCGAGCGTATCGGCCGCGCCGGCTTTCGACGAGGCGGCGCGATTGCCATGTTTGGCGACCGGCACGCCAGCGGCGGCGACCACCAGGCTGACCGCGGTCGAGACGTTGAGCGTGTGATGGCCGTCGCCCCCGGTGCCGCACACGTCGATCGCGCCGGGCGGCGCTCCGACCGAGATCATGCGCGCGCGCATGGCGCGGGCGGCGGCGGCGATTTCCGTCGCGGTTTCGCCGCGCCTGGCCATGGTGACGAGGAAGGTGGCGATGTCCTCATCGCCAAGGTCCGCATCGAACAGCAGGTCGAACGCGGTGGCTGCGGCATCGCTGGACAGCGGGGCGGACGGATCGGGCAGGCGGGTCATCGTGCCTCGCCTTAATCGGCCTGAGCACGACGAGTCGAGAGGGAAGGGCGCGAAGGCCTGCTTTTCGGGACGCGGAGCCCCTTCAGGCGGCTTCGCGCGTGCGAACGGGCAGGCCCGCCAGCGTCAGGAAGTTCGCCAACATCGCATGGCCATGTTCGGTGGCGATGCTTTCGGGATGGAACTGGACCGAATGGATCGGCAGCGTGGCGTGGCGGAAGCCCATGACCGATCCGTCCTCGCTGCGCGCGTTGACCATCAGGCTCTGGGGAATATCCTCCACGATCAACGAATGATAGCGGGTTGCGGTGAAGGGCGAGGGCAGGCCTTCGAACAGGCCGGTGCCGTCATGTTCGACCGGCGAGGTCTTACCGTGCATCAGGCCGCCGCGCACCACCTTGCCGCCGAAATGCTGGCCGATCGCCTGATGACCCAGGCACACGCCCAGCAGCGGCGCGCCCGCGTCGGCGCAGGCGGCGACCAGGTCCAGGCTGACGCCCGCTTCGTTGGGCGTGCAGGGGCCGGGAGAGAGCAGGAAGGCCTTGGCGCCGCTGGAAAGCGCCTGGCCGGCCGAAATGGCGTCGTTGCGGACGACCTCCACCCTGGCGCCCAGTTCCATGAGATAATGGACGAGGTTCCAGGTGAAGCTGTCATAATTGTCGATGACGAGGATCATGACCGGCTTCTAGCGCGGCCGCGAGGCGGTGGGAAGGCGGCTTGGCGTCTTTCGCTTGGGCCCGTGGAACCGGCGGCCTTCTGGCGGCTTCCTTTCTGCGCCCTGTGGACGAGGAGGAAAACATGGCGAAGGACGAATATAGCGATGCGATCGCCCTGCTGAAGGCCGATCACCGGACGGTCGAGGATCTGTTCGAGGCATATGAGAAAGCGACCGCGACTGCGCGCAAGCGGGACATCGCGCAGAACATCTGCCTGGAACTCAAGATCCATACGATGATCGAGGAGGAGATTTTCTACCCCGCCTTCCGCGGCAAGATCGAGGATGACACGCTCGATGAGGCCTATGTCGAGCATGACGGCGCCAAGCTGCTGGTGAACGACATCGAATCCGGATCGCCGGACGATGACTTCTACGACGCCAAGGTCACCGTGCTGTCGGAAGAGATCAAGCATCATGTGCATGAAGAGGAAATGCCGTCGAAAGGCATGTTCGCCCAGTGCCGCCGGACGGATGTGGACCTGGTGGCGCTGCGCGACCGGATGCTCGCGCGCAAGAATGAATTGATGGCGCAGGCGAAGGCGAGCGGGCTGCCCGCGGCCAAGCCGAGCGTCGTCAACCTGATCGCGGCATGAGGCGACGCGCGCGGCTTGAAATATCGCTCGCGCGCGGCCATATGGAGCGTGTCGGGTTCGCCCGGCTATGGTGATAAACTGTATCGTGCAATAGGCGCAGCGGACCCGGGGGCAGTACCCGGCGGCTCCACCACATATCCCGCTCCAGTTCTGGATCGGGGTTTCTGACGGGGCCGAACTAGGATCGACGTGTGTTGAAAAGCGGTGCCTTCACCCGGCCTGAGTAAGCCGTAAAAATGTTCAAAACTCACAAGTGCCAACGATAACGAGGCTCTTGCTCTTGCTGCGTAATTGATGGCCTCACGGCCTGACATTACCCAAAAAGAACGCGGTTGAACCCACCGGGCAACAGAAGGGAATTCAGCGGCCGCCGGAGGCGCCGGGCAACAGAAGCCTCCGGACTTTCCCCATAGATTGATTTCGGCCGCCGCAACTGCGGCATTGGCGGCGCGACTCGGCGACCGGACGGCCTGCCCGATTCGCGCTCTATCGTGTTCGCCTTTCGATGACGATTTTATGACATATCAGCGTATAATTCATAAGCACCTGATTCAGCGAGAAACAAAAGCTGCAACGGCGGTGATGCGACATATTGTGCGCATGTCATCTAAATGAAATACTCCTGGCTATGTTAAAAAGATTTTTCTCGGGAGATGTGAAGATGAAGAGCGTCGTCGCTATCATGGGTCTGGCGCTGGCCGCGTCGACGCCTGCTTTGGCGCAGAGCGCGCCCGATAGCTTGGTCGTGCTGGGTGTGCCCGATGGCAACCTTGCTGCCAAGGCGCTTGCTTCGGGGCAATTCGAAGCGGCGATCGATCGGCTGGAGCCGATGTGGCCCTATGGCGCCAATGATCCCGCGCGGCTCATCAATCTTGGCAATGCCTATGCGGGTGCGGGGCGGATCGACCAGGCGCGTGAAGCCTATCGCTCCGCGCGCTTCGCGCCGGAGATGACGTTGGTGCTCGCCAATGGTCAGGAGGACTCGTCACGCGCCGTCGCGCGCCGGGCCATGGATCGTCTCAACCCGAGTTTCGCTGCGCGCTGACACGCGATCCGGTTTCTGTTAAGCATGATAGGAGGGCGTTGCCGACTGGAGGTGACGTCCTCCTTCGGATTATGTCATCCTTCTGACATGAATGTCATATCATTGTCATTTCAGTGACGCTCCATTGTCATGGAAGCGGAATGCGCCTGTCATTTCCGAAGCCTAGTGCCCCACGAAGAGGGCGACAGGGGGCGTTGTCCGATTCGTAAATTCCCCTGCGCTCCGCAGTTCCACAACGCCGGCAAAGCCGGAGCGGAGATGACATGGCCAAGATTAACCGTATCCACACGATCCTGATGGCGAGCTGCGCCTGCGTAGGTCTGAGCGCCTGCGGCGCGGACGACATCGCTTCGCCGGGCGAAGGCACCATCGTCATCCCGACGCCGACGCCGACCCCCACGCCGACGCCGACTCCGACCCCCACGCCGACCCCGACCCCGACCGCGGTCACGCCGGCTGACAGCTGCCCGTCGATCGCCGGCTCGAACCAGCTCAGCGACCTCGGCACCATCACCGACGGCACCAACACCTGGCGCAATTGCGGCTTCCCGGCGCGCTTCACCTCGACCACCGCGATCGCGAAGGTTGCGGGCGTGATCTACTCGCTGCCGGGCCGCGTCGATGTCGGCACCGACCAGGGCGCCGCCACCACGAACACCGACGTGACGCTGAACATCGATCCGGGCGTGGTCGTCTTCGCCAGCACCGGTAACGCCTATCTGGCGGTCAATCGCGGCAACAAGATCAACGCCGTCGGCAGCGCCACGTCGCCGATCATCTTCACCAGCCGCGAAAACGTCACCGGCGCCGCGACCGACCAGTCGTCGGGCCAGTGGGGCGGCATCGTGCTGCTCGGCCGCGGCCGCATCACCGACTGCCAGGCTCCGGCTGCCGCACCGGGCACTACGGCTTGCGAACGCGACACCGAAGGCACCAGCAACGCCCTGTATGGCGGCGCCAACGACGCCGACAGCTCGGGCCGTCTGTCCTATGTCCAGATCCGTTATTCGGGCTTCGTCCTGGCCGACGGCAAGGAACTGCAGGGCCTGACCCCCTCGGGCGTCGGCACCGGCACCGTGATCGACCATATCCAGGTCCACAACAGCTCGGACGACGGCATCGAAGCCTTCGGCGGCTCGGCCAACATGAAGTATCTGGTGTTCACGGGTAACGAGGACGATAACCTCGACACCGACGTCGGCTTCCGCGGCACGGCCCAATTCGTCATCTCGGCCCAGCGCGCTGACAACAATATCGGCGACACCTTCCTCGAAACCGACTCGAACGGTTCGACCAGCAACAGCAACGCCAGCGAAGACGCGCTGCCGCGCCAGTATCTGAAGGTGGCCAACTTCACGCACATCCAGCGTTCGAACACCGGTGACGACGGCGCATCCATGCTGCTGCGCGGCGGCGCCGACCTGGCGCTGGTCAACGGCATCATCGTCAGCCCCGACCAGAGCTGCCTGCGCATCAACAGCGCCGCGACCGTTCGCGATGCCGATGATGCCCTCGAGGATGCCGGCAAGCCGCGCTACATCTCGGTGGTGATGCAGTGCAACAGCACGCCGTACAAGGGCACCGGCGGCGTCGATGTCTCGGTCGTCCAGTCGATCTTCGAAGCTGGCCCGAACAGCAGCATCAACTACACGCCGTCGCTGACCAGCCTGTTCATCAACGGTGCGACCGAAACCGCGGTGACGGCAACCGATCCCAAGACGATCGACAGCGCCTTCGCCACGACCAACTATGTCGGCGCGGTCAAGGACAGCAGCGACACCTGGTATGCCGGCTGGACCTGCAATTCCGTGACGGCCAGCTTCGGCAGCGCCAGCGGCAATTGCACGGCCATTCCGACGACCTGATCGGCACCTGACCTCAATAGGGGCGGGGGAGCGTGAATCGGCGCTTCCCCGCCTTTCTTGCACACTGCATATTCCCAAAGGGGGACCCCTAGCATGTCGAAGCCGCTGACCTTGGCGCGCCTGCTCCTGATTTCCACCGCGCTGGTCGCTCCCGTGGCGATGGCGCAGACCGACACCAGTTCATCGTCCGCCGGCGACGCCGGCCTCTCGACGACGCCCAGCGCCGCCGATGAAGCCGCCGCCCAGTCGGGCGACGTCGATGTTTCCATTCCCGGTTCCGACATCGTCGTCACCGGTCGCCGCACCAGCAACATCTCGCAGGCGGCGCCGCAGGTGGTGAACGTCCTGTCGGCGGCCGACATCAAGCGCACGGGTGAGGGTGACATCGCCGGTTCGCTTCAGCGCGTCACTGGCCTGTCCGTGGTGTCGGGCGGCTATGTCTATGTCCGCGGCCTTGGCGATCGCTATTCGCTGGCGCTGCTCAACGGTTCGCCGCTGCCCAGCCCCGAACCACTCAAGCGCGTGGTTCCCCTCGACATCTTCCCGACCAGCGTCATCGCCTCGACGCTGGTGCAGAAGAGCTTTTCGGCCAACTTCCCCGGCGAATTCGGCGGCGGCGTGATCAACCTCACCACCAAGGCCATTCCGACCGAATCCTATCTGGAAATCGGCGTCGGCAGCTCGGCGAACACCGAAACCTCGGGTCAGCTGGGCTACACCTATTATGGCAGCAAGTCCGACTGGACCGGCTTCGATGACGGGTCGCGGGACGTTCCGCCGCTGCTGAAGGACGCGTTCGGTTCGGGCGTGCCTTTCGCCAATATCGATCGCTCGGATCAGCAGGCGATCATGATGCAGTTCCTGAACAGCAAGACGTCGGTGCTGCAGCGCACCAACAGCCTGCCGTTCAACTTCTCGGGCTCGCTCAATGGCGGCACGGCGTTCGACATCGGCAGCGATGGCCGGCTGGGCATCATCGCCACCGCCGGCTACAGCAACAAGTGGCGCACCCGCGAGAACCTGCAGCAGGCTTCGCTCACCGTGTCGGAAGGCGCGGGCAAGAGCTATAATCAGGTCATCACCGACAATCAGGTGACGGTGAACGGCCTGCTCGGCCTCGGCCTGGAATGGGGCGAGCAGAAACTGCGCTGGACCAACCTCTATATTCGCGACACGCTCAAGCGCGGCTCCCTGGCCGTCGGCCAGAATGACGGCCTGATCCAGGGCGCCGATTACATGACGCAGCAGACCGCCTGGTATGAGCGTCAGCTGATCGACACGCAGTTCGTCGGCGAGTTCAAGTTCGACGACGCGCTCAGCCTGGACGTGCGCGGCGGCTACGCCAATTCGCAGCGCGAAGCGCCTTATGAGCGCGAATTCGTCTATGTCCGCTCCAACCGCGATCTCGCCATCGATCCGGTCGGCGACCGCTTCATCAATGCGCTCAACCGCCAGCGCGGCGACGCTTCGGTGACCTTCAGCGACCTGAATGAAGACCTGTGGTCGGGCGGCGCGGACCTGAGCTACAAAATCGCGCCCAGCTTCACCGTGACGGCCGGCTATGCTTACACCGACACGAAGCGCACCTCGTCGCGCTACGAACTGCATTTCGACGCGACCAACCTGCCGATCGCCGTGCAGCAGCTGCGCCCCGACTATCTGCTGTCGGATGCCACCATCCAGCTTTATGATCTGGGTCTGCTGGACTTCTCGGGCAATTATCCGGTCTATGACGCGGCGCTGCGCGTTCATGCCGGCTATGGCCAGGTGAAGGCCGAACTGTTCCCGGGCCTCAGCATCGACGCAGGCGTCCGCTACGAAAGCGGTCGTCAGTCGGTGACCGGCGTGGACGTCTATTCGACGGGCGAGACGCCGTTCAACCAGATCAAGAACGATTATTGGCTGCCCGCCGTCACGCTGACCTACGACGCCGGCGGCGGCCTGCAGTTCCGTGCGTCGGGGTCCAAGACGATCGCCCGTCCGCAGTTCCGCGAACTGATCGCCCAGCCCTTCATCGACACCGAGTCCAACCGCTTCTATCGCGGCAACCCGTTCCTGCAGGACAGCGAGCTGTGGAATGCGGACATCCGGGCGGAATGGTATATGGGTCGGGACGAGCGGCTGACCGCGTCGGCTTTCTACAAGAAGATCGACAATCCGATCGAAACCTACACCACCATCACCGACACTTATGCGGTGACGACCAGCTTCGCCAACGCTCCGGAAGCGACGCTGTACGGCTTTGAAGTCGAAGCGCAGAAATATATCCCGCTCGACGGGATGGATTCGAACTTCTTCCAGACCCGCCGCGTGGTGCTGATCGGCAACTACACCTACACCCAGTCGGAACTGAAGGTGAGCGATGGCGACACGACCATCCCCTACACCTACACGACCGGCGACCTGCCGGCCGCGTCCGACTATTTCATGGATGGCGCGCCGCTGACCGGCCAGTCGGACCATCTGGTCAATTTCCAGATCGGCCTGGAGGACACGGACAAGCTGTCGCAGCAGACGCTGCTGCTGACCTATGCCAGCCCCCGCGTCACCAGCCGCGGTCCGAACCTGCAGCCGGACATCAAGGAAAAGCCGGGCCTGACGCTGGACTTCGTCGCACGCCAGGGTGTCACCCTGCCGGGCGGCATCAACAGCGAGTTCAAGTTCGAAGCCCGCAACATCACCGGCCGCAAATATCAGGAATTCCAGGAAGCGGACGGCAACAAGGTCTATTATAACCGCTACAAGATCGGCACGACCATTGCGGCGTCGCTGACCGTAGCCTTCTGATCTGACAATCTCGGCGTCTTTCGGGACGCTCTCGATCGTGCGGCCGGCCTGTCCTGTGACGGGCCGGCCGTTCCGATTCTGGAACGATGTGTCGCCCCCGCGCGTCCTGCTATGATCGGCTTCGCCCGCAGCAGGATGGAGGGTGTATGGGACGCGAGATCGAACTGAAGCTCGACCTGTCGGAGGATGCGGCCAGTCGCCTGGCGCAATGGGAAGGGCTGCCCGAGCGCGAGGATGTCGCGCACCTGCGCGCCACCTATTTCGACACGCCCGACGCGCAGCTGGCGCGCAAGGGTCTGAGCCTGCGCATCCGCCAGTCCGGGCGGCGCAAGGTGCAGACCGTCAAGGGCGACGGCTCCGCCGCTGGGGGCCTGTTCGCGCGCCAGGAGTGGGAGCGGCCCGTGCGATCGCACATGCCGGTGCTGGACGCGCAGACGCCGGTGCAGGAGGCGCTGGGAGACGCGGTCGACCAGATCGAGCCATTGTTCGAAACCGATGTCGAGCGCACTCGCTGGCTGATCCGCGAAGGCGAGGCGCAGGTTGAGGTAGCGCTGGACCGCGGCGCTGTGCGGGCCGGCGCGCGTGAGGCGGCCCTGTGCGAAGTCGAACTGGAACTGGTCGCCGGCGCGCCCGCCGCCCTGTTCGCGATCGCTCGCCGCATCGATGGCGAAGTGCCGGTGCGCCCGGCGGTCCTCAGCAAGGCGGAGCGCGGCTATCTGCTGCGCGGAGAAATGGCGGAAGCGGTGAAGGCCGAGCCGGTGGCGCTCGACCCCGCTATGTCGATCCGCGCGGCATTTCTGACGATCGCGGGCGCATGCCTGCGCCATTATCGCCGGAACGAGGCGCTGCTGCTGGTTCACTATGAGGAGCGCGCCCTGCATCAGGCGCGCGTGGCGGTCCGCCGGCTGCGCAGCGCGCTCACCCTGTTCAAGCCCGTGCTGCTGGAGGCGGATGTGGCGCGGTTCCAGCAGGAGTTGCGCTGGCTGGCGGGGATGCTGGGCGAAGCGCGTGATTTGGACGTGCTCCACGGGCGGCTGGCGGATGATGCGCAGGCGGCGGTCGGGCAGGCGCGGGCGCAAAGCCATGCGCGCGTGCGCGAATGGCTGGAGTCGGCGCGGGTTCGCGGTCTGCTGCTCGACATCGCCGAATGGCTGGCGCTGGGCGCGGGGTGCGGCGGCGCTGCGGACGAGCCGGCCGCGGACTTTGCGGCCGGTCGCCTGCAAAAGCTGCACAAGCGTGTCGCCAAGGGCGGCGATGATCTGGCGCAGCTGCCGCCGGACACGCGGCACAAGGTTCGCAAGGATGCGAAGAAGCTGCGCTATGGCTCTGAATTCTTTGCCGGTCTTTACGGCGCGAAAAAGCCGCGCAAGGCCCATGGCGCCTATGTCGGCGCGCTGGAAAAATTGCAGGACAAGCTCGGCGACCTCAACGACCTCGCCACTGCGCCGTCGCTGTTCGCACGCTATCATCTGGCCGAAGACACGCCGCTGGGCCTCAAATCCGAGAAGCAGCTGCTCCGCAAGGCGGAAAAGGCGCATGACGCTCTGGCGCAGGCACCGCGTTTCTGGCGGTGAGGGTCAGCCCCAGGGACGTTCGCGATACCATTTGGTGATGACATGCTTGACGCCGCTGCGCACCTTCATGCCATGATGGATGCTGGCGGGGTTGGGCTGGCCCGGTGACAGGCGATTGTTCCAGGCGAGAAGCTTTCCGGTTTCGGGCTGCACCGTCTTGCCGATCTTGGTGAAGCGCGTAGCCCCGCCTGCGGCCGGCTGGTCCAGATAAACCATCAGCGTCCAGGTGCGATTGCCCGCCACTGCGCAATAGCGCGCGAAGTCTGCGCCCTTGGGATCGAAATAGTCGGTGTGCGCCTTGAACTCCTGACCCACAGAATAGCGCTGGCCCTGGATCGGTTCGCCATGGGCGGTCGCGATGCCGGCAAAGGCGTCGAGTCGCGCATTGATCGCCGCGACGAAGGGGTCGGCATGGTCGAGATCGCATGTCTCGCTGGTTCGGAAATAGCCGTCGCCATTGTCATCGGCGATGGTAGAGGGCCGGCGCTTGGCGTCGATCCGGTCGATCAGCTCTACGCATTCCTCGGCCGAGAGGAAATCGCGGCGAATGAAGAGGGTCAGATCCTTGCTCGGCACGCGCTGCACGCGGGGGTGGGCGGCGATCCAAGCGGGATCAGCGTCGAGCCCGGCGGGCGCGGAGGGGGCGGCGGTCTGAACGGTCATGGGTCCTCGCATCATGATGCGGCTTAGACGTCGCAGTCGCGCCCTTTCAGCCGAAGAAAAGCCGCGCTTGCAAGTATGTCATATTACCGAAATATAAACGTCATCTGCGGGTAAGAACCGGACCTTAGCAGGCTGGCGAGTTTCGGGGGCGTGTTCAGCATCATGCGAGTGCCATTTGGCGACAGGGTAGACCGGTGGCGGCGCGGGCAGCGCACGCCCATGCGGGGATTGAACTGGCTCGGCCTGCTGGAAAAGGGCTTGCTGGTCCTGCTGGCGCTGCTGCTGGTCCGGCTCGTCTGGGCGGTCGTTACGCCGGTGGGCAGTTTCGGACCCTGGGAAGGCCGCCAGGCGCAGATCCTCTCGCCGAGCGCGCGCCAGGCCCTGTTTGCCAGCTTCGATCCCTTCTTTCGCGCCGACGCGCCGCAGAAGACCGGCGGCGTGGTCACGTCGCTGGCGCTGACCGTCTATGGCATCCGCCTGAACGAAGGATCGGGGCTGGGATCGGCGATCATCGCCACGCCCGACGGCGTCCAGAACAGCTATGCGGTGGGCGACGAGATATTGCCGGGCGTGGTGCTGAAGGCCGTCGCCTTCGACCATGTGATGATCGACCGTGGCGGGGTGGAGGAACAAGCCTTCCTCGACCAGTCCACGCCCGCGTCGGACGCGGAGCCCGTGCCCGCCGGCGGCGATGGATGGAACAGCGCCGCGCCGCCGCCGCCGGCCCCGCCGGGGGGCGGCGGCGTTACCGCCGAGATGCTGAAGCGCGACATCGGCTTTGCGCCCCGGTTGCAGGACGGCCGTGTCACGGGCCTGGTCGTCGCGGCCAAGGGCCCCGGCTTCGCCACGGCCGGCTTTCGCCCCGGCGACATCGTGACTCAGGTCAACGGCCAGCCGGTCGGTGACCTGCAAAGCCTCCAGAACCAGATCGCGCCCGGTGCGCGCCTTTCCCTGACCGTCGAACGCGGCGCCGCCGTCGCGTCGGTCAACCTCATAGTGCAAGGCCAATGACCCGCAAATTGCTCCTTTCCGCCGCCATGGCCCTCGCGCTGGCGACCCCGATCGCATCGGTCCGGGCGCAGCAGACGCTCAACGTGCGCGACGCCGACATCCGCGCCTTCATCCAGGATGCGGCGCGGGTGACAGGCCGCACCTTCATCATCGACAACAAGGTGCAGGGCAAGGTGTCGGTCGTGACCGACCGGCCGCTCAGCCGATCGGAATATTTCGAGATTTTCCTGTCGACCTTGCGCGCTAACGGGCTGGTGGCCGTGCCTGCGCCGGGCGGCGCCTATCGCATCCAGCCGGTCGATGGCGCAGCGGGTCAGCCAAGCGGCGTCGGCCGCGCCGCCAACCGCAACAGCTTCGTGACGGAAGTGTTTCCCCTCCGGTCGATCGACGCGGCGA
>ENA-ORDG01000608-ORDG01000608.1-marine-metagenome-genome-assembly--contig:-NODE-608-length-16048-cov-2.233611_pt1 | contig 16048 bp, 17 predicted proteins | sample MGYA00248629_ERZ508524 | MGnify/ENA primary metagenome ERZ508524 (study PRJEB26194, sample SAMN05421901) | marine metagenome | isolation source: East of Rio de Janeiro, Brazil, South Atlantic Ocean...
AAAGCAAAGGCCCAGTGGTTCTGGAGTGACCCGGACCGCCATCTCCGCGGACGGCGCGATCTGCTGGCCGCCCGCATAGAGATCGTGTCTTCGGTACTGCAATGCCTGGGAGTAAGCGACCCGGAAATCTGCGAAGAGATTTCGGTCTCCTACGAGAAAATCAGGACGGAGTTAATCGCTCCCCGTCCCGGCGCGATCGAGACCCTGCGGCAACTCCACCGTGACGGAATCAAGCTGGGATTGGTTACCAATGGGGCCAAGGAGCCGCAGCGGGCCAAGATCAACCGCTTTGGACTGGCACCTTTTTTCGATTCCATAGTGATTGAGGGTGAATTTGGCATCGGGAAGCCGGACCGGAGTGTGTTTGAGCATTCCATGGAGAAACTTGGCGCCAACCCACAGCAAACTTGGATGGCCGGAGATAATCTGTACTTCGACGCGGGCGGGGCGCAAGATGTGGGCATCTGGGGAATCTGGGTAGATTGGCGCCGCTCCGGCCTACCCAAAGATAGCAAAGTTAAGCCTGACCGCATCGTCCATCTTATTTCCGAGTTGGTCGACCCCGCGCAAGGAGAGTAAAACATCATGGGCTGGTCTCAACGTCCCACGGGTCTAACCAAATACCAACCGGCCAATGCCTATCGAGGCTACACGTTGTTTTCCGCCAACGGGGGCGACGACGCCTATCTCATCGATATGGAAGGTAATTTCGTCCACCGCTGGCATTTCGATGGCGGCATCAACTATGGATTTCTCTTGCCCAACGGAAACCTGCTGTTTCGAGACCGTGGTTCGACGCCCAACTCTCCCGGTTCTGACGCTATCCGGGAGATCGATTGGGAGAGCGACCTGGTCTGGGAGTACCGCAACACGGACCTCCGCCGCCACTGCCGGTTGGCCAACGGCAACAACCTTTTTCTCTGCAACTCCGATGAAGTAATCCCCCCGGAGTTGACGCAACGGGTCCAAGGCGGCTTCTCGACTCCGTCGGACCCGGAGCGCATGGGGGGAGACCGCGTGTTGGAGGTCACACCCGACGGCTCCACCGTCAACGAATGGCGTTCCGAGGACCAGCTAGATCCTCAACAGCACGTTATCTGCCCCTTGGAGGGCCGAGCGGCCTGGGGCGGCGCCAACGACATCTCGACGCCCGACGGCACTTTCCTGATCAGCTTCCGGATTTTAGACACGGTGGCCATCGTGGGTCGAGCCACTGGAGAGTTCAAATGGCAATGGGGACCGGGGCAGATCTCCCACCAACATAACCCCACCCTCCTGGCCAACGGCAACGTGCTGCTTCTGGATAACGGGGCGCACCGCCGAGGTCTTAGCTCTTCCCGGGTGGTGGAGGTTGATCCCGCGACCAACGAGATCGTCTGGCAGTACCGAGGGGACCCGCTGGTGTCTTTCTTCACCCACTTCACCGGAGGCGCGGAACGATTACCCAACGGAAACACTCTGATCACTGAAGGCATGGCCGGGCGGCTCTTTGAAGTAACGCCGTCAAACCAGCTCGTTTGGGAATACATCAGTCCCTTCTTGGCCAGGAACCAGCATGGCTTGAATAATGGGGTCTTCCGCGCCCATCGTTATGGCCCGGACCATCCGGCTTTATCGGGCCGGCAGTTGGACCCCAGCCGCCACGGCAACCTTAACCGCCTATACGGCAGCAGTCTCTGATCTATCCGGTTGACGCCTCGTTCCGGCAACCTCGATGGCCGAAACAGGGGTGCCGAATCGGGACCTTTCCTCCTTGAAGCACACAGGCTGCCAATGCTATGATTGGCCTACAATTTGGTCAGCTTCGATCAGCCTTCGGAGCCTGCGTATTGAAGCCAACTTGGAGCGAGCCACCAGCAGGGCACGATGTCAGATAGCCCCCGTTCCTTTCAAGAAATAGACATCTCAGTCGCCGGTCCCTACCGGCAGGAATTGTCCGAAGGGTGGCTACGGATGGTGATGGAAGCCGCTCTGGCGGAGGCACTTCCCAAAAGCGAGCCGGTCCAGGTTGGCTTGGTGGTAACCGATGATGAAACGGTGCGGGAATTGAATCGGCGATTCCGGGGGTTGGATGAAGTGACCGACGTTCTTTCCTTTTCCGCTTCCCATTCCGGACATTGGGCTGGGGAGATCCAGGAAACCCGGCAAGAGGCCCTCGAACCCGAAGATGCCGTAGCGTTTCCCTTCGCCCTCCCTCTCGGCGAACCATCTCCCTTAGGCGAAGTGATAATCTCCTTCCCACAAACCCAGCGTCAGGCCCAGGAAAGAAACGGTCCGGTAGAACAGGAACTGGCATTGTTGATCGTCCATGGCGTGCTTCACCTGGTGGGATACGACCACATGGAACCCGAAGACGAAGCACAGATGCAAGCCAAAGAGCGCTCCGCCCTGGCGGTAGTATCTCAAGTTGAGGCCGGAATCGAATGACCACTCAGGTCTACTACCGAAAATGGCGGCCCCTGAGCTTCAGCCAGGTCGTCGGCCAAGATCATGTCACCTCCACCCTGCGCCAGTCGACCATGCAGAACAGAGTGTCCCATTCCTACCTGTTCTGCGGCCCGCGGGGCAGCGGCAAAACCACCACGGCCAGGATCTTAGCCAAGGCGGTAAATTGCCTCGACCTCCAAGATGGAGACCCCTGTAACGCTTGCGCCATCTGCCAGTCCATCAACGAAGGCCGTTTCATGGACATTATCGAGCTGGACGCCGCCAGTAACCGGGGAATCGATCATATGCGAGATATCCGGGAAAAGGTAAACTTTTCTCCGGTGCAGGGAAGCCGGAAGATATACATCATCGACGAAGCCCACATGCTCACCACCGAGGCGTCCAACGCTTTCCTAAAAACCCTGGAAGAGCCGCCGGGCCACGTTATCTTCATCCTTTGCACAACCGAGGCTCACAAGATCTTGCCCACGATAGTCTCCCGGTGCCAGAGATACGACTTTCGGCGTATCCCTTCGGACTTGATCAACCAACGGTTGGAGGAAATCACCAAGGTAGAGGGTGTCACCGCGGAGACCGATGCCCTCCGCCTAGTGTCCCGCTACGCCGCGGGCAGCCTACGGGACGCGGAGAACCTGTTGGAACAACTGGCGATCTCCTATTCCGAAGGTGTCGGCATAAAGCAGGTTGAAGAACTCCTGGGATTGGGCCACAGTGAAAGATGGCTAGACCTGGTGACTTGCCTGCTGACCGGAAACGCTTCCGGGGCCTTGGGCGTCATCAACCAGGCCGCCTGGGACGGTACGGACCTCCGCCAGCTTCACCGGCAAACCCTGGAGCTTATGCGCGCCGCCATGCTCATCCAATGGGGCTCCGGAGGGCCATCCGGGCCGGAAACGCAGGTAGATTTGCCAGAGGATACCTTGACCCAGATGCGGCAATTGGTGGATCAATTGCCTGGCTGGCGAATCATCCGGGCGTTGAAGCTTTGGGGCGAAGTAAACATGCGATACGACGCTCCGTCCACCCTTCCGCTGGAGCTGGCGTCGGTGGAGATCTGCGACCATGAGTCGGCGGCCCAAGCCCAGCCGCCGCCCGCCCAAGCTCCGGCGCAAGCCGCACCTAGGACACGCCCCAACAGGCAAAATCCAGCGCCGGCGGCCAGGACTCCGAAACCCAGGCCGCCTGACCGCGCCCAGCCTGCTCCCGCCGCCCAACGCGGCGAAACACCAATGCCCGCCGCAAACCGTCCGGAGCCATCGCCTGTCCCCACCCCGGAACCCGGCAGTATCGCCGCCAACTGGGCGGCAACGGTCAAGACCCTAGGCCGGCACAAGGGCAAAAAATTCAACCTGGGCGCGTTGATGCGCGACTGCCGGTCCGACGCGATCACCGTAGAGGGCGACACCCTTGTTTTGGCCTTCGCCCATCGGGCCAACATGGAACGCATGCAGGAAGAACTGTCGGACCCGGTTGGAAAACAGCAAGTTGACGCCGTGGTGAGCGAAAACTTCGGCCGAGCGTATACTCTAAGGCTTACCTTGCTGGAGGATAGGGGCGAAAACAGCAGCGGCCCCGGCAACTCTCAAAATAGCCCACTGGTTCGCGTCGCCCTGGGAATGGGCGCAAGAATCATCGAGGAGGTTGTGGAATGAACCGCAACATGATGCGCCAAGCCCAACGGTTGCAGGCTCAACTACAGAAGATCCAAGAGGAACTGGAAACCCTCACCGTTGAAGGCACTGCCGGCGGCGGCGTGGTAAAAGTAGTGATGACCGGGAAACAGGTGGTGGAATCGGTGTCCATCGACCCTGAGGCCGCCGAAGACGTGGACCTGCTCCAGGACCTAGTGGCCGCAGCGGTGAACGACGCATTCACCAAGACTCAGGAACTGGCCTCCGAAAAGATGGGCCCCCTGGCCGGCGGCTTGAACATCCCGGGGCTCGGGTAACGGGTGTTCAGGTAGGAATAGCCTCTTCATGACCCCTGACGCCATACCTGCGGCATCACCCTCCCTGGCCAGGTTGATCCAGGAGCTGAATCGTTTGCCGGGAATCGGACCCAAAAGCGCTCAGCGGCTGGCATATTACCTCATTCGCCTTCCTAATGAGGAAGCCCTGGCCCTGGCCGACGCGATCAGCGCCGTCAAGAGCAATATCCTTTTCTGCCAGAAATGCCAAAACCTTACCGACTCCTCACCCTGTGGAGTCTGCAGCGAACCGCAACGGAATCAAGAGCAGATATGCGTCGTAGAAGACCCGATGGACGTGTTGGCTCTGGAGCGCACCCGGGCCTTTCGGGGCCTGTACCACGTGCTGCACGGCGTAATATCCCCTTTGAACGGCGTGGGGCCGGACCAACTCAAACTGAAGGAGTTGTTCAGCCGGTTGACCCAGGAAGAAGTCAAAGAGTTGATAATCGCCACCAACCCAACCCTAGAAGGTGAGGCCACGGCCATGTACATCCGCCGACACCTGGCCGGGCAAGAATTGAAAATCACTCATTTAGCCAGGGGATTGCCGGTGGGCGGTTCTTTGGAATATACCGACGATCTGACCCTCAGCAGAGCCTTCCAAGGGCGCCAGGAGCTTTAACCATGGCTCCACCACGGACGTACCACTGCGAAGCATTGATCCTCAAGCATGTTCCTTTCGGTGAGGCCGATCTTTTAGTCACTTTTTTCACCAGGGAACGTGGCAAGATTCGCGCCGTGGCCAGAGGCGCCCGCCGGTCCAACAGCAAACTGGTCGGCCATCTGGAGCCGCTGACTCAGGTTAGCTTGTCCCTAGCCCAAGGCCGCGGCGGTCTGGACCACGTATCGCAAGCCCAACTGATAGAGAGCTTCGCCCCGCTGAAAGACGATCTAAAAGCGATAACCAAGGGCTTCTACCTAGCCGAGTTAGTGGATGGGTTTGGCTCCGAAGCCAACCCGAACCAACCCCTGTATCATCTGGCCGTGGCAGGATTGAACGCCATCGGCCAAGACCCTGAATCCGAACTGTCTTTAAGGTTCTTTGAACTGCACTTGCTCAAGGTCTCCGGCTTGATGCCTGAATTGTACATGTGCGTGGAATGCCGGAAGGACCTTGCCCCGGGAAGTCACCGCTTCAGCCCGGACGTGGGCGGTTGCCTGTGCCCGGATTGCCGCCCGGCCGATGCCCATGTTCGGCCATTGTCCCTCCGAGCCCTGAAAGTTCTGCGGCTGTTAGACCGCAGCCAACTTAGAGAAATACCGTCATTGAAGCTGAGTGACTCCTTGGCCCAAGAGATTAAATCGCTGCTCGGCATGAGCATAGAGTATTGGCTGGACAAGCAGATTCAGTCTAACTCGTTTTTAGAACAGCTACACCGTGAGGAGAAGTCTGGAGTATATTCCTGAGAATTTGAATAGATCCATCTGACGCGGAAAGCCGGCGCCCGCCCATTTAAGAGCGGCAGCCACTCCACTGGGTTGATGAGGTGATGAGGATAATCGATGTTTAACAAAATCTTGATCGCCAACCGGGGCGAAATTGCTTGTCGAATCATCCGCACTTGCAGCAAGCTGGGTATCAGTACCGTAGCCGTTTACTCTGAAGCCGACCGAAACGCGCTTCACGTCCAATTGGCCGACGAGGCTTGGCTAGTTGGCGATTCCCCCCCTCAACAAAGCTACTTAGATATGGACAAGATCCTGGCAGTCATTCAGGATTCCGGGGCGCAAGCGGTGCACCCCGGCTATGGATTCCTGTCCGAGAACGCCGTTTTCGCCCGCCGCTGTCAGGAAATCGGGGTCCGCTTTATCGGCCCATCCCCGGCAGTCATGGAGAAGATGGGCGACAAACTCCGCGCCCACAAGCTGGCCAAGATGGCGGTATTGCCAGTGCTGCCCGGCACCGGCCAAGCGGTGGAAGATGATGAGGCCGAAGACCAGGCCTGGAAGCTGGGGTTTCCGCTGATGGTCAAGGCATTGGAAGGCGGCGGTGGCATCGGCATCCACGTCATCGACTCCATGAAAGAACTCACCCCGATTATCCAACGCACCCGCCAGGTGGCTACCAGCGCCTTCGGCAGTCCCAGTCTGTTCTTTGAGCGATACCTCAAAGACGCCTCCCATATCGAAGTCCAGATCATCGGCGACGAACACGGCCGCCTGATCCACCTTTTTGAACGAGATTGTTCGGTCCAACGCCGGCACCAGAAGCTGGTCGAAGAGTCTCCGGCGGTAAAACTGACCCCCAAACTGCGACGGAAGCTCTGCAAGTTGGCCCTGAAGTTGGGCAAGCACATCGGTTACACCAATGCCGGCACGGTGGAATTCCTGGTAGCTGCCGATGGCCAAGCCTACTTCACGGAAATGAACACCCGGTTACAGGTGGAGCACGGCGTTACCGAGATGGTCACCGGAGTCGACTTGGTGGAAATGCAGATCCGGATAGCCGCCGGAGAAGCCTTGCCGGTGAAACAAGAGGATATCCAGGTCAAGGGCCATGCCATTCAGGCACGCGTTTACCCGGAAGATCCGGCAACTTTGATGCCCCAGATCGGCGAAATCACCGACTACCATCAGCCTGCCGGAGACCACATTCGGGTGGATAGCGCGCTTTGCGCCGGTTATGAAGTTGGGTTACACTATGAGCCGCTTTTAGCCAAAGTCATGGCCTGGGGTGAGACTCGCGAAGACGCGGCGAAGGATCTCTTGCGGGCGCTACTCTGCTTCCGGGTGGGGGGCGTAACCTGCAACACATCCCTATTGCGAGACATTCTGGCCAGCGCTGAGTTCGCCGAGGCAACTTACCATACCGGGTCCATGACTTCATGGCTGGAGGCCGGTACAGTTCGGGCTCTCCATTCTGGTGCCAATGGAAACACGATGAAAAACGGCAAGGAACACTCTGACAGAGACACGGCGGCAGCTATCGCGGTTGCCATGGCATTGGCATCCAAAAGCGCCGGTGCTTTCGCGACCCCAGCCGCCAATCAATGGCGGGCTTACGGGCGGCGGGAACAGCTTCAGCCGCGTCCCCAGGTAAGCCGGAGTTGGCGATAACACCCTTCCGGATCAAAGTCGGCGACCACTGGTTTACCGTACAAGTCGGAGACCTGACCTACTCGCCTGTGGAAGTCACCGTCGAAGGCGAGACCATCTCCGTGGAGGTCGAAGGTCTTCCTCCCCGTCCTCTTCCCAATACTCGCGGTCCGCGCAGCAGACCCGCTCAGATCGTTTCAGCGCCACGTCAACGCCGTTCTCCAGGCTCCGACCCGTCGGACAAGATTCTACGCAGTCCTATGCCTGGAAAAGTGATTTCCATCATGGTGCGGCCAGGAGACCGGGTGTCAGCTGGCGACGAAGTATGCGTGGTGGAAGCGATGAAGATGGAGCAGAGCATCAGAACCGGGCGAGACGGTGTGATCAAGGCCGTCCACGTACAGCCCATGGACTCCGTCAGCGCCAACGACCCGCTAGTGGAGTTGGAATAAACAGGGAGGACGCTGGGCCCCGGATGAGGCCAAGACTACAGCGCCGTCTCCCCCCTCTCTCCCGTCCTAACCCGAATCACTTCCTCCACGTTGCTTATGAAAATCTTCCCGTCGCCGATCTCGCCGGTCCGGGCGGCTTCGATAATGATTTCGCAAACCCTCTCTGCGTCGCCGTCTCCAACCACCAACTCCATCTTCGTTTTCGGCAACATATCCATGGCTATCGATTGACCGCTGCGGCCCTGATGGACGATGCCTCGTTGGGCGCCACGGCCAATCACGGCCACCGTGTTCAGCCCCACGAATCCGCCCTCCACCAATGCTTCTTTCACAGCGGTGAGCTTTTCCGGGCGGATTATCGCTTCAACCTTTTTCATGTTTCATCCTCCTATCCGTCGGTTCGGTCCCGATCCCGCGACACGATTTACAGGCTGCCTTAAAGGATTATAGCCTGTATGCTGGTTCGCCATGTTCGCTAAGATCCAGGCCGATCTCCTCTGCGGATTCAGAAACACGAAGGCCAATGGTGAATTTTATCGCCAAAAGTATGACGGCCGTTACCGCGAAGGCCCATGCCCAAGTGGCGCCTATCGCAATGAATTGGATGCCGATCTGCTCCAAGCGGGAAACTCCATCGGCCAAACCGCCGTATCCTATCCCAACGAATATTCCGGTGGCTATTGCGCCCCAGGTACCACCGATGCCGTGGACACCCCAAACGGACAGGGCATCGTCGACTTTCAACTTGATGAGCAGTTGAATAGCGCCGAAGCACATAACGCCAGCCCCAATGCCAATGATTATCGCTGGCATGGCGCCAACGAAACCGGAGGCCGGTGTGATTGCTACCAATCCGGCCACCGCGCCCGAGGCGGCGCCGATGATGCTGGGCTTCTTGGAGAATATCCATGACATGCCAACCCAGCCGATGATCCCGGCGCAGGCCGCCGTGTTGGTCACGACGAAAGCGTTGACGGCGTCACCGCCGGCAGACAGAGCGCTTCCTGCGTTGAAACCGAACCAACCGAACCAAAGAAGGCCCGCTCCCAACACAACCAGCGGCAGGTTATGAGGTTCCATCGCCTGCCTGCCGAATCCCAACCGAGGGCCTAGAATCAACGCGGCAGCCAATGCGGCGACCCCAGAGTTGATGTGGACTACCGTCCCGCCGGCGAAGTCCAGTGCGCCTAAACCCAGCAGCCAACCGCCATCAGCCCAAACCCAGTGGGCCACCGGCGCGTACACGATGGTTACCCACAAGGTGGTAAACACCACAAAGGCGCTGAACTTCATTCGCTCGGCAAAGGCCCCGGTGATCAGGGCCGGGGTAATGATCGCAAACATCCCCTGGAAGATCATGAACGCCTGCGCCGGAATCTTGGCGTCCGGGGTTGCGCCTTCAGAGGCGCTGACACCGGCCAAACCGAAGTTATCTAAACCACCGATAAAGCCGCCGATGTCTGGGCCGAAAGCCAATGTATAGCCCCACAAGACCCACACTACTCCGACTATCCCCATGGTGGCGAAGCTATACATGATCGTGGACCCCACGTTTTTCTGCCGGGCTAATCCTCCGTAGAACAACGCCAGACCAGGAATCATGAGCAGCACCAAGGCCGCTGCTATCAAGATAAACGCCGTGTCGCCTGAATTAACCATGAATCTATCCCCCAATTCCTTAATACAAGATCAACGAAGTAAGCCAGCACATGGCTTTGAAATCATCTGGGACGATTAACAGTACCGGGAATGCAGGATGTTACATCATTTAAGTTTCATCGATATTACGAATTTATTACAACGAAGTTACATACGGTCCGTTTCCCCGCGTTGGCGGTGTAAACCTCTGCCTGGTACAGGCAAGAATGGGCTCCGGCATTCCGGTGGTATACTTTGACGATTCGCTGCAAATGGGTCCAGTTATTGTTGCGTCGGTCTAAGGAGCTATACCGTGCCATACGAAAACATAATTCTGGAGATTGAGGAACAGGTCGCCGTGGTGACCCTGAACCGCCCCGATAAGCTCAACGCCATAAGCTCTGAGCTTCACGAAGAGATCATGCAGGTATGCCGGCAACTTGGGGAAGACGACGGGGTTAGGGTGGTGATCTGGACCGGCGCGGGAAGGGGATTCTGCTCTGGAGTTGACCTGACCGCCGCCCGGCAGCAAGGAGAACATCAACCACGGTCAGAGCGCATCGATGAATACGGCTGGGTTGGGCGCCAGGCCATCGAGATTTACCGGAACCTGAATAAACCCACCATCGCCGCCGTTAACGGAGTGGCCGCCGGGGCCGGGATGTCCCTGGCACTGGCCTGCGATATGCGGGTGGGGTCGGCAAGCAGCCGCTTCAAGACCGTCTTTATCGAGCGGAGCCTCAGCCCGGACTCGGGCATGTCCTTCTTTTTGCCACGCATCGTCGGCGCCAGCCGGGCCTTCGATCTGGTATACACCAGCCGGTTCGTAGACGCCGATGAAGCCTACCGAATAGGCTTGCTGGACCGATTAGTTCCTGCCGAAAGCTTGCTGGATGAGGCCAAAGAGTTGGCCCGGCAGATCGCGTTTTGGCCGCCGGTGGCGATGCAGATGTCCAAGCGGGTGATGCAGCGCGGCATGGAATCGGACTTAGAAGAGCAGTTGAAGTACGAAACCCACGGGATAGTGTTCGGCCGGAGGGCGCCTCATGACGTCGAAGAGGCTGCCGCCTCTTTCCGGGAAAAGCGCCCTCCCGATTTCACGGGAGAGTGATCGAGAAGATCTACCCGGCGGACAACCCATCAAGCGCATAGGTCTGGTACGCCCACCCTAATCGCCCCCCGGTTTATCGTCTTCAACGAACCAAGGCATCTCAATAGCTTCGTGGGGCCATAGGAACTCGAATCCCGCCTCCAGAGCGTATTTCTTATCCAGATCTTCCCTATCGCCGATATGGTAGTAAACATCGGCCTGGAACTTGGCCTTGACCTCAGGGAGCATCTGTTTCGAGACCACGAAATCTACCGGGATCTGGTGCCGGTCCCAGATCGCTTGCTGTCCGCTCATCGGACGGTCGGAACAACTGCCGATCAAAAATCCCTTCTTCTGGACTATCCGCACCATATCCATGGTAAGGACGCCAGGCGGGTCGCCTATGTCCAAGGTACCGTCAATGTCAAAACTTATCAGAATCACCAAGTAGATCCCTCTCTCTCAAAGTAAGGTGGCCTTTCGGCCACCTAAAATTCAACTGTCTATGGAACCCGTTGGGGTCTAGTCAGGTGACGCGCTCCAAACGGTGAAGTTGCCGCCCATCGGCATGGGACCGCCGGAGACCGCGATCTCAGGTTTTACCCCGGTAACACTTCGAGCGCCCGCCCTTCCTTGCAACTGCTGGATGCAATCGGTGTGCATCCAGAAACGGCTGCGGCCACTGCCGATATTGCCGCCGCTGGGGAGAACGGGGTTCGGCCCCTCAATACTGATATCCGTTTGATAAAAATCCAGGGCGTCCCCAAATTTCATTCCTCGATAGCCCAGGCCCTCGATGTGAAACTGGTGGAACAAGGCGAAGCCATCATACATGTTTTCGAAGGAGAGGTCGTCTGCGGTAATACCGGCCCCCTCAAAAATCTTTCTCCCCGTGCTCCCGGTTTCCGCCTGTATCTCGTCCAGGGTTGGGGTGAGGCTCCGAGCGGTGCCCCGGCTGGACGCATGGTTCAGGATGTACACAGGCTTCTGCTTCATGTCCTTCGCCCGTTCCGCGGTGGTGAACAGGTAGGCCGCCGATGCGTTGACCGGCCGGTCACAATCCCACAACCGCAGGGGATTCAGGATGTACCGCGACGTCACGTAGTCCTCAACGGTAAGTTGTTCCAGCCCGTGGCTGGCGTTGTAGCCCCACGGAGTCAGCAATCCATTCCGGTGCTGGTTGATCACGAAGGGAGCCAGATCATCGTGGGTGCCCCCGTATTTGAGGCAATACTGGTTGTGGGGGAAGATGTTGATGAAGTCGTTGCCGCCGTGGTTGCCCCAAGGCGCCACCCATTGGCGAGCGCCCTTGGCGTAGTCGTCGGCGTTTTCACCGCCACGGCGGTACCTGCCTTCCAGATTGCCCGTGGGGTAGATCACCAGACAGGTATTGCATTTTCCGTCGGCGATGGCTTGCGAGGCCATGCCCACCATCTCGCCGATTGTCGGCACTCCGGTGGGAGCGAATCTGACGTTGGGCAACTCCATCACTTTGGCCAGCCATTCACCGTTGATCAATGTAAGCCCCAATTCCGAGTCGTAAGGCGGGTCAAAGTAGGGACGCGGCGCCCAGTTGGACGCGGTACCCCCACTGCCGCCGGCGATGTGGCTGTCGCAGCAGATGATTCCGTCGATCTGGTCGGGGGTTACTCCCGCGTCCTCCATGGCAAGTCTGCAGGCCAGGATGGTGTATGCGCCCAAGGATTGATCCATGGATCTCTCATCCCAGCGCCGGTCAACGGGGGAGTGACCGTATCCGGCCACCGCGACCTTGCCCCGGTGGTCCCACACCCCTAGCCCGTCCTTATCTCTTCGCCACTGATACTGGTTTTGCGTAGCCATCATTCACCTATTTTTTTGATGATAAATAATAATGCCGTTTGAGATCACTGAACAATCAGCCGACGACCTTCCATTCGTGGATCAGTTGGTCCGGCGCGACCTCTTCAAACATAACCTCGACAGCTGACCCTACCGGGACCTCGTAGGGAGGGACTCCAGGAAGGTTGGAGTAAAAATTGACGCTGGTATCTTCGTCCAACGTGATCAACGCCAGATTGTAAGGCTGATCGGGCATACGGCGGTTCAGACGCCCGTCCTCAATCACGATGTAGGTCGAGATATGGCCTTTGCCTTCCACATCTTTCCACTCCAGCTTTTCACCAGAGCCACAGAACTGGCATGCCGGTTTCGGCGGGTATTGGAGCCTTTCACAAGCGGCGCAATGTTGCAGGATCAACCGTTTGTCATTAACGCCGTCCCAAAAAGTCTTGCTCAACTCGTCGGCGACTGGGATTATCTTGGGCATATTTCCTCACATATCTCTTCGTTGACCGTCAACAAATAACCCGCGCCTGTGAATCGGACAGTGGGTCACCGCAGGAATAGTAACTCTGAGTCTCTTTCCTGTCTACCATATGGTTCGCGGCTAAAGAATCACCTTCTTGTCTTTTAGAACCACGATGTCATCCCAGGAGTAACCCAGCAGGCCAATGATGGTCTCCTCCGTGTTCTCTCCCAGAGCCGGGGCCATTTTCCTCGTAGACAGGGGCGTCTTGCTATAAGTGACTGGCGTTTGCAGCCAATTCGAAGGCCCTATGGCCGGGTGGTCGAACTCGACGATGTAGTCGTTCGCCACAACCTGGGGGTCCTTTGGCAGGTCCAAGTTGCGCTGCACCCGCTCCCAGATGATGTCGTCGTTCCCCTGGAGAGACTCCTCCCATTCGCCGCTTGTTCTAGAGAGGAAGAGGGCGTCGAGAAGTTCGACCAGTTCTTCCCGGTTCTGGTAGCGGTTCTCTGGCGTATCGAACCTCGAATCATCGATCAGATCGGGTCGCCCCACGGCACGGCAGAACGGCGGCCAATACCGATCCTGGCCCATGGAAAAAGCTATCCAACGGCCGTCGCCACACCGGTAGTAGTTCCATAACACGTTGCCCGGACTATTTCGGTCGAATCGCTGGTATTCTCTATCAACCAGTAAAGAGATCTGGTTCTGCATCCCCCTGGCCCAGATCATGCTGCCCAGATGCGAGACATCTACCTTCTGGCCGAATCCGAACCGCTCTCTGGCCACAATAGCTCCGATGATGCCGTAAGACAGCATCACAGCGGCGCTTTGGTCCGCGATATCCAGCTGATGGGGTGTATCGTCGGGTGGCCCGATCCACCATAGGGCCCCCGCCCTGGCCTCAGCGGTTAACGCGAATGCCGGCTTGCCTGAGTCGGGGCCTTCCGGTCCGTATCCCGAAGCCGAAGCGTAGATAATCTTCTCGTTGTGCTTGACCAAGTCTTCATAACCCAGTCCTAAACGTTCGGCTACACCCTTCCTGAAATTCTCCACGAAGATATCGGACTTGGCCGCCAGCTTGTACATTATCTCCACCCCTTCCGGGGTTTTGAGGTTTAGCGAGATACCCAGCTTCTGCCGGTTCAGCCCCTCGAAAAAAGCGCTGGCCCCGTTGGAGAGGGTTGAGTCCAAGCCCACCGAACGGCCGACATTCCGCCCGTGATCGCCATCCAGCGATTCCACTTTGATGACTTCCGCGCCCATATCGGCCAGCATCATCGTTGAGACCGGACCAAACTGCCACATGGTCCAATCGATCACCCGCAGCCCGTCCAAAGGTCCCTTGGTGCCGTCGGGTTGGTCGCTCATAATCATCTCCTCTTCCCGGTTGCGCCTCTGTCAATTCGATCGCTACTCACGTTACCAAAAAATCAGCTTCTCCGTTAACCGACAATTCTTTCAAGCCATCCGGACCTGATCTTCAGCCTCCGGGATCCGCCCGGTTGTCTGGTAAGATACGTCTGCCCGCCACCGATCGCGCGCCGGATGGACCTGGGCACAGAGTCCCAAACCGCCAAACTAGGACAGAAATAGTCACTTCCCCGGGGAGTGGCCCGCCTAACGGCTGAGGAGTTTTACCGTGGCAGTAGACGAGATGCAAGAACGCATCGAGGCTTTGGAAAACAGGGTAGTGGACTTGGAGTCTCAACTCACCCAGAGGGCCAAGGATGCCGCTTATGTGTTCATACACTCTAATTGGCACCTGATACGCTGGTACTTGAACCGGCAGAGAGACATCAACGGTGAAAGCTCAGATATATACACCCGGGCGGTGAATGCCGAAAGGCTTATCGAATGGGAGTTATCCCGCAACTTGAGGGCGATCTATTTCGAGGACGACCCCATGGCCGTCGCCTACCGGTGGCGCATCGAAGCGACCGCCATCCTGCAGAAGAATGGCTACACTTTCTTCGACTAAGTGGGGCGTAAGTTTTGGCTATCTAAGGATGTCCGCCAAGTTGACCCTGTAGCTACGTTCCTGTACGATAGGCACGGTCTACAACCCCGGCGAATCGGGCACACCAGCTGAACTGGTAACGTCGACGGGACTGCGGGACAATACGGGGATCAGTAACGGCGCGGTGCTTATTCGTCAGTATTCTCCGGCAATCATACCGTCTCCTAAGCTGCAAAACCGTTGAGATAGCGCCCCAGATCTCAGGAGCCGATACCCGGAAAACACATCCAGAGTGGAGGTGGCCTGCGGATGGAAGAAACCCCGCAGCGCGTATTGGTAGTTACTCCCCATCCCGACGATGCCGAATTCTGGGCCGGCGGGACGATAGCCCGATGGGCTAAAGAAGGCGCCACGGTTCACTACGTCCTATGCACCGACGGTGATAAAGGCACCAGCGACCGTGAAGTCAGCGCCCAGGACCTAGGGGCCCAGCGAGAGCAAGAACAGCGGGATGCCGCGGCCGTGTTGGGCGCGGAAACAGTTGTCGCGTTACACCACCTGGACGGCGAACTAGAGGACACCAGCGAGTTTCGCAAAGAATTGGTCAGGCAGATCCGTCTGGTCCGGCCTGACGTTGTATTGTGTCCCGAGCCATACCGCAAGAACCTGGCATGGCACCGGGACCACCGAATCTCCGGACAAGTTGCTCTGGATGCGGTATTCCCATGCGCCAGGGACCATCTTCATTTCAAAGAACTCTGGCAGGACGAAGGGCTTGAGCCCCACAAAACCGGTACGGTACTATTTTGGGGCACCGAGCAAGCGGATACGTTCATCGATATCGAACCTTACCTAGACATCAAGGTCGACTCGGTGATGGCGCATCGCAGCCAGATGAGCGGCAGGGCGGTGGAAGATGTCAAGGAATTTATCAAAGACTGGTCCAGTAAGGCCGTGGCCGATCAGGAAATCACCTACGGCGAAGCCTTCCGCAAAGTGACATTCCGCACGACCTAGTAGACGCCACCGAGCCTGATCCTCTAGCTAGCCGAATCCCCTGTCTCCGTCAACATGACCTGCCGCAGTGGAGCCCCGTCAGTGATCAGTCTGGGTGGCAGGTTCGGGTGAACAGGTAGTACCGCCTGGTCCGGGTTGGCTAGGTCTACAG
>ENA-ORDG01000615-ORDG01000615.1-marine-metagenome-genome-assembly--contig:-NODE-615-length-15880-cov-4.082263_pt1 | contig 15880 bp, 16 predicted proteins | sample MGYA00248629_ERZ508524 | MGnify/ENA primary metagenome ERZ508524 (study PRJEB26194, sample SAMN05421901) | marine metagenome | isolation source: East of Rio de Janeiro, Brazil, South Atlantic Ocean...
CGGCCGCGCCTATCAGGCGCAGCTGCCGCGCGGTTCGCGCCGTCCCCCGCCCCCGCTGCCCTATGGCGGCCCGCGGGTGCGCTAATCGGCGCAAGCTGAGAAACACGAATATAGAACCTAGCAAACAGCCCGGTCGTCCCATGCGGATTGCCGGGCTGTTTCGCTTCCAGAAGGAGAGAGACATGGCCCTTTCGCTGCATCAGGCAATCATTCCCAACTGGCTGCAGGTGCTCGGCGCGGTCGACGGTCTGCTCGACAAGGCCGAGGGCTATGTCGCGGACGGCAAGGCAAGCGAGAAGGAGCTTCTGGAAACGCGCCTGATCGACGACATGCTGCCGCTGGCCTACCAGTTCAAAAGCTGCTGGACGCATACGCACCTCGCGCTCACGGCGGTGCACGAAGGGCACTTCTCGCCCGACATGAACCCCTACCCGGAGGATTTCGCGTCCCTGCGCGAGATGATCGCGACGGCGCGCAAAACCTGCGAGCAGGCGAGCGAGGATGCGCTTGAGCAGATCGCCGGGAACGACATGGTGTTCACCATCGGCGACAAGTTCCGGCTGGACTTCACCGTGCAGGACTTCCTGCTCAGCTTCTCCAACCCGAACGTCTATTTCCATTCGGCGACCGCCTACGACATCCTGCGGATGGCAGGGGTGGAGGTCGGCAAGCGCGACTACCTCGGCGCGCTCCGCCTGAAACCGGCGGGCTGACTCTCCGCCTCAGCGCTTGCGCGCAAACCAGATCGTGTGGCGCGGCCCCTTGTTGTTGGGCCGCGCGCGCACTTCGCGCACGTCGACCTCGAACCCGCCATCCTTCAGCCGCGTGGTGAATTTGTGGTCGGGCGCGGCGGACCACACCGCCATGATCCCGCCAGGGTTCAGCGCATCCTTCGCCTTGGCGATGCCGGTACGCGTGTAGAGGCGGAAATTGCTGTCGACCACGATGCCGTCGGGGCCATTGTCGACGTCGAGCAGGATCGCATCGTACTTGGGGCTAGTGCCGTCATTGGCATCGTCGATCAGGGCCTCGACATTGCACAGGATCACCTCCCCGCGAGGATCGTCGAGACTCTCTGCGCTCAGATGCGCCAGTGGTCCGCGCGCCCATTCGAGAATTTCGGGCACCAGTTCGGCCACGGTCACGCTGCCGCCCGCCGGCAGGTGCGCGAGCGCAGCGCGGTAGGTGAAGCCCATGCCAAAGCCGCCGATCAGGATGCGCGGTTTGCTTGCCTCCAGCTCAGCCAGCGTAAGCACCGCGAGCTGTTCCTCGGAAAACTGCATCCGGGTGCCCATCAGCTCGTCCCGGCCGAGCATGATGATGAAGTCGCGCCCGTGGCTGACCAGCGTCAGCTCTTTCCCGTCGGGGATCTGGGCGGTGGCTATTGTTTCACGTGGCAGCATGGACGTTGCGATAAACGCTACCGCGCGCGGGCGATAGGCCGGAACACGGACCCGTCGGGAAAAGTTATCGAGACAACCCCCGAAGGAGAATTCCCATGACCACCACCGCCCGAATCGCCGTCGTCTCCGAAGCCGGAGCCGACTTCGCCATGGAAGAGCGCGAGATCGCCGATCCCGGCCCGCACGAGGTGCTGATCGAGCTGGTCGCGACCGGCGTGTGCCATACCGATCTCGCGGTGCAGGCGGGCGATCTGCCGACCAACTACCCCGTCGTCCTCGGCCATGAAGGCGCAGGCAAGGTCGTGGCGACCGGCAGCCACGTGACCGATATCGCGAAGGGCGACCACGTCGTCCTCTCCTACGGATCGTGCGGGCATTGCCGTCCCTGCCAGGAGGGCGATCCTGCCTATTGTGCCGACTTCAACCCGCTCAACTTTTTGAACAAGCGGCAGGGCGACGATGCGCCGGTGTTCGACGAGCACCCCAACGCCGCCTTCTTCCAGCAGTCGAGCTTCGCTACCTACTCGATCGCGCACGAGCGCAACGTGGTGAAGATCGAGGCCGACGTGGACATCTCGCTGCTCGGCCCGCTGGGCTGCGGCATCCAGACCGGTGCGGGCGCTGTGATGCGCACCGCGCAGCCGCCTGCCGGGTCGAGCCTGCTCGTCTCGGGCGTAGGCAGCGTCGGCATGGCCGCCGTGATGGGCGCGAAGGTGGCCGGGTGCTCACCGATCATCGCGGTCGATACCAACGAGGACCGGCTGACGCTCGCCAAGGAACTGGGCGCGACCGACACCGTGCATGTCACGAAGGGCACCGACGTCCCCGAGGCCGTGCGCAAGATCGTGGCGGGCGGCGTGGACTACGCGATCGAATGCAGCGGCAATGCCACAGCAGCGCGCGGTGCGTGGGGTTCGCTTGCCAACCGTGGCACGCTGGTGGTGGTCGGCGCACCGCCCGCGGGCACCGAATATTCCTTCGACGCCAACGAACAGATCCTCTCGGGTCGCAAGATCGTCGGCTGCGTGGAGGGCGATTCCAAGGTCAAGCAGTTCATCCCGACGCTGGTCGATCTCTACCTCAAGGGGCAATTCCCGTTCGACAAGCTCGTGAAGCGCTACCCGTTCGACAAGATCAACGAAGCGGTCGCCGACCTGCATGATGGCAAGGTGTTCAAGCCGATCCTCGAAATGGGCTGATCCGGCGACGGACGGCGGTTCGCAACTGGCACGGGCCGCGGGGGCAAAAGCCTTCGCGGTCCTGTGCGTACGTGCGTCAGGCGGCTGAGGGCACGCCGACGAGCGGCGCGTCGATCTCCAGCCGCGCGACCGTGCCGGGGCCCACGGGCGCTGCGGCCATGGTGAAACGCCCGCCGAGCGACTGCGCCAGCGTGCGTGCGATCTTCAGTCCCAGACTTTCCGCACGCGCCAGGTCGAAGCCTTCGGGCAGCCCTACCCCGTCATCGGCCACGATCACCTCGGTGCCACCCTCGAAAGGCGCGACGGTGACCACGATCAGCCCGCCCTCACGCGCTCCGAAGCCGTGTTCGATCGCATTGTTGAGCGCTTCGGCCACCACCAGCGCGGTGGGGATCGCCTTGTCGGGCGGCAACACCGTGTCCGCATTGGCGACGAATTCATATCCCAGCCCGGTGCGACCGGACGCCGCGATCACATCGCGGCAGATCTGGTCGATATAGGCCGCCAGGCTCACCTGCGCGCCTGCCGGATCGTAAAGCTGGCGCTGGATGCGACCGACGAGGCCCAGCCGCCGCGATGCCTCGTCCAGCGCGGCGCGCGCGCCCTCGTCTGTCATACGGTTCTTCTGCAACGAGATGAGCGAGCCGACCATCTGCAGGTTGTTGCCGACGCGGTGCTGCAACTCCTTGAACAGCACCTCGGTATTGTCCTTCAGCGCGATGCTGCGGCGGCGCTCCGCATCGAGATCGCGATTGGCGACCTGCATCCAGTGGATCAGCGCGATGTCGACCGAAACGATGAAGATGTAGAAGCCCAGCGCCAGCGCGGAGTTGAAGTGCAGTTCGAAACTGCCGAAAGGCGCGATGAAGAAGAACCACGCCAGCAGCCCGCACAGCACGGCGCACACCGTCCCCGGGCCGACGCCGAAGAAGAACGCGGTGACGATGACGGCGGGGAAAAAGGTGAGATAGGGGAAGCCGGGCGGCAGCCCGTCGCCGATGACGTACCGGATCGCCCAAGCGGCGACGGTCAACAGCAAGGCGACGCCATAGCCGATCCACGGGCGATTGCGCGCGAGCGGCAGGCGAGAGACGAAACGGCGCGCCGCGCCGGGTGATTTCGGGTTCATCGATTCTTCTGGGACGACGTGCGACACCTCCGGCAAATGCCAGCGCTTCAAGTCGGGCGCAAAGAAAAAAGGCTGCGGAAGCAATGCTCCCGCAGCCTTTTCTATGTGTTCTGGCGAGAGACTTAGTCGTCGTCGCGCAGGAAGGCAGGCATGTGCGCGGGGCCGTCGCCACCGCCGTTATCGCCGCCCTTGTCGCCGCCACGGTCGTCGCCGCCACGGCCGCGACCACCGCCGCCGCCGCGACCGCCACGGCCACCGCGACGATCGCCGCCACGGTCACCACGAGGGCCACGATCACCGCCGCCTTCGCGCTTTTCGCGCGGCGGACGGGTGTCTTCGAGCTCTTCGCCGGTTTCCTGATCGACGACGCGCATCGACAGGCGGACCTTGCCGCGGTTGTCGATCTCGAGGACCTTGACCTTAACTTCCTGGCCTTCGGACACGACGTCGGTCGGCTTCTCGACCCGCTCGTTCTTCATTTCGGAGACGTGGACGAGGCCGTCCTTGCCACCCATGAAGTTCACGAACGCACCGAAGTCGACGATGTTGACGACCTTGCCGGTGTAGACCTTGCCGACTTCCGCTTCCTCGACGATGCCTTCGATCCACTTGCGCGCGGCTTCGATCTCGTCCGAGTTGGAGGACGAAATCTTGATCACGCCCTCGTCGTCGATGTCGACCTTGGCACCGGTTTCGGCGACGATCTCGCGGATCACCTTGCCGCCTGTGCCGATCACGTCGCGGATCTTCGACTTGTCGATCTGCATGGTCTCGATGCGCGGAGCGTGCTTGGACACGCCCGTACGAGCGGTCGACAGCGCCTTGTTCATCTCGCCGAGGATGTGCGCGCGGCCGGCCTTTGCCTGCTCGAGCGCGGTCTTCATGATTTCCTGCGTGATGCCGGCAACCTTGATGTCCATCTGCAGCGAGGTGATGCCGCTTTCCGAACCGGCGACCTTGAAGTCCATGTCGCCAAGGTGATCTTCGTCACCGAGGATGTCCGACAGGACGGCGAACTCGTCGCCTTCGAGGATCAGGCCCATGGCGATGCCCGACACCGGGCGCTCGATCGGAACGCCTGCGTCCATCATTGACAGACAGCCACCGCAGACGGTCGCCATCGAGGACGAGCCATTGGACTCGGTGATGTCCGACAGGATGCGGATGGTGTAGGGGAAATCTTCATGCGCGGGCAGCACCGGGTGCAGCGCGCGCCATGCGAGCTTGCCGTGACCGGTTTCGCGGCGGCTGGTGAAGCCGAAGCGACCCACTTCGCCGACCGAATAGGGCGGGAAGTTGTAGTGCAGCATGAAGTGATTGTACGACAGGCCTTCGAGCCCGTCGATCATCTGCTCGGCATCCTTCGTGCCCAGCGTGGTGGTGCAGATTGCCTGCGTTTCACCGCGCGTGAACAGCGCCGAACCGTGGGTCCGCGGCAGCAGGCCGACCATCGCCTCGATCGGGCGAACCTGGTCGAGCTTGCGGCCGTCGATGCGCTGGCCGTCCTTGAGGATGGCGCCGCGCACGATTTCCGCCTCGAGCTTCTTGACCGCCTTGTTGGCGACCATCTGCGTCTGCGGTTCTTCTTCGGCGAAGGCTTCCTTCGCCTTTTCGCGGGCCGCGCTCAGCGCGTCCGAACGGGCCGACTTGTCGGTCAGCTTGTAGGCTGCGGCGATGTCGTCGCCGACGATGCCACGCAGCTTTTCCTTGATCGCCGAAGTGTCGTCCGAAGTGTCGATTTCCCACGGATCCTTGGCGGCCTGTTCGGCCAGATCGACGATCGCGCCGATGACCTTGCGGCTTTCCTCATGCGCGAACATGACGGCGCCGAGCATTTCCTCTTCGGTCAGTTCCTTGGCTTCGGATTCGACCATCATCACCGCGTCCTGCGTGGCAGCGACGACGAGGTCGAGGCGACCATCTTCGCCGAGCGCATCTTCGAGGCTCGGGTTGAGGACGTATTCGCCGTTCTTGAAACCGACGCGCGCGGCGCCGATCGGGCCCATGAAAGGCACGCCCGAAATGGTCAGCGCGGCCGAAGCGGCGATCATCGCAACGATATCGGGTTCGGTCTCGCCGTCATACGAGAGGACCTGCGCGATGACGTTGATTTCGTTGTAGAAGCCCTCGGGGAAGAGCGGCCGCACCGGGCGGTCGATCAGGCGCGAGGTCAGCGTTTCCTTCTCCGTGGCGCGGCCTTCGCGCTTGAAGAAGCCACCCGGGATACGACCCGCGGCGGAGAATTTTTCCTGGTAGTGCACGGTGAGCGGGAAGAAGTCCTGCCCTTCGCGGACACTCTTGGCAGCGGTGACTGCGCACAGCACCACGGTTTCGCCATAGGTGGCGAGGACCGCGCCGTCGGCCTGACGGGCGATGCGGCCGGTTTCCAGAGTGAGGGTCTTTCCGCCCCACTCCAGCGATACGGTTTTCGTGTCGAACATGTATTTTCCTTTTGACCCGCGAGCCACATTGCATCGCGGGGCCTACTGATGCCGGGGATACCGTCCCGGTCCGGTCCGAGGCTCTTCGCCTCCAATTCCCGACCCCGTGCCGAATTGCATGGTGGCCGGATAAACAAAGGGGCGGCCTGAGCCACCCCTTCGAGAAACTCTTATTTGCGAAGACCCAGCTTCTGGATCAGCGCGTTGTACCGCTCGACATCTGTCTTCTTGAGATAGGCGAGCAAGTTGCGACGCTTGTTGACCATCATGAGCAGGCCGCGACGCGAGTGGTTGTCCTTGTGGTTGGACTTGAAGTGCTCGGTCAGGTTGCGGATGCGCTCGGTCAGGATGGCGACCTGGACTTCGGGCGAACCGGTGTCGCCCTTGGCCTGCGCGTTGTCCTTGATGATCTCAGCTTTCTTTTCGGCGGTAACCGACATGTATTCTACTCCGCGACATCCGGGATATTGAACCCCCGCACGACCTTGGCCGTACCTCCGCTGAGTTCCATCAAGGCCACGGGCACGTCGTGCAGCGTGGCAAGGTGGAGCCCGTCGGCCCATTCTGCTTGAACGGGGGGCAGTTCCGACAGTACCCGGCCCTGGCGGACCGCCTGCGCGCTGTCGGGATCGAGGGGGAGGACCGGGATGTCGTCCAGTCCGGCCTCAAGCGGCAGGAGAAGGTTTTCAATGGGCGCGCCCTTAGCGATTTCTTCCAGCTTGTCCAGTGAAATCGCCTGTTCCTCGAGGAACGGCCCGGCCTTGATACGACGCAGATAGGTGACATGGCCGACCGTGCCAAGCGCATGCGCGATATCCCGTGCCAACGAACGGATATACGTACCCTTGGAGACATGCGCGACGAGCGTGACGCTGTCGGCGAGCTCGAGCGGCGCTTGCGGATCGTAGGGATCCGGCCGCCCGGCAGTGGTGGCGAAGGCGGACCGCAGTTCCGCATCCTCGCGCCCACCCGCAAGTTCGAGCGAATGGATCGTCACCGCGCGCGTCTTCATCTCGACCGCTTCGCCCGCGCGCGCGCGGTCGTAAGCCCGTTTCCCGTCGATCTTGACCGCCGAATAGGCCGGCGGGACCTGTTCGATCGGCCCGGTGAAATGGCCGAGCACGCCGGCAATCGCCGCCATCGGCGGTCGACGATCGCTGCGCTCGACGATTTCGCCTTCGGTATCGAGCGTGTCGGTCTGCTCGCCGAACTGAATGGTGAAGGCGTAGATCTTGTCGCTATCCAGCATGCGCCCGGCCAGCTTGGTCGCTTCGCCCAGCGCGATCGGCAACACACCTTCGGCGAGCGGATCGAGCGTGCCGCCATGCCCGACCTTGGTCTTGGCATGGCCGCCCTGCCGCAGCACGCGCTTGACCGCCGACACCGCCTGCGTCGAACCGAGCCCACGCGGCTTGTCGAGGATCAGCCACCCGTGCGGTGCGGCCTTTTTCTCGCTCATCCCGCGATCCCCCGTGCGATCCATTCGGCGATCGCGAAATAGCGTTCCTGCAGCCACAGAACCGGTGGCAAAACCGTATTCTCGATCAGGCCGCTGTCGGGAAAGGCCCATGTCGCCGCGATCAGCACGATAAAGAACAGCATGCCCAGCGACTGGAGCTTCTGCCAGTTGCCCGCCCATTTGCGCGGCAGCAGGCCGCCAACGATATGCGACCCGTCGAAAGGCGGTATCGGCAGGAGATTGAACAGCGCGAGAAAGACGTTGATCAGGATGAACATGCTGCCCGCGGTTATCAGCCATTCGGGCGGCATCCCGCCACCGGCGACGATCGCTCCCGATATCGCGCCGAACAGCAACGCGCCCACCAGCGCGAGCACCAGGTTCGTGCCCGGACCTGCAGCGGCCACGGCGACCATGCCGAAGCGTGGATCGCGCAGCCGGTCGCCGCGCACGGGAACCGGCTTCGCCCAACCGAAAATCGGCCCGCCGAACAGGGCGAGCGCGCCCGGCACCAGCAGCGTGCCGACGGGATCGACATGGCGGATGGGGTTGAGCGAGAGACGACGCTGCTCTTTCGCGGTCGGATCGCCAAGCGCGAGCGCGGTCCAGCCATGCGCCACCTCGTGGAACACGATGGCGACGATCAGGCACGGTATCAGGATCGCGGCGAGAAGAAGCGTTTCGGTCATGCAGGCTAGATAGGGAGCGCGGCCTCAGCCCGCCAGCGCTTCGCAAAAGTGCTTGCGGCACATGGCGACATAGCGGTCGTTCCCGCCGATCTCGGTCTGTGCGCCTTCGCGCACCGCCCTGCCCTGTGCATCGACGCGCAGGTTCATCGTCGCCTTGCGGCCGCAATCGCAGACCGCCTTCAGTTCGACCAGCGCATCGGCAATGCCGAGCAGCGCGGCCGAACCAGGAAAAAGCGCGCCCTGGAAATCGGTGCGCAAGCCATAGCAGAGCACGGGAATACCCGCATCATCCGCCAGCCGCGCGCATTGCCAGACCTGCGCTTCGGTCAGGAACTGCGCTTCGTCGACCAGCACGCAGGCGATCGGTTGCTCACCATGGTCCGCAAGAACACGGCTCTCGATATCGGTATCGGCCTCGTAGCGATGCGCATCGCTCGACAGGCCGATCCGGCTCGAGATCGCGCCGAAGCCGGGACGATTGTCGAGCGCAGCGGTCCACAACGACACGCGCATGCCGCGTTCGCCGTAATTGAATGCGGTTTGCAGCAATGTGCTGCTCTTGCCTGCATTCATGCTGGCGAAGTAGAAATAGAGCTTGGCCATGCACTGGCCCTAGCCCCCGGCGGCGTGACTGTTAAGAATGGCGTCATATGCGATCGGGGATGATCGCTTCGACGAACGATTATAAGATACCAGGGAACTTCGATGGCTGAGGCGACGACGGCGGAAAACACCCAGACCGGAATTCTGGGCTGGGTCGAGCGAACGGGCAACAAACTGCCCGATCCGGTGTTCATCTTTTTCTACCTGATCATCGCGCTGGTGGTGGTTTCGATCATCGCGTCGCTCTCTGGCGTGTCGGCCTCGCACCCCACCGCAATCGACGAATCGACCGGTTCCGCGCTGCGGATCGACGCGGTCAGCCTGCTCTCGCCCGAGAACATCCAGCGCCTGTGGGTCGAAATGCCGGCCACGTTCACGCACTTCCACCCGCTGGGCTATGTTCTCGTCGTGATGCTCGGCGCGGGAGTGGCGGAACGTTCGGGCTTCTTCGCGGCCGGCATGTCGAAGGCGGTCAAGAGCGCGCCCAAGTCGCTACTCACCCCTGTGGTCGCGTTGGTCGCAATGCTCGGCAACCATGCCGCCGATGCAGGCTATGTCGTACTGATTCCGCTTGCGGGCATCCTGTTCGCTGCCGCCGGGCGCCATCCGCTGGCCGGGATCGCCGCCGCATTTGCCGGCGTTTCGGGCGGTTTCTCGGCCAATATCTCGCCCGGCCAGCTCGATGCGCTGCTGTTCGGGATCACCGAAGAAGCAGTGGGCGCGAGCGCGCTCGACCCGTTGTGGACCGCCAATATCGCGGGGAACTGGTTCTTCATCAGCGTGATGACCTTCCTGTACCTGCCGATCATCTGGTACGTTACCGACAAGATCGTCGAGCCACGGCTTGGCCCGTGGAGGGGCGGTGCGACTGCCGGCACGCAGGCCGACGACATGAGCCCCGATCCCGCCGAGGAAAGCGGCGCGCTGGCGGCCAAGGGGCTCCGGCATGCCGGCTATGCCGCCCTGTTCGTGATCGCGCTCTGGCTGCTGATGGTTTTCGCGCCGGGCACGCCGCTGGTCGACGAAGCAGCATGCGAAGCGGTGCCTGCGGCCGATTGTTCGATCCATACGCAGCTCGCACCGCTCTATCGCAGCCTCGTCGCCGCCTTCTTCCTGCTCTTCCTGCTGACCGGCTGGGCCTATGGCCGCGCGACCGGCAAGATCAGATCTCACCGCGACCTGGTCGAGATGATGGCCGAGAGCATGAAGGACATGGGCTATTACCTCGTGCTCGCCTTCGCCGCCGCGCATTTCGTGGCGATGTTCGGCTGGTCGAACCTCGGCCTCATCAGCGCGGTGCATGGCGCCGCGGCAATCCAGTCGACCGGCCTTCCGCTGCCGCTGGTGCTCGGCCTGATGGTGCTGTTCACCGGGTTGCTCAACCTGTTCGTGGGCTCGGCAAGCGCCAAGTGGGCTTTGCTGGCGCCGATCCTCGTGCCGATGCTCATGCTGCTGGGTATCAGCCCGGAGGGCGCGACCGCCGCATACCGCGTCGGAGACAGCGCAACCAATATCATCACGCCGCTGATGGTCTATTTCCCGCTGATCCTGGTCTTCGCACAACGCTGGCAGAAGGACTTCGGCCTTGGCAGCCTGACCGCGATGATGATTCCCTATTCGGTCTGGCTGCTGATCTCGGGCACGGTGCTGATCGTATTGTGGTTCTATCTCGGGATCCCGCTCGGCCCGGATGCGCCGGTCGGCTACACGCTGCCGGAGGTCGCCGCACCCACAGCGCCGCCGATCATGAACTGATCCATGCGTTCGTCATTCCCGTGCGCGGGAGTGGCGAACCGCAGGCGCAACACGCGCGTGCGATGCCAGTCTAGTCGTCGGTGTCGTCGAGATCGCGCGCCACCATGGGATCGGACAGCAATTTCTCGATCCGGTCGGCTTCGTCGAAGCTCTCGTCGGGCTGGAAATTGAGCCGGGGCGCGAACTTGAGACCCAGACGCTGTGCGACCTCCTTCTGGAAAAAGGCGGTGTTGGTCCGCAGCGCCTTGAGCACCACGCTTTCGTCCTCGCCCAGCAGCGGTTTCACATAGGCCTTGGCGTTGCGCAGGTCGGGCGTCATGCGCACTTCGGTGACGGCGATGTTCGATGCGGACAGCACTTCGTCATGCGCCTCGCCGCGTGCCAGCAATTCGGACAGGATATGCCGGACGCGCTCACCCACCTTTAGGACGCGGACCGATTGCTGCTCGGGAGTGGACTGGTTGCGAGCCATCAGGCGAAATCTTCCATCTTTGCGAGAATGCGTTTGAGCGAGGTCATGTTGCGTGCCGTGCCCCGGCAACCGAGGCGCTTTTCGATGAAGCGACCCGTGAGATCGGAAACACCGACACCGTGCACATAGTCCAGATAGAGCACGCGGTCACCCAAAGCGAGCCGCTCCGCCCCGCGATCCCGATGCGCCTGACGCAGGGCTTCGAACCCGCCGGCGACGGGTTGCCGTGCCAGGAAGATGGTATGCACCATCTTGTCCGAGCCTTCCCCGTGAAAGGGATTGTCCTCGATAGCCGAGCGAACCTCGTCGACCGAGCGAACCACCACGAAGCCGGTAATGCCGAATTCTGCCTCGACGAATGCTGCAAGGTCATCGGCAAGCGTCTGCGCGTCTTCGTCGCTCGACAGGATCACATTGCCGCTCGCGGCGACCGTTTCGACCGCGCCGAAGCCACGCGCGCTCAGTTTCTCACGCAAATCCGCCATCTTGATGCGGTTGCCGCCGATATTGATGCTGCCGAGCAGGGCCAGGCGTGTGGTCATTCCCCGCTGCCGGCCCCACTGCCGGGTCGCGGCGTCGGGATCGCAGTGCTGGTCGACCGCGCGAGCAGCTTGCCCGCTTCGTCGAACAATTCTCCCTCGAGGAAGATGACCTTGCGCCCGCGGCGTACCACCCGGCCCTTGCCGATGACCGGACCGGCCATCACCGGCTTGAGCAGGCTCATCGATATCTCGAGATTGAGCGGGGCTTCGGCCTGATCGGTCGCATAGACATGCGCCCAGCCCATCACCTCGTCGAGGAAACCGGCAACCAATCCGCCCTGCACGCTGCCGCGCGGGGTGATGAAACTGTCGGGCGCGCGAAACCGCAGCGTGATCTCTTCGCGATCCTTGTCGAAATGTTCGAACTCGACGCCCATCAGGTGCGCGTGCGGAGCGCTGAGGATCGCATTGTCCGACATCAATCGCCTTTCTCGGGCAGTGGCGTGGGAATGGCGCTCGAGGTTGCACGCGCCAGCAGATTGCCATCCTTGTCGAACAGTTCGCCCTCGAGGAAAGCGACCCGCTTACCCAGCTTGAGCACCCGCCCCTTCGCGGTGACGGTTTCCATCGGAACCATGCGCAAATAGGTGAGGTTCATGTCGAGATTGAGCGGGAGACGCTGCTCGGCCGCACCGAAGCGTGCTTCGGTAACGGCCAGCAGCGCCCCGCCCATGACTTCGTCGAGGAAGCCGGCGATCAGCCCGCCCTGCACCGCGCCGCGCGGGCTCGCGAAGCTCGGCGGCGGGGTATAACGCGTGGTCAGCTCGCCCCGGTCCGCGTCGAAAGAGACGAAGTCGCTCGCCATCAGTTCGGATGATGGCGAACGCCTGCGTTCGTGGATTTTCGCCATGCGTCCTCAGCCCCCGGTCAAAGCGTGCGTTCGCGCTCCTCGACCTCGAAGACTTCGAGCTGGTCACCCGCCTTGATGTCGTTCGTATCGGCCAGGACCACACCGCATTCGAGGCCCGCACGGACTTCGTCGACATCGTCCTTGAAGCGGCGCAGCGAGGCGATGGTCGTCGCCGAAACGATGACATCGTCGCGCGTGAGACGAGCGTGCAGGCCCTTGCGGATGACGCCTTCCTCGACCAGCAGGCCGGCGGCCTTGTCCTTCTTGCCCGAACGGAACACTTCCTTGACCGCGGCACGACCAACGACGTTCTCGATCCGCTCCGGACCCAGTTCGCCCGCCATCTCCTTGGCGATCTCTTCGGTCAGGTGGTAGATGACGTCGTAATACTTCATCTCGACGCCGTCGCGCTTCACCAGTTCGCGCGCCTTCGCATTCGGGCGCACGTTGAAGCCGATGATCGGGGCGTTCGAAGCCGACGCCAGCGTGACATCGCTTTCGGTGATCGCACCCACGCCTGCATGCAGCACGCGGACCTTGATCTCGTCGTTCGAGAGGTTGTGCAGCGCCGTGTTGATCGCCTCGACCGAGCCCTGCACGTCGGCTTTCACCAGTACCGGGAATTCGATCACGTTCGACGCGAGATTATTGAACATCGTGTCGAAGCTGGTCGGGGCGAGAGCGGTGCGCTTTTCGGTCGCCTTTTCCTGACGGTATTCGGCAACTTCGCGGGCACGCTGTTCGTTCTCGACCACGGTGAGCACGTCGCCCGCCGAAGGGACGCCGCCCAGACCGAGGACCTCGACCGGCATCGAAGGGCCAGCCTTCTTGATCTGCTTGCCCTGATCGTTGACGATCGCACGGACACGGCCGCTCTGCGTACCGGCCACGAAGGTGTTGCCGCGCTCGAGCGTACCACGCGTGACGAGCACGGTTGCCACCGGACCGCGGCCCTTGTCGAGCTGCGCCTCGATGACCGTCGCTTCCGCCATGCGGTCGGGATTGGCCTTCAGTTCGAGCAGTTCGGCCTGCAGGCTGATCGCGTTGAGCAGTTCGTCGAGACCGGTCTTCTCCTTGGCCGAGATTTCGACATCCTGCACGTCGCCCGACATCTTCTCGACGATGACTTCATGCTCGAGCAGGCGGTTGCGGATGTTGTCCGGATTGGCTTCGGGCTTGTCCATCTTGTTGATCGCCACGATCATCGGGACGCCCGCAGCCTTGGTGTGATTGATGGCCTCGATCGTCTGCGGCATGATGCCGTCATCGGCGGCCACCACCAGCACGACGATGTCGGTGATGTTGGCGCCGCGCTGGCGCATCTGCGTGAAGGCAGCGTGGCCCGGCGTGTCGAGGAAGGTGACGAGATCGCCGCTCTTGGTCTTCACCTGGTAGCTGCCAATGTGCTGGGTGATGCCGCCGGCTTCGCCCTTCACCACATTCGCGCCACGCAGGGCGTCGAGCAGGCTGGTCTTGCCGTGGTCGACATGGCCCATGATGGTGACGACCGGGGGACGCGGCTTGAGCGTTTCCTCGGGATCGACATCGCCTTCGTTCTGGATATCGACATCGGCTTCGGAGACTTTCTCGATCCGGTGGCCGAACTGTTCGACGAGCAGTTCCGCCGTGTCCTGGTCGATCGTCTGGTTGACGGTCACCATCATGTCGAGATTGAAGAGTTCCTTGACGAGATCGGCGCCCTTCTCGCCCATCCGCTTGGCCAGTTCGCCAACCGTGATCGCCTCGGGAACGACGACGTCGCGCACCTGCTTCTCACGCGGCTTGCTCGAACCGCCACCCTGCATGCGGCGTTCCTTCTCGCGCGCCCGCTTGAGCGCAGCGAGACTGCGGGCACGACGGCCCTCGTCCTCGTTGAGCGCCTTCTTGACGGACAGCTTGCCACCGCGGCGCTTGTCGACCTTCTCGGCCGCGCGCGCAGGCTTTTCTTCCTTCTTCTTGCGCTCGGGCTTCTTGGGCTCGGGGCGCGCGACCGGGGTGAAGCGGCGCGGCGCCGGCGCGGGCGTAGCGCTCGACGCGGCGGGCGTTTCCGCAGCTTCGTCGGCCGCCTTGGCGGTCTCGGTTTCGGCCGGCGCTTCGGCGGGCTTCTTCGCGTCTTCGGCAGCCTGCTTGGCCGCTTCCTGCTCGGCCTGGCGCTTTTCTTCCGCGCGGCGTTTCTCGTCCTCGGCAGCCTGCTTGGCCTGCTGCTCTTCGCGCTTGCGCGCTTCTTCGGCCAGCCGCAGCCGTTCCTCTTCGGCTTCGCGCTGCAGGCGCGCCACGCGCTCCTGCGGGGTTTCCCCGGCGGGGGCGGCGCTCTTCTTGGGCGCCGGCTTCTCCGCCACGGGAGCGGGTGCCGGTGCCGGTGCCGGAGCAGGGGCAGGTGCCGGCGGCGGGGGCGGCGGTGCGGCTTCCCCGGGCTTCACGAGCTTGCGGCGGCGCTTCACCTCGACCGCCACCTTGTTGGTGCGGCCGTGGCTGAAGGTCTGCTTGACCTCACCCGGTTGCGCGCCCTTCAGGGTAAGCGGTTTGCGGGCTGGTTTCTTGTCGTCGTCGCTCATTCTTGCTCGTTTCTCTTCGTATCAATCGTTCAATTCGTCGCTGGCGCTCGCTAACGCGGCGCCATACCGGCAGGGAATTCCTGTCCCAGATAATGCATGAGGCGCGTCAGGGGCTTGATGACCCTGGTAGCCGATGCATCCTCGGCCAGCGCCAAATGGACGACATTGTCGCGGCCCAATGCCACAGACAAAGCGTTCCGGTCCAGAGGCAGTTCGAGGCCCCGTTCTCCGGACCCTTCCGCCTCGCGTCCGACCCGCCAGGCCTGATCCAGCTTCTTGCGCCCATCTTCGCTTGCATCGCTGGCGTGCAGCAACAGGACCACGGCCCCGCCGCGCGCCGCCTCGGCAATGCGCTGCGTACCTAAGATAAGACCTCCGACGCGCATTTCGAGCCCCAGTCGGTCCAGCAACACGCGCGTCAGCGCATCCTGCACCATCTGGGGCAGCGTCTCGGGAATTTCCAGGTCGCCCGTCTTGAAGGCGCGCGACAGCCCGCCCTTCAGTTTGCCATTGGCCAGCGCCGCTTCCAGACCGGCGCGGTTTTCACCGACCCAGGCCCCGCGGCCCGGCGCCTTTTCCTGCGCATCGGGCAGGACAAGGCCGGACGGCGAAACCGCCAGCCGCACGAGTTCCTCGCGCGGGCCGGTCTGCCCTGAAATGACGCAGCGCCTTTCGGGCTCGGAAGCTTTCCGTGCCTTGGGCGCTTCGACGATGTCGGAACTCAGGCTCTCATTGGGTGGAGTCCGCATCGGCGGCCTCCTGCTTGTCGGTCGTCTCGGCAGG
>ENA-ORDG01000617-ORDG01000617.1-marine-metagenome-genome-assembly--contig:-NODE-617-length-15875-cov-2.451133_pt1 | contig 15875 bp, 15 predicted proteins | sample MGYA00248629_ERZ508524 | MGnify/ENA primary metagenome ERZ508524 (study PRJEB26194, sample SAMN05421901) | marine metagenome | isolation source: East of Rio de Janeiro, Brazil, South Atlantic Ocean...
AAGCCACACCGGCCAGCCATGCCGGCGGCAGGAAGCCCGCCATCAGCAGGCCGCGACCGGCGATTTCCAGGCGACGCTGACGCTTGATCAGAGTGCGGATGTAGGTGGCATCTTCTTCGCCCAGGTCGGCCATTTCACGATTACGGATGGCGTCCAGTTCCTGGCCAATGGTCTCGAATTGTTCGGCGGTCAAGTTGCTGAAAATACTCATGTGCTTTCTCCTTAAACCCGGTTTGAAGATTCGTCTCGGGACGCTTCGGTTGGGGTAATTCCGTTTAGATGTCTAGCGTCACCGTGCCCACCGGCACGCTGATGCAAATTTGAATGTCTTCTTCACCACTGGTGATCTCACCGGTGCGGATATCGCGCACTTCACCGGCCGTCTTGCGGCAGGTACACGCGTGGCAGATACCCATGCGGCAACCGGATTCCGGGGTAAGCCCAGCGGACTCGGCCTGTTCCAGCAGGGTGGCGCCATTGTTGGCGACGCCGACGGTGAGCGCGCCGGCTTCGCGCGCGGCGGCGATGGCGGCGCAGGTGAAGGGGGTGCGGCCGCTGGCGGCGACGCCGATCACCACATCGTCAGGGCCGATATGGGCGACGGCGACGGCGACGCGGGCGGCGTCCGCGTCATCCTCCGCCCCTTCGGCCGCCTGGGTCAGCGCATCGAGCCCGCCCGCCATCAGGAAGAGCAGCCGATCCTCGGGCCAATTATAGGTGGGATAAAGTTCGACGCCGTCCTGCACCGCGACCCGGCCGGACGTGCCCGCGCCGACATAGACCAGCCGCCCCCGCGCCCCCAGCCGGGCGGCGGCGGCTTCGGCGGCCTGCGCGATGCGGGGCGTCTGCGATCCGATCGCGGCGATGGCGGCCATCTGCCCCTCCAGCATCGCTTCGACGGCGAGCGTGGTCGGCCACTGGTCGATGTCGACATAGCGCGGATCGATGGCTTCGGTACTCATGCAGGGGCTCCATGGCGAAGGCATTGACGCGAGGACGGGATCGGTTCAGCTTCGAGGGGCAACGGAAGGCGGCGCACCCTGCATTGGTATTGTCCGAACCGCTGTTCGATGCAACCAAATTAAATCCAATTGCCCTGCTGCGTTCATCTGGTATGGTTTCGCCATGACGGATCCCGCTGTGCAATCGCCCACGATCATGGCCCGCGAAACGGCGGAGGCGCCCGCGCGCTGCGCCGAGCAGTTGAAGCGCAACGCCGACCTGGTGCGGGAAGCGGGGCGGCGGCTGCGCGTGCTGGCGCCGCCCTTCGCCGCCACGCTGGCGCGGGGCAGTTCGGACCAGGCGGCGGCTTTCGCCAAGGTGCTGCTGGAAACGCGGGCGGGGGTGCCGACGCTCAGCCATGCGCCCTCGATCGGATCGCTCTACCGTGCGACGTCAGCGCGTTTTCGGGACGTGCCGCTGATCGCCATTTCCCAATCGGGTCGCAGCCCGGACCTGATCGCGGCGGCGCAGGATGCGCAGCGCCAGGGCGCGCTGATCGTCGCCATCGTCAATGACGCGCAAGCGCCGCTCGCGCAGATCGCCGACATTTGCGTCCCCATCCATGCCGGGCCGGAGACCAGCGTGGCCGCAACCAAAAGCTTCATCGCGACGCTGGTGGCGCTGACGCATCTGGTGGCGGAATGGAGCGACGACGATGCGCTGCGCGACGCGCTGGCGGCCGTGGAGGAGACGTTGCAGGCGGCTGTCGCGGCGGACTGGACCCCAGCAGCCGCGCTGCTGCGCGACGCGCGGGCGATGCTGGTGCTGGGACGCGGCCTTACCCTGCCGATTGCCGGCGAGGCGGCGCTCAAGCTCAAGGAAACGTCGCGCATCCACGCCGAAGCCTTCAGCATCGCGGAGGTGGCGCATGGTCCCATGACCCTGATAGGGGCGGGCGATCCGGTTCTGGCGTTCGGCCCGATGGACGAGGCGCGGGCGGGGCTGCGCGATCGGTTGGCGGACTTTCGCGGGCGCGGCGCGCATGTGATCGCCGCTGGCCTGGACGAGGATGTCGCGGCGGCCACCTTGGCCCTGACGGGCCCGTCCATCGGCCATCCGGTGCTGGGCGCGATCGCGCAGATCCAGAGCTTCTATGGCCTTGCCAATGCGCTGGCGCTGGCGCGGGGGCTCGACCCCGACCAACCGCCGCATCTGGCCAAGGTCACGCGGACCCTATGAGCCGCATCGCCCTTGTCGGCGCGGTCATCGTGCAGCCCGAAGGCGTCATCGACGATGGCGCGCTGCTGATCGAGGGCGATCGGATCGTCGACATCGTCCCGCGCGGATCGCGGCCCGCTTCCTATGTCGAGCGGACATTGGAGGGCGGGTGGCTGCTGCCCGGCTTCATCGACACGCAGGTCAATGGCGGCGGCGACATATTGCTGAACGATCGCCCGGACGTCGAAGGGCTGCGTGCGATCGCGACGGCGCATCGCCGCTTCGGGACGACCGGGCTGCTGCCGACGCTGATCAGCGATGACGCCGCCATAGTGGACGCGGTCATCGCAGCCGGAGAGGCGGCGCTGGCGCAGGCCATGCCGGGCCTGCTGGGCGTGCATATCGAAGGGCCGCATCTCAACCCCGCCAAGAAGGGCATTCATGACGCGGCCAAGTTCCGTGCGATCGACGCGCAGGTGCTGGAGCGGTTGACGCAGCCGACGCGCGGCCGTCGCATCGTGACGCTAGCGCCCGAACTGGCGCCTGCCGGCGCGATCCGCGCATTGTCGCAGGCCGGCGTCATCGTGGCGGCCGGCCATAGCCTCGCCGATTATGACCAGACGGTTATGGCTCTGGCCGAAGGACTGGCGGGCTTCACGCATCTGTTCAACGCGATGACGCAAATGGGGAGTAGGGAACCGGGCATGGTCGCCGCCGCCCTGCTCGACCGAACCAGTCATGTCGGGCTGATCGTCGATGGACTGCATGTCCATCCCGCTGCGTTGCGCGTGGCGCTGGCCGCGCGCGGAGTGGAGGGCGCGATGCTGGTCACCGACGCCATGCCGCCGGTTGGAGGCGAGCGCACGCGCTTCACCCTGATGGGGCAGGAGATCCAGGTGGTCGACGGCACGTGTCGCGGGCCGGATGGCACGCTGGCGGGATCGGCGCTCAGCATGGCGCAGGCCTTTCGCAACGCCATGGACATGCTGGGCTGCTCCATCGTCGAAGCGTCGCGCATGGCGAGCGGCAATCCCGCGCGCTTCCTGCGGCTGGAGCGGGAGACAGGAATGATCGCGCCGGGGCTGCGCGCGGATCTGGTCCATCTCGACGCGCAGCGCTGGGTGCGAGCGACCTGGATTGCCGGCGCGGCGAGCGAGGCGGGCGAGTGAGCGACCTGATCGCGACGCTGCGCACGATCGTCGGCAGCCGCCATGTGCTGACGGGCGCGCGCGCGACGGCCCGCTATCGCCAGGGCTATCGCACCGGATCGGGCGCAGCGCTGGCGGTGGTGCGGCCCGGCAGCTTGGTCGAGCAGTGGCGCGTGGCGCGGGCTTGCGTCGCGGCGGACGTGTCGATCGTGATGCAGGCAGCGAACACCGGCCTGACCGGCGGATCGACGCCCGATGGCGAGGATTATCCCGGCGGCTGCGTCATCATCAGCACAGTCCGCCTGGCGCATCTGCATCTGATCCGCGACGGGCGGCAGGCCATCTGCCTGCCGGGCACGACGCTGCATGCGCTGGAAAAGGCGCTGAAGCCGATCGGGCGGGAGCCCCATTCGGTGATCGGCTCATCCTGTTTCGGCGCATCGGTGGTGGGGGGCATCTGCAACAATAGCGGCGGATCGCTGGTCCAGCGCGGGCCCGCCTTCACGCAGCTCAGCCTGCATGCGGTGGTGGAGCCGGGGGGAAGCCTGCGCCTTGTCAATCATCTGGGTGTCGCGCTGGGCGATGATCCCGAGGAGATGCTGCGGCGGCTGGACAGCGGCGCGTTCAGCGAAGCCGATGTCCAGAATTGCGCGGATCTCTGGGCGCATGATCATGGCTATGCCGCCCATGTCCGCGAGATCAACAGCGCCACGCCAGCGCGCTTCAACGCGGACGCGCGCCGCCTGTTCGAAGCGGCGGGCAGCGCGGGCAAGCTGATCGTCTTTGCCGTGCGGGTGGACAGCTTTCCGCGGGAGGAGGGGGCGGCGACCTTCTACCTGGGGACCAATGATCCCGCGCGCCTGACGGCGCTGCGTCGCGCCATATTGCGCGACGCGTCGACCCTGCCGATCGCGGGCGAATATATGCATCGCGACGCGTTCGACATCGCCGATCGCTATGGCAAGGACATGTTCGTCGCGATCGAGCGGCTGGGCACCGACCGGCTACCCGCCCTGTTCGCCGTCAAGGCCTGGATCGACGGCCTGCCCTTCCTGCAGGCAGGGTTCAGCGATCGCATGATGCAGCGGATCGGCCGCTTGTTGCCCGATCATCTGCCGCGCGCGATGCGGCGCTTTCGCGACCGTTTCGCGCATCATCTGCTGCTCAAGGTGCCCGAGGTTGCGATCGGCGAAACGCGCGCCTTGCTGGCAGCCCTGTTCGCCGATACCGAAGCCGATCATTTCGAATGCTCGGCCGCGATCGCCGCCAAGGCCTTCCTCCACCGCTTCGTCGCGGCCGGGGCTGCGGTGCGCTATCGCGCGGTCCACAGGCGGGCGGTGGCGGACATCGTCGCCCTGGACATCGCCCTGCCGCGCAATGCGACCGACTGGCAGGAGATCCTGCCACCGGACATGGAGGCGCAGGTGGTCCATCGCCTCTATTATGGTCATTTCCTGTGCCACGTCTTCCATCAGGACTATATCGTGCGCAAGGGCGTGGAGCCGATCGCGTTCGAGCATCGGCTCTGGGCGCTGCTGGACCGGCGCGGGGCGGAATATCCGGCCGAACATAATGTCGGCCATCTCTATCGGGCGAAGCCCGCGCTGGAGCGTTTCTACCGCGCCATAGACCCGCGCAACCAGTGCAATCCGGGGATCGGCCAGACTGCGCGCGCACGCTACTGGGGCGATGAGCACAAGGAGGCGGCCGGTCCATGAGCTATTTTCTGGGCGTCGATGCGGGGGGCAGCAACTGCCGCGCGCGGCTGATCGCGGCGGACGGGACGGTGATCGGCACGGGACAGGGCGGCACAGCCAATGCCCGCATCGGGCTGGAGCCGCTCTACGCGACGCTGCGCGCCGTGTCGGACCAGGCGATTGCAGAGGCGGGCCTGGCGCGCGATCAGGTCGCCGCCATTCGCGCGGGCATGGGCATCGCCGGCATATCCCGGCCAGGCGTGCGCAACGCGCTCGCGGGTTTCGCCTTCCCCTTCGCCTCTGTCGCCTATGAGACGGACGCCTTCATCGCCAATCTGGGCGCGCATGGCGGCGCGGACGGCGCGATCCTGATCCTGGGCACGGGCAGCATCGCGCAGGTGCGTGTGGAGGGACGCGACTTCACCATCGGCGGCTATGGCTTTCCCATTTCCGACGAGGGCAGCGGCGCGGCGCTGGGGCTGAGCGCGATGCGCCATGCGCTGCGCGCGCTCGACGGCCGCACGCGCGCGACGCCGCTCAGCCGCGCGGTGACCGAGCGGTTCGGCCATGACACCGCCCGCGCGATCGCCTGGATGGATGCGGCCAGCCCCAAGGATTATGGCAGCTTCGCGCCGCTGGTGATGGACCATGCGGAGGCCGACGACGCCATCGCCCGGTCGATCGTCGAGGATGCCGTGCAGCATATTGAACGCTTCATCGAGACGATCTTCGAGCGCGGAGCGACGCGCTGCGCGCTGCTGGGCGGGCTTGCGCCGCGGATGCAGCCCTGGCTGCGCGCGCGCACGGTCGCGGGGTTGAGCGCGCCGATGGGCGATGCGCTGGACGGGGCGCTCCTGCTCGCGGGCTATGGGCGGGCCGCGCGGTAAAAGGCGGCGCGCGTCATTCGCTTTCCGGTGAACTTACCGCTCGACACCGGCCAAATTGCAGCCATAGTTCGCACCTCTTGCTCGAGCGCTGTTGAAACAGCGTCGGCTGGAAGGGGAGGGGAGAATGAAATGGATGCCACCTATGTGATCGCTTCCGACAAGAGCCGAAACCTTGTCCGGATAAAGATGGCGGGCTTTTACGGGCAAAAGGATGTGCAGGATTTTGCCGCAGCCTACCGGGACGCTTTGACCGGGTTGCAAGCGCCCGGCCATCTGACAATCACCGATATAACGGACATGCCGATACAGGCGCAGGATATCATCGGCACCTTCGCCACGGCATTTGCCCCGCCCGAAGTGCGTTCACGCCGAATCGCTTTCATATGCAGCTCCTCGCTCTCACGGCTGCAGGCACAACGTCTTTTCGGCAGAGACGGCGTTCGTTTCTTTGATTGCGGCGATGAAGCCGAGGCGTGGATTTTCGGATGATGCGCCTGGCGCCATGACGATGCTGCCGCATGCCTCGGTTCGGCTGCAGTCGGGCAGGCCGGCGCGGTAAAGGGCAGGGTGCGTCATTCGGCGTCGGGCTGCTGCTCCGGGCTTGCATCAGCGAAGGCGGGGAGGGCGAGGCAGGCGCGCTCGACCTCCAGCAGGCGCGGCCAGCGCAGGTCCGCGCCGAAGCGCCGGGCATTGGCCAGGTGGGGCAACAGGTCGGCGACGGTGACGTCCGCGCCGAAGCAATAGGGGCCAGGCTGGTCGGCGATCATCGCGGCGCAGGCGTCCAGCCCATCCTCGATGACGGTCGCCGCCCAGGCCTTGACCGCCGCGCCATCCAGGCCAGCCTCGCGCAGGCGGTCGAGAATGCGCAGATTCTGGATCGGATGGATGTCGCAGGCAATGATCTGCGCAAAGGCGCGGATACGCGCGCGCCACAGGGGATCGGCGGGGAGCAGCGGCGGCATCGGCTGGCGCTCCTCCAGATAGTCGCAGATGGCGAGGCTTGGCGTCAGCACCGCGCCGTCCATCTCCAGCGCCGGGACAAATCCTTGCGGATTGAGCGCCAGGAAATCGGGCGCGTGTTGCTCGCCCTTGCGCAGATGATGCGATTGCTGCCGGTAGGCGATGCCTTTCAGATTAAGCGCGATCCGCACGCGATAGCTGGCGGTCGAGCGGAAATAGCCGTGCAGGACGATGTCAGCCATGGGGCGCTGCGCCGGTTGCGTTCGCGCATGTCACTTTCCTTGCCACTTCGCTGTCCTTCCAGTCCGCTGGCCTTCTGCGCGCATGTTGCAGCCCGCGCGCGCGAGGGCAACCGTTCGGGCACGCTAAGACGACGACAAGGCCGCTATACCGGTCGCGACGATCCTGCCATGAAGCAGGGCGACCGGACCCGTCGACAGGGCGCGCCGGAAAAGGGGGAGCCGCGGGGGCGAGCGCATGACGGACAATGAGATATTCCTGCTGATCCTGCTGCTGATCATGGGGCTGCCCTGGATCATCTGGCGCATGCTGGGTGACGATGATCGCGCGCCGCTGGTGGTGGTCCAGATCTTCGTCGGGGTGCTGCTGGGTCCCGGCGTGCTGGGAGCGGCGGCGCCGGCGCTGCATGCGCAGATCTTCAATCCGGGCGCGATCGCGGCGCTCAACGGCATCGCCTTGTGGGCGGTTATGCTGTTCGTCTGGCTGGCGGGAATCGAGCTAGACCTTGGCGCCGCCTGGGCGGCGCGGCGGGACAGCTGGACCGCCGCGGGGTTGGCGCTGCTGACGCCGCTGGCGCTTGGCGGCCTGGCGGGCTGGCTGATCCTGATGCGGCCGGGCTGGATCGGCGCGCAGGGCCAGTCCTGGCAGGCGGTGCTCGGCATCGGGATGGCCTGCGCGGTGACGGCGCTCCCGATCCTGGTGCTGCTGATGGATCGGCTGGCGATCCTGCGCGCGCCGCTCGGCCAGCGGGTGCTGCGCTATGCCAGCCTGGACGACATCGCCATATGGGCCGTGCTGGCGCTGATCCTGCTCGATTGGCCGCGCATGGAGCGGCAGCTGGGCTTCCTCCTCTGCTTTCCCTTTGTCGCCTGGGCGATGCGCGCGCTGATGCAGCGCATGGCGCCGGCCGACCGTCTGCGGCTGTCGATGGTCTGGCTCGCGCTTGCCGGGCTTGCCGCCGACTGGGCCGGGCTGCACTTCATGGTGGACGCCTTCCTGGCCGGGGTGGTACTCGACCGCTCATGGTTCGATGGCGAAGCGCTCGACCGGCTGCGCGACATGCTGCTGCTGACGGTCATGCCGGTCTTCTTTCTCAGCACGGGCCTTCGCACCGTCTGGGTTATGGGCGGGGTGGAATTGGTGGCGGCCGCGCTGTTGCTGCTGGCGGCAGCGGTCGGAGGCAAGCTGCTGGGCGTGCGCATCGCCGGTCGGTTGCTGGGCTGGGCGCGCGGCGAGGCGAGCGTCATCGGCTGGCTGTTGCAGACCAAGGCGCTGATCATGATCATCTTCGTCAATATCCTGCTCGACCGGCAGGTGATCAGCGGCGCGACCTTCACCGCCCTGCTGCTGATGGCGCTGGCGAGCACGATGCTGACGACGCCAATGGCGCGACGCGGGTTGCGCCGCCTGGAGGCGGACCCTGGCGATGGCGATCAGACGTCCCCTGACGCCGGTCGAACGCCCCGGCTGGATCAGGATGCCGGGCTGGAATGATAGGGGCCGACGACCGTCCCCACAAAACCGCCGGCTTTCTTCGTGCTGAGCAGCGTGGCTTCGAGTCCCTGCTTCAGCGTTCGCGTCGCGCCGCCCACCGTATAGTCGAACGCCATCGTCCCGGCGGTCATGCGGATGGTGAGCGTGACAGGGCCCTCCACCGTGACCGGCGCGGAGGCGACCAGCCTGTCGGTATCGGCCGCGTCGCGGGTGTAGAGCGCGACGACCGTCTCCCCCGCGATCCGCGTCAGCCCGAAGAAGAGGTGGCTGCGGTCGCTCTGCACCGCGGCAAGACCCGCCCAATCGCCTTCCTTTTCAGGAACATAGCGCAATATCGTGGAGAAGCGCGCATTGGCGTGCTGCTGGCGACGGCCGATGAAGGCCGGCACGCCGTTCAGATCACCCAAGGCCGCGCCGCTGTCGAGCTCCAGCATGCCGTCCGCCAACCGGTAGAAAGAGTGCTTTGGCGTGCGGATGCCGATCCACTGCATCGGTAGCGCCGGGCCGTCGAACGGTTCGACATAGGAGATGGGGCCGCTGGTCGGCAGCAGGGGCGCGGGCTGCGATGGCAGGTCCGGCGCCTTTAGCTGCCGGGGGATCGCCTGTCCCTTCGGCAGGATGATGGGCCAGCCATTTTCCCAGCGCACAGGCAGCAGGAATGTCTCGCGACCGATAGTATAATAGTCATCGGCATAGGGGCGCACGGCCAGGAACGTCGCCCACCAGTCCCCTTTCTGCGTCTGGACCAGCTTGGCATGGCCCGCCGATCCGATCGGGTCGGGGCGCGCCGGATCGAGGTCCCGCTGGGTCAGGATGGGATTGCCTTCGAACGGGATGAAAGGGCCACGTAGCGACTTCGAGCGAAAGACCACCTGCGAATGATTGACGCTGGTGCCGCCTTCGGCTGCCGTCAGATAATAAGTGCCATCCTTGCGCAGGATGTGCGGGCCTTCGATCCAAACCGGCTTCTTGCTGATATCGACGCCGCCGTTGATGAGCTGGGTGCTGGGCCCCACCATCTTGCCGGCGCGCCAGTCATATTCCTGGATCCAGATGGCCCGATGCCCATCGTAGCGCGGCGGCTCGTCGGGCGCGCGATTGTTGACGATATAGGCCTTGTCCCCTTCCCAGTAGATCGAAGGGTCGATGCCTTCGAAGGGGAGCCAGATGGGGTTCGACCAGGGGCCGGCCGGGTCCTTGGCGGTGATGACGAAATTGCCTCCGCATTCGACGCAGGTATTGGCGATGTAGAAAAGGCCGTCATGCCAGCTGATGTCGGGCGCGAACACGCCTTGCGACGTGCGGCGGCCGGTGAAATCGAGCTGTTCGGGCCGGTCGATGGCATTGGCGATCTGAGTCCAGTGGACAAGGTCTTTCGACGTGAAGACCGGAATACCGGGGAAATGCGCGAAGGAGCTGTTGACGAGATAATAGTCGTCGCCGACCCGCGTGACCGACGGGTCGGGATAATAGCCGCTCAGGATCGGATTGCGGAATTCGTCCGGGCCCAAAGCGCGATGCGCTGCATCCTCGCCACTGTAGCGAAATTCGTCAAATCGCGCAGGCGCAGCTACCAGCGTGGAGGAGGCGCCCAAAAGCGCCATCGCGAACATCGTCTTCCTGCAAACGCCCCACATATCCGTCTCCTCGCTGGTGCAGGCGTTCATGCGCTTCTGCCATTCGCAGCGCTGATAGCGCTATCAACGAGGACTGTCGAGCGTCAGCCGTGCCGCGCTAAGCCCGCAGGTTTGCGGCAATCGCCAGGGGGACCGCCGCCAACATATCCGAAGACGTAAGGAAAAGCGTGCGGCCGCCTTCCCCGATGCAGCAGTTGGCAATCGCCTTGCCGGTGCGCACGATGCCCAGCACCGCGCCATCCGCCGTGCAGACATGGACTCCGCCAGGCCCGGTCGCGAAGACATGGCCGTCCGGCGCGACGTCGATCCCGTCCGGCAGGCCGGGCTCGCCCGCGGCATGTCCGGCGCGCATGTCCAGGAAGAGACGCGGCTTGCCCGACATTCCTTGAGCATCGAGCGGATAGGCCAGCAATTGGGGGCGATCCTCGTCCGACAATGCCAAAAAGAGCGTACGCCCATCGGGCGATACCGCCACCCCATTGGGTCTTTTGTGGCTGCGATCCAGCAATGTCACCTTGCCATCGGGATCGAGCCGATAGAGGCCGCAAAAATTCAGTTCGCGCAGCGGCGACTCGTCGGCCTGCGCGAGTCCATAGGGCGGATCGGTGAAGTAGATCGCGCCCGATGGCGCGATGCACAGGTCGTTGGGACTGTTGAAGCGTTTGCCGTCATAGCGGTCAGCCAGGATCGTGCGGTGCCGCGTGCGCAGGTCCACTTTCACGATCGTGCGCGTCCCGCTGTCGGCGCCCACCAGCATGCCGTCGGCCATGATCGCGATGCCGTTGAGGCCGGGCTCGCGGATCGCCGGCGGCACCGGCGTCTGCAGTCCGGACGGCGACAGAAAGGGGGTCGCGCCCTGTCCCCGTTGCCAGCGATAGACGATGTTGGACGGGGGATCGCCGAACAGCAGATACGCGCCCTGCGGCACCCAAGCGGGTCCTTCGGCCCAGCGATAGCCGGTCGCCAATATCTCCACCCTGGCGTCGGGGGGAATGATGCGGTCGAGCGCGGGATCGATCCGCTCGATCTGCGGCGCCACCGCGGGCGCGGCGCCGAGCGCGCTGTCCGCCAGCGGCAGCGCGGCCAGGCCGGCGACGAAGGCGCGGCGCCCGATCATGCGCTGAGGTCGATCGTGCGCCGCTCCGCGGCCGATTGATAGATCGCCTCCATCACCCGCAGGTCCGCCAGTCCCTCCTCGCCCGGCACGATCGGGCGCGTGCCATTGAGGATGCACTCGGCCAGATGATCCAGCTGCCCGGCGAACTGGTTCTTGGGCGGGTCGGGGAGGGTGCGGGGCGCTTCTGCGCCATCCTTGCGGATGCGCATGACATGGCCGCTATAGGGCGTGGCCGGCTCCATATCGATCCACCCCTGCGTGCCGACGACGCGGTAGCCATTGTGCGCCGAACTATAGCTCGACACGCAGGTCGCTTCGATGCCCGATGGAAAGCGCAGCAGGAAACTGATGCGATCCTCCACGGTGCGGAAGCGCGGATCGGAGCGGTCGGTCGCTTCGATCGCGCTCACCGCGACCGGTTCCTCGCCGCTCAGATAGCGCGCGGCATTGAGGCTATAGATGCCGATGTCCATCAGCGATCCGCCGCCCGACAAGGGCCGGTCGAGCCGCCACTGATTGGGCTGGATCGGGAAGCCATGTTCGGCCGTGATGATCCGCGTGGGGCCGACATGGCCGCGCCGGGCAAGATCGATAGCCAGACGGTTATAGGGTTCAAAGCGCGATCGATAGCCGATCATCAGCAGCTTGCCCGCCTTGCGGCTGGCATCGATCATCGCCTGGCATTCCGCGACGGAGATCGCCATCGGCTTTTCGCACATCACATGCTTGCCCGCCTGCGCGGCGCGGATGCTATATTCGGCATGCATGCTGTTGGGCAGCACGACATAGACGACATCGATGTCCGGATTGTCGCGAATCCGGTCATAATCGGCGTAGCTGTAGCGGTGCGTGGCGGGCACGCCATATTGCTCGCCATAGCGTTGCAGCTTTTCGGGCGTGCCGCTGACCAGTGCGACGAGCCGCGCATGGTCGCACCCCTTGAAATTCGGCATGATCTGCCGCGTGGCATAGGAGCCAAGGCCCACGATCGCATAGCCGATCGTCCGCTGCGCGGCCCCGGCCCTCGATGCGCCAAGGCCCGCCACCGCCAGGCCTGCGCCCTTCAATATCGTGCGTCGTGTCTCGTCCGTCATCGCCATCCTCCCAAAGCCGCTACCGGCCCGAACGCCCGTGCAGGTCCGTCGATCCGATGGTCAGTCCGCCGCGCGGGCCACCGGTCGGCCTGACGGTTCGGGCAGCCAGCCCAAAGTGCTGGCGATGATCGCCACCTGGGTGCGATTGCGCACGTTGAGCTTGCGCATGAGGGCAGTCATATGGACCTTCACCGTCGCCTCGGCCATGCCAAGCTCATAGGCGATCTGCTTGTTGAGCAGGCCCGAATGGACACAGCGCATGACCTTGATCTGCGTAGGGGTCAGGCGGGGCGGGGCGATCGCGGCAGGCGCGCCGCGCCCTTCTTCCTGATCGCGAACGGCATGCGGATTCGAGGCGACGTGCATCTTTCCTCTCCCTGTTCCGGACCCGACCAGGACAGATGGTCTTCTGTCGGGACTCGTTAGCGTTACCTTATGAGAATCAGTCAGACAGGTTCAAGCAAAATATTTCAGTCATTGCATGTTTTGGCTGGATATTGCGGAAATGGCGCGATAACCTGTCCAACAGATTTGAAGGCCAGCCGAGCCTATCCGGTGAGGTCCGCAGCACGGAAAAGGGGGAGAGGATGGCGGTATCAATGCGTCTGTCTGGCACGAGCACCGGCCCTGCGGGATCGCGCCTGTGACTCCGGCCGACTATCGCCTGATCGCGGCCGCGATCATCGGCATCGCCCTTTCCATCGCCCTCATCATCAAGGGCCGGCTTCATCCCTTTGTCGGCCTGTTGTGCGGCGCCTTCACCGTCGGCCTGCTGGCGGGACTGCCGATGGAGGAAACGGCCAAGGCCGTCGAGAAGGGGGCGGGCGCCATCCTGGGCGGCACTGGCCTCGTCGTCGCGCTGGGCCTGGGCCTTGGCGCCATGCTGCAACTGTCCGACGGGGCGGGCGGCCTCGCCCGGTCGGCCCTGCGCCTCTCGGGCGCTCGCGGCGCGCCCTGGGCCAGCCTGTTCACCGCGATCATCATCGGCCTGCCGCTCTTTTTCGAAACCGGGCTGGTCCTGCTGCTGCCGATCGTCGCTTCGGCGGCGGCGGCGCTGCCCGCGGGGCAGAATGGCGACACCGCCAAGCTGCGGCTGATGCTGCCCGCGCTTTCGGGTCTGTCGGTCGTTCATGCGCTGGTGCCGCCGCATCCCGGTCCGCTGCTCGCCGTCAACGCGCTGGGCGCCAATCTCGGCCTCACCTTGCTCTACGGGCTGATCGTCGGCATCCCCACCGCGATCATCGCCGGTCCGCTGCTGGCGCGCTTCACCGCGCCCGGCGTCACGCTCAGTCCGCCCTTGCTCGACCCGGTGCGGGCCGATGTGCCCACCCCCTCGGTCGGACGCGCCTTGTGCGCCGTGCTGCTGCCGGTGATGCTGATCGCCGCTGGCCAGGCGGTCGCGCTGATGCCGCCGCCGGTCGCTGTCCATTTCGCCTGGCTGACCTGGGTCAGCGATCCGGTTGTCGCCCTGCTGGTCGCCACGCTGGTCGCATTGCCGCTGCTGTTCGGCCGGCGCATCACCGACAGCCGCATCCAGGGCGCGATCTGGACCGAGGCGATGACGCCGGCGGGCGGCATCATTCTTGCCATCGGCGCTGGCGGCGCGCTCAAGCAGGTGCTGGTGACCGCCGGCCTGTCCGACCTTCTCGTCCGGATTGCCGATGGCGGCGCGATCTCGCCCCTGCTGCTGGCCTGGGGCGTGTCGGTCTGCATCCGCCTCGCGACCGGATCGGCGACGGTGGCGACGATCACCACGGCGGGCGTCATGCAGGGCCTGGTGACCGCATCGGGCGTGGAGCCGGAATGGATGGTGCTGGCGATCGGCGCAGGCTCGCTCTTCTTCAGCCATGTCAACGATCCCGGCTTCTGGCTGGTGAAAAGCTATCTCGGCACCGACATGCCCGGCACGTTCAAGACCTGGTCGATCATGGAAACGGTGGTGGCGGTGGTGGGCTTGCTGCTGGTAATGCTCGCCAGCAGCATATTCTAAGGGAGCAGGCCCGATGACCCTCGAGACGGGCGCAACGCAGACATGAACCAGCTCCGACTGTCCGATCAGGCCTATGCCGGCATCGTCGAGATCATCAAGTCGGAGGATCTGGAGGTCGGCGCGCGCTTGCCGTCCGAAGCGCGGCTGGCCGAAACCTTCGGCGTGTCGCGCGCCATCGTGCGCGAGGCGCTGGTCCGGCTGGCGTCGGACGGCATAACCGAAGCGCGGCGCGGCGCCGGCTCCTTCGTCAAGAGCCGACCGTCCGAGCGGCTCGCCGCCTTCATGCCGATGAGCGAATTGCCGACCACGCTCGGCAGCTATGAAGTGCGCTTCGTGCTGGAGGCGGAGGCGGCGCGACTGGCGGCGACGCGGCGGACGGCGCAGGAAATGGCGCATGTGGAGGAAGGCATGGCGTTGCTGCGCGAGGCTTTGCTGTCCAGTGAGCCGGCTCATGCCGAAGACATGGACCTGCACCGGCGGATCGCGGCGGCGACCGGTAATCTCGCCTTCATTCAGGCGTTCGACGCGCTGTGGCCCGATGTGGAAAAGATCATGCGCGCGGGCGTCGACATTTCGCGGTCCCGCCCCCCGGAAGTCGTCGAAACAATGCTGCGCGAACATGAAGTGATCGTCGCCGCCATCCGGGCGCAAGACCCCGAGGGTGCGGCGCTGGCGATGCGCTGGCATTTATGGGAGGGGCGCCGGAGGCTAATGCCCTGACGCCGCGACGACTCAGCGCAGCCAGCGCAGCGCAGCATCGCGCAGGGCGCACGGGTCGGCATCCGTCGTCAGGATCATGGCGCCCTCGTCCTCGTCGGGGCGCTCCAGCGTAGCCAGCTGACTGTCGAGCAGGCTAGTCGGCATATAATGGTCCGCCCTGACCGCCAGTCGCGCAAGCAGGCGTTCGCGGCTATTTTCCAGCAGGATGAACCGCACGGGCGCTGCAATGGCGGCGCGCAGCCGAGCCCTGTAAGCCGCGCGCAACGCGGAACAGGCTATTACCGTTCGGCCCCGATCGGTAATAGCGGCATTGGCGGCCACACCAATGCGATCCAGCCAGGGCCAGCGATCATCGTCGGTCAGCGCTTGGCCCGCCCGCATCTTGGCTACCGCTTCGGGCGCGTGAAAATCATCCCCTTCCAGAAAGGGGGCGTCGAGAGCCGTTCCCAGCAGCGATCCGAGCGTGGATTTACCACAACCGCTGACCCCCATGACGATGACGGCAAAATGCGGGGTGGTGTCAGAGGCGGATAGGGGCGGCAAAGCAGGTCCTCGCAATCGGTGCGACAACCCCTGCACAGGCATCGCCATGGTCGACCATGCTATAGGATCTGGGGCCAACCCCTGAAAACTACGACCTTTGTCGCAAGTGCCCCAGCCGCCATGCTCCTTTAGACCTTATCCCTGGATGCAATGATATTTGGGAGAGGTGATGATGATCCGACGCAACA
>ENA-ORDG01000618-ORDG01000618.1-marine-metagenome-genome-assembly--contig:-NODE-618-length-15864-cov-4.135808_pt1 | contig 15864 bp, 15 predicted proteins | sample MGYA00248629_ERZ508524 | MGnify/ENA primary metagenome ERZ508524 (study PRJEB26194, sample SAMN05421901) | marine metagenome | isolation source: East of Rio de Janeiro, Brazil, South Atlantic Ocean...
AACATTATATTCATATAGTTTTATTGTTTCATTTATTTCTTTTTTAAAAGCAGAAGCTAATGTTAATTGGATTACTGATTTTGAAAGTGCGCAAAAACTTGCATTAAGTTCTAATAAATTAATACTAGTAGATTTCTGGGCATCTTGGTGCGGACCTTGCAGAAAAATGGATTCTGATGCTTGGTCTCAGAAGGAAGTTTCTGAGATTGTAAGAAATTTTGTTCCCTTAAAAATTGACTTAGATTCTCACAAAGCTTTAGCTTTAAAATATAATGTAAATTCTATTCCTCATGTTTTCCTTATGGATGGAAACGGTAAAATTATTTTTGAATCTACAGGTTATATGGGGAAAGAAGAAGTGATCAGAGTTCTTGAACCCTTCACTTTAAATACTCAGTTTTTACAAAAAGAATCTATAAATTATTATAAGAAACAAAATTATATTACCGCTCTACATTTAGCAGATTCTTATTTGACCTATAGTTTGTATTTGCCTAAATCTATAAGAAATGATGTGATTACCGTAGCTGAAAAATATCTAAAGGAAAGTGAGGATCTTTTAGATAAAGAACAATCTAATTTCGATTTAATTCAGCAGAAAATAGAACTCTTAGAGATTATGGTTGATCTTTATAGTAGAAATTTTAAAAAAGTTGATAGAAAGTTATCAAAAATCAAATCAAAAAATTTACAACCAAAAAATAAGAGTCTATATAATTACATTAATTATTGTAATGATGCAATCCAGCATAGAGACCCGAAAAAATGGAAAGAATTATTACAGGCTTCAGACAGTTCTGAATATCTGAACAAATATGATATATTTTTAAAAAGTACTTATTTCTAATTTGAATTAAAAACGAATAAAATAACTTTTTACAGCACAAATTTTACACCTAAACCAAATCTTACAAAATGTCCAGATTTGAAATAATCTTCTAATTCTGCAGGGACGTCCATCTTTAAATAATCATTTTGTAAAGTTACATTTCCGTATAAGGCAAACCATTTTACAAAATTGTAACTTACTTCACCATTTAACCAAAAGGTGGTGCCAGAATCTCTAAAGGAGTTCGAATTGATCGATTGTCTATAAGTAACGTGACCAATACCAATGCTTGGTGTAAGTCTAAGTTTTTGTCGACTAAAAAACTGGTATCCTGCAAAACCTCCTATAAAACTATTAAAAGTTTCATCATAATTACCCACTAAAGATTGATCGATTACATCGTGAGAAGAACTAGAAAAACGCGCTCCAAGCAGTACCGGAGTTTCAAAAAGGTTAAAAGAAAGTTCTAAGTTAAACCCACCGGAACTTTTTAGATTATCACCGGTAAATGTGTTTCCCATAGGCTGAACATAATCTCCTCCAATTTTAATATTTAAGTAATGGTCATCTTGAGGGAAATGATATTGATTTTCTAAAGATTCTTCTCCCTTTTGTGCTGAAGCTAAATTCACACCAATTAAAATGAAGGCTAAAAGCAATTGTTTAGTAAAAAATTTCATACTCAAAATTTTGTTGGTTAGGAGTTACTTCGATCGTCGTTGCCGGCTCTTCATCTATTTGATAAGTAATTTGTAAAAGAATATCTCTTATCACTTCCACTTGAAGATCTAAATTTGAGTTGATTTCATTGGTAGTTCTTGATATATAATTTTGTTCATAACATAGAGAAGGATCTTCCTGTAAACCATTATTAAAATCATAAACGCAAGAAGTCGATAAATAATTAATTTGAACATTTACGTGACCGCTCGTTGTTGAGTTTCTTGTGGTGGTAAGGGTAAAGTTAGAAGTTGGTCGTAAAGTAACTACTCCTAAATCATAAATCTTTGGTCTGCCAATTTGATCTTCATCTCTAAAAATTTTAGCTGAAGTATAATTATTTTCAGCGTCTACATTAATAGCGATTAAAAAACTTTGGTCGTAAGATTCTGGAGCCACCATTTCGAAACTTCCATCGGTGTTGCTCGTTGTTTTTCCGAGTACATACTCTTCAACACTACTGGTAACTTCAATAGCTTGAATAGGATTAGCTTGCGCATCTACAATTTCCCCTTTAATAATTACTCGTTTGTCATTTTCTATATTCGGCTCGCAATCGGCCATTAAAAGTGAAATGAAACTGGCAACTAAAAATAATTTTCCCATAAAGTGATTGGTTTACTTTATAGATGAATGAAAGGGAAATAGTTGCGTTAAGAAAAGGTTACCTATATAAAAGGTATTTCTTTCTAGTGTTTTGAAAATTTGCTAAACCAGCTTGCCAAGTAGCTTTAATTGCTCGCTCGCTCATACCACTTTCAATTTGTTGCTGAAGTTTTTGCGTTCCTGCCAATTTCGGAAAGAAATTATTGAAAAATTCATTTTTATTATTTGTATTCTGGTAAGCTTCGATCAACCAACCTAAATTGATTTGTGAAAGTTTTTCTTCGGAAGTCAAATTCATTCCATAGCAAAGTTTGCCTTCATTCTTTGGATGTTTCGCTCCGTCATTCGGTCTAGGCGTATACCTGTAGTTAAATACTTCAGCATTTAAATCTGGCGAACCAAAAACTTGAAATTGATGAGTAGTTCCTCTTCCGGCATTTACATTGGTTCCTTCAAAAAAGCATAAACTCGGATATAAATTTATCGCTTGGTCGTTGGGTAAATTTGGCGAAGGTTTTATAGGTAGCGAATAGTTTTTTTCGTGATCATAGTTTTTCATCTTGATCACCATTAATTCACATTTCACTTTATTGGCTAACCAATTTTCTCCGTTAATCATTTGCGCATATTCGCCAATGGTCATTCCGTGAACAATAGGTACAGGATGCATTCCTACAAAACTTTTTTGGGAAAGTTCTAATATTGGTCCGTCAACATAACTTCCATTTGGGTTTGGTCGATCTAAAATTAATAGCGGAATATTATTTTCAGCACAAGCTTCCATCACGTAGTGCAAGGTTGAAATGTACGTGTAAAACCGAACGCCCACATCTTGAATATCGAAGACCATCATCTCGATCCCTTTCAATTGTTCATCGGTTGGTTTTTTATTGCTTCCGTAGAGCGAAACTAAAGGTAAGCCCGTTTTGGTATCGATACCGTCTTTCACTTTTTCACCGGCATCGGCTTTACCGCGAAAACCATGTTCCGGAGAAAAAACTTTTTCAATCTTCATATTTCGAGAAAGTAACGAATCTACTAAATGCGTATATCCACCATTTTCTTTGAATATTACTGAAGTTTGATTGCTAACGATCCCTATTTTTTTATCGGCGAGTAACGGCAAATATTTATCGGTTTGATTAGCGCCAATGACTATTGAATTTTCTGAAGAAGCCTTAACCTCGGCAGTGTTTCGTTTTTTTGTTTGAGCTTCACAAGAAATCAATCCTAAAGCTAGAATAAAAAATGTATTTTTGAGCAATCGGTTAAAAAGCATCTCTTTTGAATTTTGAATATTTTATTTCTAAACGCTTAATAAGCGCAAAAGATTATAAAAGTAGTATTTCGGCACCAATAATTAAAATTGCAGTGACGGCAATTGCTGTGGGCGTAATTATGATGTTGATCGCCGTGGCTACCGGAGTTGGTTTAGAACAGAAGATTAGAGATAAAATTGCGGCGTTTAATGGGCATATTATTATTAATAATTTAAATAATAACAACTCTCAAGAAACGCAAAAACCCATCTCGACCGACCAAGATTTTTATCCTAAATTTACGACTGTAGAAGGGATCGATCATATTCAAGGCGTTGCTACAAAATACGGAATTATACGAACCGAAACCGATTTTGAAGGCATTATCGTGAAAGGTGTAAGTACCGATTACCGCTGGGATTATTTGCAAGAATATTTAATTGAAGGGAAATTACCTACTTACGAAAAGCAAGGTTACAGCACGCAAATATTAATTTCAGAATATTTATCGAAGCGATTACAATTTACAATTGGCGATAAAGTGATTGTCTATTTTATGAATGAAGAAAATAGAGATCGCCCGCGTTTGGTAGCTTTTGAAGTTAGTGGGATTTTTAATTCAGGTTTCCAAGAGTTTGACGAAACTTTCTTGATCGCTGATCTTAACCAATTACGCCGACTTAATAAATGGGATGATAATGAAGTAGGGAATTTTGAAGTTTTTGTAGACGATTTTAGACAGATCGATCAAAAAGGCGGAGAAGTTTATGCGAACATCGACTCGTTTCTAGATGCAAAAACTATTCGGCAAGCCTTTCCTTCAATTTTTGAATGGGTTTCGTTATTCGATTTTAATATTGCGCTCATCATCGGGATTATGATCATTGTTTCCGGTATTAATATGATCACCGCTTTGCTGGTTTTAATATTAGAACGTACACAAATGATCGGGATGTTAAAAGCCGTAGGAAGTACCGATTGGAGCATCCGAAAGATCTTTCTTTACAACGCTGCTTATTTAATTATTAAAGGTTTGATCTACGGAAATATTATTGGGCTCGGTATTTTAATGCTTCAGAAGTATTTCAAGATCATTCCGCTAAATCCGGAAACCTACTATGTTACTGAAGCTCCGGTGTACTTAAGTTGGGATTATATTTTACTTATTAATTTGGGTACGTTAGCACTTTGTATGGCAATGCTTTTAATACCGTCTTATATTATCACCAAAATTACTCCGGCCAAGTCGATTAGGTTTGAATAGCATTTAGTTTGCAGTTTACAGTTTACAGTTGGCAGTATGACCTTGCCTGAATAAGGTTGCCTTTTTTCAAGTTAATAATTGAATTTTAAACTATTTAATAGTCAGTTATTAAAACTAAAAATTTTTCTAACCACTCACCACTCACCACTATCCACTAAAAACGAATATACTTTTTAGCTTCAACTTCTATTTCAGCTTTGATTTTCTATATTTGCAGTTCGAAAAAATTGCAAGAGAATGGATTATAAAAACAATATATTAGAGACTATAGGAAACACGCCTTTAGTCAAGATCAACAAACTTGTGGAAGATATTCCGGCATTGGTTTTAGCAAAATACGAAACTTTTAATCCGGGGAACTCGGTAAAAGATCGTATGGCGGTAAAAATGCTAGAAGCTGCCGAAGAAAAAGGTTTAATAAAACCCGGTGGAACCATTGTTGAAGGAACTTCAGGAAACACAGGAATGGGCTTAGCTTTAGCGGCGATCGTGAAAGGTTATAAAATGGTTTGTACTTTGGCCGATAAGCAAAGTAAAGAGAAGATCGATATTTTAAGAGCCGTAGGTTGTGAGGTAATTGTTTGTCCGACAAACGTTTCTCCGGAACATCCAGATTCTTATTATTCAACAGCAAAAAGAATTGCAGAAGAGCGTCCTAATTCTTGGTACGTAAATCAATACGATAATTTAGCGAACTCACAAGCACACTACGAAAGTACAGGTCCTGAAATTTGGGAACAAACGGAAGGAAAAGTAACTCATTTTGTAGTTGGTGTGGGAACCGGAGGTACTATTTCTGGCGTAGGTAAATACTTAAAAGAACAAAATCCGAACGTGAAAATTTGGGGAGTAGATACGTACGGATCGGTTTTTAAAAAATACCATGAAACCGGTGAGTTTGATGAAAATGAAATCTATCCTTACGTAACCGAAGGAATTGGTGAAGATATTTTACCAAAAAATGTCAACTTCGATATCATCGATGGCTTTACAAAAGTAACCGATAAAGATGCAGCAGTTTACACCAGAAGATTAGCAGAAGAAGAAGGTATGTTTTTGGGTAATTCTGCCGGAGCAGCGATCAAAGGGCTTATTCAATTAAAAGATGAATTTAAAGAAGATGATGTTGTGGTGGTACTTTTTCACGATCACGGAAGCCGTTACATTGGTAAGATCTATAACGATGAATGGATGAAAGCAAATGGTTTTATCGATTAAAACTTCATTTATATAATTAAGGAAAAGCTCATCAATCACGATGGGCTTTTTTTATGCTGAATTTATTTCAATTCTCATCTTGAAATCATAATTATACAAGTTGAAATAAATAAGATATACTTCAGATCGTTTTTGTAATTTCTTTCAAAACCCGAGAAATGAATTAATAGCAGTCAACTAAAAAATGCTTACCTTAGAAAGTATAATTCATGTTTATGCGATCAATTTTAGTTCTATTTTCAATTTTATTAATGTTGAGTTCTTGCGGCTCAACTTCAGAAATACCAAGAGCAACTTCAGCAGAAAACAATATTTCTTATTTAGCTTTAGGCGATTCTTATACCATAGGTGAAAGTGTTGCAGAACAAGAACGTTGGTCTGTGCAACTCTCACAAAAATTGCGAGATAGTGGATATTCGGTGCAATCGCCAAAAATTATTGCTAGAACCGGTTGGCGAACCGATGAATTATTAGCTGCGATGGATGAGCAATTGGGTGAAGAGAAATACGATTTAGTTTCTATACTTATTGGCGTGAACAACCAATACCAAGGTCGAGATTTAGAACAATTTCAAGAAGAATTAGAATTGATCATTCAGCAAGCGATTCAAAAATCGAACAACGGAGCAGAAAATGTATTTGTGGTAAGTATTCCAGATTATAGCGTCACTCCATTTGCACAAGGCAGTGATGTAGATGAAATTGCTCACGAAATTATGGTTTACAATGAGCGTTGTATGGTAACGAGTAGCAATTACGGAGTGAAATATTTCTACATTACCGATATTTCTGAAGAAGCTGCAACGAATCCTAATTTAGTTGCCGGCGATGGTTTGCACCCAAGCGGCGAGATGTATCGCCGTTGGGTAGAACGCATTTTTCCTGAAGTGAAACAAATGCTGGAAGAATGAAAGAAGATTTTCTGCATTACCTCTGGAAATTTAAAAAATTTCAATTCTTAAAAGCTAAGACAACGGCAGGCGAGCATCTGGAAATTTTAAATTCGGGTTGGCATAATACAGAACAATCAGGTCCAGATTTTTTCAATTCAAAGATAAAAATTGGCGATCAGCTTTGGGCGGGTAATGTAGAAATTCATATAAAGTCGAGCGATTGGTATGCGCATCATCACGAAAAAGATTCTGCATACGATAATGTAATTCTTCACGTGGTTTGGGAACACGATGTAGCGGTTTTTAGAAAAGATAATTCTGAAATTGCTACACTTCAGCTAAAAGATTTTGTAGCAGCACATACGCTTAAAAATTATAAGGAGTTGATGAGCGCTTCACAAAAATGGATCAATTGTGAAGCAGATTTTGCAAACATTGATGATTTTCTGTTGAAAAACTGGATGGAGCGTTTGTATATCGAACGTTTAGAAGAAAAAGCCAAACTAATCTATGCTTTGCTGGACGCTTCTGAAAATGATTGGGAAGCTGTTTTGTTTCAGCTTTTGGCTAAAAACTTTGGATTAAATAGAAATGGCGAAGCATTTTTAGCAATGGCAAGAACGACTCCGTTTTCGGTGATTAGAAAAATTAATGAAGTAGAAGTATTAGAAGCTTTGTTCTTTGGGCAGGTTAATTTGTTGCAAAAAGAAATTAACGATGCGTATTTTTTTCAGCTTCAAAAAGAATATCATTATTTGCAGCATAAATATCAGCTTCATCCAAGTTTAGAAGAAGTACAGTTTTTTAGACTACGACCACCAAACTTCCCGACGATTCGGTTATCGCAACTGGCTCAGCTTTTTATTCAGCAGAAAAACTTATTCAGTAAAATTAAATCAACAGAACGTTTAGAAGATTTCTATGAACTTTTTAGGGTAGAAACTTCTGCTTACTGGAAAACTCATTATTCTTTCGGAAAAGAAAGTAAAGCAACAAGCAAAAAACTGAGTGATAAATTTATCGACTTGTTAATTGTAAATACCATCGTTCCATTAAAATTTGCCTATCAAAAATCATTAGGCAAAGTAGAAGTAGAGTCGATTTTTAACTTGTTAAGCTCAATCCCCGCAGAAGATAATTCAATCCTAAAAAAGTTTAATCAGTTAAGAAAAAATACGGCAGTAAATGCTTTCGAATCTCAGGCTTTGTTGCAATTAAAACCAAACTATTGTGATCAAAATAAATGTTTGCAATGTGAAATTGGAGCAAGTTTATTGCAAAGAAACCCAGCTTAGACTAACTTTGTAGAGATGAAAAAATTGGTTTCTAACATACGGTATTATTTTGAGCGTAATGGTTTTTACGTAAGTTCTCGATTAGCAGATCGATTGGGGATGCGTGTAAAAAGCGTTCGTTTATTTTTTATCTATGTTTCGTTTGCAACCTTAGGGATTGGTTTTGCTATTTATCTTACCTTAGCTTTTTGGTTAAAACTAAAAGATCTAATTTACACTAAACGCACTTCTGTCTTTGATTTATAGAAATCCGCTAAAAGAAATCTCACTTAAAAAATATGTAGGTTCTAGGCTTACCGTAGCCTGGCTATTGCTTGTTGTTGTATTTTTAGTAGGTATTTTAGGCTATCGATTATTTTCTGGCTATACTTGGGTAGATGCTATTTATATGACGGTGATCACTATTACCACGATTGGTTTTGGTGAAGTACAACAACTAAGTCCGCAAGAAAAAATACTCACTTCTATTTATATTATATGTAGTATTTTTTTTGTGGGTTATGCCATATCGGTGATTACAGAATATATTTTAAGTAAAAACAATATAGGAAATTTAAGAGCTAAAAAGGTGAAATCTAAAATTGATGCATTAAAAGATCACGTGATCGTTTGTGGCTTCGGAAGAAATGGCGATCAAGCGGTAAGCAAATTATTGGCTTACAATAAGAACTTTGTAATTATCGATAAAGATGAAAGTGTATTAGAACCGTTATACGATTCTGGGATGCTTTACATTCACGGTAACGCTACAGAAGATGAGGTTTTAAAAGCTGCCGGTATCGAACGTGCTTCAACCTTAATGTGTACGTTGCCCGGCGATGCCGATAACGTTTTTATTGTACTTTCTGCAAAACAACTGAATAATGATCTTAAAATTATAAGCAGAGCAACTAAAGAAAGCACTACCTATAAACTCAAACTAGCCGGAGCCGATAATGTGATTATGCCCGATAAAATTGGTGGCGATCATATGGCAAGTTTAGTAGTTACGCCAGATTTAGTTGAATTTTTAGGACATCTTTCGGTTTCTCGCCAAGAGGGAAGTATTAATATTGAAGAAATAGCCTTCGCTAATATTTGTACCGATGGTAAAGAACATGCGATTAAAGAATTAGACCTGCGTAAAAAAACCGGTTGTACGGTAATTGGTTACCGCGATCCCGATGGTAACTATAGTGTAAACCCTGATGCCGATATGGTTATTAAAAAGGATTCGAAGTTAATTTTTATTGGTAAACCGGAACAAATAGAAAAGCTAAAAGCGACTTATAAAGTTTAAAATTAGGGGGTTTCTATTAACATTTAGTTTACATTTTAACTCACAAGCCTTTGAAATAGCTATTTTTTTTAGGATATTGGTGCCTTTATAAATTTTAACATTATAATTCCATTAACAAAACGACGATATTTTATGAGGAAGTATTTGCTTTCAGCATTATTTTTATGTTTTTCAATCAGCTTAATGAGTGCGCAATCCGATGATAATGCAGATTTTGAAGTAGAGGCTGATTTAATTAACCCATCGAGTTTAATTAATAACGGTATAATAGAATTAACAGTAGAAGGAGGAACGCCACCTTACACTTATAAATGGACCGACCAAAGTACTTCACTAAAATCAAACAAAGCAACAGATTTAGTAGAAGGTATTCCTTATGAGGTTGTGATTACCGACTCAAAAGGGAATTCTGTAACGAAATCTTACCGTATCGAAGCAGAGTCGATTACCGAACATTTTAATGGATTTTTTCAGCCGGTCGTAGATAATATGTCGGCTGTTTTGTTTTGGGATCCATTTGCTGCGATCGGTATTTATGACCCTATAATTTATACAGATTTAAAACCAATTGCGATACCTAATTGGTCGGCAGATACCGATAAACTTACCAGTTTAAAAAAATGGATTGTAGCTGATGGTGCTTATGTGAAAAAAGGAGATGAAATCGCTATAATATCTAAAGATACGGGTAAGGAATTCACCATAAAAGCCTCTGCGAGTGGTGCTTTAAAACACTTAGTAAAAGAAGGTAATGTTGTTTTTAACCCAGAAAACACAAAACATAAAATAGAACAAGGAGCATATTATTTTGCAGAAGTTGTTTATGATGAGCCAGTTGCTCTAACGCACCCTAATGGTAATGTAAAGAAAAACACTATTCCTTTTATTGTGATCTGGTTAGTATTAGGAGCAATTTTCTTTACTGTAAGAATGAAGTTTATCAACATTCGTGGTTTTAAACATTCACTTGATTTAGCAAAAGGGAAGTACGACGATCCTAACGCACCGGGTAACATTACGCACTTCCAGGCTTTAGCGACAGCAGTTTCTGCGACCGTAGGTTTAGGTAATATTGCCGGAGTAGCGGTAGCCGTTTCACTTGGTGGAGCAGGAGCTACATTCTGGATGATCATTGCCGGTTTACTAGGGATGTCCTCTAAGTTTGTTGAATGTACACTTGGTGTAAAATATAGAAATATCACTGAAGATGGACGTATTTTTGGTGGACCTATGAATTATTTACGTTACGGTTTAGAAAAACGTAACCTAAAAGGTTTAGGTAAATTTTTAGCAGGATTCTTTGCGATCTTAGGTGTTGGTGCTTCTTTTGGAGGTGGTAACATGTTTCAGGCTAATCAGTCTTTCGAAATCCTATCAGGACAATTCCCGATGTTAGACGGTAATGGTTTTTGGTTTGGTGTTGTGGTTGCTGTTTTAGTAGGTGTTGTAATTATTGGTGGTATTAATAGTATCGCCAAAGTAACCGGTAAAGTAGTACCGGTAATGGCTGCAGTTTATGTAATAGGAGCTTTGATTGTAATTGGAGTAAATATTGAAAATATTGGTCCGGCATTTAACGCCATCATCGACGGAGCATTTTCTCCTAGCGCTTTAAAAGGTGGAGTTTTAGGGGTATTAGTGGTTGGTTTTCAAAGAGCAGCATTCTCTAACGAAGCTGGTGTGGGTTCTGCTGCGATCGCGCACAGTGCCGCAAAAACTAATCATCCGCCATCAGAAGGTTTTGTTGCTTTACTAGAGCCATTCATCGATACAGTTGTGGTTTGTACCTTAACCGCATTAGTATTAGTGTTTACAGGAAAGCACGATATACAAGAAGGTGATATTGAAGGAGCGCAATTAACTTCAGATGCATTTAAAAGCGTGATTTCTTGGTTCCCATACGTGTTATCGGCAGCAGTATTCTTATTTGCTTTTTCAACGATGATCTCTTGGTCTTACTACGGAATGAGAGCTTGGACTTACTTATTCGGAAGAAGTAAAAAATCTGAAATGATCTATAAATTCTTATTCTTGATCTTTGTAGTTGTGGGAGCGTCTATTAGTTTAGGAGCCGTGTTGGTATTCTCAGATATGATGATTCTTGCGATGTCTTTCCCTAATATTATCGGTCTTTACATTATGTCTGGTGAAGTAAGAGAAGATCTAAGAGAATACTTTAAGAAAGTGAAATCTGGCGATTTATTTGTAAAAGGTAAAACCGCATAAATCTTCAGAAATATGAAATTTAGAAAATCCCATTTTGTGTTTACACCCAAGCAACAAAATGGGATTTTTCTATTAATATTACTTATCATTATCGCTGGCGGAGGAATGTATTATGTGCATCAGCTTTCTTCAGGTGAAAATATTTCAGCAGCAAAACAACAAGAATTACTTCAGGTAGAACATTTTCTAGATTCTATTAAAACAGAAAAGCAAAAGCCGAAGAAAGACACCATCTTTCCATTTAACCCTAATTATATTAACGATTTTAAAGGTTATCGATTAGGAATGAGTTTAGCTGAAATTAAACGCTTAAAAGATTTTCGAGAACAAGGGAAGTGGATCAATTCTGTGGATGATTTTCAGAAAGTGACCAAAGTTTCCGATTCATTGCTGAAGAAAATCTCTCCTTCATTTAAATTTCCGGATTGGGTTTTAAAGCGAAATGCTTCCGCAGAAAAATCAGCTCAAACTCTATCACCTTCAACTAAAAAGAAAGATCTAAACACCGCTACTCAAGAAGAATTAATGGAGATTTATGGAGTAGGAGAGACGATGAGTCAGCGTATTTTAAATTATAAACTAAAGATCGGTGGTTTTGTAGATAACATTCAGCTCAAAGATATTTATGGATTGCCTTATGAAACTGAACAAAATATTTTAAAAGAATTTTCTGTACAGGATCCAAAACCGATTCAAAAGATCTCTATTAACAAAGCCTCTGTGATCGAGCTTTCAGAAATTATTTATTTTGACTACGAACTAGCAAGAGAGATTGTAAACTATAGAAAACTACACGAAGGAATTAAAACTTTTGAAGAATTAGCAAAAATAGAATCTTTTCCTGCATACAAAATAGATAGAATTAAATTATACGTTGAAATAAATTAGAAATTCGTAAAATATAGGTTGCTTTTTACATAATTTTACTTTTAATTTGAAGAGATTTTATCAAATTTCAATTTAAACGAAGCAATGAGCACAACATATTTTACAGAAGAACATAATTTATTCAGAAAAAGTTTGAGCGACTTCTTGCAAAAAGAAGTGGTACCGCATATCGATAAGTGGGAAAAAACCGGAACGATCGAGCGTTTTATTTGGGAGAAGTTTGGTGAAATGGGCTTCTTCGGAATTAACTATCCAGAGAAATACGGCGGCTTAGATCTTGATATTTTTTACACGGTGATCTTTTTGGAAGAACTTCAGAAAATAAACTCAGGTGGTTTTGCCGCAGCAATGTGGGCGCATGCTTACTTAGCGATGACGCACTTAAATAAAGAAGCAAATCATGAACAAAAAGAAAAGTATTTAGCGCCAAGTATTACCGGAGAGAAAATTGGTTGTCTTTGCATTACCGAACCTTTTGGAGGTTCAGATGTGGCAGGAATGCGTTCTACAGCAGTAAAAAATGGAGATCATTATATTTTAAACGGATCAAAAACTTTTATTACTAATGGTATTTATTCAGATTATTTGATCGTTGCGGCAAAAACAAGTCCGGAAGATGGAAATAAAGGAATGAGTATGTTTGTGGTAGATCGTGATACGCCGGGCATCGCTTCAACTAAACTAGATAAATTAGGCTGGCGTGCTTCAGACACGGGAGAGATATCATTTACCGATGTAAAAATACCTGCCGAAAATTTGATGGGAGAAGAAGGAAAAGGTTTTCCTTACATTATGCAACATTTTGCTTTAGAGCGTCTAGTAATGGGGATCAACGCCCACGCAAGAGCAGAACACGCGATACAATATACCTTACAATATATGAGCGATCGTACGGCTTTTGGAAAATCGATCGATAGATTTCAGGCGCTACGTCACCGTATTGCAGATATTGCTAGTGAAGCAGAAATGTGTAAGCAATTTAATTACTTAACTGCGCAGCGTTTGGGTAATGGAGAATATGTGGTGAAGGAAGCAACGATGTCTAAACTATTGTCGACTAAAATGGCCGATAAAGCTATCGACGAATGTTTACAGTTTTTAGGCGGTTATGGTTATATGGAAGAATATCCGCTGGCGAGAATGTTACGTGATAGTCGTTTAGGGCCAATTGGTGGTGGTACAAGCGAGATCTTAAGAGAGATTTTAGCGAAGATGATCATTGATAAAAAAGAGTACAAACCGGCCACATAAATCTTTGATTAAAAATACTTTGAAAATTTAAAATAAGTATTAATTTTGCCGCTCAAAATTCTCAAATGGAAGGAGGTGAATAAACTATGTTAATCATACCGGTTAAAGACGGAGAAAATATCGAAAGAGCGTTAAAGCGTTTCAAAAGAAAATTCGACAGAACTAAAACAATGCGTCAGCTACGTAGTCGTCAAAATTTTTCAAAGCCTTCTGTACTCAACAGAGATAAGATCCAGAAAGCAAGATATATTCAAAGTTTAAGAGATCAAGAAAATATCTAATCATTTTCAGATCAAATAAATTCAAACTGTTGGTGAGTAAAGTTTCTTAACTTTGTTTATCAACAGTTTTTTTATGCACTTACCTCAGTTTATAGATTATCTGCAATACGAGAAAAAATATTCTTTGCATACCGTTAATGCTTATCAAAAAGATATTTCAGATTTTGCTGTTTTTGCTGAAGAAAATTTTGAAGAAACTAATCTAGCTGAAATTTCTTACAGCATCGTTAGGTCTTGGATCGTGAAACTGGTAGATGAAGAAGTAAGCAACCGAAGCATTAACCGAAAGATATCTTCACTAAAAACATTTTATAAGTTTCTTTTAAAGACGAAGCAAATTGAAGTTTCTCCGTTAGCCAAACATAAATCCTTGAAGGTTTCAAAAAAAGTGCAAGTACCTTTTTCAGCAAAAGAAGTAGAAACGGTTATTACTAATTTTTCTGCGGAAGGTTTTTCAGACGTACGAGATCAATTAATTATCGAATTATTGTATTCAACAGGAATGCGTCGTGCAGAGCTTATTAACTTGAAATTAGAAAGTATACAAATAGAATCTTCGCAGATAAAGGTCTTAGGAAAGAGAAATAAAGAGCGGATGATCCCATTACTTCCATCGGTAAAGAAAACATTCATCGCTTATTTAAAAGAAAGGGAGCAATTAGAAATAAATTCAGAATCAGATTATTTGCTATTAACCAACAAAGGCAAAAAACTCTACGATACACTTGTCTATAGAATTGTAAATGGTTATTTTAGTAGGGTATCGACAAAAACAAAAAACAGTCCGCACATTATTCGGCATTCATTTGCCACTCATTTATTAAATGAAGGGGCAGACTTAAATTCGGTAAAAGAATTGCTTGGGCATTCAAGTTTAGCTTCAACACAAGTATACACGCATAATAGTATAAAAGAGTTGAGTAAAGTGTATTTGAAGTCGCACCCAAGAAATAAAAAATAAATTATTGTCTAACTAACCAAAACTTTAGGATATGAAAATTAATGTTCAGTCAGTAAATTTTAACGCCGATCAAAAATTAATCACTTTTATAGAAGGTAGATTAAATAAGTTAGAAAAACACTTTGGGAAGATCATTAATGCGAATGTTTACCTAAAAGTTCAAAAAACAAGTGAGCCTGAAAATAAAATCACAGAAATTTTATTGAGTGTTCCTGGTGATGAAATTATCGTTAAAAAGATTACTAAGAAATTCGAAGAAGGTGTAGATGAAGGAGTTAGTGCGATGAAGCGATGTTTGAAAAAGAAGAAAGAAAAACTGAAAACTTATGCTTAGAAAAAAAATATAAAAAAAGTGTAAAAAAATTTTGCAGAAAAGATAAACACCTCTATATTTGCAGTCCGTTAGCGATAACGGGCTTTTTTTAAGTAAAAAGTTGAACATAATGCCGATGTAGCTCAGCTGGCTAGAGCAGCTGATTTGTAATCAGCAGGTCGTGGGTTCGAGTCCCTCCATCGGCTCTGTTCTATGAAATTTTGAAAGGTTTTTTTAAAACCATTGGGGAGATACTCAAGCGGCCAACGAGGACAGACTGTAAATCTGTTGTTTTTTAACTTCGCAGGTTCGAATCCTGCTCTCCCCACAACTGAAATTTAGTTTAAAAATAAATTAATTTTTGGAATGCGGGAGTAGCTCAGTTGGTAGAGCGTCAGCCTTCCAAGCTGAATGTCGCCAGTTCGAACCTGGTCTCCCGCTCTATTTCCTTGAGAATATCAAGGCTAAATAGAGCTTAATCTGTTTATGGCAGGTTGGTTTTAGGCCGACGTAGCTCAGGGGTAGAGCGCTTCCTTGGTAAGGAAGAGGTCACGAGTTCAATTCTCGTCGTTGGCTCTAGG
>ENA-ORDG01000619-ORDG01000619.1-marine-metagenome-genome-assembly--contig:-NODE-619-length-15859-cov-2.939868_pt1 | contig 15859 bp, 18 predicted proteins | sample MGYA00248629_ERZ508524 | MGnify/ENA primary metagenome ERZ508524 (study PRJEB26194, sample SAMN05421901) | marine metagenome | isolation source: East of Rio de Janeiro, Brazil, South Atlantic Ocean...
CACGCAGGTATTGCGCGCGTTCGGGCACCTCCACATTGAGCAGCTTCTCGATCGCGAGGACGTAGCTGTATTCCTGCGCCAGCGGCGAACAGTAGTCGAGCCGGTCGAAATAAGGCAGCGCCTGCAGATAGGTCTTGTGCTCGATCAGCTTTTCGGTGCCGCGGTGGAGCAGCCCGACATGCGGATCGACGCGTTCGATGATCTCGCCGTCGAGTTCCATCACCATCCGCAGCACGCCGTGCGCCGCGGGGTGCTGGGGCCCGAAGTTGATCGTGTAATTGGTGATCACTTCGTCGCCGGTCGTCGGCGACTCTTCCAGATGCATGGCGTGGCTCATGAGCAGATCCAGTTGCCGCTGTAGCTTTGCGTCTTGCCGGCGGCGTCGGTCACGGTGACGTTGGCAGGGCGGCGCTGCGCGTCGCCCGCTGCAGGAGCGACCGAGACGGTAAACCCTTCACCCGCAAAGCTGGTGCCGTTGCGAATGGCGTCGAGCCCGCCCGCGGCCGCATCGGCCAGCGTCAGACTGTCGCCCACGCGGACCACCGCCTTACCAGGGATGGCAGCGTCATTCATCGCCCCGGCGATGATGATTTCATTCTTGCCGACCATCAGCGTGCACCCGCCGTCGCGCGGTCCGAAATCGACACCGCCGATATCGCCGAGCTTCTGCAATTGCGTGAGATCGGCATTGGCGGGCGGCGCCTTGGCAACGGTATTGGGCTTGTCCGGGTCGACCCCGGCGCCAGCGGTCGGTTCGCCATCCTGACCAATGCGGCTGGCGAAATCCTCGGCGCTTTCCTGCGGGGCCTGCTCTGACGAGCACGCTGCAAGCGCCAGCGGTATTGCGAGGAGCAGGAGACGGTTCATCACTTGGCGTCCTTCGCGGCATCGGCGTCGTCATCCGACGGATCGGGTTCGGTCGCGGCAGCGGTGTCGGTGGTCTTGCCCTCGCGTTCGGGGCGCGCGGGCTGGTCTTCGGTCGGTTCCGGCGCAGGCGCGTCTTCGCCACTGTCCTCCTCGGCAGGCGCTCCGGCGCTCACTTTGTCGGCAGCGTGTTCGTCGGTTTTCTTGCCCGCACCCGTATCCCCGGCCTTCTCGGTGGTCTTGGGCTCCTCGACTGGAGGCGTATCCGCTTTCTCATCGCCCGGCAGGACGTAGTCCGCGCCTTCCCACGGGCTCATGAAATCGAACTGGCGCAGGTCCTGCGCAAGCTCGACCGGTTCGTAGACCACGCGCTTCTCGTCTTCCGAATAGCGCAGCTCGTGATAACCGGTGAGCGGGAAATCCTTGCGGAAGGGGTGCCCTTCGAAGCCGTAGTCGGTCAGGATCCGGCGTAGGTCGGTATTACCGGCGAACAGCACGCCATACATGTCGAACACTTCGCGCTCGAGCCAGCCCGCATTGGGCCACAGCGTTGTCACGGTGGGAACCGGCGTGTCCTCGCTCGCGGAGCATTTCACCATGATGCGGTTGTTCGTGGTGAGCGACAGCAGCATGTAGACCACTTCGAAACGTTCGGGGCGGCTCGGATAGTCGACCCCGGCGATCTCCATCAGCTGCTGATAGCCGTGATCGTCACGCAGGATGCGCAGGGCATCCTCGATGCTGTCGCGCTTCACGGTGAACAGCAGTTCGCCATGCTCTTCATGCGCCTCGACCAGATGCGCACCCAGCGCCTTGCCGAGCACGTCGCGAAGCCCGTCGATCAGCGTGAACCGGGGGGCGGAATGCAACACTGCCATCGCGCCTTACCTTTCGATCGTACCGGCGCGGCGGATCTTCCGCTGCAATTGCATCACGCCGTAAAGCAGCGCCTCGGCTGTCGGCGGACAGCCCGGCACGTAGATGTCGACCGGCACGATGCGGTCGCAACCGCGAACCACCGAATAGCTGTAGTGATAATAGCCACCGCCATTGGCACAGCTGCCCATCGAGATGACGTATTTGGGCTCCGACATCTGGTCGTAGACCTTACGCAGCGCGGGGGCCATCTTGTTGCACAGCGTACCCGCGACGATCATCACGTCGCTCTGCCGCGGCGAAGCGCGCGGGGCGACGCCGAAGCGTTCCATGTCGTAGCGCGGCATATTGACGTGGATCATCTCGACCGCGCAGCAGGCCAGGCCAAAGGTCATCCACCACAGCGAACCCGTGCGGGCCCACTGGAACAGCTCCTCGGTGGAAGTGACAAGAAAGCCCTTGTCGCTGACTTCGCCATTCAGCGCGTTGAAGAAGTCCTGGTCGGGCTGGGTCCCCACCGGCGGCATGGTGCCGGGGATGGGCCGCTCAAGTTCTACTCCCAATCGAGTGCTCCCTTCTTCCACGCATAGACGAGGCCGAGCACCAGCTCCGCTATGAAGATCATCATCGTCGCCCAGCCGGCCCAGCCGATCTGGTCCAGGCTGACCGCCCAGGGAAAGAGGAACGCCGCTTCAAGATCGAAGATGATGAAGAGGATGGCGACCAGATAGAAACGTACGTCAAACTGGCTGCGCGGCTCTTCGAACGCGGGGAAGCCGCATTCATATTCGCTGAGCTTGGCCGGGTCAGGCTGGTGCGCGCCGGTCAGGCGGCCGACCAGCATCGGCAGGAACACGAAGGTGCCGGAAAGCAGCAAGGCAATCCCGAGAAAGATCAGGATCGGCAGATATTGGGCAAGATCGACCAACGGATTCCCCTGGGCGAAAAGGTTGTGGGCGCGCTTTAGGCCCGCTGCATATGCGAAGCAAGGGGCCAAGGGCATGAGAATGAATCGCAAAAAGGCCAAGTCATTGAAGCGCTTGGCCTGATGGGACTTTAGCGCAGCGCCCCGGCGACCAGCTTGTGCAGCTTGCTGTGGATGGCGTCGTTGCCCGCGATCACTTCGCGGCGTTCGATCATCTGTTCGCCGCCGCGAAAATCGCTGACGAAGCCCCCGGCCTCACGCACCAGCAGCATGCCGGCGGCGACGTCCCAGGGCTGAAGCCCGCTTTCCCAATAGCCGTCATAGCGGCCCGACGCGACATGGGCGAGGTCGAGCGCCGCCGCGCCGAACCGGCGGATGCCGGCGATCGAAGGCGCGACCGCGCCGAAGATGCGCGTCCATTGCGCCATGTCGCCATGGCCCATGAAGGGGATGCCCGTCGCGATCACGCAATCGGCCATGTCGCGCCGCGCTGACACGCGCAGCCGCTGGTCGTGGCGCCAGGCCCCACGACTCTTTTCCGCCCAATAGCTTTCGTCCGTGACCGGCTGATAGATCAGCCCCGTCGTCACCTCGCGCTTGTTGCCGCCATAGAGCGGCTCCTCGACCGCGATCGAGATGGCGAAATGCGGAATGCCGTGCAGGAAGTTGGTCGTGCCGTCGAGCGGATCGATGATCCAGCGCGGCTTGGTCGGATCACCGGCGATCTCCCCGCCTTCCTCGAGCAGGAAGCCCCAGTCCGGCCGGGCCTTCTGCAATTCCTCGACCAGCGTGCGTTCGGCCTGCTGGTCCGCCTTGGACACGAAGTCGGCCGGGCCCTTGCGGCTGACCTGCAGGTGCTCGACCTCGCCGAAGTCGCGACGCAGTTTCGAACCCGCCTTGCGCGCGGCGCGCTCCATGACGGTGAGAAGGCCGGAATGCGATACCATGATGAATCTCCGCCGCCCGTGCCGGCGGCATGCTGGGTTATTTCTTCGGGGCGGACTTGGGCGCGGCGGCGGGGCGATAGCCACAGGCGCCGGCGATCACCGCCAGCATCTGCGACGCGTCCTTGCGATCCACCTTGCCCGGATTGGCGGCGATCACCTTGTCCACGGCGCCGCTGATCTGCGACACCGAATTGCTGTAGAGGCATTCGAACAGCTTGTTCTTCACAGGCTGCTCGACCTCGTCGGATTGGAGCGCGCTGCTCATGACGCGCAGGACGAACGCCGCATTGGCGAGCTGCGCCTTGGACGGTCCGGCCTGCGCGTGAAGCGCGGCCGGGAACAGGCCCATCGCCAGCGCACCCGCCAGCAGCATGCCGCGCCCCGCCCGCATCAGTCGGCCCGCTTCACATATTCGCGTTCATAGACATCCACGACGATGCGCGTGCCGGTGACGATATGCGGCGGCACCATGACGCGCACGCCATTGTCCAGGATCGCGGGCTTGTAGCTGGCGGAGGCCGTCTGGCCCTTCACCACCGCGTCCGCCTCGACCACGGTCGCCTCGACCGTTTCGGGCAGCTGGACGCTGATCGGGCGCTCCTCATACATTTCCAGCATGACCATCATGCCGTCCTGCAGGAAGGCGGCGGCGTCGCCGACCAGGTCCTGCGGCAGGTTGATCTGCTCATAGGTCTCGGTGTCCATGAAGACGAGCATGTCGCCTTCGGCATAGAGATACTGGAAATCCTTGGTGTCGAGGCGAATGCGCTCGACGGTTTCGGCCGACCGGAAACGGACATTGTTCTTGCGGCCGTCGATCAGGTTTTTGAGTTCCACCTGCATATAGGCGCCGCCCTTGCCGGGCTGGGTATGCTGGATCTTCACGGCGCGCCACAGGCTGCCGTCATATTCGATGTTGTTGCCGGGACGAATCTCGACGCCGCTGATCTTCATGGGAAGAGCCTGCCTATATGTCTGGATGGATAAAGAGCCGGCCTCGCTGGAGGCTGCGCGCGCCTTTACCCGCGGATGGGGCCGAGGGCAAGGGGGACGGCGCGAACCGCATGCGGCCGCGCGACCGGTCGCCGCTCATGGGCGGACGAGCAGCGGATAGGGGTTGATCGGCCGTCCGCCATACCATGGCTCGCCCGGCCGCATGACGTGCACGGCGAAATGCAGATGCGGCGCGGCCTCGTCGGCATTGCCCGTGCTGCCGACCGTTGCGACCGTCTGCCCGCGCCGCAGCGCCTGGCCCTCGCTTAGGCCCGGCGCATAGCTGTCGAGGTGCGCGTAATAATAGACGAGGCGTCCGTCCGCCGACCGCTGATAGAGAGTGCGCCCGCCCTCCTCGCTCCAGAACAGCTTTTCCACACGGCCATCGGCGGCGGCCAGCACGGGCCGTCCGCGCGCCGCCATGATGTCGATCGCCTCGTGCGGCCGCGCGCCGCCGGCGCGCGCCTGCGAGAAGGTGTCGACCAATGCGGATGGCGGAATGCCCTCGACCGGGATGAGCAGCGCGCCAGTCGCGACCGGACGGTCGGCGCGTGGCGGCGCGGCGCGCGGCTCGGGCGGCGCGGACGCGCGCTGCGGCGCATCGGCCGGCACGATCCGCACGCAATAATGCGCAAAGGCGGCGCAAAGCAGCAGCGCGGCGGCGCCCCCGCCCCACGCCCGGCCGTTCATGCCTGGAACTTCGCCTTAACCCCGCTCTTCACCATCTGCGCCAGCCGCGCCGCATCCCAGTTGGTGAGGCGGATACAGCCATGGCTTTCGGTCCGGCCGATGGTCTGCGGCTCGGGCGTGCCGTGGATGCCGTAATGATCCTTGGACAGGTCGATCCACACCACGCCCACCGGGCCGTTGGGCCCCGGTTTCAGCACGGCCTTCTCATCCTTGGACGACGCGTCCCAGAACAGGTCGGGATTATAGTGGAAGTCGGGATTGCGGCTGACGCCCTTGATCGTCCATTCGCCGATCGGCAGCGGATCATGCTGCGACCCGGTCGTCACCGGGAACTGAGCGATCATCCGGTTCTGCGCATTATAGACTTTCAGCAGACCCTCGGACTTGTCGACCACGATATGGTCGGCCTGCGGCTGTTCCTTGGCGACGCCTAGGCTCGCGAGCGTTTCGCCCCAGCCGCGTTCGTCGCCCTCGATCTGCGCGACCGGCTGATTGTCGATCGCCGGCACGCGGATGGTGGCGCCCGCGCCGACCTTCGTCGTAGGCGAATTGAGCGCGACCAGCGCCTCCGGCGTGGTGTGGAACCGCTCCGCCAGCTTTTCCATCAGGTTGCGATAGGTGAGCGCGGGCAGGCTGGCCTGCTCATTCAGGCCCTTGGGAATGGTGAAGAAGGGGCCGCGCGCGAAATCCGCCGGAATCTTCACCAGATAGGTGGTCGGACGCGCCTCCCCCTCCAGCAGCATGTTTGCGGTTTTCTGGTCGAACTCACCTGTGACCGGCAGGTCATGCGCCTGCTGGAAGCCGCGCAGCGCCGCCTTGTAGCTCATGCCGTCCTTGCCATCGAGCACGCCGGGCGAAAAACCCCAGCGGTCGAGCGCGACCTGCGCCATCAGGATGCGATTGGGCTGCTGCGGATTCTGCTCCTGCACCACCTTGAAATCATAGGCGGCCTTCTTCGCCACCGCCTGGGCCGCGACATCATTGCCGGGCTGCGCTGCGTTGCCTGCCGGCTGGCTCTCATTGGCGTCGGTGACGCTCACATTGCAGGCGCTGCACAGCAGGGCGGCAAGCAACAGATGGTTTTTCAAGGCCTATCTCTCCGTTTCGGTGGAGGGACAACGCCCGGACGGCCAAAGGGATGCGCGGCCCTAATGGGCGTAGATCATCTTGCGCGTCATGCCGCCATCCACCGCGATCTGCTGCCCGGTGATGAAGGCCGCGCCCTCCGACGCCAGGAACGCCACCGTCGCGGCAATGTCGCGCGGTTCGCCGACGCGGCCGACCGGATGCTGTTCCCGGTCGACATCGCGATGCTCGGCCGCCTTGCGCGCGGACGGCTTCGCCCAGGGTCCGGTCTCGATCCAGCCCGGCAGGATGGCGTTGCAGCGAATGTCTGGGCCCAGGCTGATCGCCAGCGCATGGTTGAGCGCCAGCAGCGCGCCCTTGGCCGCGGCATAGGCCTCGCACTGGGGTTCCGACTGGATCGCGCGCGTCGACGCCATCAGCACGATGCTGCCCTTGCGCGCGCGCAGCAGTGGCACGGCCGCGCGCGTCATCAGGAAGGCGCCGGTCACATGGCTGTCCTGCCATTGCCGCCAGTCCTTCAGGCTCAATCTCTCGATCGGCCCGCTGACCGGATCGGCGAGGCCGGCGTTGGACACGAGCAGGTCGATGCCCGGCGCTTCATCGCCGTCCAGCCACTGGCCGATGGCGGCAAATGCGTCGGCCACGCCCGCTTCGTCGCCGACATCGGCCTGCAGCGACAGCAGCCGATCGGTCGGCATGTCCGCGGCAAGCGCGCGCGCCGCGACGCCATCCTTGTCGATCGACGCGACGCGCCATCCTTCGGCGATGAGATGCTGGAGGATGCCCTTACCAATCCCCTGCGCGCCGCCTGTGACGATGCCGATCCGGGCCATCCCTTGTCCTTTCGTTCAGGCGCGCGGCGGCGGCGGTTTGCTCACCAGGACGTCCGCGAACGCCGCCACGCCAGCGCGCGGCCCGTCGGCATGGTTCCACACCGCGCCGCTCACCGCCAGGAAGTCCGCGCCCGCCGCCACCAGCGGCGCGGCATTGTCCGCCGTGATCCCGCCGATGGCTACGCAGGGCAGTTCGAACAGCGTCGTCCACCATCCCAGGATGGACGGGTCCGGGCGATGCGCCGTGTCCTTGGTCGTGGTCGGGTAGAAGGCGCCGAAGGCGACATAGTCGGCCCCCGCCTCGCCCGCTTCCATCGCCAGATGACGGCTGTCATGGCAGGTGACGCCGATCTGCACCTTGGGGCCCAGCAGCTTGCGCGCCGCCTTAGGATCGCCATCGCCCTGCCCCAAATGCACGCCGTCCGCGCCGAGCCGCTGCGCCAGCGCGACGCTGTCATTGATGATGAAAGCGACATCGCGATCGGCGCACAGCCGTTGCAGCGGCTCCGCCGCGCGCGCGATCGCATCTTCGTCCACGCCCTTCAGCCGCAGCTGGAACGCCGCAACGCTGCCGCCGTCGAACGCGGCGGCGAGCTGGTCGACGAACGCCGCTTCGATGGCGGGAGGGGAAATGAGGTAGAGCTGGCACGCGGGGCGAAAGCCCGGTTCGAACTGGGCGGCGAACTGTGGGTCGAGCGCCAGTTCTTCGTCTGTGAAATCGGTCATGGCCGCCTTATAGCCGCTCCGCTGCGCGCGCCAAGGGCAGCTATGGCCGCGCCGGCGCGCCGCTGGTACAGCCGGCGCAGGTCATGAGAGGGAAAAATGATGCACCGCGCCTTCGCCTTGCTGCTCCTGCTGTCCGCCGACCCGCTGCTGGCGCAGGGCGACGCGCGTCCTCGCGCGCGGGAGGCGGGCGTGACGGTCGGCATCCTGCAGCCCGGCCCCCTCAACGCGATCACCGATGTCGCTGGCGTGACGGTCGGCCAGGTGACGCTACCGCGCAGCCGCGCCGTCAATACCGGCGTCACCGCGATCCTGCCGCACGGCGGCAACCTCTTCCAGGACAAGGTGCCGGCCGGCTTCGTCGCCTATAATGCGTTCGGCAAGTTCATGGGATCGACCCAGATCGTCGAACTGGGTGAGGTCGAAACGCCGATCCTGCTCACCAACACGCTCAATGTCGCCGAAGCCGGCGCCGCCGCCGTCGAATGGACGCTCGCCCAGCCGGGCAATGAGGATGTCCGCTCGGTGAACGCCGTGGTCGGCGAGACCAATGACGGCCTGCTGAACGACATTCGCGGGCGCCATGTGACCATCGCCGACGCGCGCCGCGCGATCGACAGCGCCAGGGGCGGCCCGGTCGCGGAAGGAGCGGTCGGCGCGGGCGCCGGCACAGTCGCCTTCGGCTTCAAGGCCGGGATCGGCACGGCCTCGCGCAAGCTGCCCGCGGCGCTCGGGGGCTGGACCCTGGGCGTCCTCGTCCAGGCCAATTATGGCGGTGTGCTGACGATCGCGGGGGTGCCGGTGGGCGTGCAGCTTGGCCGCTACGACTATCGCGAGCAGGTCGAGGACAGGAAAGCCGATGGCTCGGTGGTCATCGTCATCGCTACCGATGCGCCGCTGTCCGACCGCAATCTGCGCCGCGTCGCCGAGCGCGCCTTTGCCGGCATTGCGCGCACCGGCTCCAGCTTCTCCAACGGGTCGGGCGACTATGCCCTCGCCTTCTCGACGGCGCAGGCGGTGCGGCGGACCGCCGACAGGCGCAAGGACGTGGCGAGCGTTCAGGACCTGCCCAACGACCGCATCTCTCCCCTGTTCCAGGCGACGATCGAAGCGACCGAGGAAGCCGTGCTCAACGCCCTGTTCAAGGCGCACACCGTCGAGGGCCATCGCGGCACCGCCGACGCGCTGCCGCTCGACACGGTGCTACCGATGCTGAAGAAAGCGCGGTGACGCTCAAAGCCGCAAGCGACTGTTTGGACCTTAGTTGTTCGCTTCTGGCGAAGTCGACAAGCCGCTGAGCGTCGCCTTAGTCCAGGTAGAAAATAGGGCAGCAAAGGCGGAGGGCTCATCCAGCCGATGCGCCAGGAAACGGATCGACCGTCGCCCGGCTTGAACAGGCGGATCGAGCGCTATGACGATGTTGGGATGGGCGATCAGCGCGCCATTGAACAATCCGGCCGTCCGAAGCTCCGCCAGCGTCCAATCCACGTGCAGTCCGGCGACTTGCCGCCACGGAACTGTCAGCCCGCGCAAAAATCCGATGGGCCAGGTCAGGCCTTCGGCATCCACCCGCACCGGATGGCGGCGCAGCGAACGAATGAAGAGAATGAACCAGCCGACGAGCGTCAGGCTCAGCATCGAAAGGATCAGCGCCGCCCATGGGTGCCACAACGCGACCAGCAGGTGGACCACCATGGCTTCGATGATCATGAGGGCCAACAGCACCCAGAGCATCGGCGCGACCGCGCGATGATAGGAGAAGGCGGCGCCGGCGGGATCACGTCCCTGCCCGGCGCCGTCCCTCATTAGATCAGGCCGCGACCGGCTGCTTGGCGGTGGAGGCGGCGTGGATTTCGTCGATCGCTTCGCCCAGTGCTTCGTTGAACTCCGCATCGCTCATCTGGTGGCGCAGGTCGTTCAGCAGCGCGCGGCTGAAGCTGGCGATGATGCCGCGATTCTTCGCCAGTTCGGCGCAAGCCTCGGTGCGGCTGAAGCCGCCCGACAAAGCGACGACGCGCAGCACCTTGGGATGATCCACCAGCGGATCGAACAGGCCCGGCGTGGCCGGCAGCGACAGCTTCAGCATCACCTGCTCGCCCTCGGGCAGCGCGTCCAGATTCTTGAGGATTTCCTCCAGCAGGATCTGGTCGGCCTCGGCGCGCTCGGCGGACTTGATGTTCACTTCGGGCTCGATGATCGGCATCAATCCCCCGGCGAGCACCTGGCGGCCGATGTCGAACTGCTGCGCGACCACGGCGGCGATGCCCTCACGATTGGCGAGGTTGATGACCGACCGCTCCTTGGTGCCGAACACGCCCAGCCCCTTGGCGCGAGCAAGCAGGGCGTCGAGTTCGGGCATCGGCTTCATCATCTGGACGCCGTTCGCCTCGTCCTCCAGGCCCTTGTCGATCTTGATGAAGGGGACGACGCCGCGCTCGATCAGCGCGGTCGGGGTCGGCTTGCCATCGACGCTGCCGTCCATGGTGCGTTCGAACAGGATCGCGCCCAGCACCTTCTCTCCACTGAAGGCCGGCGCGGTAATGATGCGGCTGCGCATCGCGTGGATAAGGCCGAACATCTCCTCGTCGTTCGACCAGGCGCCTTCCTCGATGCCATAGCCCTTGAGCGCCTTGGGCGTCGAACCGCCGCTCTGGTCGAGCGCGGCGATGAAGCCGTTACCCTCGGCGATCTTCTGCTTCATATCCTGATCCAGCATCTGCACATACCTTCTCTCATGGCGCCGCCGCTGCGGCAGCGCGAAAATCCGATCGGGCGACGGCAGGAGCCGCGGCGCCGACATGGTGCGGGGCATCGCCCGCTGCTTCAGGCTGTTAGCGACGCCCCTGCCGCACCGCAAGAATGATCGCTGTCGGCAGGCTTCCCGTCGCCGGCGCGACCTGCTAGCGCCGGACAGGGTCTTGAGGGGGAATGGACATGAGACGGGGACTGCGTGCGCTATCGATGCTGCCGGCATCTTTACTGGCGATGGCTCAACCAACCTACGCCGCATCCAAGCCCGAAGTCGGCGCGCCTGCTCCCGCCTTCGAACTCACCCTGGTCGATGGCGGCAAGATATCGCTCGCCGACCTCAAGGGGCAGGTGGTGCTCCTCAACTTCTGGGCGACCTGGTGCGTGCCGTGCCGCAAGGAATTGCCGACGCTCGACACCTATTATGCCATTCAGCAGAAACATGGGCTACGCGTCTTCGCGATCACGACCGAAGGCTCCGTGCCGATCGGCCAGCTCAAGAAGCTTTTCGCCGCCATGCACATTCCCTCCGCGCGGCGGATCAAGGGCCCCTATGGCCCGCTGACCGGGGTTCCGACCAATTTCGTCATCGATCGCGCCGGCGTGCTGCGCTACGCGCAGTCGGGCGCGTTCGACCTCGCCGATCTCAACCGCGTGCTGGTGCCGCTGCTGCAGGAACAGCCGTCGCCCTGACGTCATGCTGTTGCAGCGCACAATTTTTGCCCCCGCACCGGTTGAAAGGTTGCGGTTGAGAACCCATTAGGCCCGCATGACCACCGCGACCCTGCCCGCCCGCTCCGACCTAAGCCGTCCGATCATCCTGCTGATGGCGGTGGCGTGCGGGGTGATCGTCGCCAATCTCTATTATGCGCAAACGCTGATCGATGTCATCGGGCCGGAAATCGGCATGTCGGCCAGCGTCGCGGGGCTGATCACGACGCTGACGCAACTTGGCTACGGCCTCGGGCTCTTCCTCATCGTGCCGGTGGCCGACCTGTTCGAAAACCGGCGCATCGTGCTGGGATCCATCCTGGTGACGGTGATCGGCTGCCTCGCCATCGCCGCGTCGCAGGGCCCGACCAGCTTCCTAGTCGCCTCGATCCTGACCGGCGTCGGCGCGACCGGCGCGCAAGTGCTCGTTCCGCTCGCCTCGCATCTGGCCGCGCCGGAAAAGCAGGGGCGCGTGGTCGGCACGGTGATGAGCGGCCTGCTCTTCGGCATCATGCTCGCTCGCCCCGTCGCCAATTTCCTCGCGGGCTCCTTCGGCTGGCGCTCCACCTTCCTGGTGTCGGCCGCCGCCATGGCGCTGATCGGCATCGCGCTGCTGCTTGCCTGCCCGCAGCGGCGCCCACGCGGAGGCATGCGCTATGGCGAGGCGCTCGCCTCGACCTTCGGGCAGCTGCGCCAGCACCGCGTCGTGCGCATGCGCGCCTTCTACCAGTCGCTGATGTTCGCCGCCTTCAACCTGTTCTGGACCGCGGCGCCCCTGGCGCTGATCCGGCAATTTCACCTTGGCCATGCGGGCGTCGGCGCCTTCGCGCTGGCCGGCGCCGGCGGCGCACTGGTCGCGCCGGTGGCTGGCTGGCTGGCCGACCGACGGCTGACTCGCCCGACTTCGCTCGCAGGGCTCGCAGGCCTTTCGGTCGGGTTCCTGCTGGCCGACTGGACCGTCGCCGCCGGCAGCCTCATCGGCTTCACCATCATGGCTGTGCTGATCGACGCCGCGGTGCAGCTGAGCCAGATCACCGGGCAGAAACTGATCTTCTCGATCGATCCGGATGCGCGCGGGCGAATCAACGCCGCCTATATGACCGTCATGTTCGTGGTCGGCGCATTGGGGTCCGTGATCGGGTCCGCCACCTACGAAGCCGGCGGCTGGTCGGCAAGTGCGATCGCCGGGGCTGCGATCGGTGGCGTCGCGACGCTGGGCTTCCTGCTGTTCGACCGGGGCGCCAGCGCACCGCGCTGACGCCCCTGCCCGATCAGCCCATCAGCGCCTTGACGCCCGGCAGGTCCTTGCCTTCCATCCACTCCAGGAAAGCGCCGCCCGCGGTCGACACGAAGCTGAATTCGCTCGCCACGCCGGCATGGTTGAGCGCCGCGACGGTATCGCCGCCGCCGGCGACCGACGTCAGCTGCCCTTCCTTGGTCAGCGCCGCCGCCGTCTTGGCCAGCGCGACCGTCGCCGTATCGAAAGGCGCGATTTCGAACGCGCCGAGCGGGCCGTTCCACACCAGCGTGCGGCAATTTTTGAGCGCGTCGCCCAGCGCCTCGACCGCGGCCGGGCCGACATCCAGGATCATCTCGTCCTCGGCGACCTCATGCACGTTGCAGGTGCGCACCGACGGCGGATTGGCCGCGAATTCCTTGGCCACCACCACGTCATAGGGCAGGTGAATGGTGCAGCCGGCCGCTTCCGCCCGGTCGAAGATCGTGTCGACCGTGTCGCTCAGCTCCTTTTCGCACAGCGACTTGCCGACATCCACGCCGCGGGCATAGAGGAAGGTGTTGGCCATGCCGCCACCGATGATCAGGTGATCAACCTTGGCGACGAGGTTGTTGAGCACATCCAGCTTGGTCGACACCTTCGCGCCGCCCACGACCGCCGCCACCGGCGTCACCGGCTCGCCCAGCGCCGCCTGCAGCGCATCCAGCTCCTTCTCCATCGACCGCCCGGCATAGGCCGGCAGCTTGTGCGCCAGCCCCTCGGTCGAGGCATGGGCGCGGTGCGCAGCGGAAAAGGCGTCGTTGACATACAGGTCGCCGATCGCAGCGATCGCCTCGACCAGCGCTGGATCGTTGCTCTCTTCTCCGGCATGGAAACGCGTGTTTTCCAGAATGGCGATGTCGCCGTTGCGCATCACCTTTATACCGTCGATCGCCGCTTCACCCTGGCAATCGGGAATGAACTGCACCTCGCGCCCCAGCACCTGGGTCAGCGGGCGCGTGATCTTGCTGAGCGAATATTCGGGGTTCTTCTGGCCCTTGGGGCGGCCGAAATGCGCCAGGATCAGCACCTTGGCGCCGCGATCGGCCAGTTCCAGCACCGTCGGCATGGCCGCGCGCAGGCGGGTGTCGTCGGTCACCGCGCCGTCCTGCATCGGCACGTTCAGATCTTCGCGCACCAGCACCCGCTTGCCGGCAATGTCCCCCATGTCGTCGAGGGTCTTAAAGGGCTTGGTCATGCTTGTTCCCCTGTCAATGCGCTCGGCCGTTCGCCCTGAGCAGGGGCTGAGCTTGTCGAACACCCGTATCGAAGGGTGTCCCGCAATCTCAGCCCTTCGATACGCCACTTCGACATGCGCAGTGGCACCTCAGGACGAACGGCCTGTTCTTGTTCTCGCCTGGATTACAGGAACTTCGCCATGACGCCGGTCGTGTCGATCATGCGGTTGGAAAAGCCCCATTCATTGTCGTACCAGCTGAGCACCCGGACCAGCGATCCGTCGATCACCGCGGTTTCCAGGCTGTCGACGGTGGAGCTGCGCGGATCGCCATTATAGTCGATCGACACCAGCGGCTCGTCGGAATAGCCCAGCACGCCCTTGAGCGGGCCGTCTTCCGACGCGGCCTTGAGCAGCTGGTTGACCTCGTCCTTGCTCGTCTCGCGCTTGGCGATGAACTTCAAGTCCACGACCGACACGTTCGGGGTCGGCACGCGCACCGACGATCCGTCCAGCTTGCCCTTCAGCTCAGGGAGCACTTCGCCCACCGCGCGCGCCGCGCCGGTGGTGGTCGGGATCATCGACAGGGCGGCGGCGCGGGCGCGGCGCATGTCCTTGTGGATCTGGTCCAGCGTATTCTGGTCGTTGGTGTAGCTGTGGATCGTGGTCATGAAGCCCTTGTCGATGCCGATGGCGTCGTTCAGGACCTTGGCCAGCGGCGCCAGGCAGTTGGTGGTGCAGCTGGCATTGGAGATCACGATGTCGTCGGCCGACAGCTGGTCATGGTTGACGCCGAACACGATGGTCTTGTCAACATTGGTGCCGGGCGCGGAAATGACGACGCGCTTGGCGCCGGCGGTCAGATGCGCGCTGGCCTTGTCCTTGCTGGTGAAGATGCCGGTGCATTCCAGCGCGATCGCGACGCCCAGTTCCGCGTGCGGCAGGTTGGCCGGATCGCGCTCGGCCGTCACCTTGATCTTCTTGCCGTCGACGACCAGGAAATCGCCATCGACGCTGACGTCGCCGGCCCAATTGCCATGGACGGAATCGCGCTTGAACAGCAGGGCATTGGCGTTGGCATCGCCCAGATCGTTGATGCTGACCAGTTCCAGGTCATGGTCGGTGCGCGACAGGATGGCGCGCGCCACCAGGCGGCCGATGCGTCCGAAACCGTTAATTGCTACCTTCGTTGCCACTGCACTAGCCTCCTGGGGTGTTGTTGTCGGTTAGGAATTGAGGGCCGCCACGATCTGCGGCGCGATCTTGGCGGCGGTCAGGCCGAAATAGTCGTAGAGCGCGGGCGCCGGCGCCGACGCGCCGAAGCTGTCGATGCCAAAGCGCAGGCCCGCAATGCCGGTATAGCGTTCCCAGCCGAAGGTGGTTCCGGCCTCGATCGACGCGCGCAGCACATGATGGGGCAGAAGATCATCCTTATAGGCCTGCGGCTGCGCCTCGAAATGCGCCCAGCTCGGCATGGAGATGACGTCCGCGCCGATGCCCTGCTCCTCCAGCGCCTGGGCGGTGGCGACGGCGATCTCGACTTCCGATCCGGTCGCGATCAGCACGACCTTGCGCTCGGCGGTCGCGGCGACCAGGCGATAGCCGCCCTTGGCCGACAGATTCTCGCTCGCCTTGTCGGTGCGCAGCTGCGGCAGGTTCTGGCGCGTGAGCGCCAGCACCGACGGGCCGCCGGCATCCTTGAGCGCCAGCTCCCAGCATTCCGCCGTTTCGACGATGTCGGCCGGGCGATAGACGTCCAGGTTCGGGATCATGCGCAGCGACATGACATGCTCGATCGGCTGGTGAGTCGGGCCATCCTCGCCCAGGCCGATGCTGTCATGCGTCAGCACATGGATGACACGCTGCTGCTGCAGCGCGGCCAGGCGGATGCCCGCGCGCATATAGTCGGAAAAGACCAGGAAGGTGCCGCCATAGGGGATCACCCCGCCATGCAGCGCCATGCCGTTCATGGCGCAGGCCATGCCGAACTCGCGAATGCCGTAATAGACG
>ENA-ORDG01000622-ORDG01000622.1-marine-metagenome-genome-assembly--contig:-NODE-622-length-15844-cov-4.147206_pt1 | contig 15844 bp, 8 predicted proteins | sample MGYA00248629_ERZ508524 | MGnify/ENA primary metagenome ERZ508524 (study PRJEB26194, sample SAMN05421901) | marine metagenome | isolation source: East of Rio de Janeiro, Brazil, South Atlantic Ocean...
GGGAAATTGGCAACGGGTGCCCAATAGGGACTTTTCTCGACCGCAGTGCCCGTCTGCAGGTCGAGCTGCTCGATCATCAGTTCGACCGACATGCGCGGCAGCGTGATCCCCTGCGCCGCCCCGGCACGGAACCGTTCGATCGCTTGGTCGACGATCTGCGCGAATTCGCGATGGCGCGCGAAATTGTTGCGATAGTCCTCGACCGTGTCGAACGGCATCAGCGCGCCGGGGGCCGACAGCCGCGGATAGAAAACATGCAGCCCGCGGAAATGGTCGATCGGCAGCGCGAGCACGGTGGGCAGCACGTCGGGCGCGGTCTGTGCCAGCGTGCGCTGCTGCGTGTATTCGAACACGTCATAGGCAATGCGATCGGTCTCGCCCAGGCTCTCGCGGTCGATCGTCGCGAGCTCGGCAAGGTATTCCTCGGCCGCGGCGCGGTCGGCGGCGTAGCTGGCGGGCGAATAGTCGCCGATCCGGTCGGCATCGCTGAAATCGCCGCGGAAGAAGGCCGCTACCGGATTGCGATCGAGCATTTCGGCCTCGCTCCGCTCGAACAGCGCATGCAGCCGGTGCGAAGCCTGTTCCGCGGCCGATCCTTGCGCGGTATGACCCGAATGGTCCTGCGCGCCCGCGGCGGGTGCGGCGGCAAGCGCGGTGGCCATGGCCAGCGCCGAGGCCAGCCGGGTGAAAGTGGCAGTCATGCGTGATCCTCTCCTCGATTCCTTGGCGCGAGGCTAGCGGGCTGCCGGAGCGCAGCAAAGCCCTATCGACAAAGCGTTTCCCGGCGTTCCGCCAAGGGGGTCAGGCGAAATCGAGCCCGCTGAAGGTCCCCGCTTTGCGCCATTGGTCGATATGTCCGAAATAGCCGAGCGGGCCCGCGGGATGGCCCAGCGCGAAGCGTTCCTGCTCGCCGTAGCCCTGCCCCTCATTGTTGTAATAGCCCGGCGTGCATTCGGTGCTGCCAAGCCGCGCGGCGGGGCCGGTCAGCAGGAAGTCGAGCCATTGCTGTTCGGCCTCCGCGCTGGGTTCGACCGTCGCGTGGCCCTGTTTTTCGGCATGGCGCACGACGCAGGCGACGGTTTCGGCGTGGTCGACCAGATTGTGCGGGTAATTGGCGATGAAGGCCGCCGCCTGGTTCTGCTGGACGAAGAACATGTTGGGGAAGCCGTTGACGTGCAGCCCGTGGAAGCTGCGCATCCCGTCCGCCCAGTATTCGGACAGCTTCCGCCCACCGCGCCCGGTGACATCGTAGCCCGCGCGCTCGGTGAAGCCGGTGCCGACCTCGAAACCCGAGGCATAGACGATGCAATCGACCTCATATTCGCGGCCATTGGCGACGACTCCGCGGGAGGTGATCCGCTCGACACCCTTGCCATCGGTATCGACCAGATGCGTGTTGGGCCGGGTGAAGGCCTGCAGATATTCGTCGTGGAAGCACGGGCGCTTGCACAATTGGCGATACCACGCCTTGAGCTTTTCGCCCGCCTCGCCGCCGACGATTTGCTCGGCGCGTGCGCGGATTTCGCTCATCTTCTGGTTATCGGCATCCTCGAAGGCGGCCATGATGCCTTCGGGGGTGCGCTGTTCGGGCGGCATGTCGATCACCTGCGCACGAATGCGCTTGCCGAGATCGGTCCAGCCATCATCGACCAGATCTTCGGCCGGAAAGCCGACGCCGAGATTGGCGACGAAGTTTTCCTGCCACGCCTTCTGCCAGCCGGGGCCGGTGACGCTGTCGAACCAGTCGCGCTCCAGCGGGCGGTTGTTGCGCTCGTCGACCGAGGACGGCGTGCGCTGGAAAACGTAGAGTTCCTGCGCATCGCGCGCGACATTGGGCACCACCTGTACCGCGGTCGCGCCGGTGCCGATCACGGCCACACGCTTGTCCGCCAGCCCGGTCATCGGTTCGCCTTCGGGCGTGCCGCCGGTATAGCCATAGTCCCACCGACTGGTGTGGAAGCTCTTGCCTTCGAACAGCTCGATCCCGGGCAGGCCGGGCAGCTTGGCGACATGCAGCGGGCCGGTGCCCATGCCGACATATTTGGCGGTGAACGCGTCCCCGCGATCGGTGCGCACGATCCACAGCTGGCGCGCCTCGTCCCATGCGAGATCGGTCACCTGCGTGTGGAACAGCGCATTGTCGTAGAGGTCGTATTGCCGACCGATATTGCTGCAATGGTCGCGGATTTCGGGGGCATGCGCGTATTTCTCGCTCGGCATGTGCCCGGTTTCCTCGAGCAGCGGCATGTAGATCATGCTTGCGGTGTCGCATTGCGCGCCCGGGTAGCGATTCCAGTACCAGGTGCCGCCGAAATCGCCGCCTTTCTCGACGATGCGATAGTCGGTGATCCCGGCTTCCTTCAGCCGCGCGCCCACGACCAGCCCGGCAAACCCGCCGCCGATAAAGGCGAAGGTCACATGATCGGTTACCGGGTCGCGCTCCTCGCGCGGGGTGTAAGGATCCGTGGCAAGATCGGAGAACCCGCTTTCGAGCCGGACATATTGCGCGGCGCCATCGGCGCGCAGGCGCTTGTCGCGTTCCTCGGCATATTTGCGCCGCAGCGCCTCCGTATCGATCGCCGCAGCGGCCCCTGCCTTAGCCATGTCCCTCTCCCCTGTTGCGCCAGTCTCGATTCGCAACCTTTCCATCATGTCGCGCGACGGGTGCCGCGGCAAGTGCATCGCCCGGTGGGCAAGTGCGCGCGGGATATTGCCTCGCCCTCGCGACAGGCTAGTCTGCGCTCCTCCCCGCACGAGCGGGGAACCGTTCTGACAACGTTGACAATGCGCGGCGCGTTTCGTACCGCTTCGCGCGGGATGCCCGGGTCGCAACACCGGTCCGCGGGCATGGATTGGGAGAGACACAAGTGGTGACAGCGACGGGACCCGCCGCGGATGCGGCGACGGAAATTTCATCGAGCGACCCGCTGCCCGCGGAAGGCGAAGGCCATGTCCACGCGCCCAGCCTGCCGCCCTTCGTGTTTGCGCTGTTCTTCATCTTCGGCGGGATCACCAGCCTCAACGATATCCTCATTCCCAAGCTGAAAGAGCTGTTCACGCTCAATTACACCCAGGCGATGCTGGTGCAGTTCTGCTTCTTCACCGCCTATCTGGTGATCGGCATTCCGGGGGCCAAGCTGGTCAAGAAGATCGGCTACATGCGCGGCGCCGTGGCCGGCCTGATGACGATGACCGCGGGCTGCCTGCTGTTCATCCCGGCAAGCACCACCGCCACCTATGCGCTGTTCCTGCTCGCGCTGTTCATCCTCGCCAGCGGGGTGGTGATCGTGCAGGTGGTGGCGAACCCGCTGATCAGCCTGTTGGGGCCGCAGAAGACCGCGCACAGCCGGCTGACCTTCGCGCAGGCGTTCAATTCCTTCGGCACTTTCGTCTTCCCGCTGGTCGGCGCGGGGCTGATCCTCGGCAAGCTCGCCGATGTCTCGGCGGAGGATTTCGAAGGCGCCGCACTGGCCGCCTATCGCACTGCGGAATCGGCGATGATCGTGAAGACCTATCTCGGCCTCGCAGTGGCGATCACCGTGGTCGCGGGGGCAGTCTGGCTGTTCCGCAACCGGCTGCAGGGCGAGAAGCACGAGGCCTCGAGCGGGCTCGCCGGTTTCGACCTGCTCAAGCGCCCGCGCTTCGGCTTCGGCGCGCTGTGCATCTTCCTCTATGTCGGCGCCGAGGTCGCGATCGGCTCGGTCGTGATCAACTACCTGATGCTCGACGACGTGCTGGGCGAACCCGAGAACGTCATCGGCTGGATGGTCAGCCTCTACTGGGGCGGCGCGATGGTGGGCCGGTTCATCGGCTCCGCGCTGTTGCGGATGGTCAGCCCGGGCAAGATCCTCGCCGCAGTGGCAGTGGGCGCGATTGCGCTGATCGCGCTGTCGACCAACAGCAGCGGCACGCTGGCCGCCTACAGCCTGCTGGCGATCGGGCTGATGAACTCGATCATGTTCCCGACCATCTTCTCGCTCGCCTGCGAGCGTCTGGGCAGCCGTGCGGCCGACGGTTCGGGGATCATCAATGTCGCGATCTTCGGTGGCGCGGTGATCCCGCTCGCCACGGGCGCGCTTGCCGATCTGAGCGGGAGCCTCGCCTTCTCGCTGGTGCTTCCCGCCGCCTGCTACGCCGTGATCGCCGTCTTCGGCCTCTACGCGAGGCGCCCCGCCACCGCCTGATTGCCTTGAGCCCCGGCGCGGGGCAAGACTGTCACGCGATGGACCATGCCCCGCCCCGCCCGCGCACGGCGCCGCTGCTGCTCGCGGTCGGGCTGGCGCATGCCGGCGGGGTGGTCGCCTATCTGCCGCTGATAACGCTGCTGCTGCCGATGCGGGTGGAGGCGCTGGCGCATCTCGCCAAGATCGACCTGCTGACCGCTGCAGTGCTGGCGGGGGGAATGGCGGCGAGCCTTGCCAATATCGTGTTCGGCTGGCTCAGCGATGTGTCGGTGGCGCGTGGCGGCGGGCGGCGGCGTTGGGTAATTACCGGGCTGGTCGCACTGGCGGCGTCCTATCCGGCCATGGCATTCGCGCGCACGCCGGTCGAGCTGGTAGGCGCGGTGGTGCTGGCACAGGCGGCGATCAACGCTGTGCTCGGTCCGCTGTTCGCGATCATTGCCGAAGAGGTGCCCACGCAGCGCAAGGGCATGGCCGGCGGCTTGCTGGCGCTGGGCAATCCGGTGGCGGCCGGTTTCTCGGTGCTGCTGATGGGATTTGCGGGTCTGGGCGAAAACGCCCGGTTCCTGCTGGTGCCGGTCGCAGCGGTTGCGCTGATGCTGCCGCTGCTGGCGCTGAGGGCGGATCCAGCAAGGGGCGATACCGAGGCCGCCACAAGCTGGCCGCGCCGCGATATCGTGATCGCCTCGCTCGCGCGGTTGCTGGTCCAGCTCGCCTGCGCGACGCTGGGTCTGTACCTGCTCTATTATTTCCAGACACTGCGCCCCGGTGGTCGCGACACCGCCGCCTGGGTCGGCAGCGTCTTGATGCTGTCCTATCTGATCCCGCTGCCCGTGGCGCTGATCGCCGGGCGCTGGTCCGACCGCCTCGGCACGCGGAAGCCCTTCCAATGCGCGGCAGCGCTGGTGGGTGCGGTCGGGCTGGCGGGCATGGCGCTTGCCAAGACGCCATCGCAGGGCGCGGCGGCCTTCTGCCTGTTCTCGGCCGGGTCCGCGGTGTTCCTGAGCCTGAACGCGACCTTCGCCATGCAATTGCTCCCGCGGCCCGACCGGCGCGGGCGCGATCTCGGCCTCGTCAATCTGGCCAACACGCTACCCGCGATGATCGGGACGCTGCTGGTCTGGCGGCTGGCGACGCCCGACGATTTCACCAACGTGCTGATCGCCTTCGCTGCGTTGACCGTGGCCGGTGCGCTGGCGATTCTCGCGGTGCGCGAAGTCCCTGCGTGGCCCTGAGCGCCCGACCCTGGACGCCCGAGCCTGAGCGCTCTCTGGCCTAACCGGTCGGGCAATCGGCAATCACGTCGGCTTCGGACAGACTGCCCAAGGCCACGCGGGCAATGCTGATTTCCGCCGCGCCATCGGTTGCGATCCGGAACGGCGCGGTGATGCGCGTCATGTCGGCACCGGTTGCGCGGAAGCATTTGAGCAGCACGCCGACGGTCTGCCATTCGCCCAGCGCCAGCGCGCCGAATTCGCGAACCGGCACCGCCTCGCCGCATGGTGCGCTGTCGCAACTCACCGCCATGGACAAGGTGCGGGCAATCGGCGCGTCGCGCCGCACGGTGGTGAGCAAGAGCATGTCGCCATTGGTCTCGCGGCTGAGATCGATCGGGTCGAAGGTCGACAGTTCGATCGCCGCGCCTTGCGCATGCGCATCGACCGCGAAGCTGCGTGCGCCCTCCTGTACGCCGTGATCGGTTGCCGCAATCCGGACGCGCCCGTCGAGCGCTTCGGCGGGGACAGTGGTTACGCGCAGCGCGTTGGCGCCATCCGCCTGCGACACCGTCAGCGACCACGACGATGCCGGGACGCCGCGTTCGAAGAACACGCCGCTATCGCCGCCATCGTCGGTGACGCCGCTGTCTTCGGGAAGCGGTGTCCACGCCGCCGGTCCATCGGCATAGCGCATGCCGTAACCGAAAGGGAACAGCGTGGCCCCGCCATGCCGTGCAGTCGCCGGCCAGGCAGTCGGCAGCAGTCCCTGGAATTCGAATGCCGGTGCGCCGTCCGCACCTGCAAACAGCATGTCGGCGACCCCCGCGCCTTCCGATCCGGGGAGCCAGGCGGCGACGAATGCATCGGCGGTGTTGAGCGCCTCGTTCACATAGAGCGGACGGCCGGTGATCATCACCGCGACGACCGGTATGCCCTGTTCCTTGAGCCGCCGCATGGTGGCGATCGGTCCGCGCAGTTCGGGGCGCAATTGCAGCGTGGCGATGTCCCCCTGAAACTCTGCATAGGGGGTTTCGCCGAAGATCACGATCGCCGCATCGGGCCGCTGCGTGAACGTGCCGTCTTCCGAAAGCTGGGCGCTGCCGCCGGTGGCCGTTGCGGCCTGTTCGATCCCCGACCAGAGCGAGGTGGCCCCGGGGAAAAGGTCGTTTTCGAGCCCGGTGCCCTGCCAGCTCAGCGTCCAGCCACCCGACTGGCGCGCGATGTCGTTCGCCGCATCGCCCGCGACGAGGATGCGGCTGCCCGGCTGCAAGGGCAGCACGCCGGTGTTCTTGAGCAGCACCATCGACTTGCGCACCGCCTCGCGCGCGACCGCGCGGTGATCGGGCGCGCCGAGCAATTCGTATTCGCCCGACAGCGCGCGCTGAGACGGCTTGCCCATCTCGAACAGGCCGAGCCGTTCCTTCAGTCGCAACACGCGCGCAACCGCGTCGTCGAGCCGGTCCATCGCGATCGTGCCGTCGCGCACCTGTGCCAGCGTGCTGTCGTAGAACATGCGCCAGCTGTCGGGCGCCATGAACATGTCGATCCCCGCATCGACCGCCCGGGGGCAACTGGCGTTGCTGCACCCGGCGACCTGGCCGTGCGCATTCCAGTCGGTGATCACCATGCCGTCGAAATTCATCCGGCCCTTGAGCACGTCGGTCACCAGCCCGCGATGCGCGGACAGCTTGACCCCGTTCCAGCTCGAGAAGCTGGTCATGATCGTGGCGACGCCGTTCTCGATCGCCGGGATATAGGGTGCGCCGTGGATCAGCCGCAGCTCGAGTTCGGAGATCGCCGCATCGCCCTGGTCCCGGCCATCGGTGGTCCCGCCGTCAGCGAGATAGTGCTTCGTGCTCGCGGCGACGTACGGGCCGGCGAGGATCGGGCTGGTCGATGGCGGCCCCTGGAGGCCGCGGATCATGCTGCCGACATAGGCGGCGACCAGCGAAGGATCGGAGGAATAGCCTTCGTAGGCCCGTCCCCAGCGATAATCCTGCGGGACGGCCACGGTAGGCGCGAAGGTCCATTCCTGCCCGGTGACCCGGATCTCGACCGCGGTGACCTGTCCGATACGTTCGATCAGTTCGGGATCGCGCGTCGCGCCCAGTCCGACATTGTGCGGAAAGATCGTGGCGCCGATGATATTGCTGTGGCCGTGCACCGCATCGGTGCCCCACACGATCGGGATCGCGGGCTCGCCCACCGCGACATCCATCGAGGCGTCGTAGAACGCGTCGGCCAGTTCGAGCCATTTCTCCGCCGGAGCCAGATCGTCGCCGCCCGGCCCCGAATTGCCCCCGTTGAGGACCGAGCCGAGGCGGTAACGGCGCACATCCTCGGGCGTGACGCTGGCGATGTCCGCCTGGATGATCTGACCCACCTTCTGTTCGACCGTCATGCGCGCGAGGATCGCCTGGACGCGCGCCTCGCCCGCTTCGGTGAGCACGCGCGGGAAGGCGATCTCGGGCCATTGTTCGGGATGAACGCGCGCTTCGACGGGCATATCGCCCGGCGCATCGGCAGCCGCGACCGTATCGGCCTGCGGCGTTTGAGCAAGCGCCGGTTGCGCGGCCATGATCAAGGCGACCGGCGAGGCGGTCAGAACTAGCAATCTGGAAAGCATAAACCCCATCCCATTCGGTCGCCCGTGTTTCGGTTTCGACCGCCTTTTCCTGACAACCTTGACATAAATGTCGCGGAAACAGGCTGTTTCGCAGCAAATGTGCGGCATTGTTTGACAACGTTGACAGAAATATGCAACCAGTAATGTCGCGTAAGGGGCATAGCGTTTCCGATTCGGGGACGCGCACAAGCCTCGCGTTCTTGAGAGGTCCGCACGGGGGTGCGGTTTGGGAGGATACTGAAATGGACAGCGGGATTTTGCGTAATCGGTCGACGTTGCTGGCCGCCGCATCGATATTGGCAGTGGGAACGGGCAGCATGCCCACCCTCGCGCAGGCGCAGGCCGCAGCCGAGGCGGGCCAGCAGACGGGTGTCGAGGACGACAACGTCATCGTGGTCACCGGTTTTCGCGCATCGCTCGAAGATGCGCTCAATGCCAAGCGCGAATCGAACCTGATCATCGAATCGGTCACCGCCGAAGACATCGGCAAGTTTCCCGACCAGAACGTGGCGGAATCGCTGCAGCGCCTGCCGGGCATCCAGATCGATCGCGAGAACGGGCAGGGTTCGAAGGTCCGCATCCGCGGGCTCGACCAGAACGTGACGCTGCTCAACGGCGAGCTCTTCGTCACCGGCCTCGAAGTCTACAAGGTCGGCGAAGGCAATTACAACCGCAACGACAGCCTCGAGGGCGTGCCTTCCGAACTGATTGGCGGGATCGAAGTGTTCAAATCGCCCAATGCCTCGCTGCTCGAAGGCGGGCTCGGCGGGATCGTCAATCTCAAGACGCGCAACCCGCTCGACCTCGATGAAGGTCTGACGCTCGCGGGCAATGCCAAGATGAGCAAGGGCAGCGAGATCTCGGGCTGGGAGCCCGCCGGCGCCGCCGTTCTGGGTTACAATTTCAACGACCGGCTCGGCGTGATCGCCTCGTTCAGCTACGAAAAGACCAACAACCACGTCAATGTGCTGGGCGGCGACAACCGCGGCAACTGGGCGTTCAGTGAAGGGCGCCGCGACACCGCGACCGTGCCGACCAATTACTACGCGCCCGAATATCGCTACGTCACCGACCGCGACCAGTATCGCCGGCGCTGGGGCGCCTCGCTGGGCATCACCTATCGCGCGACCGACAATCTCGAGGTCAGCGCGCAATATTTCCATTCGGACCTGAAGATCGACACGCGCGAAGCCTCGGTCAAATTCCCTTTCGGACAGGGCGAATCCCAAGGCCTCGTCGGCAGCTATACGATCAATGAGAACGGCGTGCTGCTCGACGGGACGGTCCGCGCGCAATCGGCGGAGGCGATTTCCTTCGTCGATGTGTCCAACATCAAGTCGGACAATCTCCAGTTCGGGCTGGAGTGGGATAACGACACCAATTTCCGCGCCTCAGTGATGGCGAATTACGCCACTTCGAGCATGAAGCGCGAGGTCGCCAATAACGACGTGCGCTACACCGCCTATGGCGTGCGCGGGCCGGGCACCTCCGGGTCGCAGCCCGGCTTCGTTCCGAACGCTTCGGCCCCGCCGACGATCGACTTCACCTATTCCAATGGCGAATTCCCGAGCTTCGGCCTCGCGCCGACCAGCCCGCAGGACCTGTTCAACAATCCCGATTACGGCTTCTTCAAGTCGCACTGGGCGTTTGGCGACCGGTCCGACATCGACGGGCATTCGATCCGCGCCGACTTCGCCTATGACGTCGACGACAGCTACACCGACACGATCACACTGAGCGCGGGCTTCCGCTATGGCCAGCGTACGGTCGAATTCGTTTCGGGCCGCTATCTCGCCGACTTCAGCGGCAAGGGCGAACTCGATGCCACCGCGATCCCCGAATCCGAGCGGGTCGATGGCTATCAGTACAACTGGACGCCCTACGGCTACTTCCAGGACGGTGCGATCGGCTACAAGATCTGCGACCTGCCCGAAGCGAACAAGCCCGCGGCCTTCGCCGGCTGCAGCCGCTTCGGCAATTCGCCCGCGCTGATCACGCCCTACGAAACCTTCGTCAGCAATCCCGAACGGGTCGAGGCGATCGCCAATTTCGCAGGTGGCGGCAAGGTCATCGGCGACACGGTGCTGGTGGCCGACCGCTCGCGGATGACCAATGCGCTCGAGTGGATCCAGGCGCTGTATCCCGATACGCCCTTCACCTTCTTCGAGGACCCGCTGCAGACCTACCGGGTGAAGGAAGAAACCAAGTCGGGCTACATCATGGCCGACATCGGCGGCGAAGATGATCCCTATCACGTCAATGTGGGCCTGCGGATCGTCAACACCGATCTGACCGTGGACCAGAACCAGCCGGCCAATGCCGATCCCAGCTACTGGGGCACCGACAGCTGGAACGGCGTGCTGCGCGATTTCACCACCAATACGATCATGCGCAGCTACACCGACTTCCTGCCCAGCGCGAATGCGGTGTTCGACGTCAGCGACGGCACCAAGGTGCGTTTCTCGGCCGCAAGGGTGGTGGCGCGCCAGCCGCTGGTTTCGCTGGGCCAGGGTTTCGCGACCAACTTCACCCGCGATGCCGCCGACGACCTGTTCAAATTCACCAACGGGTCACGCGGCAATGCCGAACTCGAACCCTTCCGCGCCTACCAGTTCGACCTGGGTGTCGAACATTACTTCGGCGACCAGGGGCTGCTTTCGGCAGGCCTTTTCTGGAAGGAGGTCGACAGCTTCATCGTCAACGAGACGGTGGCGGTGTTCGTCAACGACCAGGCGGGCGGACGGCTCGGCCCCGTATCGCAGCCGGCCAACGGTTCGGGCGGCCGCGTGAAGGGCTTCGAACTGGCGGCGCAATATGCCTTCGACTTCGGTCTGGGCTTCACCGCCAACTACACCTTCTCGGACACCGATACCGATTTCAGCACCGACTTCACCGATAACCTCCCGCTGCCGGGCGTCTCGAAGCATTCGGCCAACGGGCAGGTCTATTTCGAACGCTACGGGTTCGCCGCGCGCGCATCCTACAGCTGGCGCTCGAAGCAGTACCTCGGGAACTTCGGCTTCGCCGATGGCTCGATCACGCGCACGCTGGGTATCTACCAGAAGGCGTTCGGCCAGCTCGATGGCCAGATCAGCTACCAGCTGACCGACAATTTCGAGGTCTTCGCCGAAGCGATCAACATCACCAAAGCGGATACCAGCGTGTATCTGCAATTCCCCGAACTGCCCTTCCGCTTCGAATCCGGTTCGCGCCGGATCTACGGCGGGGTCAAGTTCACCTTCTGATTTTCGGTCCCTCCCGAAAATGGATGGCGGCCCTTGCTTGCAACGGCCGCCATCGCTTTTTTAGGGTCCGGTGGCGGGGGAAACGGGCATGATGACGCAAGTGCAAGGCGAAGGAAGCGGCGCAGATCCGGTGCGCTCGATCTGCATCGTGGGCGGCGGCACCGCCGGGTGGTCGGCGGCGGCACTGCTCGCCCGCGTGCTGCGCGGCAGCGGCTGCCGCATCACGCTGGTCGAATCCTCCGCCATCCCGACGGTCGGCGTGGGCGAAGCGACGATCCCGCCGATTTTCGATTTCCTGCGCAACATCGGTGCCGACGAGGTCGAGTTCATCCGTCGTTGCCAGGCCACTTTCAAGCTGGGCATCCAGTTTCGCGACTGGCTGCATCGCGACCATGCCTATTGGCATCCCTTCGGCAATCTCGGGGTCACGATCAACCAGCGCCCCTTCCACCATTATTACTGCCGCAACCTCGTGCAGGGACATGGCGAGAGCCTGGCCGACCTGTGTCCCTCGGTCGCACTGGCCGAAGACGGCAAGTTCGCCTTCCCCTCGCCCGATGGCAACTGGCCGGGCGGCGCGGTCGCTTATGCACTGCATTTCGATGCCGGGCTGGTCGCCGGCTTCCTGCACGAACACGCCGAGGCCGCGGGGGTCGAGCGGCTCGACCGGCGGATCGTCGGGGCGACGTGCGGCGAAGGCGAAAGGATCGCCGCGGTACAGTTCGACGATGGCGAAAGCCTCGCGGCGGATTTCTACATCGACTGCTCGGGTTTTCGCGGGTTGCTGGTGGAAGAAACGCTGAATGCCGGCTTCGAGGACTGGAGGCGCTGGCTGCCCTGCGACAGCGCGATCGCCGCTCCGACCGCGGCGCAGCAACAGCGCGCACCCTATACCGTCGCCACCGCGCGCTCGGCCGGATGGCAGTGGCGCATTCCGCTGCAGCATCGCACGGGCAACGGGCTGGTCTATGCCAGCGACTTCATCTCCGATGCCGATGCGCATGAGGAACTGCTGTCCGGGCTCGATGGCGAACCGCTGACGGACGCGCGGGTGCTGCGCTTCAGCGCCGGGCTGCGCAAGCGCGCCTGGGTCGGCAACTGCCTTGCGATCGGGCTGTCGGCGGGCTTTCTCGAACCGCTCGAATCGACCAGTATCCACCTGATCCACACGGGGCTGAACCGGTTGCTCGACCTGTTCCCCGATCGCGGTTTCGACCCTGCGCTTGCCGATGCCTACAATCGCGACGTGCGGCGCGAATATGCGCATATCCGCGATTTCCTCCTGCTCCACTACGTGCCCAACCGGCGCGAGGGCGAACCTTTCTGGGACCACATGCGCGGCCTCGACCTGCCCGATACGCTGGCAGAGAAGATCGAGCTGTTCACCCGTACGGGCCGGATCATGTCCAAGCAGCGCGAACTGTTCTCCGACATCAGCTGGTTCTACGTCATGCATGGCATGGGGCTGGAGCCCGCGGCGATCGATCCGCTGGTCGACGTCGCCCCTTCCGCCGAGGTGCGCAAGGTGATCGACCAGCTCAGCGGTGCGATGAATGCCTTCCGCAGCGCGGCGCCCACGCATGACGCGATCCTCGAGCGCTTGCTCGACCCATCCGAAACGCGCCGGCCGCATTTCGGCACCGGCGGCGGCTGGGCGACGCGCTAACGCACTTCGCCTATCGTCAGGCGGGTGGCGGGGCCACGGTCAGCCGTTCGACGAGGCTGTGCGTATGAACCACGGTCGGCCCCGGTTCTTCCCCCGCGAGTTCGCGCAGCAGCATGTCGGCGGCGGTATGGGCCATCTCGACCACGGGCTGGCGGACCGTGGTCAGCCGCGGCCAGACCACGCGCGAGATTTCCGAATCGTCGAAGCCGACCACGCTGAGGTCGCCCGGCACTTCGAAGCCCAGTTCGCGCGCGGCGGACATTGCTCCCACCGCCATGTCGTCGTTCTGCGCCAGGATCGCGGTCGGGCGCAGCTTGCGCGAGAGGATCCGCTTGGTCGCCTCATATCCGGATTCGAAGCTGAAATCGCCGGTTTCGACCAATTCGGGAAGCAAGGCGATCCCCGCATCGTCGAACGCGGCGCGGTAAGCGGTCAAGCGCTGTTCGCTCACCGGGTGATCGGGGTCGCCCTTGATGATCGCGATGCGTTTGTGGCCGAAACCGATTACGTGCTGGGCGATCTCGCGGCCCGCGGCGATGTCGTCCATCGTCGTCGACAGCCCCACCCCCTCGCGCGACTGCGGCGTGATGCGCGCGAAAGGAATGCGCGCCTGCGTCAGACCGTCGAGCACTTCGGGGTGATCCGCCGCGGGCGGCGCCAGGATAACCCCGTCGAGCGCGGCGGAGCGGATCGTCGCCACCACGTCGCGCGGGTGATCGCTCACCGATTCCACCGGCAGCACGATCAACCGGTAACGCTCGCCATGCAGCCGTTCGAGCGCGCCGCGCTGTAGCTCCACGACGTAGCTCGGGCTGGGTTTCTCGTAGACCAACCCGATCAGATAGGACTGTCGCCGCACCAGGCCCTGCGCCATCACATTGGGATGGTAATTGAGCTCCTCCGCCGCGCGCAGCACCTTCTTGCGCAACGTCGGCGTGATGTGCGGTTCGTTGTTGAACACGCGCGAAACGCTCTTCGGAGAGACCTCCGCCAGCTTGGCGACATCGACGATCGTCGAACGCTTTTTTCCGCGGGACATCGTTAATTTCGTGGCCCGCGCTTGGGGCGTTGTCAACGCCGCAAAAGCCCTCGGTTCGGCCGGTTCAGCGTGTTGGGGCGAGCTTGTCCCACCACCGCTCGCGGGGCAGCTCGCCATCGATCGCCAGCAATTGCCCGATCTGCGGTGCCAGCAGGTCGACACCAAGCCGGTCGGCTTCGGCTGCGGCACGCTGCGCCGGCTCCTCCCACGGGTGCGGGCCAAGCGCGAACATGCCCCAATGCACCGGCACCATCAGCCTGCCGCGCAGGTCGCGATGCGCCTGCACCGCCTGCTCGGGAAAATGATGCACGAAGGGCCAGTTGGTGCTGTAGGCTCCGTTCTCGATAAAGGTCAGATCGAAGGGTCCCAGCGCCTCGCCGATCGCCCGGTAATGCGGGCCATAGCCGGAATCCCCGCTGAAGAAGACCGTGCCCGCCGTGCCCGCGGCCACCCAGCTCGCCCACAGCGTCTTGTTGCGATCGGTCAATCCGCGGCCCGAGAAATGCTGCGCGGGTGTGGCGGTCAGTGTCAGCCTGCCGAGCGCATGGCTGTCCCACCAGTCGAGCTCGATCACGCGATCCGCCGCGATGCCCCAGGCGGTCAGCTGCTCCCCCACCCCCAGCGGGACGAGGAACACCGCTCCGCCCCGTGCGAGCTGGCGGATGCTGGGCTCGTCGAGATGATCGTAATGGTTGTGCGAAATGACCACTGCATCGACCGCATCGGTCAGCGCGGACAACGGCCAGGCGGGCGGTTGGAACCGCGTGGCGGTAAACGGCACGGGCGAGGCGCGTTGCGCGAAAACCGGATCGATCAGCACGCGTTGCCCGTCGAGTTCGAGGAAGATCGTCGAATGGCCGAGCCAGGCAAAGCGGATCGCCTCGCTCTTCTCGGCCAGCGCCGCCGCATCCAGCGCGTGTTCGGGCAGCGGTTCATCGGGGCGGCGGTCGCCGGGCGGAAACAGGAAATCGGCGAGGATCGCGCCGAAGGAATCGCGCTCGCCCGCTTCGGGCTCCGGCTCAGCAACCGGATTGCGAAACCGCTTCGCCGCGCGGTCGAACTGGGGCGAATTGCGATAGCCGTCCATCTCGGCCTGCGAAGGTCCCATCGTGAAGAACGGCACGCCCCACCAGGCCGCAGGGCCTAGGAGTATCAGGCCGAAGATAAGAAAAAGACGCTTCATCGCAGTAGAAATGGTGCCAGAAGAGGGCTCATAACTGCAAATCAAGACACCATTGCATAAGGCTTTTCTTTCATCACTCCGTAGTTCTGCCCCCAAATATGCCCCTAACGGAGGGGTTCGTCCGGGCCCAGGAAGGATCGGGGCTGCTTCGATTGCCCTCGCTAAACGGTAGACAGGTCCATGAAGGGTTAATCGATAAGTCATCATGTAAATCCAGAAATGGATTATTTGGCACAGCTGTCCAATCACTCGCAGAACCGTTATCGCTGGCATACAGGTGTCTTATGGATGAGCACAATTTTTTCCCATCACAATTCTGAAGTCGAGCTAGGTCTTGTGAGAAATAACCGAAGGCAATTTCTTTGCGGTCTTGTCACCGTTCCTTTCTTGGGCGCTGCCCAATTGCGAGGCGCGATACACAGGGTCCAATCCACAAAATTACTCACGAGGATCCATGTATCTGGATCGATAGCTCAAACGACAGCCTTCGACTCCGCTTACTCGGCGGCCAGTGGGTCCACGTTATTTTACACTGGGTTCACCCGAAAAGATCGTTCTGGGCTCATCTTCCCCTCTTGGGATGATCCGTTTGTTTATGATGCTGGTGGGAAACAGTTCGCCTTCGCTGATCCAGACTTGCGAGCCGACAGGTTCGGTGTAGGCCCAAGCGAGAGCGGAGAGGAGAAT
>ENA-ORDG01000627-ORDG01000627.1-marine-metagenome-genome-assembly--contig:-NODE-627-length-15723-cov-6.537645_pt1 | contig 15723 bp, 10 predicted proteins | sample MGYA00248629_ERZ508524 | MGnify/ENA primary metagenome ERZ508524 (study PRJEB26194, sample SAMN05421901) | marine metagenome | isolation source: East of Rio de Janeiro, Brazil, South Atlantic Ocean...
GGTGCCGTCGGCCGGGACGTCTGAGTGGACCGGGTAGACCGGCGCGAAGTCAGAGGTTTTCATGGTGGAGGTCTTCTGGGATTCAACCAAACCCTGGGCCCGGGGGATGTACTTCCCGGTCCATTCAGGGTCGGAGTGGAAGGCATGTTTGGCTTCTTCCATGTGCTTGGTGTCCTCATAGCCCCAGATGTGGACCACCTGGTTCAGCGCGCCGATCTCGCTCCAATACCACCCGGCCAGCGACACGCCGTGCCTCTGCCTGATGGGCAAACTCAGTTCCTTCACTCCGGCCCGGTACTCGGCAGTAGCCCCAGGCTTCAACGTATAAACCCGAAAATCGTAGATCATCCTGTACTCCTCTTCACAAAAATGGACCCCCCCTTTACGAAAGGGGGCAGGGGGGATTTTCGCCCCCAATCTACCCAGTATGCTTCAGCACAAACTCCCCGATCTTGCCGATGGCCTTCCGGGCCTCGGGCAGGATGGGAGCGTAGTGGTGCCATACGTGGGGCATGTCGTCCCAGACTTCCATCTCAACGGACACTCCGTCCTCTTTGGCGCGGGACTTCAGCATGGTGGAGTCGTCTAAAAGCACCTCGATTCCGCCCACTTGGAGCAGCAGGGGAGGAAGCCCAGTCAGGTCGGCATGGATGGGCGACGCCAAGGGGGCCCGTGGGTCTTTGCCGGCCAAGTAAACCTTGGCGATCTTGAGCAAGCGCTCTTTGGACACCGAGGGGTCCGCCTCGGCGTTGGTGGTCATCGACTGGCCGGTGGACTCCATGTCGGTCCAGGCGGATATGCAGACACCCGCCGCCGGCATAGGTTCTCCCACGCTCCGCAGAGCCACTAGGGCCGCAATTGCCAGGCCGCCGCCCGCCGAGTCTCCGCCGATGACCATCTTCTTCGCCGATATACCCTGGTCTAGCAGCCAGCGGTAGGCGGACACCGAGTCTTCCACCGGCGCCGGGAAGGGTATCTCCGGGGCCAGGCGGTAGTCCAGGGCCAGCACCCTAGCTTTGGAAGCCCTCGCCATGTGGGCCAGCATCACCCGGTGGGTGCGGGCTGAGCCGAACAGGTAGCCGCCGCCGTGCAGGTAGAGGATCACCCGGTTCTCTTGCGACTCCGGGGCGCTGATCCATTCTGCGGGGGTCCCATTGACCCCAACCCGCTCGGTCTCGATGTCATCGTCCATCGGCAAGACGGACATGATTCGCTCGTAGGAAAGGCGGTCGTCGTCGGTCGTCTTTCTTACCTCCGCGGACCGGACACGAATCATCTCAAGTACGGTATCCAGTTCTTTGCTGGGCGCCATGGCGCATCTCCTGAGACTGGTGCTGAATGGGGGCAATGATAGTGGCCTGAAGGTAAGGCCGCAAGAGGTGCGGCGTGTTGCAGCGGGGGATTTTGGCTTTCCGCAAGTACATTTCTACCAGAGGTCAAAAAGGCGGGGGAACTAGCTCAGCAGCCGCTTCAGAGTTCGGGCGCTGCTGTGGGGGGCGGAGAGCACCGGGACCGGAGACACCTTTTGCAGGTGAGCCAGGGCGGCCGCGAATGAAAATTGGCTGAGCAGCACCACGTCCACGTCCGGGGCCAGCTTCATGACCTCTTGTTCCAGACGGCGCTCCAGCCCCTGTTGGCCTTCAGCCCGCATCCGGGATCAAGTCCTCGGCCAGGCATAGATGGGGCTCAACTGATTTCCCCGCTTCCTCGGCCGCCAGTTTCAAGTAATACTCGGAGTTCCGCATGGCGGCTGGGACAGATGCAATCAGCCCGACCCTAGGTCCGGCCGCCACCGCGTCGGCCATCACTGGGCCGTAGGAAGACACCGAAGGGACATCGACCAGGTCTCTGGCCGAATCCACCACGGGGGCATAGACCGAACAGGCCAGCCCGATGGCGTCGGCTTTATTGTCCTGGCAGTAGCCGATTAGTTCGCTCATACGGCGGCGCAGTTGCGGCGTAAGGCGGTCGTCGAAGTCGATCAAAAATCCCTCATCCAGGACGTTGATCACCTCGGCTTCCGGAAATTCGTCGCCGAAGGCCAGCCGCACCGGCGGAATGGACTCGGCGATCGCATGGATCATGGTTACTCGCATATTTGTTCCTCAGAAAAGACTGCCATTAAGTATACGCCCGCTCATCCGCCCGACAGCTTGTAGTAGTCGAAATCCCCCAATATCTCTGCCAGTTCTCCGCCCCTTTCCTCCAGTTCGTACGCCACCGCCACCAGAGGCTTGTTGACGCTAACCAGTTGGTCCAGGTCAACAGGTGTGGCAAATAGGACAAGCTCGGCCTCGGTGGCATTCAGCGTCGCCTCCAAGTCCGCCAACTGTTCGGGGGAGTAGCCCAGGGCGGGTACCTCCGACTCCATGTGGGGGTAGGTGTCATAAGCGTCGCTGATGCTGCCAACAGCGAACTGCCGGCCGGAGACGATCTCGGCGGCGCCCAGTTGCCGGGCCGCGATGGTCCCGGCGCCGTAGGCCATGCCGCCGTGGGTCAAAGTCGGCCCGTCGCCCACCACCAGGATCCGCTTGCCCTTGACCTGGTCTGGGTCGGCGACTGTGAGCACGGAGTCGGCCAAGATAACCGGCACGTTGGCCTTGGCAACGGACTCCACGCCAGCCTGGACCTGGGCCAGTTGGCCCGGAGTGGCGCTATCGACTTTGTTGATGATCACCAGGTCGGCCATGCGCAGGTTGGCCTCGCCTGGATGGTAGCTGGTCTCATCTCCCGGACGGTGGGGGTCGACCAGTACGACGTGGAGGTCCGACCTGATCATCTGGGAGGTCGTTGTTGCCGCCGTCCCAGATGATCAGGTCGGCGTCTACTTCGGCGCGGTGAAGAATGGCGTGGTAGTCTAGTCCAGCGAACACCGTGATGTCCATCTGTAGCAGCGGCTCGTATTCCTCCCGCTCTTCGATGGTGGCCTCTAAGCGCTCGAGGTCGTTCATCTCGCCGAACCGCTGCACCCGCTGGGCCTCCAGGTCACCATAGGGCATGGGGTGGCGTATGACGCTGACCTGCCTGCGCCGCTCCAAGAAGAACCGTGCTATGCGGCATGTGGCGGAGCTTTTGCCAACGCCAGTCCGGACCGCGCAGACGCTAATCACCGGCTTGCTGGGAGCGATGGCCGTGCTTTCCGGTGCCAAGAAGGCGAAGTTAGCTCCGGCTGCCAGCACCGTGGACGCCGTGTGCATCACGTCCTGGTGGGAGACGTCGCTGTAGGAGAAATATACCCAATTCAGGCGGTCCCGCTTAATCAGCGAGAGCAGTTCGGACTCCGCGACGATCGGTATCCCGTTGGGATAGAGCGGACCGCTCAGGACCGGAGGGTAGGTCCGGCCGGCGATGTCGGGAATCTGGGCCGCGGTGAAAGCCACCACGCGAGTCAACGGGTCATTTCGGAATACAACGTTGAAGTTATGGAAATCGCGCCCGGCGGCCCCCATGATGATGACTTTATTACGTCTGTCGTCCTGCATCTAAATTCCCTGTGGTTGGGAGAGTCGTCCTACGCGAGAGGTCCTTCGACAGGCTCAGGATGAGCGGGCCGGTGGAGCATACCTAATAATACGGCCCATCAAACAATGAAGCGAGATTCCCCAACCGCTCATGGTCAGCTCCGGCCGAAGGTCGAGAGTCCCAATGGAATCGGACCTGTCGGACCATTGCTAGCTCAGCCCCAGCACTTCGCCATCCGGACTAACGTCCATGTCCAGCGCTCTGGGCCTGGACGGCAGGCCGGGCAGGGTCTCGATGCGGCCGGCCAGAGCGTAGAGGAAACCGGCACCCACCGATGCCCGGATGTCGGTGATGGGGAAGGTGTAGCCACTAGGGCGTCCCTTCAAGCTCTGGTCGTGGGAGATGGACAGGTGCGTCTTGGCCATGCAGATGGGCAGACCGCCCCAGCCCTTGGACTCGAAGTACCGCAGGCGCCGCCGGGCCTCGGGCGACCAGCTAACGTCGGCCGCGTTGTAGATCTTTTGGGCCAGCGCCAGGACTTTGTCTTCAGCGGAAGCGTCGGTGGGATAGGCGTAGGTTATCTGCGGATCGCCTTGAGACGCGTCGACCACTGCCTGGGCCAGTTCTTCCCCTCCGGCCCCGCCTTGGGCGAACCCGTCACACTCCACCGCCGCATCGGCCCCGGCATCCAGGGCGATCTGTTTCACGGCGGCCAACTCTTCGTCACTGTCGTCGCCGAACCGGTTGATGGCCACCACGCAGGGCAGGCCAAATCCCTTGACGATGCCCACATGATGGGTCAGGTTGTCACCACCGGATATCAGGGCAGCCGTGTCGGGGTTGGCAAGGTCGCGCCGCCGCACGCCACCGTGCCATTTCAGGGCGCGGGCGGAAGCCACCAGGACTGCCGCGCTGGGCAGCAACCCACTCTGGCGAGTCTTGATGTGCATGAATTTCTCGAAGCCCAGGTCCGATGCGAACCCGGCTTCGGTGATCACGTAGTCGGCGTAGCCCAAAGCCATCTTGTCGGCGATGATGGAACTGCAGCCGTGGGCGATGTTGCCGAAGGGTCCGGCGTGGATGATGGACGACTGGCCCTCCATGGTCTGGACCAGGTTGGGCATCACCGTCTGATGCAGCAGGGTCATCAACGCCCCGGCGAACCCTAATTGCGCAACGGTCACCGGCTCCCCGTCCGAGGTCTCACCCACCACGATGCGGGTCAGACGCTCCCGCAGGTCTTGGGGGCCATCGGCCAGGGCCAAGATGGCCATGATTTCGGATGCCGAGACGATATCGAACCGTGCCTCCCGAAGGGGACCGTAGCCCGAGCCTCCAACCCCGGATACCACCTGGCGCAGACCCCGGTCGGAGGCGTCGGTCACCCGGTTCCACATAAGTCCGCCGGCATCCAAACCGGGCACGGCGCCCCGGAACACGGCGTTCTCCACCAGTGCGGCCAAGAGGTTGTGGGCCGACCCCACGGCATGGGCATCGCCAGTAAAGTGGATGTTGATCTCGTCTTCCGGCACCACCCGGGCCATGCCGCCCCCGGTGCCGCCGCCCTTGATCCCAAAGATCGGCCCTAGGGTGGGCTCACGTAGGTTGACCGAGACCTTGTGGCCCAAACGGCCCATGCCTTGGGTCAGGCCGATGGCCGTGGTGGTCTTGCCCTCTCCGGCGGGGGTCGGGGTGATACCTGTGACCACCACCAGCTTGCCCCGGTAGTCGGCCGGATCTTTCAGGGCATCCAGGGAAATCTTGGCCTTGTACCGGCCATAGGGAATCAGGTGGTCCGGGTCCAAACCCAGCGATTCGGCGATCTTTGTTATTGGCTCCACTTTGTCTCCAGGCGGAAATTTCACGGTTGTCGTCCTCGCGTATTTAAAGAACGCTGAGGCGTTATGACTATATGCGGTTGTTGGGTAATGTCGCAACTTCGGCGTCGTACGAACCATTCAAGGACTACTCGAGTCAACAAAATCCGTGGAATTTGTGGCAATCAATCTTCGCTGCAGAAGGCATAGGAAGTAAAATATATTCTGCGATTCGGCACACCATTTACTGCGATGCACCGGTAACCTACGATGAGTTCGACTATCACCGATTCTGTGTAGATCGCACGACTAAAATTGTATAATCATGATGCCGGGAAAAGTAGGGTATTATCGGCAGCTCATAATTCTATTCTAGCCGGGGTGATATCATGGTTGATCCATTTTCGCTGGTGATTACCGCAGCAACTTCATGGGTAATTGGGCGCATGCTCGACACCGTAGCATCATGTGTCTGCGGATCAGACAGCCAACGAAATATTGACAACAATTCAACTACGAACTTGTATTGCTCTAGCTGCAATGATGGACTGGACCAATTCACGAATGCAACTCAACACACCGTCAATCGAAATGGATCGGTTGCGGCAGCACACATTTCTGACCTTCACTGGGGCAGTTGGGGAGGCCTATTCTCCCCTAGATTCAATCCGCATTTTTGAGTAGGAACTGTGAACTTGAAGTACGAAAATATCGTGGTTCGGTTCCAATTAAGCAAGTTTAAGGGTGGAACCTTTTACAAAGATGAGTTGATCCTACGGCCTACTCGTGAACGGACACACTTCGACGACGTGTATTGGAAAGTGTCACGTGATACTTTCCCAGAGGAGGGTGGCGCTTTCGCTATCGATTTGACGGTATTCAATATGTGGGGCGATGAACTGCATTCAATAAGACAACTTGGCGATTTGCATAAATGAAATCGAAAGTTGCCACTCGCGAAATACCCCAAATCTATGACGTGGTAATTTCCCCTGCGCCTGGGCGATTGAACCACGTGTTCAAACTGTGTCCCGCAATTCGATAATGATTTGGACTCCGCCTAAAATAGCTGGATTCGAAGCTGTCTAGCGCTGGGAGAATTCCTGCTCCAGCCGCTCGATGTCCCTTTCGCTGAGTTGGAAGTACTTGGCGTCTGGGTGGTGGAAGACTAGTGCCGATACCGACGACTCAGGGTCCATCATGTAGCCTTCGGTCAATTCCACGTCGAGGTTGGCCGACACGTCCAGCAGCCGGAATAGCTGCTCTTGGTCTTCCAGCCGGGGACATGCCGGATAGCCGAACGAGAACCGTTTCCCCCGGTATTGGGTGCGGAACAGGTCCTGGGGGGTGGTGCCCGCTGGGTCGCCGAAGCCCCACATCTGCCTGATCTGCTGGTGGAGATATTCGGCGAACGCCTCGGCGCTTTCCAAGGACAGGGCCGACAGGATGTGGGAGTTCAGGAATTCGCCGTCGGCCATAAACTTTTCGGCCAATGCCCGAACTCCGTTGCCGATGGACGTGACAAACATGCCGACATAATCGACCTGTCCGCCGATCTGGGGCAGCAGGTAGTCGGCAAGACAGAGTCCGTCCCGCTGGGACTGGCGGCCCATATAGAATTCTTCAAGGACATTACGGTCTCCGGGTTTGTCATCTGGCCCGTAGACCAAGATACGCTGGCCGTCGGAGTTGCAGGGGAAGAATTTCAGCACAGCGTTGGCCTTGATGTCTTCTTGGGCCAACATCAAGTCTTCAACCCGCCTCACGGAATCATGAAGTTCGATCGCTGACTGGTCTCCGGATTCCAGGTCGTCGGCGAACCGGCCCTTGTATCCCAGATGCCTCACGTATAGCATCTGCGGGTTGATCAAAGGGAATATCTCCTCCAATGGGTGGTCGTTCAGGACGTGCAGCCGCAGGTCAGGCGGGTTCGGGATGCCAAAGTCGTGCCGCACCTGGGCCGGTGGAACATCTTCACCGGCGTCTTCCTCGCGGTCCCGAGCCGCTTCGTCGGCGGCCAGCATGGACCTCGCTTCCTCGTCGAAGGAGGCCACCAACTTTTCCCGCTCGTCGGCGTCTTGGATGGTATTGGCTAACGCCAGCCCAGTCATGGCGTCGGGGGCGTAGGCCACCAAGCCGTCGTATTCGGGGGCGATGCGGAGCCGCGTGAACCGGTTGGACAGGGCGGCGCCGCCAACCAGCACCGGACAGGATATGCCCGCTTGCCGGAAATCTTGCGCTGTCTCGACCATCATCTTGGCGGATTTCACCAGCAGGCCCGAAAGTCCGATCATGTCGGGCTTGTGCTCTTGGTAGGCGGCAATCAGGTCCTGGGGCGGGACTTTGATACCGAGATTTATCACTTTATAGCCGTTGTTGCCCATTATGATCTCGACCAGGTTCTTGCCGATGTCATGCACATCGCCCTTTACCGTCGCCAGCAAGACCTTGCCCTTGATGGCAGACTCTGTCTGTTCCATGTGGGGCTCCAGATGGCTGACCGAGAACTTCATTGATTCGGCCGACTGCAGGACCTCGGCCACGATCAATTGGTTGGCATTGAACTGGCGGCCAACCTCGGCCATACCGTCCATCAGGGGCCCGTTGATGATCTCCAACGGGGTCCGTTCCGTGAGCGCTTCGTCCAGGTCTTGCGCCAGCCCCTCTTTGGTGCCCTCGATGATGCACAGCGCCAGTCTTTCGTCCAAAGACAGGTTCATGCGCTCTTCGGTCGTGGCCTTGGGCGGCTTGTCGCGGAAGTGTTCGGCGAAGGCCGCCACCGGGTCGTCTCCCCGGTACCAGATCAGGTCTTCGGCCAGCTTCCGCTCTTCCTCAGGGATCGACGCATAACGCTCCATCCCCTCGGAGTTGACGATGGCCATGTCCAGCCCAGCCTGAACACAGTGGTAGAGGAAAACCGAGTTCAAGACCTCTCGCCCTTCCGCGGGCAGGCCGAACGAAACGTTGGATATCCCCAGCACCGTCTTGGCGCCGGGCAGGGCTTCCTTGATCAACCGTACGCCCTCGATCGTCTCAGCTCCGGACCCGATGTAGTTCTGGTCTCCGGTGCCCACGGGGAACACGAGGGGGTCGAAGATGATGTCTTCGATGGGGACGCCGTACTTCTCGGTGAGGATCTTGGCGGAGCGAATGGCCACCTCAAGTTTGCGTTCCTTGGTGATGGCCTGGGCCTGTTCTTTGTCGTCGTCGATACAACCCACCACCAACGCCGCTCCGTAACGCCGGGCCAAGGGCACTACCGATTGGAACCGTTCTTCGCCGTCTTCCAGGTTGATGGAGTTGATGATGGACTTGCCCTGGAGCCGCTTCAGCGCCAATTCGATCACCTCAGAATCGGTGGAGTCGATCATGATGGGCGCTTTTACTTTCTTGGTGACAAGGTCCAGAAACCGGGCGACGTCGGACGCCTCGTCCCGGTCGGGGTCTTGGAGGCAGATGTCTAGGATGTGGGCGCCGTTTCTTATCTGGCGGCGGCCAATCTCGGCAGCCTCTTCAAATGAACCCTCTTTGATCAGACGGCGGAACCGTCTGCTGCCCAAGACGTTGGTGCGCTCGCCGACGATGGCCGGCCGGACGTCGTCGTCCACCAGCAGTGATTCGATGCCGGACACGCGGGTCTCATCGGATTCGACCCCTGGACGGAGGGGCTTACCGGAGGCCATCTCCACCAGTAACTCGATGTGCTTCGGGACAGTGCCGCAGCAGCCACCGATGATGTTGACCCATCCGGACTCGGCGAACCGGCCAACGGTCGTAGCCATGGCTTCGGGGCTCTCGTTGTAGTTTCCGTCTTCGTCGGGCATGCCTGCGTTGGGGACGCAAGCCACCGGGAATTTGGAAAGCGAAGCCAAAGTTCTGACGTGGTCGGTCATAAACGTGGGGCCGGTGGCGCAGTTCAGCCCGATCCAGAGCAGGTCACGGTGCGCCAAAGAGATATAGAAAGCTTCGACATCCTGACCAGCCAACAGAGTACCCATGGGTTCGACTGTACCCTGGACCGCCACCGGCACTTCCCTCCCCAACTCAGCGAAGGCCCGGTCGATGCCTTCCAAGCCCGCTTTGACGTTCAGCGTGTCTTGGCTGGTCTCTAACAGCAGCAGGTCAACGCCGCCTTCTATGAGCCCGGCTGCCTGGATTTGGTAGTCGCCGGCCAGTTCCTCAAAAGTGATGCCGCCGGTGACCGAGATGGTCTTGGTGGTGGGGCCCATGGACCCGGCGACGAACCGGAGTTTGTCCGGTGTCGACGCGGCATCGGCGACCCGCCGGGCTAGCTCGGCAGACTCGCGGTTGAGGCGGCGCGCTTCGTGGGCCAAGCCGTACTCGGCCAGCACCACTGGCGTAGCGCCGAAGGTGTTGGTTTCGATGATGTCGGCGCCGACTTCCAGGTAGCTCCGGTGGATGTCCTCGATCACGTCGGGCCGGGTGACGGTCAGGTATTCGTTGCAGCCCTCATATTCGAGGCCGCCAAAGTCATCGGGGCCCAGGTCGCGGTCTTGGATGGCGGTGCCCATGGCCCCGTCGATTACCAGCATGCGTTGGCTTAACGCCGATTTCAGTTCATCTATACGGGAATTTGTTGTCATAAATGTTTATGGTGTGTACGGGATTCGACTACTGCACGCCTACGATTGTAGCACCGGAGCGTGGCTGTGTGAACCGGATCGAAGAGTTTGCTATCACGAGATGATGGCGGTTGGATCAGGTCTGACGAAATTTGGCCAACTCCTGTCCCATTTCTCTTAATCGGTCAAGGGCTTCCTGTTTACGCAAGAGACTCATCCGAGCCCTTCAGCGATGCCATTTTTCCTTCTCTCGGAACGCTAGTTCCCCGAAGCCCTTGGCGGTATCCCGCAAGTGTATTTTCTTCATCGATTCGTTCTTAGATCAGCCCGAGCCAGCCTACCTCGCGAACCAGTCGGTCAGTTCCTGCCGGTTCTGTTCCAGCCATTTAATGTTCAGGCGGACCCGTTCAAGGGCTTGGCGGATGGTCCGCTCGGCGGCCGGGACCGGGTGCTCGGCGAAGAAGCTGTCGATCTCGTCGGCCTTCTCCTGCGAATTGAAATGACTGCAGATCGATACCAGACGCATCAGGCCGAACCCGCCGCCGCCGTAGCGCCGGTCGAACTCGCCCCAGTTGGATTTAACGAACTCCCAGGCCAGGTCGCGGCCCTTGGGGTTGGCGGCGACACCGCCCACCAGTGTAATGGTGTCCTGAGACCGTACCTTGGCGGACAAGGAGTCCTCCAAGGCCGCGTTAAGCAGCTCCGGTTGCTGGAACCTGGTTAAAGACATCAGCAGCCGGATCTTTTCCTCTGCCAAGTCTGTCTCGTTTTCCAACTGCCAGATCTGGTCGTAGACCTCCTTCCCGCCAGATTGGGCCGCCAGGGCGAACACCACACCGCGGAGGTCGGGCGCCAAAGAGTCCCGGTCCTCCAGGTACCGCTGGAACCGCTCGGTTGCCTGGGCTGTGACGTCGGTGTCGTGGTAACTGCCGGCCTGGCTCAGTACCGTGGAGCGGAGCAGGGCGTCCAGATGGCCCTCGCCGGACTTTGGTTCCCAGCCGATCTTCCGCGCCGCTGGGCCAAAGATGTCGCGGGCGAAACCTTGGTACGCCGAGTGCACTGGTTCTTCAGAGATGAGCTGCTCGATGTCCCTGAGATTGCTGGCCAGGTCGCTCCACACCGAGGCGTCATCCTCGTTCCGGTACGCCTTGGCCAGGGAGAGGAATTGTGTCACCGGCAACAGCCCGGCCCGGGAAAGGGCGTAGGCGTCGTTCTGGATCCCCAGACGGTCTGTGGCGTGTAGCTCCAACGACTCGATGGCCGGGACCAGCCGTTGCCAGTCTTCGTTGCTGTAGTTCACCCGGTAGAAACCGGTCTGCAATGGGTTCAATTTGACCCAGCCGGCGCCGTCTCCCGGCACGTCCAATTGGGCCTGCCGTCCGTCCATCACGATAACCCCGGATTCCTGTCCGCCCTGGCTGGCGCTGATGGGCACGCGCCATACTTCGGTGTCGATGTCCGGCTCGCTGTCGCCCAGAAGACGGTCATAGACGAACCGCTCTTGGGTGACCGATAGCCGGGTCTGGCCGCCGCTGCGTTCCGATTCAACCTGCAGCACGGGGTATCCCATCTGCTTGACCCAAGAGTCCATGATCGCGGTGACCGGCTGGCCCGATTCCGTCTCCAGGGCCGACCACAGGTCTTGGGTCCGGGCGTTGGCGTACATGTGGGCCGACAGATACCGGTTCAGACCCTTCCGGAAGGTCTCCTCGCCCAGGTAGTTCTCCAGCATGCGGATCACCGAGGCGCCCTTGCTGTAGCTGATGGCGTCGAAGAGCTGGCTGACCTCCGCCGGATTCTTGACTTCTTGCTCGATGGGGTGTGAGTTCTTCAGGCCGTCCAGGCTGAGCGCCCGGTTGGTGTCCATGTTCACGAACTGGGTCCACATCTCCCATTCGGGGAAGAGCCAGTCGACCGCCTTGTTGCCCATCCAAGATGCGAAGCTCTCGTTCAGCCACAGGTCGTCCCACCATTTCATGGTGACCAGGTCGCCGAACCACATGTGGGCCATCTCGTGGGCGATGACTTCAGCCACCCGCTGCCGGGTGCCGGCCGAAGAGTTGTCCGGGTCGACGAGCAAAGCCGTTTCCCGGTAGGTGACCGCGCCCCAATTCTCCATGGCCCCGGCGGCGAAGTCGGGTATCGCGATGTGGTCAAGCTTGGCCAAGGGATAGGGGATACCGAAGTATTGATTGAAATAGCCCAGCAGCTTTACCGACGTATCCAGAGCAAACCCGGCCTGGTTCTCCTTGCCGGGAGTGGTCCACACCCCGACAGTGGTGCCGCCTTCCGCCCGTTCTTCTATCGAAGTCAGGTTTCCGACGATGAAGACCAGAAGATAGGTCGACATAACCGGGGTCTCGGCGAACCGGACCGACTTCAGGCCGGGGCCGGGGACGGCTTCTTCCACGACTGGCGTATTGGAAACGGCCTGGTATTCGTCGGAGAAAACCAGCGTAACTTCAAAAGTCGCCTTCTTGGCCGGTTCGTCCCAGCAGGGGAAGGCCCGGCGGGCGTCGGTGGCTTCGAATTGGGTGGTGGCCAGGTAGCGGGTCTCCCCGTCCTGGGACGTGTACTCAGACCGGTAGAAACCCACCAATTTGTCGTTCAGTTCACCGGTAAAAACCATTTCCAGACGGGCGTCGCCGGGCTGGACGGTGTCCCCGAAGTCCAGGGTCGCGGTCTCGGCATCTTTATCCAGGACTATGGAGCGGCTGGACAGTGTGGTCCCATTGGCGTGGAGAGTGGCGGAGCTGATCTCCAGATCGACCGTGTTGAGCACGATCGTGGAGGTTGGCTCCAAGACTTGGATATCGACGCTTTGCTCGCCTGTGAAGGTGAAATTCTTAAGGTCGGGCTGGAGCTTGATGCGGTATTTGCTGGGGCTGGCTGTTTCGGGCAGGACCACCGCTTCAGATGCGGGCATTACGATATTCCTCCGTGGGTGTGGGCCTGGGATTTCGACCGGGAAAACAGACGCCAAAGTGTCCGGTGGCCGGAGAAGACGGTGGCTATAAAACGGGCTTTGGGCCTGTTGTCTAGGCGCAGCGCCAGTGTACCATTAACCTGACAGCGGCTCTACCTGTAACGATAATAGCGGCAGCGGCGTAGCCGGCCTGGCAGCGAGCCCACCTGGTGCTATATAATACAGCCCGGATTTTGTCCCCCCAGTTTAGGCGTGGGAAGGGCATGTGGCGTGCGGGGATAAACGATGGGGAGGCATACCGCTCACGGAATCAGATTAATGCTAAGGAAGTCCTAAATGCCTCCCAAGACCATGTTCGAAAAGATCTGGGACGACCATGTGGTCGCACAAGAACCAGATGAGCCAGCGGTCATATATATCGACCTGCACCTGGTCCACGAAGTCACCTCTCCCCAGGCCTTTGACGGGCTCAGGGAAGCCGGCCGGAAAGTGCGTCGGCTGGACCTGACCATTGCCACCGCCGACCACAACACGCCCACTTGGGACCTTTCCCTCCCGGTGACGGACGAGATCTCCAAGAAACAACTGGACGCCCTGGACCGCAACTGCGCCGAGTTCGGAGTCACGCTCTACGACCGGTTCAGTCCCCTTCAAGGCATCGTCCACATAATCGGCCCGGACCTTGGCTACACCCAGCCCGGCAAGACCGTCGTCTGCGGCGACAGCCATACCTCCACCCACGGCGCTCTCGGGGCCTTCGCCATCGGCATCGGCACCTCCGAGGTCGAACACGTTCTGGCGACCCAGACGCTGCGAGCGTTCAAGCCGGACACCATGGAAATCAGGGTCAACGGACAATTGCAGAGAGGCGTCACCGCCAAGGACATCATCCTGGCCATCATCGGCAAGATCGGCGTCTACGGCGGCGTTGGCCACGTCATCGAATACACCGGCGAGGCCATCCGCGCTCTGTCTATGGACGGCCGGATGACGGTCTGCAACATGAGCATCGAGGCCGGGGCCCGCGCCGGAATGATCGCCCCCGACCAGACGACGTTCGACTATCTGAAGGGACGCCAGTTCGCTCCCCAGGGCGCCGATTTTGACGCCGCGGTGGAGCGGTGGAAGGCCCTGACGACCGACCCCGGCGCCAAGTACGACCGGGTGGTGGAGCTTGAGGCGTCGGAGATTGAGCCCCATGTGACCTGGGGGACCAACCCAGGTATGGTCGCTCCCATCTCCGGCAAGGTTCCGGACCCGGCGGACATGGAAGACGAAGCCCAACGGGAATCCACCGCCCGGGCGCTTCAGTACATGGACCTCAAGCCCGGCATGGCGATCACAGACATCAAGATCGACCGGATTTTCGTGGGCGCTTGCACCAATGCCCGACTGGAAGACCTGCGGGCCGCGGCCGAAGTTGTCAAGGGCAAGAAGGTCCACGACGATGTCTACGCCATGGTTGTGCCCGGTTCAGCCAAGATCAAGAAAGAGGCTGAAGAAGAGGGACTGGACAAGATCTTTGAAGAAGCGGGCCTGGATTGGCGTATCGCCGGCTGCTCCATGTGTCTGGGGATGAACCCCGACATCCTTGCGCCGGGAGAGCGCTGCGCCTCCACCTCCAACCGCAACTTTGAGGGGCGGCAGGGCAAGGGCGGCCGCACTCACCTGGTCAGCCCCGCAATGGCGGCGGCGGCGGCCATCGCCGGCCACTTCGTCGACGTCAGAGACCTTTAAAGCCAAGCAGTTAACGACAACCGCTGAATCACCCAGGGAGATAACTCATGGACGTATTTACGAAATTAACCGGCGTGGTCGCACCCATCGACCGCATCAACATCGACACCGACCAGATCATCCCGGCGGTGTTCTTGAAAAGCATCGAACGCAGTGGGTTTGAAGACGCTCTGTTCTCGTCTTGGCGCTATAACGCCGACGGCAGCCCCAACCCCGATTTCGTGCTGAACAAACCCGCCTACAAGAACGCCAACGTCCTGGTGGCCGGCCCCAACTTCGGCTGCGGCTCGTCCAGGGAGCATGCCCCCTGGGCGCTACGGGACTACGGGATCAAGTGCATCATCTCCACCAGCTTCGCCGACATTTTTTATAACAATTGCTTCAAGAACGGGGTGCTGCCCCTGGTCCTCCCAGCCGAACAGGTGCGGGAGATCATGGACAAAGCCGAGTCCGACCCCGGGATCGAGCTGAACGTGGACCTGGTCAGCCAGCGCGTCTGGGACGAGAGCGAAGAGATATCCATCACCTTCGAGATCGACGCCGCCCGCAAAGACGCCCTGGTAAACGGCTTGGACGACATCGGCCTCACCCTCCGCATGGAGCAAGACATCACGGACTTTGAGTCCAAGCACGGGCTGTAGGCGCTTGCGCCTGGCGGTCAGCGGTCAGCTTTCAGCTTTTGAGGGCGGCCTGGTAACGAAAATGTAAGGGCACGCTATTGCGTGCCCTTACATTTGTGTTTCATGTCATTTCGAGGCGTCAGCCGGGGAATCTCGTTGCTGGTGGTAGAGCACAGTGGACCAAAGCAAAGACACCCGTCGCTGTACACATGGTGACAGGGCTGAGGGCAGGTTTGGGGGCTCGGAACGGTTTGCGGAAAAAGGTGCGTGAACCCCCCAACCACCAGCGTGCCCACACCATGTCATTCTGAGGCCGCAGCCGAAGAATCTACCAAACAACAATCTGGCAGACCCATCGCTTCACTCAGGGTGACATTGCTGGGATTGGGTTTGGCGGCTCGGAGTGGTTTGCGGCGAGAGTGCGAAAATCCCCCAACCCCCTTTACGAAAGGGGGCTTCCTGGGAAACCCTGGAATTACAATCTTCCCTGATAGCTGATAGCTGATAGCTGATAGCTCGGCACTACCCCGGAAACGCCCGCCTGACCTGCTCTTCGTAATCCGTCTCGTAGCGTTGCA
>ENA-ORDG01000629-ORDG01000629.1-marine-metagenome-genome-assembly--contig:-NODE-629-length-15693-cov-2.724898_pt1 | contig 15693 bp, 9 predicted proteins | sample MGYA00248629_ERZ508524 | MGnify/ENA primary metagenome ERZ508524 (study PRJEB26194, sample SAMN05421901) | marine metagenome | isolation source: East of Rio de Janeiro, Brazil, South Atlantic Ocean...
GGGGTCATCTTCTGGGCCATGGTCGCTGGGCCCGCCGCCATGATCGCAGCGGGCGCCGCGATCATGGCGCTGGCGCCGCTGCGCGGCCGCACGGATCAGGCCAGCGTGAACATGTCCGACACGCCTTCGGCCTGAGCGGAAGGCGCGACCCAGAGGCGGAACTTGCCCGGCTCCACCGTCTCCTGCATGTCCTGCCCCAGGAACAGCAGCGCCTCGCGCTTCAGGGTGAAGCTCACCGTGCGCGATTCGCCCGGCTTGAGCGTGACGCGCTGAAACGCTTTCAACTCGCGCACGGGGCGCGTGATGCTCGCGGTGATATCCTGGACATAGAGCTGCGCCACCTCGGTCGCCTCGTAGCGTCCGCTGTTGCGCAGCGTCGCGGTGACGGTCAGTTCGCCCCCGGCCGCCAGGCGCCCAGATCCCATGTCGATCGCGGTATAGACGATCTCCCCATAGGTCAGCCCATGGCCGAAGGGATAGAGAGCGGCATTGGGCGCTTCGCGATAATGGGCCTTATAGGCCTGCCGCTCGCCGGGCGGGTTGGGCCGACCGGTATTCTTGTGCGCATAATAAAGCGGCTCCTGTCCGCTCTCATACGGAAAGCTGCAGGGTAGGCGGGCGGAGGGGCTGGCCAGGCCGAACAATATGTCGGCGGTGGCCATGCCCGACATGGAGCCGAGAAACCATGTCGCCAGGATCGCCGGCGCCTCTTTGACCGCGCCATGCAACGCCAGGGCCCGGCCATGGCGCAGCAGCACGACCATCGGCTTGCCAGTGGCGGCGACGGCTTCGGCCAGCGCCATCTGCGGCGCGGGGATGACGATGTCGGTGCGCGACTGCGCCTCGCCCGACATTTTCTGGCTCTCGCCGACCGCCAGCACGACGATGTCCGCCGCCTGCGCCGCTGCGACCGCTGCTTCGATGCCGCCCTTGACCGGCTTTTCGATGCCGGATCCGTCGACCGCCACGATCGAGTCCGGATCGGCCGCAACCGCGCGCATGCCCGACAGCAGGTCGATCGCGTCCGCATCGGTGCCATAGACATTCCAGGGGCCGACCAGTTCGCGCTGCCCCTGCACGAACGGCCCGATCAGCGCGATCTTCTTGCCGGCGCGGGGCAGGGGCAGCAGCTCATCCTCATTCTTCAGCAGCACGATCGACCGGCGTGCCGCGTCGCGCGCCACCTCCAGATGCGCGGGCGTGCGCACCTGCGTCTTTTCCCGGCTTGGGTCGATGCGACGAAAGGGATCGTCGAACAAACCCAGCTTGGCCTTGAGCGCCAGAACGCGCCGCACCGCCTGGTCCAGCCGCGCCATCGGCACCGCGCCCGCCTTCACCAGCCCGGGCAGATGCTCCATGTAGAAGCCCGACTGCATCGACATGTCGACGCCCGCCAGGAAAGCGAGCTTCGCCGCCTCCCGCTCGTCCGCCGCAAAGCCGTGGGCGATCAGTTCCATGTCGCCGGTATAGTCGGACACGACCAGGCCATCGAAGCGCCACTCGTCGCGCAGAACGTGCGTCAGCAGCCAGTGATTGGCGGTTGCCGGCACGCCGGACAATTCGTTGAACGACGCCATGATCGTCGCCGCGTCCGCGTCGAGCGCCGCCTGAAAGGGGGGGAAGTAGATTTCGCGCAGCGTCCGTTCGGACACATCCACGCTGTTATAGTCCAGGCCGCCCTCGGCCGCGCCATAGGCGGCGAAATGCTTGGCGCAGGCCGCCATGGCGTCGCGCGCGCCGAGCCCGGCGCGACCCTGGAAGCCGCGCACGCGCGCATCCGCCATGATGCGGCTCAGCAGCACATCCTCGCCCGCGCCCTCGATGCCGCGGCCCCAGCGCTGGTCGCGCGCCACATCGACCATCGGCGCGAAATTCCAGTCGATCCCGGCCGCCGTCGCCTCCACCGCCGCCACGCGCGCCGTCCGCTCGGCCAGTTCGGGGTCGAAACTGCCCGCTTCGGCCAGGGGCATCGGAAAGACGGTGCGGAAACCATGGATCACGTCGGCGGCGAAGATCAGCGGAATTTTGAGGCGGCTCTTCTCCGTCGCCATCACCTGCATCTGCCGCGCCATTTCCGCGCCATTGCCGTTGAACACGCCGCCGATCCGGCCGCGTCGCACATCGTCCATCTGCTGGCGGAAATTCGCGCGTGAAGGGGATGTGGGGTTGAGCGCATTGGCCGCGCCGCCGGCCCAGGCGGCCGCCATCAGCGTGACCTGGCCGGCCTTTTCCTCCACCGTCATCCTGGCGATCAGCGCATCGATGTCGCTCGAAGCGCTCCCGCCGTCGCCCATCTGCGCCATCAGCGCGCGGGCGGGGGACGCTGCCCATGCCGCCACGGCGCCCGCGCCCATCAACAGCGCGCGCCTGGATACAGAGGTGCGGGGTGGCATGGCTTTCTCCTAAAAATGTCCCGGCGCTTCCGGCGTCCTTTGCACCTTTGCGCCCCCTATTGCAGTGTCTTCCGGTTTCTTGTAACCGGTTACAAGACGGCTCGGCAAGTCACGCCGCCGATAAAAGTTTCTGCAGATGGGTTGAGGATGACCGGCAAGGGCATAGGACAGGCGACCATTCGCGACGTAGCGCGCGAAGCCGATGTCTCGGTCGCGTCCGTTTCGCGCGTGTTCAACCGCCTCCCCAATGTCCGCCCCGAACTCAAGGAGCGGGTCGAACAGGCCGCCCGCAAGCTCAACTATGTGCCGCATGCCGGCGCCCGCAATCTCAGCATGGCGCGCACCGGCGCGATCGGCGTGGTGCTGCCCGACCTTCATGGCGAATTCTTCTCCGAAATGCTGCGCGGCATGGAGCGGGAGGCCGCGCTGCGGCAGCGCCATCTGCTGCTGTCCAACATGCATCTCGACATCGGCCATGGGATAGAGGCGCTGCGCAACATGCGCGGACGGGTCGACGGCCTCATCGTCATGGCGCCGCACATGAACCTGGATGAACTTTTCGCGCATCTGCCGCCCAGCATCCCGGCGGTCCTGCTCAATTGCCAGGATAATGGCCAGGGTCGTCCGGAACTGCGGGTCGACAATGTAGCGGGCGCGCGCGCCATGGTGCGGCATCTGCTCGACTGCGGCCGCCGCGCCATCGTCCATATCGAAGGGCCAGCGGGCAATATCGAGGCCGCCGACCGGTCGCGCGGCTATGCCGAAGCGATGGAAGCGGCAGGGCTGCAGCCTGTCATTCTTCCCGGTAATTTCGACGAGGAATCCGGCCATAGCGCCGTCGCGCGGCTGCAGGCCGATCAGCTCGACGTCGACGCCATCTTCGCCGCCAACGACATGATGGCGATCGGCGCGCTGGTCGCGCTGCGCGACATGGGGGTCGACGTGCCCAGTCAGGTCGCGGTCGCCGGCTTCGACAATATTCCGCTCGCCCGGCTGATCAGCCCGGGCCTCACCACCATGGCGGTCGATATCGCCGACATGGGCGCGCGGGGGATCAATCGCCTGGTAGCGCTAATCGACGGCGAAGCCGTTCCGCAGATGGAACTAAGGCAACCCGGCCTCATTATCCGCACCAGCAGTCAGCTTTCAGCTGCGTAACAAATCTCCCTTCAGGGGAACGGGGTTAAAAAAAGGGGAAGATGCAATGAGCAAGATGTCCGCAATCCGCCTGCTGCTTGTCGGCGCCACATCGCTGACCAGTCTGGCGGTCGCCATACCGGCCGTGGCCCAGACCACGGTCGCGTCGATCCGCGGCCGGGTGACCGACAGCGCGGGTGCGCCGGTCGCCGGCGCGACGGTGACGCTGACCAGCGCCGGCACCGGCCGCGCGCAGACGACCACCACCAATGCCGGCGGTTCCTATATTCTGAACGGCGTGCGCGCTGGCACCTATCGCATCGCTGTGTCGGATCCGGCCAAGGGCTCCTTCCAGCAGGACATCGCCGTCGGCGTCGGCACCGCCGCCACGGTCGACGCGCAGCTCAGCAGCGCGACCGAAGCCACGACCGACACCGCCGCGACGACGCCCGACGACGGGCAGGGCAGTCAGATCATCGTCACCGGCAGCCGCCTGCGCGAAACCCGCACCAGCGAAATCGCGACCAACATCAGCCAGGAGCAGCTGCGCGTCCTGCCGCAGACGGATCGCAACTTTCTGAGCTTCGCCGCGCTCGCGCCGGGGGTGCGCTACAATGACTCGGAAACCGACAAGAGCTTCTCGTCGGGCGCTTCGCCGGCCAGCCAGGTCAATGTCTTCATCGACGGCGTCAGCTTCAAGAACAAGCTGCGCGAAGGCGGCGTGGCAGGGCAGCAGAACAGCCGCGGCAATCCCTTCGGCCAGCTCGCCGTCCAGGAATTCCGCGTCATTACGCAGAACTACAAGGCCGAATATGAACAGGCCGGCGCCGCGGTCATCACCGCCGTCACCAAATCGGGCACCAATGATTTCCATGGCGAGATTTTCGGCCAATATACCGACAAGTCGCTGACCGAAAAAAGCTTCATCGACAAGCGCGACGGCAATCCCAAGCCGGCGTTCGAGCGCAAGCAATATGGCGCATCGCTCGGCGGCCCGATCATCAAGGACAAGCTGTTCTTCTTCGCCGCCTATGAGGGCAACGACCAGGATCGCGCCTTCAACGTCCGCTCCACCGGTGATGCCGCGGCGATTGCGGAGTTCGAACGCTTTTCCGGTCGCGACATCAGCGACTTCGAAGGCTCCTTCGTCAGCCCCTTCCGCAGCGACTTCTATTTCGGCAAGCTGACCCTGACGCCCAACGACAATCATACGTTCGATGTGTCGTTCAGCCGCCGCGAGGAAACCGATATCCAGGGTTTCGGCGGCAACACCGCTTATGATTACGCCGAAAACAAGATCAACCTCGTCGACACCTATCAGTTCAAATGGACCTATGACGACGACACGATCCTCAATGAATTCAACGCCAGCTATCTGAATTACGAATTCAATCCGACCGCGCTCAACCCGGATCTGCCCGCCTATGACTATCAGGGCGTGATCCTGTTCGGCGGCAAGGATTCGACCCGGCGCGAGCTGCAGCAAAGCTATAATTTCCGCAACGACATCACCTATACCGGCTTTGCCGGCCACGCGATCAAGTTCGGCGCGCGGATCGAATTCACCGACATCAGCTTCGACAATCAGGCCTTCATCCAGCCGCGCTACTATTTCCGGCGGGAGCCCAACAATAATCTGAACTTCGCCTTTCCGGCCGAGGCGCGCCTCGGTCTCGGGTCCGGCCTGATCCAGTCGTCCAACACGCAGCTTGGCCTCTATATCCAGGACGACTGGGACGTCACCGACCGGCTCCAGCTCAACCTCGGCCTGCGCTGGGATTATGAAAGCAACGGCTTCAACAACCGCTACACCACGCCGGCCGCGGCGGCGACCGCCCTGCGCGCGCTGCCCACCACATCCTATTTCGATCCCGAAGACTATATCACCGACGGCAATGATCGCAGCCCGTTCAAGGGCGCGTTTGCGCCGCGCTTCGGCTTTTCATGGGACGTGAAGGGCGATCGCAGCACCGTCATCTTCGGCGGCGCGGGTCGCTATTATGACCGTAACAATTTCAACAATACCGTCGATGAACTGTCGCGCACGATCAACCCCATCGGCCTCTTCCGCTTCTCGGCCGATGGAACGCTCCGCGATGGCCAGCCCACGGTCGCCTGGGACCCGGCCTATCTGACCCGAGAAGGGCTGCTGGCGCTGATCAGCAGCAATCCGGAAGTCGGCCTGCCCGAACTCTTCGCGGTCAAGAACAATGCCAAGCCGCCGGTCAATGACCAGTTCTCGCTCGGCGTCCGTCAGCGCATCGGCATCTTCGAAGCGTCGCTGACCGCCTCTTATCAGCGCGGCAAGAATGGCTACACCAACCTGTTCGCGACCCGCAATGACGGCGGCTTTGGCACCTGCTGCGATGCGACGCTGCTGGCGGCAGTCCGGGCGGCGGGCTATTCCAACGTGATCATCGGCTATGACGGGCTCGATACCCGCTACAAGGCGCTCTACTTCACGCTCGACAAGAACTACACCGAAGCGTCGGGCTGGGGCCTCAACATCGCCTATACGCTGGGCAAGGCGGAAAAGAATGGCGGCGATCTGTTCAGTCTCGATGCGCCGACGCCTGACGCCTATGGCTGGCGCCCCTCGCCGGGCGATGAACGCCACCGCGTCGTGATTTCCGGCATCGTCGACCTGCCGCTGGGCTTCCAGCTTTCCACTCTGACGACGCTCGGGTCGGGCCAGGCTTATCAGGTGACGGACGGCACCAACGGCGCCTCTTCGGGCTTCAACGACTTCACCGCCCGCTATCCGGAAAAGAACTGCATCAAGGGGCTGTTCGCCTTCTGCGAAGTCAACATGACCCTTGCCAAGAAATTCGCGCTCTTTGGCGGCGGTGATGAGGTCAGCGTGGCGATCGATGTGCTCAACCTCTTCAACAACAAGAATTTCAAGGACTTCGATGGCTTCTTCAACAACACCATCGATCCGGAAACGGGCGATGTGACCGACCCGCTGCTGCCCGCCAACGGCGCGAATGCGGCCAATCTTCTGACCCTGCCTCGGCGCATTCAGTTCCGCGTAGGCTATCGCTTCTGATGGCCCTGCTCGCCGGGACGGGCGGGCGCTGCGAGACACTGTCCGTCCCGACGCTGCACTTGGAGTAGACTATTGCTGGACAGACGGAAATTCGTGGGCTCGGCGGGCGTGGGGCTCGCCGGGCTGCTGTCGGGCTGCGCGACCCGCGCTCCGCAGGCGCCAGCCTCGACCGCGCCGGTCGCGGTCGATGGCTGGACTCGTCTGGACCAGCGGCCCGCGCTCGACGTGGAAGTCAGTCCGCTGATCGACGACATCCAGAAACTCGCCTTCCGCTATTTCTGGGAGGTCACTGACGAAAAGACCGGCATGGCGCCCGACCGCTGGCCTACGCCCTCCTTCGTGTCGATCGCCGCCATCGGCTTCGCTCTCACCGCCTATCCGATCGGGGCCAGCCATGGCTGGATCACGCGGGCCGAAGCGCGTGAGCGCACGCTCACCACGCTGGAATTTCTGGCTGCGGCCCCGATGGGAAATCAGCGCTCGGGCGTCAGCGGCTATCGCGGCTTCTTCTATCATTTCCTGGGTTCGACCAAGGGCTATCGCTTCTCCCTGTCCGAACTCTCGACGATCGACACCGCGCTGCTGATGGCCGGCGTCCTCTTCGCCCAGAGCTGGTTCGATGATCCCCTTCATCCCGGCGAAGCGCGGATCCGCGATCTCGCCGAACAATTATATCGCGCGGTCGAATGGAACTGGATCACGCCGCGCGCGCCCTTCGTGTCGATGGGCTGGCATCCCGAAAGCGGGTTCATCCGCTCCGACTGGGAAATCTACAATGAAGGGATGATCCTCTACATATTGGGCCTGGGATCGCCGACCCATGCACTGCGCGACGACACATGGAATGTGTGGAGCACCCAGTTCGAAACCAGCTGGTCGTCGCGCTGGGGCGAACCCCATCTCCATTTCGCGCCGATGTTCGGCCATCAATATAGCCATGTCTGGGTCGATTTCCGCGGCATCCAGGACCGCTACATGACGGGCAAGGGCATCGACTATTTCGAAAACAGCCGCCGCGCGACCTATTGCCAGCGCAACTATGCGATCGAAAATCCCGGTAACTGGGCCGGCTATGGCCCCGATTGCTGGGGGCTCACCGCTTGCGACGGTCCGGGCGATTTCAAGATGATGCTGGGCGGCCAGCAGCGCGAATTCTACAGCTATTCCGCGCGCGGCCCGGGCGAGCGCGACGATGGCACGCTGGCGCCGACCGCCTTGCTCGGCTCGCTGCCCTTTGCGCCGGAAATCGTCGAGCCCACGGTTCAGGCCATGTATTTCCGCTATGGCGAGCAGCTGTACGACAAATATGGCTTCCTCGACAGTTTCAACCCCACCATCGTCCGCCGCCCGCCGCAGCCCTTCCGCCATGGCGAATTCCGCCTCGGCGTCGGCTGGGTGGACAAGGATTATCTCGGCATCGACCAGGGGCCGATCGTCGCGATGATCGAAAATCACCGCACCGGCCTGGTCTGGAACACGATGAAGAAGAACCCGCATATCCGGCGCGGGCTGCAACGCGCGGGCTTTACCGGCGGCTGGCTGGGATGACGCTGGCGACGCTCGCTTTCCTGCTCGCGGCCGCGCAGCCGGTGGCGACCGACGGCTTTGAGCAGCCCGATCGCTGGACCGCCTCCGCCTCCGATGGCGTGGTCTCGCGCGTTTCGGGCGTGCCGGGCGACAGCGGCCAGGCGCTGCGGCTCGACTATGATTTCGCCTCCGTGTCCGGCTATGCCTTCGCCGCGCGTACCTTGCCGATCGACTGGCCCGAAAATTATGTCCTGCGCCTCAAGCTGCGGGGGAGGGGCGGCGTCAACGATCTCCAGCTCAAATTCACGGACGCTTCGGGCGACAATGTCTGGTGGGTGCAAAAGCTGAACTTCCGGCCTTCGCAAGACTGGCAGGAACTGCGCATCCGCCCGCGCGACATGGCGTTCGCCTGGGGGCCGACGCAGGACAAAAGCCTGCGCCGCACCGCGCGCATGGAAATCGTGCTGGTGCGCGGCCGCGATGGCGGCAAGGGTCATGTCGAAATCGACGAGCTGACGCTTCAGCCCTTGCCGCCCGCGCCGCCGCCTTCGCCGCCCAGGGCCAGCGATCCGGCCGTGCTGGACGGCAACGGCCAGACCGCCTGGCATGGGCAGAAGGGCCAGGCCCTGATCCTCGATCTGGGCGCGCCGCAGCGCTTGTCCGCGCTGTTGCTCGACTGGCAGGGGAAGGCGGCCTACCGCATCGAAGGCTCCGACGATGGCCGCGCCTGGCAGACGCTGCGCACCGTCGATGCGGGCGATGGCGGCCGCGATCCCATTGCCCTTCATGATGCGGAGCCGCGCTATCTGCGCATCCGCATGCTGGCGGCAGGCCGTCTTGCGGAGGTCGCGGTCAAAGACATCGACTGGGCGCCAACCCCCAATGACTTCATCACCCGCCTGGCCAAGGATGCCCCGCGCGGCCGCTATCCGCGCGGCTTCCTCGAACAACCCTATTGGACGCTGGTCGGGACCGATGGCGGCGCGGTCGCTGGCCTGATCGGCGAGGACGGCGCGATCGAGCCCGCCAAGGGCAGCTATTCGGTCGAACCTTTCCTCACCATCAATGGCGCGCCCGTCGACTGGGCGGACGTCACCACGCGCCAGAGGCTCGAGGATGGCTATCTCCCCATCGCCACCACGCGTTGGCAGGGGCAGGGCTGGGTCCTCGACAGCACGGCCTTCGCCGAAGCCGAGGGCGACACGCCGCGCCTGCTTGGCCGCTGGCAAATCCGCAACGAAAGCGACCAGCCGCGCACCTTCACCCTGACGCTCGCGGTGCGACCGTTCCAGGTGAATCCGCCCGCGCAATTTCTGGCGCAGCGCGGCGGCGTCAGCCCGATCGCCGCGCTGCGCTGGAGCGGATCGCATCTCCTGAACCGCCAGCCCGGCCCGGTCGACGGCGATCCGCCGGTGGATCGCCTGCTTACCCCCATGATCACGCCCCAGTCGGTCGGCATGGGCGGCTTTGACCAGGGCGCGCTCGCCACGCCCGAAACGCTGCCGCTCGCGACAGCCGTGGAGGATGAGGCTCATATGGCGCAGGCGCGCATGAGCTGGACCATCCGCCTCGCGCCCGGCGATCATTTCGACGTGCCCGTCGCCTTCGCCGGCTCCGCGCCTGCCGATTTCGACGCTGCCCTGGCGCGCACGGCCGACATCTGGCGGCAGCGGCTGGGCGGCGTCACGATCCGCGTTCCTGCCGCTCGGCAGGAGCTGGTCGACACGCTGCGCACCGCGCTCGCCGACATTCTCATCAGCCGCGACGGCCCCGCGCTCAAGCCGGGCACCCGCTCCTATAATCGCAGCTGGATCCGCGACGGCGCGATGATGTCGGACGCGCTGCTGCGTCTGGGGATCAATGATCCCGCGATCGCCTTTGCCGATTGGTATGGCGACCATCTCTTTGCCAATGGCAAGGTGCCGTGCTGCGTCGATTTTCGCGGCGCCGATCCGGTGCCGGAAAATGACTCCCACGGCCAATATATCCATTTGCTGGCGCAGCTGCATCGCTACACCGGCAACGACGCGTTGCTGGCGCGGCATTGGGAGCGGCTGGACGCCGCCCGGCGCTATATGGATGGTCTGCGCCTGTCGGAGCGCACCTCCGCCAACCGGACGCCCGACCGGCAGATGCTCTTCGGGCTACTGCCTCCTTCGATCAGCCACGAAGCCTATTCGGCCAAGCCGCAATATAGTCTGTGGGACGATTTCTGGGGCCTCGCCGGCTATGATGGCGCGCTCTACGCCGCCCAGCAGCTCGATAAGCCGGAAGCGCGCGCCATCGCCGCGCAGCGCGACCAGTTCGCCAGCGACATCGTCAACGCCATAGACGCAGCCGCGAATCATTGGTCGATCGACTATATTCCCGGCGCCACCAGCCTCGGCGATTTCGACGCGACCTCCACCACCATGGCGCTGGAGATCACCGCGCTTCAACCGCGGCTCGACCAGCGCCTGCTGCGCAACACCTTCGATCGCCAGTGGCGGCGCGTGACCGGCCGCGCCGCCTCAACCGACTGGGCGGATTACACGCCCTATGAGCTTCGCAACGTCTCCGCCATGCTGCGCCTCGGCCAGGCGCAGCGCGCCAATGACCTGCTCGGCCTCTACATGCAGGATCGCCGCCCGGCCGGGTGGAATGCCTGGGCCGAAGTGGTCGGCCGCGAACCGCGCGTCATCCGCTTCCTCGGCGATCTTCCCCATGCCTGGGTCGCGTCCGACTATATCCGCGCCGCGCTCGACCTCTTCGCCTATGAGGACCAGGCGACGGACGCCCTGGTCCTGGGCGCAGGCATGACCGCCGACTGGCTCGCGGGGCAGGGCGTTACGGTGCAGGGCCTGCGCACCCCCTATGGCGCGCTCGACCTGATGATGCGGGGCACGGCCGATCGCCTGTCCGCAAATGTCGGCGGCGCGGCGCGGCCGCCCGGCGGCTTCGTCCTGCGCTGGCCCTTTGCCGGCCTACCGCCGGCAACGACGATCAACGGCCGCCCTGCACGCTGGCAGGAGGGGGTGCTCCATCTCCCCGCGACGGGCAAGCCGCTGCGGGTGGAGGTCGGCGGCTGAGGCATGGGCCCTATGATGCGTAGCGGCCTCAGTCCTTCACCAAGCATCCTTGGACCTTTCGCGCCTCTGGTTCGTTATTTGATGCAGGACGTGGACCCGATTGCGGTATGTCGCTATGATGCGTCGACGGCATCGACCGCCACATATCGTCTCATCATTGCCATCCGTCGTTGCGAGAAGGATTATGGACCTCCCTGACCGCCCCAAGCGCTCCAATGTTTTCATGGACGCCAATCTCGAAGCCGAAGGCCAGACGTCGGATATCGAGGTTGTGCGCATCCGCGACATTTCGGCGGGCGGCGCGAAGGTGCAGGGGGTGGCGCCGGACGTCGGCACGCGCATCGTTCTGACGCGGGGCCGCTTCACCATTCCCGCGCGCGTCGTTTGGGTCGGGCCCACCCAATTCGGCGTTGAATTCGACAAGCCGATCAACGTTGACGAAGTGATGAAGGCGGCAGGCCCCGCCAAGGCGCCGGACAAGCCGGTCTATGCTTCGGCCTTGACATCCGACTATCCGTCCCAGGGCCGCACCGCGCCGCGACCCTCCCCGCCAAAGCCAACGGACCGCCGGCCCTTGTTCGGACTGCGGGTGGCCGGCTCGAACCGCTAGAACAGCGATACCGCCCCTCGGCCGGCTATTGACTACAGATGTAATCAGTGCGATTACATCTGTAGTTGAAGCAGGCGAGTCGAGTGCGGGCAGTGAGCGAGAAGATCAGCGAAGCCGAACTGGTGGTGATGGAGGCGCTATGGGAGGCGTCGCCGCAGACCGCCAATGACGTAGCCGATCGAGTCACCGCAACACGCGACTGGAGCCTGCAGACTGTCAAGACATTGCTGTCGCGGCTGATGGCCAAGGATGTGATCGCCGCGGATCAGGATGGCCGGCGTTTCCTGTATCGACCTGTGATTGCGCGGGACGACTATGTCGCCAGCGAAACCGGGCGCATGGTCAGCCGGCTGTTCGGCGGGCGCGTGTCGCCGCTGGTGGCGCAACTGGCGAGCCAGGATCAGCTGAGCGCGGACGATATCGCCGAACTTGAGGAAATCCTGAAGGGGCTGAAATCATGAGCGTCTGGCTGGCCGAAACGCTGATCGCCACCACCTTGCTGATGGCTTTGGTCATGATGGTGCGGCAGCCTGTGGCCAGGTGGCTGGGCGCCGGCGCGGCCTATATGCTCTGGGCATTGCCGCTGGCGCGGATGGTGCTGCCGGCGCTTCCCGACGACATGGCCGACCCGTCGCCGCTGCATGTCGTGATGGATCATTCCGGCCTTCCGGCGATGCTGACCGCCGATCCCGCTCCCGCCATCGACGCCACGCCCGGCCTGCCCTGGACGGAATTGGCGATCGCCCTGTGGCTCGTCGGCATGGCTGGCTTCATGCTCCTCCAGATTATCGGCTATCTGCGCTTTCGCAATCTGATGCTGAAGGATGCCGTGTCGGTCGCCGCCGAAGGCCGCATCCGCATCGTCACCAGCCCGCAGGCCTCCGGCCCGCTCGCCTTCGGCGTGTTCCGCCCGCACATCGTGCTGCCGCCCGACTTTGCGCGCCGCTATGACGCGCTGGAGCAGGAGATGGCGATCGCGCATGAACGCGCGCATCATGAACGTGGCGATCTGGCCGCCAACATGGTCGCGCTGCTGTTGCTGGCAGTGCATTGGTGCAACCCTGTCGCCTGGCTCGCCTATCGCGCCTACCGCGCCGACCAGGAAACGGCCTGCGACGCGCGGGTGCTCGCGCTCTACGGCGGCGATCAGGCCCATGCCTATGGCCGCGCGATCCTGAAAGCGGCCGGCGGTCGGCACTATGCCGGCGCCTGCCATCTCACCCGTCTCGCCACGCTCAAAGGGAGGCTCAAAATGTTGTCCAGTCATGAAGCATCGCTCCGCCGGATCAGCTGGGGCATGGCGGCGGTCGCGCTGGTCACCGCCGCCGGCCTGGCGCTGACCGCGTCGGGCAGCCGCGCCGCTCAGCAGATGGCGGTCATCACGCAGAAGATGGAAAGCGCCGATCTGACGCGCCTCACGGATCTGGTCGCTCAGCCTGCCCAGGCGACCATAGCGTCGGCGGCAGACCGGCCCGCGCCTGCAATGCCCGCAGGTCCTGCCGCGCCAGCAGCCCCGGCCGCGCCCGCCGCGCCTTATGCGGCGCCCGCCCCGGCGCCCGCGCCGCTGGCCCCTGTTCCGCCGATCCCACCGGCCGCCGACATGACGCCGCCTGTTCCTCCCGTGCCGCCGGTGCCGCCCGTCACGGTGCGCAGCGAAAAGGGTCGCATCGTCGTCACGCATGCCGACGGCCGGGTGGTCACTCACCGCGTCCCGACCGAAGAGGAGATCGCCCGCATGGTGCCGGTGGTCGATGTGCGCGAAGGCTGCGAAGGCACGGGCATGACCAGCCATCGCGAAACCGTCGATGCGGATGGCCGTCGCCATATCCGCGTGCGCATCTGCGAACGCGCTATCGAGGCGCAGGCGCGGCAGGCCGAGCGCATGGGCAGGTCGGCGGCACGCAGCGGCCTCATCGCCGCCCGCGCCCAGATCGCCGCGGCCCGGATGCCAGCGGAAGCGCGCGCCGACGCGCTGCGCGACATTGACGAGGAAATCGCCGAACTGGACGGCGATGGCCACTAAAAGCTCAGCCCCGGCTCGTCAGACCTGACCCAGTCGCCGGGCGAGCGCGACGAACTCCTCCACGCTCATCGTTTCCGCGCGGCGCTGCGGGTCGATCCCTTCGGCCTCCAGCGCCGCAAGAGCGCCGGGTAGTCCTTTCAGGCTCTGACGCAGCATCTTGCGACGCTGGCCGAAGGCTGCCGCGGTCAGCCGTTCCAGATGTTTCAGCTGGACGTCGCCGGGCGCGGGCTTCGGCGTGATGTGCACGACCGCGGACATGACCTTGGGCGGGGGGGTGAAGGCGCTGCGATGCACCTTCATCGCGATCCGCGCGTCGCTTCGCCACTGGGACAGCACCGCCAGCCGGCCATAATGGTCCGTGCCCGGCTTCGCGACGATCCGTTCGGCCACCTCCATCTGGAACATCAATGTCAGGCTGGACCACCAGGGCAGCGGCGACCATGCGGCCGACAGCCATCCGACCAGCAGCGGCGTCCCGACATTATAGGGCAGGTTGGCGATGATGTGCGCGCCATCGCCCGCTTCGGCCCGCGCATCGACCTGCATCGCGTCGCCGGCAATGACGCGCAACTGGCCGGGGAAGGCGTCCGACAGTTCGGCCAGCGCCGGCAGGCAGCGATTGTCGCGCTCCACCGCCACCAGCCGTGCGCCCGCGCGCAGGATGGCGCGAGTCAGGCCGCCTGGTCCCGGACCCACTTCGAAAGCGGGCGCATCCGTCAACGCGCCGGGGATGGCGGCGATGCGATCCAGCAGCTGCTCGTCGAGCAGGAAATTCTGCCCCAGCGCCTTGCTCGCGGCCAGGCCATGCCGCGCGATGACGTCGCGCAGCGGCGGAAGCGCCGGACGATCGTCAGCCATGCGCGATGCGCGCGCGCGCGGCATCCGCCGCCATCCGCAGCGCCGCCATCATTGCGCCGGGATTGGCGCTGTCGGTGCCGGCGATGCCAAAGGCGGTGCCATGATCGGGTGAGGTGCGCACGATCGGCAGGCCCAGCGTGATGTTGACGCCATCGTCGAAATTCAGCGTCTTGATCGGGATCAGCGCCTGGTCGTGATACATGCACAGCGCCGCATCATAGGTTTCGCGAGCTCGCGCATGGAACATGCCGTCGGCTGCGAGCGGGCCGACAATATCCAGCCCCTCGCTGCGAAGCTGCTCGATGGCCGGGCGGATCACCTCAATCTCCTCGCGCCCCAGTGCGCCATTTTCGCCCGCATGGGGATTGAGGCCAGCGACGGCGAGGCGCGGCCGGCCGATGTTGAAATTTCGCTGCAACCCCTTGGCGGTGGTCATCGCCCGCGCACGGATCAGGTCGATGGTGAGCGCGGCGGATACGTCGGCCAGCGCGATATGAATGGTGATCGGCACGACCTTGAGCGCCGGGCCGGCCAGCATCATCACGGCATTATGCGGCGCGACACCGCAGCGTTCGGCGATGAATTCGGTCTGTCCGGGATGCGTGAAGCCGACGCCATACAGCTGTTCCTTCCCCACCGGCGCCGTCACGATGCCGGCCGCAGATCCCGACCGGGCCAGGCCGACCGCGACTTCCAGCGCCTGGAAAGCGACGCGCGCCCCGTCGGTGCCAGGCGTGCCCGGCACGATCTCGCCGGCTTCGCCGACCTGGAGGCAGGGCAGGGCGGTCGGAAACACCGCCGCCGCTTCTTCGGGGCTGTCGATGCGCACGACCGGCCCCAGCCAGACGGCGCGCAGCGATGCCGCGTCGCCGACGGCGAAAAAGGGCGGCAGGCCGCGCGCTTCGCGCATGACCCAGCTCTTGGCGACGATCTCCGGCCCGATCCCGGCCGGATCGCCGAGCGATACGGCGAAGGGCGCCAGCGGGGGCGCGGCGTCAGTTATAATCGATGACGGCATCGCGGCGAAG
>ENA-ORDG01000637-ORDG01000637.1-marine-metagenome-genome-assembly--contig:-NODE-637-length-15591-cov-3.917494_pt1 | contig 15591 bp, 11 predicted proteins | sample MGYA00248629_ERZ508524 | MGnify/ENA primary metagenome ERZ508524 (study PRJEB26194, sample SAMN05421901) | marine metagenome | isolation source: East of Rio de Janeiro, Brazil, South Atlantic Ocean...
GCTTCTTTTAGATCGTAACCAACAAGTTGAGTAAATCCGTGGTTAATATCTTTGATCATGCAATGCTCATCAGAAAGAACAATACCAACACTTGTGTTTTTTAAGACGTGGTTGATAAATTGAACTTGCTTATGAAGTCGTTCTTGCTTTCTTTCTTCTCGATCTATGTCTTGAAACAAACCATAAACACTCGTACATTCATTGTCTTCAAAAACAGGAATACCAATGGCACGTACCCAAATTTCTCTACCTTTCCCCGTCGTGATCTTTATTTTAACATCGTATTCTTTATTCTTACTAATAGCTTCTTCAATACTTTTAGTAATAAGTTCTAAAGATTTAGGATCTTTGTAAAAGCTTAGGGCTTGTTCGAGCGTGCAATTATAATCTTCCTCTACTTCGTGTATAAATTTAGTCACCTTACTCCAATAAACTTTTTGTTCGCGCAGGTCTACTTCCCAACTACCCATTTTAGCGTAAGTAGCTGTTTTTTCTAGTAACGATTTATAGTCTTTGTGGTGGTGCATAAATGTTTTTTGTTATAAACGAAGTTTTTTGAATTTAGGATTTAAAATTTAGTTTCAAAACGGTAAATATCCATATTAAAATGTTATTATTTTAAGCCTTAACAATACTTTTTAATTATTAAGAAATATGGATTAATGATCCTTGAAATATTTAGTCGGAAAATTTACGTCGAATAGAAATACTGACGTAAAAAATAGATGAATGACCAATTATCTGTCTTGAAATTCACAAAAGCCCATTTCAATTGGCTAAAATGAATTAATGGGAAGAAACTATAGAGTAATCTTGAATGTTTCTAAATGCAATTTAATTATTGAACAATATCAATAAAATTAAGCTTCAATTTTATAAGCGCAACGATGAGCACCGGCAAGAATATGATGAACACGTTTAATTTTTAGGTCTTCGCCTAAAACTGTTTTAAAGGTTTGAAGTTCTGCTTTACAAAAGCCTTGACAAATTTTTGCAGCAGCACAAATAGGGCAGTGGTTTTCAACAAGTAAAAAACTACCATCTTCTTGTTTTTCATAATTTGCCATATAGCCTTCTTTAGATCTTACGGCTGCTAATTTTTTAATTTTTTCTTCTAGATCATCGTGAGCGGCGATCTGTTTTTGGTATTTTTCGGCATTATCTTTACCGGTAGATGCTATAATTTTATCTAATGCTTCTTCCCCTAAATTCTCTCTTATTTTTTCGATAAGTTTCACCGTAAGTCCAGAATGCGTATCGGGGAATTTTGCGTGGCCTTGCTCGGTTAGTGACCAAATTTGTTTAGGACGACCACGACCTTCAGACCTGCTTTCAGATTTTACAAAACCTTCATTAGCTAATTTGAGTAACTGAAAACGAGCACCTTCTGTCGTTACTGCTAATTCTTTCGCCATTTCTTTCAGCGTCATTTCTCCTTCATTTTTAAGGATGAATAGCGCTTTTTCATTTTCAGGAATTATATTATTCATAATAAACAAAGTGTTTATTTGGTTTATTAAACAAAAGTAGTATATTTGTACCGTAATTAAAAGTTTAATTTTTAAATCTACAAGTTATGAGTTATAAATTGCCAGAATTACCCTATAGTTATGACGCATTAGAACCACATTTTGATGCGGCAACCATGGAAATTCATCACAGTAAACATCACCAAGGTTATACCAATAAATTAAATGCTGCTTTAGAAGAAGCAGGTTTAACCGATAAAAATATTGAAGATCTTTTTGGGACCACTTCTAAACTTTCTACCGGTATTCGCAATAACGGTGGTGGTTTTTACAACCATCGTTTATTTTGGAGTGTTTTAAGTCCAAACGGAGGAGGAGAGCCTAAAGGTAAAGTAGCCGAAGCGATCCAAGAGACTTTTGGATCTTTTGATGCTTTTAAAGATACCTTTAATAATGCTGCAGCTACTCGTTTTGGTTCAGGTTGGGCTTGGTTAATTGTTGATGAAAACAAAAAACTAAAAGTAACTTCTACACCAAACCAAGATAACCCATTAATGGATGTTGCTACCGATAACGGAACTCCAATTTTAGGATTAGATGTTTGGGAGCACGCCTATTACTTAAACTACCAAAATAAGCGTCCAGATTATATTCAGGCATTTTGGAATATTGTGAACTGGGACGAAGTTGAAAAGCGTTATTTAGCAGCTATTTCATAATTTTTCTTCCACTTCTGGCTAGACTCGGCTTTTTCTGTTAAGTCGGGTTTAGCTCTTTTTATATTTTTAATTGAATGCTTTTCTCTACATCTAGAGAAAAGCAGTTTTTAGAAATTCTATCGATAGAATTGCACTCTTCCTTTCTTAATTCAACATATATTATGAGTGATTTGCCCATCCGTAATCGAGTGGCAGAAGCGGCTATCTATGAGCTAAATTTATTAGACCTTCAGCCTGAACTTGATATTGAAACGTTAGATATATGTCAATTTTTGCATGAAGGTCTAATTCTTATTGAAAAAGAGTTTAAAGCCGCTATGCAACAATTTGACTGGTCGGTTTTTTCTGAAAAGATCGTGTGTTTAACCTGTACCACCGATGCGATTATTCCGCAATGGGCGTATTTAATAATTGCTGAAAAGTTAAAAGGTGTTGCGCTAGAAATTAGTTTAGAAAAGCCGGAAGCAATTCAGCATAAAAAATGGCAAAACACTATTAAAGATGAAAATTTTTCAATCTTTAACGATCAGAGAGTAACCTTAAAAACGTCGGCAGAAGTGCCTGAAGCTATTTACCTCACGGCTGCTTTAGAACTTATGCCTATCGTAAAAACCTTAATGTATGGCGAGCCGGGATTACCAAAAGTAGTTTTTAAAAAGAAATAATATGAAAGTTTTACTCTTTAACGGAACCTTGAGTTCTGCACAAGATACTTCTGAACAAATCACCGATTACCTAAAAAACCATTTAGAACATTTAGGTTTTGAAGTAGTTGTTTTCGGCTTGCGGCGCACGATATTCCTTTCTTTGATCCTCGCATAAAAGAAACTCCGGCAGCTGTAAAACAAATGCTAGAAATTTTTCGTGATTGTGATCGCCATATTTGGTTAACTCCGCTTTATCACGGCGGGATGGTTGGTGCCATGAAAAATTGCTTAGATTGGTTAGTGCTAAGTGCACAAGAAAATTCTCCTTATTTAACATCGAAAGTCGTCGGTTTAATTTGTTGGGCTTATGGAGGCAATGCTACTACAGGAATTGATGCTTTACGAACGATTGTTGCTAATTTACGTGCCTGGACCTTGCCTTATAGCATCCCGATTGTACGCGAAGATCTGTTATGATCATCAAAACTCAAGTTTCACTGCTCTTTACCAAAAACGTTTTAAACGATTGAGTGAATTATTAGTAGAAGATACCTTCCCCGTTTATGGCCGCTAAAGTAAATTTAAACTACCTGCAACAATTAATTAGGGAAACGATTTTGTATCCTAGTTTGGGGACTTTACCGTACACGATTATTGTTTTTTCTGCGGAAGAGGTTGAAGAAAAACATGCTTTTCAAGAAGAAGTTGCGTTTTACTTGGCATTTTATTTTTGGGATGAATATAATGAAGAAGATCTGATCGACTTTTATAAAAACACCAAAGAAGCGCTACAGTTAGAAGGGCTGCAAAAAGCTTTATATGTAGAAAAAATTCTTCTTCAATTGCAAAACCCTGAAGAATATGAGTTTTGGTTATCTAAACAAATTGCCTCTGCGATCGGGATGTTAAGCGGAAAACTTCAGCCTTATTTTCAATTAAAAGTCACCAATCCTAAAGAAACTTCAATTTTAGAAAATGAACAATTGCTCACTCAACATCCAAAAATGAGTTTGTGCAACGTATTGTGTTTAAAGAAATAAAAAGAGCTATCTGTAAATTAGATAGCTCTTTTTTATTCAGTAGTAATGCTAGTTTTGAATTTACCCCTTATTGAAAAAGTATTTTAGAAACTCCGTAGTTGGTTCGTTCACTGTTAATCTTTAAAAAGTAAACTCCGGTTCCCACATTTGGAGTAATGCGAAGGTCGTTTCTTCCTTCTTCTAAATTCATTTTTTGTACATAGACTTGTTTTCCGGTAATGTCGAACAAACTAATCTCTGCAGAAGATTTTTCTTCACTATATAAAAGACAATTTAATTCTCCGTGTGAAGGGTTTGGGTAAACAATAAACTCGTTACTCATATTCAGTAATAAATCTTCGTAACCAGATGGAGCTGTTTTTGCAAAAGCTACATTTTCGATTGTAAGATCTAAATCGTTCGTTCCTGCTTCCATAGGCAAAAAGGTAAAACTAAGCATCGTTAGGTCGTCTGCTGTAAGCTTTTGATTAGTTCCTGTAGAAGTGAAAAATTCAAAAGGAATGTAATAAGTTTGCTCGCTACTTTCTACATTAATATTGGCTTTGTATTGTTTGCTCCAATCGTCGATCGAAGATTTAATTAAGCCTAACTCTAATAAGCCGCTACCTTTTGCGGTAAACGTAAGGTAGTTGTAATCGCTATAATCGGCTGCTAAACTTCCCGGTAATAAAGATTTATAAAGCGTTAGGTAATCGTATTCACTATGCGCTTTAATACGCACATTTCTATGAACAGCTAATTGATCATCTTCGTAAACTCTTTCGAAATTGTTAGAAACCGTATATTCTTCAATAGTGGTGTAAGTTGCGTCGTAATCTAAGCCCCAGTTACCATCGGCATGATAGAAGACATCTTGAATTTCACCATCAACCCTAATTCTTCCGTCGTATTCGTAACCATCTTTAATGTCGATGCTAATGTTTTGAACAGCTTCAGATTTAAACGGATTGTAGCGCAGCGCAAAACCGTTGGTTTCACTGTAAACTTCATCCATATCGATCTCTACACTTTTATCGAGTTGGGTACTTTTCAGCTTTAAATTTAAAAGTGTATTGTCACGAGAAACTTTTGCGGCATAAGTGCTTGGCAGCTTTTCTTCTTCGTTTTGGATTACCGGTTGGTAAGCATTTAAGTTATCTAAAATATCTTCAACCAATTTTACGGTGTAATCCGGCTTAGTAGACCATACCTGAAAATTGTAAACTTCGTTTGAGTTGAAATAACCATTTACATACCAATTGCTTTGCAGGCTGTAAAAGTCGTCTGTTAAATTTTCACCTACTGCAAAAGAAATAGCATATTCTGTAACTCCGTTTCTTTGCTTGATGGCTTGCATAATGAAATGATAACCTTCAATATTTTTTTGTTGAATAGTTAAAATCTCAGCTCCTTTTAATCGGTCGCAAGAAGCTTTGGTATGGTTGTAAACATCGTCGATGGTTTTGATGCCTAAAACAACTCCTTTGGTTTTTTCTTCAACAGAAAAATCTACACTTAATACTTCGTCGGCAACCGTATAATCTAAAATGTCTGTAGGTGAAGAAATATTCGCAATATTGCCGGGTGTTAATTCTTCCGGAAACATTTCTAATAACATAAGACCGCTTTGTCCTCGATGGGTTAGTTTAGAAGTAAGTGCCTTTTTGTTGAATTGAGCTGCTTCAGCTTTATTAAATTTCGTAGGAACACTATTTTTCTTACGCTGAATGTACTGTTTTGCAACGGCGTCACCTAAGCTTTCACTTTCTAAACCACCGTCATTTCCGGTATTTACCTCGTCAGACTCGATCGTTACAGGAATGATAGTAGTGTTTTCGCATCCGTTATTGTCGGTAGTATGTACAAAAACTTCAAAATATCCTGCTTCTGTAAAATCGAAAGTCACGGTATTTTGATTTGGGAATAAGTTGCTATTTCCGTTAGAAACTTCCCAGTAATAATTGCTGAATAGGTTACTGTTCGTAAGTACAAATTCTTTAGTGACAACTCCAGAACCACTAGCGATAGTCGTTGCGGTAACCACAGTTTCTACTGTTGGAAAAACTTCAACCTGAATCGTTTTTGTATCTGAACCATAGGTGTTCGTCGTGGTAAGTGTAACCGTGTAAGTTCCTGCAGCTGCATAAGTTTTTGTTGGGCACATTAAGGAGCTTGTGGTCCCGTCTCCAAAATCCCAATGATAAGAAAAAGGAGCTTCAGGCTGGTTGGTGCTTCCTGTATGTGAAGTATTGTCGAATATAAATTCTTGATCGTTAAAACATTGCTGCGTAGCGTTAATATTGAAATCTGCCGTTGGCGGAACTCCAGCTACCGGAGCGCAACCCGGTAAAGATGGTTCAAAAACCGCGTAATGCATCTCGCCACCACTATGAACCAAAGATCTGCCAATCACTTGCCCTTCAATATTTGATTGATTTACTGTTTTCACAATGTCTGCAAATGGCGCATAAACAGTGCCTTCGATCGTTGAGTTTCCTTGTATGTTTAAGGTGCTTGTGTTATAAAAGTTATAAAGAATATATGGGCAGTTTTGTAAACCAATTCCGGCTTGGTTCCATACATTCCAGTTAAATGTACCGGCAGCATCTACATTAATAACAAGTACTTTAGAAGCGCTTGGTTGATGGTTGTAGGTGAAAACCTGTACATTATTTAAATCGTTACCGGTAACATTTAGGTAATTGATGCCGTTCTGTAAGTTGATCTTTACCTGATTGGGTAAGTTGGTCGTTGGTATTGATTGTCCGTTAGGATTAGTAAGTTGAGCGTTTTCTGTACACTGAGCGATACTTGAAGATAAGGTGCGCATTTCTTGAAAAGCACTTGCAAAATCTACAAGATTACCTTCGAAAACGGGATTATTGTTTACGCCAACATTTAACTGATTAGAATTTGCTTGTAACATAATTTTTGGAGAAGAATTATAGTTACTATTAGGCGTAATACGAATAGGAGATGTGGCATTGTTTTGATCGTAATACCAAACGTAAGAACCTTGGCCGTCTCCAATTTTAATATAGGTGTTTTGGTTTACTTGAAGTGCATTTCCTGAATTGTAATTTACTTTACCGCCAACAAGTAAGCCTATGTTATTTCCGCCAACTTCAAAATTACCGGTATGGTTGGTGGCGACTTGATAGTTGCCTTGTAAGGTTAAATCTTTTCCTAAAGCTAGCGGTCCGTCGGTTTCGTTAGTAGCTAACGTAGCATTTTCTTCAATAAAAACATTAAAGCCTTTAGCAGGATCTGTAGGTGATTGGCTATATGATGAAAAAGATAAACCAATTGCGAAAAGGGTAAACGTAATTAGCGTTTTGGTAATGTTGTGCATCTTAGATCGGTTAATTTTTTACAAAAATAACTAAAATAATTATGCTGTAAGATACCTGATCTTGAAATGTTTATTTATGAAGCAAAAAGTTAATAGATGCGTTGTTGTTTTTTAGTTGATGGTGTTTCGTTTGAAGTATCATTTATATATTCAGGAACCAAAGATTTTAAAGATTTTATAGTTTGTTCTTTTTCATTTAAGTTGATGAATTCTTCTAATTCAGCTAAGAGTGAACTTTTAGAAATATCAAATTCATAAGAAGACTTGGCAATCATTATTTTTTGATGATGAGTAGCCAATGTAGTTTCTTTGTCTGCGAGTAATTCTTCATATAATTTTTCGCCGGGACGTAAACCAGTAAATTCAATTTTAATATCTTGGTTAGGAACTAAGCCTGTTAATCGGATCATATGGTGAGCGAGATCTATAATTTTAATAGGAGATCCCATATCGAATACATAAATTTCACCTCCTTTGCCCATAGCTCCTGCTTCTAGCACTAATTGGCAAGCTTCATCAATCGTCATAAAATAACGCGTAATTTCTGGATGAGTGACAGTAACCGGGCCGTTGTTTTCAATTTGTTTTTTAAAATGGGGGATTACTGAGCCGTTAGACCCAAGAACATTACCGAATCTTGTGGTGATAAATAAAACTTCATTAGTTGCATTATTTGCTAAGGATTGAATATATAATTCAGCAGCTCTTTTTGAAGCTCCCATAATATTAGTCGGGTTTACCGCTTTATCTGTAGAAACAAATACAAATCGTTCAACTTCATAAGCCATTGATAGATCTGAAATATTCTTGGTTCCTTTAAAATTAACACTTAAAGACTCTAAAGGGTTGGCTTCCATCATCGGTACGTGTTTGTAAGCGGCACCGTGAAAAACTACTTCTGGAGTATGAGTTATGAATACCTCCTGAAGTCTGCTCTTGTCTCTAACGTTTGCGATAATCGTTTCAAAATTTAGAGTAGGATGTAATTTTAAAAGTTCAAGTTTTAATTCGTGTAAAGGAGTCTCTGCCTGATCTAAAAGAATTATTTTATGAGGGTCAAAATTCACCAATTGTCTCACAATTTCACTGCCTATAGATCCTGCCGCTCCAGTTACTAAAATTATTTTGTCTTTGTAAATTTTAAATAACTTTTTGTTATTTAGTTTAATAGGGTTTCGTTGAAGTAAATCTTCAATATTAATTGCTTTTAGATTTTTAAAATCGGTATGATCCCAATCTTGTAATTTGGGAAGTTTGTAAATTTTAATTTTTAATTCTAATAAATCGGTGATAATAGTATTTGAAGATTTTTGTAACTCCTTTAGTTTATTATCACTTACAATGATCGATTTTGCATAATGAGTAGAATCTCTTACTTGTTTAAGATCATAGATCGGAAGATTAAAAATACGGTTATGTGATTTAGATTCTTTTTTAGTCGGGTTTATAAAACCAATAATATCAAAGGAGCCAGAATTTTGCGATATTAAACCTTCTGCCATCGCCACATCAGAAGATGAAGTGCCTAAAATATAAGCTTTTGTAGATGGTTTTTGGGTTGCATTTAAAATTTCATAAATACGTTTAACTACAATACGAAAGAAAAATAGTAGTGAGTAAGCTATAAAACCGTAAATAAAAACCCCCGCATCTACGATGAGTTTGTGTTCAAAAAAGTAATAGTCTATTCTATTAAATACTAAAACTGTAAGAGCGCAGCTCATAGTTACTTGTAATTGCTTTATAGCATCTTTAAAGCTAGAGTACCTAACCAAGCCCATATAAGACTTGTAAATAACAAAATAGAAAGATTGAATTACCAATAGAATTAATAATTCCCAAGTAAGATAAAATAATTTTGAAGGAGAAGAGTCAACCGTAGAGATTAAAAAATACGCGCCGTTTGCGGCAACAAGACAAAGAAAAAGATCAATTAAGAAAATAATCCATCTTGAGACGTAATTTTTTACAACTCTTCGGGCAATTTTAATAAGCCCTTGTTTTATGTATTTAAAAATCTTCACTGGACGCTAATAAAATCGAAAAGTACATATATTATTTATGGTTTCAAAGGACTTTACGGCTTATAGATTATTTTGCGATTAATTGTAATTTTTCTAATTAATGATTTATCACTTTGCTAACTATAAAACTTACTTATATTTGCTTTTATGAAAAAACTTTTGCTATTCGTAGGTGTTTTGTTTTTAGTAAGTTGTGCTTCACGAAAAAATGTAGTTCAATTTCAGGATGCAGAGAGCTTACCGGAAATTAATATCGATAGTATTTATCACCATCCGGAAATACAGGTGAATGATATTTTGAAAATAGATTTAACGGCTTTAGAGCCTGAAAGTTTAATGCCCTTTCAATTTGAAAAAAGCTTAACGGGATCAACCGGAGCAAGACAAATCGAATTATTGAAACTGGAAGGTTATTTGGTAAGTAAAGAGGGAGTAATTAATTATCCTGGTTTAGGCGAAGTCGCCGTAGAAGGAAAAACTACTCAAGAAGTACAGAATATATTAAAAGCCGAGCTTTCTAGTTTCGTGAAAGATATAGAAGTGAAGGTGCGTTTGGTGAATTTTAAGTTTACAGTTATGGGAGAGGTGAAGGCACCCGGGACTTACACAATTTCAGAAGAAACCGTTACACTTCCACAGGCATTAGGGATGGCTGGAGATTTAACCATTCAGGGAGAACGAAAGAATGTGTTGATTTTTAGAAATAATCAGGGAGTAATTACCTCTAAGCGTATTGATTTGACTTCTGTAGATTGGATGAATTCTCCATATTATTTTCTTAAGCAAAACGATATGGTATATGTAGAGCCTAATAATCCTCGGGTTAAATCTGCAGGTTTTATCGGTAACGTAGGAAACTTAATTTCTGTGGTGTCTATTGTAATGAGTGCTGCGGTTTTAATTTTTAGATAATTGATTTATGATGAATGCTGAAAATCAACGCCAATACACAGAAGAAGAAAATGAAGATTTAAAGTTTCTAATTTTCAAATACTTAAAAAACTGGCCTTATTTTTTAATATCAGCGGTTATATTTATTCTTATTGCTGTGTTTTACCTTAAATATTCGACTCCAATCTATCAAACTTCTACTTCGGTTAAAGTGTTGAAAGATGATGAAGGGGGAGTAGATTTATCGGGCTTAAGCGCTTCTACGACCTTATTTAATTATAGTAAGGTGAATCTGGAAAATGAAATTCAGATTTTCAAATCAAGAAGAATGTTAGGAAGGGTTATCGATAGTTTACAGCTGACAACCACTGTATATAAAGTAGGAAGTTTACGAGATGAATTACTATTTGGTGAAGAAATACCATTTAAGATTGAGTATATAGAAAATGATGTTGAAGAAAGATCAACAGCTACATTTAATTTCAGTTTGAAATTTAAAGCAAATAATAGTTTCGAAATTCATAATGATGAAAGGAATATTTCAGTTTTAGCATCTTTAAACGATACTATACGAGAATTTGATGAAGATTTTATAATTAAACCTACTGTGTTTAACCATAAAATTAATAATTCAGATGAATATAAAATCTATAAAATTGATAGAAATTCATTGCTGTCACGGCTTTCAAATGAAATTAGTATTGAAGCGGTTGGAGATAAGAGTGATGTACTGATGGCAAGTGTTAAAGGTGCAAATAAAACTCGAAATGAAACCATTTTAAATACACTAGTAAAGGTTTTTAATCAGGATGGGGTAGAAGATAAGCGATTAATTTCTAAACGAACCAAAGAGTTTGTAGAAGAGCGTTTAAAAATATTGGTACAAGACTTAGATACTGTAGAGTCCGGTTTGGTCGAGTTTAAAAAAGATCGAGGCGTGGTGAATGTTGAAGCTAGCGTAGAAGAATTATTTACGAAAGAGGCAACTTCAGAATCTGAGAAATTTAATATTGAAACACAATTAGCGATTTCTAAGGATTTTAGAAATTTATTAGTCAATCAATCTGGGTATACGTTATTGCCTGCTAATTTGGGTATTGAAAGTGAGTCTGTTAATCAACTTACAAATACCTATAATGAACTAATAAGTAATAGAAACCGTTTACTTTCTTCATCAACAGAAGAAAACCCAATGGTGTTGAAATTGAATGAAGAGTTAGATAGAATTCAGGATAATATTTTAGTGAGTTTAAAGACTTATTTGCAAGCTTTAACCACTTCATATCAGCGATTGAGATCCAGAGAAGGAAGGTATACAGGTGAAATTAATAATCTTCCGCAGGTAGAAAAAGAATTAAAGGGAATTTTACGTCAGCAAGGGATTAAAGAACGTTTGTACGTATTTTTACTGCAAAAGCGAGAGGAAGCGGCGTTGTCTTATGCTATCACTTCCCCAACTATTAAAATCGTAGATTTCGCTTACACTGGTTCAACCCCTATTTCTCCTAAGCGAAATATGATTCTTTTAGGAGCATTTTTAATAGGACTAGGGTTGCCTTTCAGTTTTTTATATTTAAAATTCCTATTAGATACAAAGGTGAATAATAGAGCTGAAATTGAAAAAGAGTTAACCGGTCTTTCAGTTTTCGGGGAAGTTCCACAGTTGTCTAATTCTCAGTCAAAGATGCTGAAAAGAAATGATCAATCTGCTTTAGCGGAGGCGTTTAGAATTTTTCGAACAAATTTATTACATCAATTGAAGTTTTCGAAGAATCAAGATCCAGCAACGGTTGATAGTAAGGTGATTTATGTTACTTCATCGATTAAAGGAGAAGGGAAAACTTTTACCGCAAATAACTTAGCTAGGGTAATTGCCTCTTCTAACAAAAAAGTGCTTTTAATTGGGGCAGATTTAAGAAATCCGCAAATACATATGTATTATGATTTTGATAGAAATTTACCGGGGGTTTCAGATTATCTTTTTAATGAAAATTTAGATATCCGTTCGATTATTCAGAAGGATAAATCAGATTTTAAAAATTTAGATATTTTATCATCTGGTAGCGTTCCTCCTAATCCTGCAGAATTATTAGTAGAAGACCGTTTTGAAGAGCTGATCGACGTAGCAAAGTCTATTTATGACTATGTAATTGTTGATACAGCTCCCACAATTTATGTGACCGATACTTTTTTGATTTCTAAGTATGCAGATGTTACTGTTTATGTGATTAAACAAGGACTTACAGAGAAAAAACTATTACATCACGTAAAAGAAGTGAATAATAAGAAAAAATTAAATCATATAGCTTTAGTTTTAAACGGAGTGGTAAGTGATACGAATTTTGGCTACGGCTACGGTTATGTATATAATGATACAAAAAAGCCTTTCTATAAGTTTTGGTAAGGCTAATTGATGATGGTCTTTGTGTTAAATAATCTATAGATATATCCATTTCGAAAATTTAATTATATAAAAAGCCATAGTAACAACTATGGCTTTTTATCCTATGAGGATAAATACGTCTCGTGTGAAACTAGTAGTTTTCTTTGAGCTTGAGATCAAGGTGTTTTTATACAAGTTATAGTGAGTCTTTGTTATTATAGTATTTGATGTGTTCAACGAAGTATCGTCGATTCGTGTTGAATTCAAAAGTTGATTGAAAATTAAAAAAGAAAATGTATCGAAATTCAGGGTAGATATTAAGTTCGCTTTTTTTAAATAGGGTCAGATAAGAATCACGTTCATTTTTTGATTAAACAGTGTTCCGTATAAATTCCAGTAAAGTTTTTAGGACAATTAAAAGTATGTATACTTGTGATATTTCCTCTCAAGCTTCAGGTGAAATCTGAGTGTTATAGGGAGGGGCTTTTTGGGCTAATGGCTTTTTGTTAATGCTGTTTATGAGAATAGTAGTGAGTAAGTTATAGCTGCGTGCGCGAAAAACCAATGATTTGAAAAGGATTATTGAGTTTTGCATAGAAATAATGATATTCAATTAAATCTATTCTAGACTAATGTCTCAAGGGATATTTGCAAATATCATTTGTTCTTATATCAATGTTTTTATGCTAGTAATCCACTATTTCTATAATCTGATAGAATAAGGTAAGAAGTAATATTTGTAGGACTACAGTCTAATGATCATTGATTTTATCTCTAATTCTCTTCTTTACATTATGATTAAAAGAATCAGCTATTAAGCAATTCTGAAATAGGATTTAATATTGTGAGCTCTCAACTAATATCTAGTCTGATATTATATAGTAAATAAAAAAGCCAAAACGATAAGTTTTGGCTTTTTTAAATATTATAAATTTTTATCTCAAATTTTATTTTAATTTGAAAGTAACTCTTCTTACCAATTGTCTAGCATCAGAAGAAGATTTGTCAACAGAATCATCAATTCCTTCACCTCTGTAGCTTAATCGAGATTCGTTAATACCTGATGCTACGATAATGTCATAAACTCTTTTAGCTCTACGCTCAGAAAGTTGTTTGTTGTACTCCGCATTACCTAACTCGTCTGCATATCCCACTAAGTCAGCATTTGCGCTAGGGTTTTCGTGCATGTATCTTACCAAGTAATTAATAGCTTCGAAAGAATAGGTTTCAGGTTTGTCGCTGTTAAACTGGAAATATACATTTACATAACCATCATTTAAAAGTTTTTTAATGCCCATGCTTCCTGAACCACCTTCTTTTTGGAATTCTTCTTTAGAAGTATAGCGCTCATCTAAAGAGGATTCTATTTCATCTGGTATACCATTATTGTTTTTGTCTACGGCAACTCCTTTAGAATCAACAGCCACACCATTCATCGTGTTTGGTTCTCTATCTAGATAGTTTGGTACACCATCTTGATCTTCATCCATTAAATCGCTTTCTAGATCTGCAACTCTACCTTGAATCGAATCTAATTGGTTTCTTAGTTCAGTTTCTTCACTGTTATCTACCCAGTCTGCATGTTTTTCAGATTTCCCTAAATAGACCTGAAAACCTATTGAAGCGTTAACTAACATTCCGTCAAACCCTCTATTAGGAGTTTCGGTATTACCATCCCAAGTGTAATCTTGGTTTACGTTTCCGTATATACTTAGATCACCAACAATAGCAAAATGATTACCTAAACGTACTTGTGGTGTTAATCCTACAGTAAAAACGGTCATGTAATCTTCTTCATCGCTGTAAAACGCATCTTCGTCTAATCGCATTTGGGCAAGACCAACGCCACCGTGACCTAATAGGTTAAAAGTATTAGTCCAGTCTCTAAATTTAAAAAGATTTCCTAAGTTAACTACTCCTTGAAGGCTTGCGTGATAGTATTGAGTTTGGAATTCAGGTACTTCATCTCCCTCATTAATATTATTGTAACCTGCATTCAATTTGAAACCGAATTTTTCGTTAATCATATAACGAACTCCTAAATCGGCATTCCAAGCACCAAAAGTAGGTGAGTAATAAAGGTCGGTATATGGTCTAGTAGGCTTATTTAAGCCTCCCATCACTTCAATCGACCAATGATTGTATTCAGTTTTTGTTTCTTCTTGCGCCCGTGAAGTAATCACTGTGCTAAGCGCGCAAATTAAAAATAGCGTAATTTTTTTCATAATATAGTAGTTTACTCCTAATTAGAGATTTGGGGTAAAGATAGAATACAAATTTCATATATAAAAAAAAACAGCTTGAATTATACTTTTTTTAATATAAAACAAAAAAAGGAAAGCTTTTTTCGATTTAATTTTTATAATTGATGAAAATTAAAATATGTTTAGCTTCTCGAACTTTTAGTAATAACTTTGTAAATTTAATAACCAATTGTTGAAAACTTTTTTTAAATCTTTAAAAGATGATTTTGAGTTAATTTTAATACTCGCTTGGTTGTCTATCCCTTTTTTAGCCTATAATAACATTGCAAGATTATTTTTTTTAGTAGGTTTGATAGTCTTTTTTTTGAAATATAAGCAAAAAGGCAAGTCAAATTTTTTATTGCAAATCCTTTTCTATGTGTTTTACACATTTATTATCAATTTATTTTTTTCAAACGGATCTTTCTTGTTTAGACATTTACAGTTTTACATATTTTTAATATGTATTTACTTATCTTATGTCGTTTTTGACTTTTCTCAGGATAAAAAACAACAAATTATATTTATTATACTTTTTTTTAATTTTATTGCAATTGTTGGTTCCCTTTTGGTGTTGGCTGATCAGAATGATGCAGCAAGAGTTTTAGCTAAAAGTAGTGAGGAGGCAATTGAATTATCTGAAAAAGGAGCTGGTGGTTACGGATTAGTTTATTTGAATGTATTGATAATGCCTATCTTGTTTCATCTTAAAAACAAAAGCGCACATTTTCTTCTTAAAATAATTGTATATATAAATATTCTATGCGGATTGGTTTTTATCTTCTTGGCAAATTATCTAATAGCTGTAATTTTGGTGCTGCTTCAGTTTTTATTTTATTTTCTT